>Ga0315912_10004097_pt1 | contig 13995 bp, 12 predicted proteins | sample VfabasoilMG_FD_204469 | JGI IMG/M metagenome (GOLD analysis project Ga0315912, IMG submission 204469) | Garden soil microbial communities collected in Santa Monica, California, United States - V. faba soil | ecosystem: Environmental > Terrestrial > Soil > Garden | place: USA: California... | reverse complement strand
AAAATTAACTTTGTGCATGATCGATAAGGTTTTTGTGGCAACTCAAATCTAATCAATCATTAAGGGAGGAGAAATCCTCCTTTTTTATGTGCTTTTTCTTAACTTTCCCCGGACAACAGTGATCTTCAAATCTGCTAATCAACAAATTGATTTTATTCTCTTAATTTTGACTCCTAAATCAAACGAAATTTATGAAACCGGTATTGGCAGATAAAACCAGGACAGAACAGGCCATTGACAGGGAAGATCTCCATGGAGCGCATAATTACCATCCGCTGCCTGTCGTTCTGGAGCGGGGAGAGGGAATTTATGTGTGGGATGTTGAAGGCAAGAAGTATGTAGACTTTTTATCAGCTTATTCGGCCCTGAACCAGGGACATAACCATCCTGTTATTGTGAAAGCACTCACCGACCAGGTTCAGAAACTGTCGCTTACCTCCCGTGCATTTTACAACAACTGCCTGGGTGAGTATGAAGAATATATCACGGAGTATTTCGGATACCACAAAGTGTTGCCGATGAACAGCGGCGCTGAAGGAGTGGAGACGGCCATCAAACTATGTCGTAAGTGGGCATATGAAAAGAAAGGCATCCCTTCTCCGCAGGCAAAAATTATTGTTTGCGAAGGAAACTTTCACGGCCGTACGCTGGCTGCTGTTTCTATGTCTGTTGATCCGGAATCCTATGAAAGTTTCGGACCCTATGTTCCAGGCTTTGTAAAAATTCCATACAACAATGCAGAGGCTTTGGCTGAAGCATTGAAAGATCCTTATGTGGCCGGTTTCCTGGTGGAACCTGTGCAGGGCGAGGCGGGAGTTGTGGTTCCTGATGCCGGCTATCTCAAAGCCTGTTATGATTTATGCAAGGCAAAAAATGTATTGTTCATCGCTGATGAAATCCAAAGCGGACTAGGCCGCACCGGTAAACTGCTGGCCTGCAGTTACGATGATGTGCGCCCGGATATTTTGATCCTTGGTAAAGCGCTGGCGGGAGGATTGCTTCCTGTATCGGCTGTTCTTGCCGACGATGAAATTATGCTTTGTATTCGTCCGGGCCAGCATGGCAGTACCTATGGCGGAAATCCTCTGGCAGCCAAGGTAGCCATCAGTGCCCTGCAGGTGATCCGCGATGAAAAGCTCGTCGAAAATTCTGCCAGGCTTGGGAAGGTGTTACTGGATGAATTGAAATCCATACGCCATGAAATGATCCGCCTGGTGAGAGGAAAAGGTTTGTTCTGCGCCATGGTCATCAATCCCTACAAAGGCAAGGATGCCTGGGATCTCTGCATAGCACTGAAAGAAAACGGACTACTTGCCAAACCTACCCACGGCGACATCATCCGGTTCGCTCCTCCTTTAATTATTACAGAGACGCAATTGAAGGAGTGCATAGCCATTATTAAGAAAACTATTTCTGAATTTTAAGCAGAAAGTGTAAAGTGGGCAAGGAGGCAAATAGGCAATAGGCAAGGAGGAGGAGGGATGCAAGGAAGAAATATAAGATCGAGGATTATTTACTCAACGCATGTGCTCACCCCTGACCCCTAAAGGGGGACGATGTAGTAATATTTGTACCCGCATTATTAAGACTTCTAAATTAATGCATTTGAATAAACTTCGTGAACTCTGTGTCCTCGCTCAGTGCCCTCCGTGCGAAATACGCCGCACGCTACGAATTTAAATCATGCCCCAACCGGCAAGGTTATTAAAGATTAAATATTCATCCTTCTTTTCATGTTTCCATTTGACCACAGATTTTCATGATGGTCAAGATTTATCATGATTTGCTTTCAGGTCCTCAACCAGCCGAAGCATCAGCGAATTCAGTAGTGCCATTCTCAAATTCTCGAATTCTCGAATTCTCGAATCTCCCTACTTCAGACTCCTAACTCCCAACAAATTCCCTATCTTTGCGCCCGCAAAAAATCAAAGAAATGGGCTTAAAATGTGGTATTGTAGGGTTGCCAAATGTGGGAAAATCCACTCTTTTTAACTGTTTGAGCAATGCCAAGGCACAGGCTGCCAATTTTCCGTTTTGTACGATAGAACCCAACCTGGGCGTTATAACCGTTCCCGACGACCGCCTGGGTAAACTGGAAGTACTTGTTAAACCTGAGCGTGTAGTGCCCACAACGGTTGATATCGTGGATATTGCCGGTCTCGTCAGGGGTGCCAGTAAGGGGGAAGGCCTGGGCAACCAGTTTTTGAGCAACATCCGGGAATGCGATGCCATCTTGCACGTAGTACGTTGCTTTGAAGACCCCAATGTTGTACACGTAGACGGAAATGTAAACCCTGTTCGTGACAAAGAAACCATTGACACGGAACTGCAATTAAAGGACCTTGAGTCGGTAGAGAAAAAAATCCAGCGCCTGGAGCGCACGGTGAAGAGCGGCGACAAGGATGCAGTAAAAGGTATCGAAATATGCAAGATTTATAAAGCCCACCTGGAATCCGGCAAGTCAGCGCGCAGCGTTCCTGTCGACGACAAAGACAAGGTTTATGTAGAAGATATCTTCCTGCTTACCGCAAAACCTGTTCTGTATATCTGCAACGTGGATGAACAGTCTGTGGTGAAGGGCAACAAATACGTGGAGCTGCTGAAGGAAGCCGTCAAAGGTGAAAATGCGGAAGTCCTGATTATTGCCGCGGCCATTGAAGCGGAAATTACCCAACTGGAATCTTACGAAGACCGCCAGGCATTCCTGTCCGATTTGGGTCTCACTGAATCGGGCGTGACGAAACTGATAAAGGCCGCTTACCGCCTGCTGAACCTGTCGACTTATTTTACCGCCGGCGAAAAGGAAGTGCGTGCCTGGACCATTCACAAGGGCATGACAGCGCCCCAGGCTGCGGGTGTGATCCATACCGATTTTGAAAAAGGATTTATTAAGGCGGAAGTAATCAAATATAATGACTACCTTCAGTACGGCTCAGAAGCCGCTTGCAGGGACTCGGGTAAATTATCTATTGAAGGAAAGGAATACCTCGTGGACGATGGAGATATTATGCATTTCCGGTTTAATGTATAACGCAGCCGATGTTTAACGAAGCCGTTCGTGCGTGCATGGGGGGATGTAACTTCGAAAACCCTGCCGCATCCGGAAGCTGAAAATTGATGATTTTTTTCTTGGAAATTTGAAAAACAAAAATACTTTTGCACTAGAAATTGTGAGGGGAAATCACATTTTGTTAAGCATGACAATTTTCGAATCGTAATTTTTTAGATAATGCGAATTAAAATATCTTTTCTCAAGGTGCATGGCACCAACGGGTTGGTTCCATTGCATCACCAGAAAATAATTTCTTCTTTCCTGGAAGATGTGATGAGGGAAATTCCTGAGAAATCAGAGCTCTATAATTTCTCTTCACTGAAAGGTACTTCGAAAGTGCAAAACGGCCAGATCCGTTTCCTGTCGTCCAAAGTATCGCTGGTTATTTCCGCTCCCGAAGCGGATTTTGTGCAGAAACTGGTAGAGAAGGCCTTCGACCGGAGGCTGATTAATTTTGCGAAGCTTACCCTGGTCCCCAAATCCCAGCAGGTGATTGCCGATCCTGATTTCCAGACGGTGATGAAATACGTCTGCATATCCCCCTTGATTCCGCAGCAGCCTTTTGTGGCCGAAGAGAATCTTCCGGAACCCCTGAACCCTTCTTCCCATGAATTCTCCGACCTGATTTATGATTCCATCATTGAACGCATGGAAAGAGCAGGCTTCAGTGAAAAGCAGCTGAACCAATATGCGGAATTTGAAATTACCCCGGATGCAGGCTACATCTCCAAAATGATGGAGTCGCAGAAAAAATTCGCCCGCATTTACAAGAACAACCAGAACCAGACCATGCTGGGATACCTGCTGCCATTTACCATGCATGCACATCCCGATGTCCATAAATTTATCTGGGATTCCGGCATTGGCAATTTCACCACGCATGGCTACGGCATGGTAGACCTTGTAGGCCGTGATATGCTCGATAAATAAGCCGGGTTTTTACCGGTCGTTTACTACGACCAGCTTTTTCGAGCGTGTTTCTCCGTTCACTGTGACATACAGGATATAGACTCCGTCTTTTAAGGAGCTGAAAAAACTGTCATTCAAATCATCTACGGGCGTTCCCCTTCCTGTTCCGACTAAATCGTTGGAGTTTATCGACATATTTCGGTAGAAAAACGGGGTGGCATTAAACACATCGTAAAGGTATACGCTGGCGTATGCCGGGAGATTTATCGGTTTCACAAAAATGTAACAATAATATCCGCAGAGCGGGCCACTGCTGTTAAGTGGTTTTATGGGGTTAGGTACAAAATCAATATCAAAGTTTCCGCATATCCCGTCCACGTAATAATTCACGCCACCCCAGTTATAAGCGGCGCATTCGTTGCGGTATGTAACGCCGTCGCAGCCACATACGGGCCTGAAGCAATCGGTACAAGTAAAAAACGGGTTGAAATGAGTGGAATCCAGGCATTGAGCGGAACTAATTCCTGAGCTGAGTAAAAACAACAGGAATAAAAAGCGGAATGGGTGCATAGGTGCGTAAAGGTACGAAATGAGGGGTTTGCAGGTCAACTAGTTTTTTTCAATTCGTACTTTTGATACAGATAACGTAAAAATTTGAATTTTCTTGCACATATCTTTTTGTCCGGCAAGGACCCCGAAATCATGATCGGCAATTTTATTGCCGACTATGTGAAGGGCAATAAAAAGAACCTGTACCCGGAAAGGATCCGCAAGGGTATTGAGCTGCATCGCGGGATTGACGATTTTACCGACCATCACCCCTTAACTGCCATCAGCAAGGAGAGGCTGCGTCCGAAGTACGGGAAATATGCCGGTGTCATTGTCGATATCTATTACGATCATTTCCTGGCCAGTCACTTTTCTGACTATTCATCAATGAACCTCAGGAGCTATTCCGAAAACACCTACCGCATACTAAAGGAACACTGGGATATCCTTCCGGAAGGAGTTCAGTACTTTCTTCCTTTTATGATCGAACGGAACTGGCTTTTAAACTATGCCACGCTGGAAGGAACCGGCCGTACCCTGACCGGCTTGTCCAGGCGTGTGTCGTTTGAAAACAAGATGGATGAAGCGGTATACGACTTGAAAAGAATGTATACGGATTTTGAAAACGATTTCCTTGGATTCTTTCCCGAACTCAGAAAATTTGCGGAAGACAAGTTGCCTTAAAACTCAAAGGGCTTTTTCCATTTCTTCCGAACCTGCAACTTCTTTTTTATGTACCAGGTGAGCATAGGCAGCCAGCGATCGCATAGCCAGGACCAGGCTCAGTACGGTCAGGACGGCGCCGGTAAGAAAGGCCGATCCGGGAAAATAAACGGGCGCGGAATCCCCTGTGAAGTAAGAAAATATATTCGTCATCAGGGGAGGACCAATGATAGACGTTACGCTGATCAACCCGGTTAAGGCTCCCTGCAATTCACCTTGTTCATTCGGAGGGACTTCGCTTGATATGATTGATTGCAAAGCCGGCCCTGCTATGCCGCCAAGGCAATAGGGAACCAGGAAAGGAAACATCATCCATCCTTTAGAGGCGAAGGCAAAAAGCAATAACCCCAGGCCGTATAATCCCAGTCCGAAATACAAGGCACGTTTCTGACCAATCTTTGGAATGATAATTCGAATGAGCCCGCCCTGCACAAGAGCTACCAGTATTCCTACGAATCCGAGCGAGTATCCGACCGTGACCTCCGTCCAATGAAAAGTTTCCATGGTAAAGAAAGTCCAGGTGCTCTGCACGGAATGCGCGGCGATATAGATGCACAACAGCGATCCGACCAACCCGGCTATGACCGGGTATTTTTTTAATTGGAGGAGGGAACCCACCGGGTTTGCACGCTTCCAGTTGAATTTTCTCCGGTGTTCCTTGTCAAGGGATTCCGGTAATATGAAATATCCGTACAGCCAGTTCAGCAAGGACAAGGCGGCCGAGGCAAAAAACGGAACGCGCGTACCTAGCTGTCCGAGCAATCCGCCGATAACGGGACCGATAATAAATCCAAGACCGAAGGCAACGCCTATCATGCCGAAACTTTGGGCGCGCTTTTCAGGAGGGGTGATATCTGCGATATAGGCCTGGCCTGTTGTAAAGCTGGCCCCGGCAATTCCGGCAATCAGCCTCCCTGCAAACAGCCATCCGATCGTTGGGGCGAAAGCAAGTACCAGGTAATCGAGGCCTAGTCCGAACAACGAGATAAGAAGGATAGGCCGTCGTCCATAGCGGTCGCTCAGGTTTCCCAGCACCGGGGCGAAAAGAAACATCATGACAGAATAGGCAAACATAAGCCATCCACCAATCCGGGCCGCTTCGCTCATGCCACCGCCTGTCATGGAGCTGATCAGTTTAGGCATAACGGGAATAATAATGCCAAAGCCTATGACATCAATCAAAAGCGTAACAAAAATAAATACGAGGGCAGGCCTGCGATTTGACATACAACAAGGTGAAAAAATGAGGCGGCAAAGTAACTGAAAATATACTTTAGAAGAGACGCTGATCTTGCTGGTTGTTCATGAACTACGGGATCAGAAACATCCGGGATCCCCTGGAAAGGCAGGTTATCTACTCCAAAATTTGATCCCTGTATCCGAATGAAACCGCCAAATGTGCGTATCTTTGCGCCCCTATGCTGATCTACCTGAAAGTCAAGCCCAATCAGCGTTTCGAAAGTGTTGAGAAGGTTTCAAAAGGGGCCGTTCCGGGGGCTGTGGAATGGCAAATCCGTCTAAAAGCTCCGGCAGTTGACGGGCAAGCCAATGAAAACCTCATGGATTTCCTGAGCCGTGTCACCGGAATTCCCAAATCAGGAATTTCTCTGAAAAAAGGACAAACGTCAAGGATAAAATGTGTTGAAATCAGGGCTGATGAACAGGCCGTTTTAGCATGTCTTGAAAATCAGGCCGCTGGCCTTCGGTCCAAAGGATAGCTGACGAAACAGTGCATGGCGAGGTTCATGGACTACCAACAGGAAAATGTGAATATCTATCCCTGCCAAAGTCCGTGTTTAAAAGCAATCAGGCTAAATTTACAATTCGCTGAAAAGCGAAAAAATTAAGAACGAACGAGTAAACGATTAACAGCAATATTCATGGCAACAAAAAACGGACCGGATCACGGGTATACGGAAGAAAGCATCCGGTCGCTGGATTGGAAGGAACACATTCGCACCCGGCCGGGGATGTATATCGGCAAACTGGGTGACGGTTCCTCCAAGGACGACGGGATTTACGTACTGCTGAAAGAAACCATCGATAACTCCATCGATGAATTCGTCATGGGTTACGGCAAGCATATTGAAGTCAACATCCAGGATGGAAAGGTGAGCGTACGCGATTACGGCCGCGGTATTCCGCTTGGCAAGGTGGTGGAATGTGTAAGCAAGATCAATACCGGCGGCAAATACGACAGCAAGGCTTTTCAAAAAAGCGTCGGGCTGAACGGCGTGGGAACGAAGGCTGTCAATGCCTTATCCAATTACTTCCGGGTGCAATCCGTCCGTGAAGGCAAGACCAAGGTTGCTGAATTTAAAAAGGGTAACATCACGCTGAATGAAAAAGAAAAATCCTGCAGCGATAAAAACGGTACGATATTTTCCTTTATTCCCGACGAATCCGTTTTCCAGAATTACCGGTTCAATTTCGAATATGTGCAGAACATGCTCTGGAACTATGTTTTCCTGAACAAAGGGCTGTCCATCTATTTCAACGGCGAGAAGTTTTTTTCGGAGAACGGCCTTCGCGACCTGCTGGAGCGCAACATCAGCGATGAGAAATTATACGACGTCATCCACCTGAAGGGCGACGATATAGAAGTGGCTTTTACCCATACCACTTCCTACGGAGAAGATTACTATTCCTTTGTAAACGGTCAGCATACGACACAGGGCGGTACACACCAGGCGGCTTTTCGTGAGGCTATCGTGAAAACGATGCGCGAGTTTTATAAAAAGGAATTTGATCCCAGCGACGTACGGACTTCCATTGTGGCAGCCGTAAGCGTACGCATCCAGGAACCCGTTTTCGAATCGCAGACCAAAACCAAGCTGGGCTCCCTGACAGTGGCGCCGGAGGGCGGGCAACAAATCCGTACCTGGATTAACGACTTCGTGAAGTCGGAGCTGGATAATTACCTGCATAAGCATCCTGCCGTAGCCGAGGCTATTCTGAAGAAGATCCAACAGAGCGAACGCGAGCGTAAGGACATTGCCGGCATTAAAAAGCTGGCCAATGAACGCGCCAAGAAAGCCAATCTTCACAATAAAAAACTCCGGGATTGCAGGGCCCACCTGAATTCTAAACACATCGACAGGCAGGAATCCACGATCTTTATTACCGAAGGGGATTCCGCCAGCGGATCCATTACCAAGGCCCGGGACGTCAATACACAGGCCGTATTTTCACTGAAGGGGAAGCCGCTGAATTGCTATGGGCTTACTAAAAAAGTGGTGTATGAGAATGAGGAATTTAACCTTCTTCAGAATGCGCTGAATATTGAAGACGGCCTCGATGAATTGCGTTACAACAAGGTGGTGATAGCTACCGATGCCGATGTGGACGGTATGCATATCCGGCTGTTACTCATGACTTTTTTCCTTCAGTTCTTCCCGGAACTGGTTAAAGCAGGTCATGTTTTTATCCTGCAAACACCGCTCTTCCGTGTGCGCAATAAAAAAGAAACGATTTACTGTTACAGTGATCCGGAACGGCTCCAGGCCATTGAAAAGCTGGGACCGAAGCCTGAGATTACCCGTTTCAAAGGACTGGGCGAAATTTCGCCGGATGAATTCAGCGGTTTCATTGGCAAAAAAATACGCCTGGAACCCGTGCTCATCAGCCAGGACGAAACCGTGCATCACCTGCTGGATTATTACATGGGAAAGAATACGCCGGAGCGTCAGGACTTTATCATTGGAAAGTTGCGCGTTGAAAAGGATATTGTTGAACCTGCTACCACTTAATTCTTAAATAGAGATCCCTGTCATGAATCCCGCTTGCAGGGTTCCGAAAGAAATACATGGCAAAGAAAAAGACAGAAATAAAGAAAGCGGAAACTCCCCGGGAGAATAGTTCGCACCGTGAGAAATCGAGTATCATCCACATCAACGGCATGTACGAGAACTGGTTTCTCGATTATGCTTCCTACGTAATCCTCGAGCGCGCCGTACCGCATATTAACGACGGTCTCAAGCCCGTGCAGCGGCGTATCCTGCATTCCATGTGGGACATGGAAGACGGGCGGTACAATAAAGTGGCGAACATCATCGGTCATTGCATGAAGTATCACCCGCACGGTGATGCCAGCATTGGCGACGCATTGGTCCAGGTCGGTCAAAAGGATTTGCTGATCGATACGCAGGGTAACTGGGGAAATATTTTTACCGGCGACAGCGCGGCGGCGGCGCGGTATATCGAAGCGCGCCTTTCGAAGTTCGCGCTGGAAGTGGCTTTCAACCCCAAGACGACGGAATGGTCGCTGAGTTACGACGGAAGAAACAGGGAGCCTGTGACGTTACCCATGAAGTTCCCGCTGCTCCTGGCGCAGGGCGTGGAAGGCATTGCCGTGGGGCTGGCCTGTAAAATACTGCCGCATAACTTTATTGAATTACTGGAAGGTTCCATCGCCATCCTGAAAAAGCAAAAGGTAAGCCTGATGCCGGATTTTCCGACAGGAGGGATTGCCGATTTCAGCAAATACAACGACGGGCTTCGCGGCGGCCGCATCCGCGTACGGGCACGCATTGAGAAGAAGGATAAGAAGACCCTGGTTATCACCGAGGTTCCATTCGGCACGACCACGACCTCGCTGATCGATTCCATCCTGTCGGCTAATGACAAAGGAAAGATTCGTGTCAAGAAAGTGGAAGACAATACGGCCGCGAAGGTTGAAATAGTGATTCACCTGCACCCGGATTCTTCCGAAGACATTGAAAAGGCCATCGATGCGCTGTATGCATTTACCGATTGCGAAGTCTCTATTTCGCCGAATGCCTGCGTGATCATCGACGACAAGCCGCGGTTCATGAATGTGAACGAAATACTGGAGTATAATACGCACCAGACGGTTAGCTTGTTAAAGAAGGAACTCGAGATTAAGAAAGCGGAGCTGGAAGAAGAATGGCATTTCAGCTCCCTGGTAAAAATATTTATTGAGAAGCGGATTTACCGGAACATTGAAGAATGTACGACCTGGGAAGGAGTGATTGAAACGATTGATGCCGGGCTGAAACCCTACAAGAAGAAATTCAAAAGGGAAATCACCCGCGACGACATTGTTTCGCTGACGGAAATCAAGATCAAACGTATCAGCAAATACGACGTCAAGGAACAGGATGAAAAAATCAAAGGTTTGGAGGCGGAGATCGCCGAAGTGGATCATCACCTGGCCAACCTCCGCGCTTTTGCCATCAGCTACTTCAAGGAACTCCTGAAGAAGTACGGCAAGGGCAGGGAACGCAAAACGAAAATCGATTCCTTCGAAGCCGTAGTTGCCAGCGAAGTAATCATTAATAACCAGAAGCTGTATGTAAACCGGGAAGACGGTTTCGCCGGCTATGGAATGAAGAAGGATGAATTCCTTTGCGAATGTTCTGACCTCGATGAAATCATTGCCTTCCGCGGCGACGGCACCATGATCGTGACGAAGGTCGACGAGAAAAAATACGTCGGCAAGGACGTGCGCCACATCGCCCTGTTCAGGAAATCCGAACCGGAAGTGGTGTACAACATGGTTTACCAGGACGGCCGCGGCGGTAATGCCATGGTCAAACGGTTTACGGTCGGGGGTACCACGCGCGACAAGGAATACGTTTTGACCCGGGGTGCCGAAGGATCCAAGGTTCTTTACTTCAGCCTCAGCCAGGATCCGGCTGAAATCCTGCATGTGAAATTGCGTCCAAAGCCGAAACTCAGAAAAACGGAATTTGAATTTGACCTGAATAGCATTGAAGTGAAGGGAAGAAGCAGTGTCGGAAATATCCTTTCCAGGAATTTAATTGCGAAAATATCCAAAGGAGGCACAGGAAGAGCGGTTGCCAAACCGGAACAGCTAAGCATGGAAGTAAAAAGCCCGCCGCCTTCACAGCCCAAAGCAGTTCAAAAGGCATCTAAACCTGCAGGCAAAGCGGTAAAATCCGGCGCTTCAAAAAAGAAAAGTCCGCTTCCTCCCGTGGCTGCAAAAGCCGTTTCAAAAACCGTCCAAAAAAAAATAAAACCCGCGAAGGAAGATAAAGCGGTAACGATGGAGTGGGATATGGGCAAGGATAAAGGAAAAATAAAAGACGACCGGTCGCGCATTCTTACTGAGCTTGAAAAGAAGACGGAAGCGAAAAAGAAATCGCAGATGAAAATGAACCTGTGAAAGGTCGTTTAATATTGACGAGTCGCAGCTCTTTTTCAACGTTCTCCTACAGGAATGTTCCGGGTAGAAGAGCTACCTTTGAAGCATGAAACAGGGGTGGCAAAAGCCGATAGCCATAGTTGCAGGTGTTGTTGCCTTGACGTCGGCGGCCCTTTTTGCAAAATATGCGGAGCGTACCGATGTCTCCTTCCCGGCCGGTAAGTCAGATAAGGAATGGCTGAATGCCTGCCCGCCGGCGGGATTGTTGGAAAGCGGGGACCTGGTTTTCCGTCATTCCCGTGGTACGATCAGCAATATGTTGCTTCTTTTTTCACAGATGGATCCCAAGTATTCACATGTTGGAATCGTTTCCATTGAGCAGGGAGAAACAGTTGTTTACCATGCCCTTGGCGGAGAGGTGTCGGAGAACCAGGCATTGAGAAGGGAATCGCTGGCCTCTTTTTGCATGCCATCGCGGGTGCATTCGTTCGGGATTTACCGCACGGAATTGGAAGGGAAGCAAAAACAAAGAGCGCTGGAACTGGCAAAGCAGGCATGGCGACACAGGATACCTTTCGATACCCGTTACGATTTATTCTCCGATTCGGCCTACTACTGCACGGAATTTGTTTACAAGGTTTTAGTCCGGGCTTCCGGCAATAAAAATTATATAACTTTGAGCAAGCTGCCCGGGCTTACCTATGTTTCCTGTGATAACCTCTATAAAAACGGGCATACTGCTTTGATTTATTCACGCACTTATTCTGACTAATGTCCAATGAAAAAAGTCCTGTTTTATAACCTGCTTCTCCTTTCCTTCCTCTCAGCCTGCACAGGCGGTTCACCAAAGGGCGTTGCCGAAAATTACCTCAAAGCATTTAACAAGCAGGATTATGAAAAGGCCAAAGAATACGCTACCGAGGATACTAAAAAGCTGCTGGATATGTTTGCCAGCCTGGCTACATTGACGCCGGACTCCCTGAAAAGAGACCTGGATTTCACCGTGCTCAATGAGCATATCCAGGGGGATACGGCCACCGTAGACTACAAATTGGAAGGCAGTACGAAAGTACAAAGCCTGGCCCTGCGAAAAGTGGATGGAAAATGGAAGGTAGCCGCTTCCAAGGATACCATCAATGAACTGGAAGGCGGAGAACTTTTTGACACAGGCGCCATCAACACAGATACCTCGGGAACGGAAGCGCAGGATCCATCGGATTCGTTGCCTGGCGTGCAATAGAAGCCCTGGCTTCCAAACGGAACGCAATTCCCCCCTTCCTGTTAAGAACATTGTTTATTATTCAACACGGCATAACCTTTGCAGAGAGGCTATTCAAATTAGTTTTGCCCCAGAACCGATTTATGAGAAAGTACGTTATTCCATTCCTCTTTGTAATTTTTTTGCTGAAAACAATTTGTATTCCCTGCGCAAGCCTTGCCGCACAGAAAACAAATACGGAAGGCAAAGGCAAGAAGCATAGTATTGTTAAAGGCGATACCTGGTATTCTATTGCCAAAAAATATTTTGTTCCGTATGCCGATTTGCGCGCGGCGAATCCCGGGGCTTCCGATAACCTTCATATCGGCGACAACGTCCTGATACCGGCGGCCGGTTCGTCAAAAAAACCCGGCGCGGCAACGGAAAAGAAAAATGCGGAAGAGAGCAAAAAGACAGTCGCTGCCGGATACCACACCGTCAAGTCCGGTGAGAACCTTTCCATGATTGCCAGGAAATACTCGGTTACCGTGGACCAGATCATGGAATGGAATCTACTGAAGACAAAGTCCCTGAAGGCTGGTCAGAAGCTAAAGGTGAAAGCACTGCCTCAACCGAAAGAGCAGGTAGCTGAAAAAGAAGGGATTGTAAAGCCTGCAGTTGAAAAATCCGTAACTGAAAAGCCGGTATCTGCGACCTCTGCAGTCGTAAAAAAAGACAGTTTGCCTGCGCCTGTTGCCAATCCGGAATCTACGGCTACCCACATGCGCCCGAAAGATACGACCGGCGGAAAGGCGGGAGGAAAGGGTGAGATGCTGGTTCCGGAAAATCAGCCTGCTGAAGTTTTTGCCAAAGGGCGGAAGGAAGTGATGGAGGAAGGCGCTGCCGCCTGGATCGAAGACCAGGAAATTAATCCCGGAAAATATTTTGCCCTTCATCGTACGGCACCTATTGGCACGATTGTGAAAGTGACGAACCGGATGAACCGGCGTACGGTTTTTGTGAAGGTCGTAGGAAAATTACCCGATACTGGAGAAAACGAAAACATCGTTTTAAAAATCTCCAAGGCCGCAGCCGATAAACTGGGTGTGCTGGATGCCCGCTTCCAGGCACAACTGAATTACGGTGTGGACGAAAAATAATCAGCGGTCGCCGAATTTTTCCCGGATCACAGCAAGCAATTCTCCGTGCGCCGGTGTGTTGCCGGCAACGATTTCCCTTCCGAAGACAAAATCATCCTGGCCGCTAAAATCCGTGACCGTTCCCCCGGCTTGCTGAACCAGGAAAGCGCCGGCGGCCACATCCCAGGCATTCAATCCGTATTCATAGAACACTTCAAAGCGGCCGCAGGCTACATATGCCAGATCCACCGCTGCAGAACCCAGCCTGCGCAATCCATTCGAATGGCGCATACAGTAG
>Ga0315912_10004096_pt1 | contig 13999 bp, 9 predicted proteins | sample VfabasoilMG_FD_204469 | JGI IMG/M metagenome (GOLD analysis project Ga0315912, IMG submission 204469) | Garden soil microbial communities collected in Santa Monica, California, United States - V. faba soil | ecosystem: Environmental > Terrestrial > Soil > Garden | place: USA: California... | reverse complement strand
AACTCCTGGATCAGGATGATCTGCGCGCCGCGTTTCGCGGCCTCGCGCACCAGCCGCTCTGCGGTGGCGATGTTCTTGTCGATGTCCCAATCGCAGGCGAACTGCATCGCCGCCACGGTGACCTTGCGCTCGGTGCGCGTCAGATGCGCCGGCTGGCTCATGCGAATACCTTTCCCGGGTTGAGGATCCCCTTGGGATCCAGCGCCTGCTTCAGCAGCCGCATGGTGGAGATTTCCGCCGGCGTACGCGACAGCGGTAGATAGGCGCGCTTCTCGAGGCCGATGCCGTGTTCGGCGGAGACCGAGCCGCCGATGGCGGCCAGCGGCCTGTAGACAATCGCCTCGACGCGCGCGCGCGTGGCCGGGTCGTCGCCGGCCGCGATCACGATGTGCAGGTTGCCGTCGGCCATGTGGCCGAAGACGAAGGCGCGGTTGTCGCCGGCGAACGATCGCACCGATTCGCACACTTCCCCGGCGTAGGCCTTCATGTTCTCGATCGGCAGGCTCACGTCGAAGGTCAGCAGCGCGCCGATGTTCTGCACCTGCCAGACATCCTCGCGGATGGCCCAGATGGCCCGACGCTCGTTCTCCGTGTTCGCGATGACCACGTCGCTCACCACGCCCGCCTCCAGCGCCTCGCCCATCACCGCCTCGAGGCGGGCACGATCGGCTTCCGGATCGCCACCCAGTGTTTCCGCGATGATGTAGAAGGGCGCACCCCGCGGCAGCGGCGGCGTGTTCTGCGCCGGCGGCGCGGTGTTGAAGTCGTAGTAGTTGCCCCACAGGGCTTCGAAGGCCGCGAGCTGCCCGCCGAGACCGGAATCGAGTCGGCCCAGCAGCTCGACCATGGCATCGAACGTCGGCAGCGAGGCCAGCAGGGTCTCCTGGCTGCGGGTGCGCGACACCAGGCGCAGCTCGGCGCGCGTCACGATGCCGAGCGTGCCCTCGCTGCCGATGAACAGCTGCTTGAGGTCGTAGCCGGCATTGTTCTTGAGCATGCGGTTGAGCGAGGTCAGCACCGTGCCGTCGGCCAGCACCGCCTCGATGCCGAGCACGAGGTTGCGCATCATCCCGTAGCGAAGCACGCGCAGGCCGCCGGCATTCGTGGAGATGTTGCCGCCCACGGTGCAGCTGTCGCGCGCACCGAGGTCGAGCGGAAACACCATGCCGTGTTGTTCGGCTTCACGCTGTACACGCCCGAGCTGCACGCCGGCCTGCGCACGCAGCGACCGTCCGGGCACATCCACGCGTTCGATGGCGTTCATGGATTCGAGCGACAGCACGATGTCGCCATGGCCGGCATCCGCGCCCTGCACCAGGCCCGTCAGGCCACCGTGGGTCACCACGGACTGGCCACGGGCGTGGCAAAGCTTCAGCAACGCCGACACCTGTTCGGTGCTGCGCGGTCGCACCAGGATGTCGGCATCGACGCGGCCGTGAAAAATGGCGCTGCCGCGCTCGCGCACAGCGGCGCCTTCGAGCATGCCCTGCTCGCCGACGATGGCTTTGAGATCCGACTTCAGCGCGGCCTGTGTCATGCGGCCGCTAAGGTAGCGCCTCCGGTCCTCTGTCGCCAGAACGGGCTGCCGCCAGAACGGCGGCAGCCCTGCGCAGGATCAATGGAGCGTCGGCTGTTCCTTGCTGTCTTCGTCATTGGAGGGAAACAGCGCCTGGTCGAGCGCATGCACATAGGTCGCGACGTTGACCGTGCCGGGCACCAGCACACGCCCGCCGAACAGCAGGTTCGGAACGGTGCGTACACCGAAACCACGCAGCCGCTCTTCGCTGCCGAGCAACGCCGAGTCGCCCTCGCGGGTATCGCGGAAGGACTGGATGGTCTTGTCGGAAAGCCCCGCCTCCGCGCCAAGCTCCGCGAGCACGTTCACGTCGCCGATGTCAGCGCCCCGCTCGAAGTACGCGCGGAAGATGGCCGCGGCCACGTTGGCGTGGCGACCCTCGTTCACCGCCAGCTGAACCAGCCGGTGCGCTTCCGAGGTACTGGGTAGTTCACCGAGCTTCTCGAAATGAAACTCCAGGCCAAGTTCGCGCCCTGCTTCGGTGAGACTCTTCTCGGCGAACGGCACGCTGATGCCCGCGGGCAGTCGCTCCGCCAGGTACTCGTGGAAGCTGCGCGGATTGCGGCCCGCAGCCGCGGGTGCCATGCGGAACGGATGCCAGCGCAGGCGGGTTTCGACATCTCCCGAGAGACTTCCGAGCGCCCGCGTGAGCTGCGCCATGCCCAGCCAGGACCACGGGCAAGTGAAGTCGGCTACCAGGTCGATGTCGAGCGTCTTACGCACGTCGATCAACGGTCGGATGGGTGTGTTCATGCGGCATATCTGGGAACGCCGCGCACACCTTCAAGCCGTGTCGCGTCGTGCTCCGAGGTTGACGTGAACCTGTTCGGTGATGCGGATCGCGGTCTCGAGTGCGCGCAGTCCATCCTCACCAGACACGATCGGGCGGCGGTCGTTCCGTATGCAATCGAGGAATGACTCGATTTCCGCCTTGAGTGCGTCGCCCTGCTCGAGATTCGCCTCCTCGATACTGACGGGCAGCTGTCCCGGCGCTGGCGCGGCGTCACGCTTGCGGATCAGCGTCAGAATCTTCTGCTGCAGGTCGAGGGAAATGTAGGCGGCGTCTTCGAAGATCCTCAGCTTGCGTTCAGTTTTCATGCTGACGCGGCTGGCCGTGATATTGGCCACGCAGCCATTCGCGAAGCGCAAGCGCGCATTGGCGAAGTCGATCTCGGCGGTGAAGACCGGGGTACCCACGGCGTCGATGCTCACGATGTCGCTGGAAGCCAGCGATTGCACCAGGTCGATGTCGTGGATCATGAGATCCAGCACCACGTTCACGTCCGTGCCCCGCTCCTTGTATGGCGCGAGCCGGGTGCACTCCATGAATCGCGGCTCGCGCAGGTGCGGTTCAGCCGCCAGCACGGCGGCATTGAAGCGCTCCAGGTGTCCTACCTGCAGGATGCGGTGCTGCGCCTTGGCGCGCGCGATCAGCGCACGCGCCTGCTCGGGCGTTTCCGTAATCGGCTTCTCCACAAGCACATGGGCGCCGGCGGCGAGGAAGGCGTCGGCGATCTCGAAGTGCGCCGGGGTCGGGGTTACGACACTCACCGCGTCGACCTTGCCGAGGAGTTCGCGGTAGTCAGCCACCGCCCGGCTGCCAACCTCGGCGGCTACCGCGTTGCGGACCTCTTCGCGGCCATCCACCACCGCCACGAGCTCGCAGCCGGCGAGCCCTGCGTACTTCTGAGCATGGAAGCGCCCCAGATAGCCGACACCGATGACCGCCGCCCTGATTTTATTCATGCGCTATTATGCGCGCGCTTTCCCGCCGTCCGCGGGACTCCTCGGGGGCTGGTCGGAATTGTTCAGCTGGTTCGAACGCGCTCGCAGTCGGTACTTCGCACTGTCGCGCCCGAAATTCGAAGCGACGACCCTGGGGCTCGCGCTGCTCGTGGGCCTGCTGGTCATGCCCGCGCTGATCTACCTGGCCGGCCGCTACACGCTCGGTCCCTACAGCCACGGCACTTCGATCGAGCCGGACACGAATCTCTTTTCGCTGTTCTTCGATTTCTACAAGGGCCTCGTCGAGCTGCGACCGAGTTGCTGGATCGTGGTCGTGGGCCCGTTCGTCTTCCTGACTTTCGTGCGGCTGTGCCGGTTCGTACTGCGCAAGCTATAAGTAAAACCGCTTCCGGCGAAACGTGAACCGGATCACGTAATGCCCCGTGCCACGGCCCTCGGCGTCGCAATTTTGTGACGCAATTCGGCGACACTCGTCCTCGCCGAGCTTCGAGACACGGAAGAAGAACAAATGAGCGAGTACTACCTCGCGGACCAGCAAGCCGAAGAGCGCGCGCGTCGCCGCGAACTCGATCGACAAGTGAAGATGCCCGCGCCCACGGAAAGCCAGAACGTGAAGGTGACCTTGTTAGGCGACTTCATGTTTCCCACCAGCGAGCCGCAGGGTTTCGACCCGTACAACAACGTGCACGGCAAGACCACGCGCGAAGCCTGGCGCTCGCGGCGCGACCGCCGCTGAGCCTCTCGGGCCTGCCGCGCAGGCCGCGGCGGAACTTCCCCTCCGGGAGACCCCGAACGCGATTCCGGGCCATCGGAACCAACCCCGGCGGCGGCACTCGAAATCTCCCATGCGGGTGCGAATCAGGATTTGGGCCAATAGCTCCACAAGGCGGCCGCCAGCATCAGGGCCAACCCCGCATGCGCGGCAAGGCGCCAGCTGCGCCGGCGCAGCTCGCCATAGAAGCTGGTAGCCGCAATTGCCGCCAGCGACACCGACAGCAGGCAAGCCAATCCCAGCGGCCCGTGTTCATCCGCGAGCCGAACGCTGGACTCGGGAATCAGCAGGAAAACCAGCCCGGTCAGCAGCAACGCGACCGCGATGGAGACTGTCGAACCCATCACGATTCCAAGGAGTACGACCAGTGGGCGCATGGTTTAACCAAAGATTGGGGAGATATCACTTGAAGCAGGCCGTCGCGCGGCCTTAGTGTTGATTGTACGGACCCTTCTCAATGACTGAGATACCTCGCCGCATGAATTCCTCCCTTGCCCATACCTCCCGCTGGCTCGCTCCTTCGCTGCTGGCGGTGCTGCTGCTGCTCACCGGATCCGCGCAGGTGCCGGCCAACACCCAGTTGCCCGCCGGATCGGTGGTTCCGACGGAACGGCACCGGTCCGTGGCGCGCCGCGTGGGGTCGATGCTGGAGGGCATGCACTACAGCGGCTCGAAACTCGACGACAAGTTGTCGGCCGTGGTCTACACGCGCTACCTGGAGAGCATCGACGGGCAGCACACCAGCCTGCTGGCCACCGACATCACCGAGTTCGACCAGTACAAGCTTCGCTTCGACGACATGATCCGCAGCGGCGACGTCGACCCGGCCTTCGCGATCTTCGCGCGCTTCCAGCAGCGCAACCGCGAGCGCATCAAGTACGCGATCGCGCAACTCGACAAGGAACCGGACTGGACGCTGAACGAGAACTTCGAATTCGACCGCGAGAAGGCGCCCTGGGCCGCGTCGCAGGCGGAGCTCGACGACTTCTGGCGCAAGCGCGTCAAGAATGACGCCCTGTCGCTGCTGCTCACCGGCAAGACCTGGGACGAGGCGACCAAGCTCCTCAAGAAGCGCTACGAGACCACCCTCAAGCGCATCGACCAGGTCAGCCCCGACGACGTGTTCGAATCCCTCATGAATTCCTACGCGCGCGCCTACGACCCGCACTCCAGCTATTTCTCGCCGCGCAGCTCCGAGGAATACCGCATCCAGATGAGCCTGAATTACGACGGCATCGGCGCGTCGCTGCAGCTCATCGACGACTACGTGACCATCATGAACGTCATCGAAGGTGGCCCGGCGGCCGTCGCCGGCACGCTGTCGGTGAAGGACCGCATCACCGGTGTCGGCCAGGGCAAGGAAGGCCCGGTCACCGACGTGCTCGGCTGGCGCATCGACGACGTCGTCCAGCTCATCCGCGGCCGCGCCGGGACCACGGTGCGCCTGCAGGTGCTGCCGGCCGGCGCCGCGCCCGGCACGCCCGAGAAGTCGCTCGAATTCGTGCGCAACAAGGTGACGCTCGAGGCCCAGGCCGCCCAGAAAGAACTGCGCACCATCAAGCGCGGCGACAAGGAAATCCGCGTCGGCATCATCAATGTGCCGGCGTTCTACCAGGACGTCGAGGCGCAGAACGCCGGCGACAAGGATTTCCGTTCCACCACGCGCGACGTGCGCCGGCTCATCAACGAACTCAAGGCCGAGAAGATCGACGGCCTGGTGCTCGACTTGCGCGGCAACGGTGGTGGCTATCTACCGGAAGCCACAGCGCTCACCGGCCTGTTCATCGACAAGGGCCCCGTGGTGCAGCTCAAGGTCACGACCGGCGAGCTCGAGGTGCAGGACGATCCGGAAGCCGGCGTCGCCTACTCCGGTCCGCTCGCCGTGCTGGTGGATCGTTTCAGCGCCTCGGCTTCGGAGATCTTCGCGGGCGCATTGCAGGACTATCACCGGGCCACCATCCTCGGCCAGCGCACCTTCGGCAAGGGCACGGTGCAGAACCTCGTGCCGCTCGATCGCTGGTCGCCGCGCCCGGTCAATGGGCAGCTGACGGTCACGATCGGCAAGTTCTACCGTGTCACCGGCGAAAGCACCCAGCATCGCGGCGTCGAGCCCGACGTGACGCTGCCTTCGCAGATCGACATCGACGAGTTCGGCGAAAGCGCGCTGCAGGGCGCCCTGCCCTGGGATCGCATCCCCGGCGTGCCCTTCCGCAGCGAAGCCAAGGCCCAGCAGCCCAACATCGCGGTGCTCGCCACCGAGGAAAAGGCGCGCGCGGACAAGGACCCGGACTATCGCTGGCTGGTCGCGGATCTCGCCGCCAACAACGCGGTCCGCAAGCAGACCTCGCTGTCGCTCAACCTGCAGCAGCGCAAGGCCGAGCGCGAGCGCCTCGACAAGGATCGCCTGGCGCGTGAGAACGCGCGTCGCGCCGCGCAAAGCCTGCCGCCGCTGAAGACCGCCGAGGAACTCGCGGACGTGAAATTCCCGGACACCGTCCTCGACCAGTCCGCCGAAGTCATGACCGACATGGTCACGGGCATTCGGCCGGTCCACCCGGCCCCGTCCCGGACGGTTCGAAGCGACAGCAAGAAGCCGGAATAGCGCTTCCAGGCCAGGGAGAGGCCTAAGCCAGCTGGTGTTGTAGTTGACTACAACACCAGACTTCTCTACACTCCCGTCCCTATCGCAACCAATGCGGTGGCTGCAGCGTCATAACTCGCAGCGACCAGGGGATGGGCCATGGGAAAAATCATTCTTAGCGCCGGCGTCGCGGTTCTCGCGCTCGCACTCGGCGCATGTGCAAGGGACGGCGTAGCCGCCGACACCACCACCAAGGCGAAGGAAGAGAAGGCCAAGGCCGACGCCGCGATCCCGGTGGAAGTATCCACCCCGGTCCGCGGGGAAATGCTCGCCATGTACAGCGGCACGGCGACGCTCGAAGCCGAGGCCGACGCCGAAATCATCGCCAAGGTGGGCGGTGAAGTCCGCCGCATGTACGTCGAGGAAGGTGACCGCGTCCAGGCCGGGCAGATCCTCGCGCAGCTCGACGACCGCCAGCTGCGCCTGCAGGCCGCACAGACCAGTGCCGCGCTCGCCAAGACCGAACGCGACTTCAATCGCCAGGTGGAGCTCAACAAGAAGGGCCTGGTGTCCGCCGGCGCCTTCGAGGGTCTCAAGTTCGATCTCGACAATGCGCGCGCCGCGGACGACATCGCGCGGCTCAATCTTTCGTACAGCGCCATCCGCGCGCCGTTCGCGGGGATCGTTTCCTCGCGCTACATCAAGCTCGGCCAGGAACTGGCCATCGGCAACAAGATCTTCCGGATTACGGACCCGACGCCCCTCAAGGCGAACGTCTTCGTGCCCGAGCGCGAGCTGGCGCGGCTCAAGCCTGGTCAGTCGGCGACCGTGAGCGTCGACGCCCTCGCCGGCCGCAGCTTTCCTGCGACCGTGCACCTGGTCGCGCCCACCGTGGACTCGGCCACCGCGACCTTCAAGGTCACGCTCGAGGTCAGGGACACGCGCGGCGAGCTCAAGCCCGGCATGTTCGCGCGCGTCGGCATCGTGTTCGAACGGCGCGACGGCGCGCTCACCATCCCGCGCGTCGCATTGCTGGATACCGACGGCGCCGCGAACGTGTTCGTGGTCAATGCCGGCAAGGCCGAGCAGCGCACCATCAAGACCGGCCTGTCCAACGCCGGGCGCGTCGAAGTGGTCGACGGCCTCGAGGGCGCCGAACAGGTGGTGGTGGTCGGGCAGAACGGACTCAAGGACGGCAATCCGGTACGCGTCGTGACGCTCGGACAGACCGCGCAGCGCGGTAGTTAGTCATGGGCCTCGTGGACTTCGCGATTCGCCGGCGCGTGACCATCGCCATGGCGACGGTGGCGATCACCCTGCTGGGATTCATCTCGCTGTCGCGGCTCAAGGTCAACCTGCTGCCCGACCTCTCCTATCCCACGCTCACGATCCGCACCGAGCTGCCCGGCGCGGCGCCCACCGAGATCGAGAACCTGATCTCGCGGCCGGTCGAGGAAGCGGCCGGCGTGGTTCGAAACGTGCGCTCGGTGCGCTCGGTGTCGCGCTCCGGCCAGTCGGACGTGGTGGTCGAATTCAGCTGGGGCACCGACATGGATTTCGCCGGCATCGAGGTGCGCGAGCGCCTCGACCTGCTCTGGCTCCCGGTCGAGGCCACGCGCCCCCTGCTCCTGCGGTTTGATCCCTCCAGCGAGCCGGTGATGCGCGTGGCCTTCGTCGACGAAACGTCGGCCGCGGGCAGCAACGAGGAACGCCTGAAATTCCTGCGTCGCTTCGCCGATGACCGCATCAAGCCGGAGATCGAGTCGGTCGAGGGTTCGGCGGCCGTCAAGGTCAGTGGTGGATTCGAAGACGAGGTACAGATCTATGTCGATCAGCAGCGGCTCGCACAGCTCAGGCTGTCCATCGAACAGGTGGCTCGGCGCATCGGCGCGGAAAACGTCAATCTCTCCGGCGGACGGCTGGAACAGGGCACGCAACGCTTCCTGGTTCGCACCGTCAACGAGTTCGACACCCTCGAGGACATGGCCAACGCCGTCATCGCCACGGTGGACGGCCAGCCCGTCTACCTGAAGGACGTCGCGCGCGTCGAGCGCGGCTACAAGGACCGCACCGCGATCACGCGGCTCGATGGCAAGGAATGCATCGAGCTCGCCATCTACAAGGAAGGCGACGCCAACACCGTGCAGCTGGCGCATGGCATCGCGGATCGCCTCGAGTCGCTGGGCAAGACGCTGCCCGGCGGCACCAGGCTGGTGCCGGTCTACGACCAGTCGAAATTCATCGCCAGCGCGGTCAGCGACGTGAAGGACGCCGCCATCCTCGGCGGCCTGCTGTCCATCCTGGTGCTGTACTTCTTCCTGCGCGACGCCTGGGCGACGATCGTCACCGGCATCGTCATCCCGGTCACGGTCGTCGGCATCTTCGTGATGATGTATGCCTTCGACCTCACGCTGAACGTCATGTCGCTGGGCGGCATCGCGCTCTCGGTGGGCATGCTCATCGACAACTCGGTGGTGATCCTCGAGGCCATCGCGCGCCGCAGGGAAGCCGGGCTATCTACCCTGGAAGCCGCGCGCGAGGGCACCGCCGAGGTGGCCACTGCCGTCACCGCCTCCACGCTCACCTCGGTGGCGGTGTTCTTCCCGATGGTGTTCGTCAGCGGCATCGCCGGGCAGTTGTTCCGCGACCAGGCACTGACCGTGACTTTCGCGCAGCTCATCTCGCTGATGGTGGGCATCACGCTGGTGCCCATGCTCACCGCGTGGCGCGCGCGGCTCGGCGAACCCGCGCAGGAGCTCGCCCCCGACGCCGGCGAACCGCGCGAAACCCTGGGCGCGTTGCGTCGTTACCTGCGCGACTTCTTCGGCAATACACGCGTGCGTTACGAGTCGCGCCCCGCGAGCGACAGCCGCAAGCTGGCCGCCCGGGCCTGGCGCGCCAACAAGTCCGCCACACGCATCGTGCTGGCCGTGCTGACGCGCTTCCTGCGGCTGCTGTTCGGCTTGCTGGGCAAGGTGTTCGCCGTACTCCTCTCGCCCTTCGTCTGGGCCACGCAGAAGTCCTACGACTTCATCGATCGCCGCTACCCGGCGTTGCTCGACTGGGCGCTGAAACGCCGCGCCGCGGTGTTGTTCACCGCCTTCGGACTGCTGGCCGCGACGGCGGCGATCCTGCCGAGCCTCGGCACGGAGCTGATCCCGCAGCTTTCGCAGGGTGAATTCACGGTCAAGATGCGCTTGCCCGCGGGCTCGCCGCTCGAGACCACCGACCGCCAGGTCGAGCACGTGCAGCTCGCCGCGCGCGGCCTCGCGAACCTCGACAGCGCCTACTCGGTGGCCGGCACCGGCAATCGCCTCGACGCCAACCCGGTGGATTCGGGCGAAAACACCGGCAACGTCGACGTGAAACTGAAGGCGCCCATCGACAAGGCCGGCGAAGAACGCGCCATGCAGGAGTTGCGCGAAGATCTCGCGGGCATTCCGGGCGCGCAATACGAGTTCGCACGGCCGTCACTGCTCACGCTGGCCACCCCGGTGGAAGTGATCCTCTCGGGTTACGACCTGGACCGGCTTTCGCTGGCGGCGAACAGCGTGCGCGAACGCATGGAGGAATCCGGCGCGTTCCGCGACGTCCGCTCCAGCATCGAGGGCGGTCATCCCGAAATCCAGATCCTGTTCGACCAGGAGCGGGCCTCGCAGCTGGGCCTCGCCGTTCGTGACATCGCGGATCGCGTGGTCTCGAACGTGCGCGGCAGCGTCGCGACGCGTTACCGGTTGCAGGAGAAGAAGATCGACGTGCTGGTTCGCAGCGTGGATACGCGCGCCGCCTCGATCGAAGAGGTCAGAAATCTCGTGGTGAATCCGGGCTCGGAACGTCCGGTCCCCCTGTCCGCCGTCGCCGAAGTCCGGCTCGCCACGGGACCTGCTGAAATCCGCCGCGCCAACCAGGAGCGCGTGGCGGTGATCTCCGCCGCGCCGGCGCAGGGCGATCTCGGCGATGCCACGCGCACCGCGCAGGGCATCCTCGAGTCGACCACGCTGCCGGTGGGAATCACGGGCCTGGTTTCCGGGCAGAGCGAGGAAATGACGCAGAGCTTCCGCTCGCTGGGCTTGGCCTTCGCGCTGGCGGTGTTCCTCGTCTACCTCGTGATGGCTTCGCAGTTCGAGTCGCTGCTGCACCCGCTGGTCATCCTGTTCACGATCCCGATGGGACTCATCGGTTCGATCTGGGGCCTCTATATCACCGGGACCACCATCAACTCGGTGGCCTTGATCGGCCTCATCATGCTGGCGGGTATCGTCGTGAACAACGCGATCGTGCTGATCGACGCCATCAACCAGGCGCGCGAGCGCGGCCTTGCACGACTCGAGGCGATCAAGCTCGCCGGACGCACGCGCCTGCGTCCCATCCTGATCACCAGCGTCAGCACCATCATCGGCCTGATACCGATGGCGATCGGCATCGGCGAAGGCGCGGAGATCCGCCGGCCCATGGCCATCACCGTGATCGCGGGCAACCTCGTGGCGACCTTCCTCACGCTGGTGGTGATCCCGGTGTTGTACTCGGTGATGGACCGCAAGGAGTTCGCGCGGAGCATCGCGCCGGCCGGCGGCACCGGCGGCGCCGCGCTAACTACCCCGGCCGCGCCGCCCGCGCCCGCGCACGGCCCCGAGCGCCCGGCCTAGGAGCCCGCCATGGTCCACACCGATTTCGCGCTGCGCCGGCCGGTGACCACGCTGATGGCTTTCGCGGCCGTGGCCGTGATCGGTCTCATGTCACTGCGCCTGCTGCCGCTCGAGCAGTATCCGGACGTGAGCTTTCCTTTCATGGGTGTCGGCGTCCCCTACCCCGGCTCCACGCCCGAAGAAACCGAGGAACTCATCACCCGCCCCATCGAGGAGGCGCTCGCGACGTTGCCGGGCATCGAGGAGATCCGTTCCACCTCCAGCGACCAGGACTCGCGCTTCGAGATCCGTTTCGCCTGGGGCACCGACATCAACACCGCGGCCTTCGAAGTGCGCAACAAGATGGACTCGGTACGAGCGCAATTGCCGAAGACCGCGGATCGCATGTGGATGTGGATGGCATCGACGGCCGATGCGCAGATGCTGACGGTGCGCTTCTCCGCGGACCAGGACCTCTCGTCCCAGTACGACCTGCTGGACCGGTACTTCAAGAAGCCCATCGAGCGGCTCGACGGCGTGGCCCGCGTGGAACTGGCGGGCGTCGAGGCGCGCGAGGTACGCATCCTCGTCGACCCGGGCCGCCTGGCGGCGCATGCCGTCGACATCCGCCAGCTGGTACAGCTGCTCGAGAAGAGCAACTTCTCGGTCGGCGCGGGCCAGGTCACCGGCTTCGGCCAGCGCCTGCTTGTGCGGCCACTGGGCGAATTCCGTTCGCTCGACGAGATCCGCAACCTGACCATCAAGGGCAACGTGCACGTGGGCGATGTGGCCTCGGTGGAACTGGTCAGCCCGGAGATCCTGCGCCGTCGCCATCTCGATGGCCGCCCGGCGGTGGGACTCGACGTCTTCAAGTCTTCGGGCGCGAACGTGGTCGAAGTCGTCGACCGCGTCATGAAGGTCATCGAGCACAACAAGGCGCTGCCGCAGATGCAGGGCATCCGCGTATTCGTCATCGACAACCAGGCCGAGGCCATCCGCAGCTCGCTCACCGATCTCACCGAGGCGGGACTCATCGGTGCCGCCCTCGCCTTCGTGGTGCTGTTCATGTTCCTGCGCCACTGGCCAACCACCTTGATCGTCGGCGCGGCGGTACCGTTGTCACTGCTGGTCACGCTCGCCGTCATGTACTTCACCGGCCTCACGATCAACGTCATGTCGATGATGGGCATGATGCTGGCCATCGGCATGCTGGTGGACAACGCGGTGGTGGTCACCGAAAGCGTGTTCCGTCACCGCCAGATGGATCCGGGTAATCCGCAGGCCGCGACGCTGGCCGGCGTGAAGGAAGTCGGCGTCGCGACGCTGGCCGGCACGGCCACCTGCGTGGTGGTGTTCCTGCCCATTCTTTTCGGCAGCAACAACCAGATCTCGATCTGGCTGACGCATGCCGCCATCCCGATCTGCGTGGCGATGATCGCCTCGCTGATCATTGCGCAGACCCTCATTCCCATGGCGACCTCGCGCTTCGCGGCGCCGCCGCCGATCGATCGCGAGAGCTGGATCGCGCGCCTGCAGGAGCGCTACACGCGCTGGCTGGACTGGAGCATCCACCACCGAGGCTGGACGCTGCTCGGATTGTTCACGGTGCTGGCGCTGACCGTGGCCCTCATCACCGTGTCTTCGATGTATCCCGGCAAGTGGCTGAAGTTCGATCCCGGCGCGCAGGACGGCGGCAACCAGGTCTTCCTCAACTACAACATCAAGGGCAACCATCCCATCGAACGCGTCGAAGCCGCGGTCGAGACCATCGAGAAGCACTTCGAGGGCAAGCGCAAGGAACTCGGCATCAAGAGCATCTACTCGGTGTACGACCAGAGCAGCGGCTTCTCGATCATCGTGTTGAATCCGCGCAGCGAAGGCGGACTCAAGGTGCAGGACTTCATCACCCAGAACCAGGAGTCGTTGCCCGAGATCATCATCGGCCGGCCGAGCTTCAAGTGGGACGACCAGAACTCGATGGGCGGCCAGCGGTTCAGCGTGCAACTCACCGGCGAGTCGACCGAGCGGCTGGCGGTGCTCGCCGACGACGTCGCGCGCGTGATGTCGAGCGCGCAGGGGCTCGAAGCCGTGCGCTCCGAGGCACGCGAGGGCGACGAAGAAGTGCAGATCGTGGTGAACCGGCAGCGCGCCGCGGCACTCGGCCTGACCTCGGGTGACGTTGCCCAGGCGGTGGCGGCCGGCATGCGCGGCGACCGCCTGCGTGAATTCCGCGGCACCGAACGAGAGCTCACGTTGCGGCTCGCCTTCCGCGAGTCGGACCGGCAGACCGTCGACAACCTCGCGGAATTCCCTATCTATCTGCCGACCGGCGCGCGCGTGCCGCTGTCCGCGGTCGCCGATTTCCGCATCGCCAAGGGTCCGCGCGCGATCGAGCGCATGGACCGGCTGACCTCGGTGGCCATCACCGGCAACGTGAAGGCGGACGCGACGCTCGACGGCGTGGGCAAGGAAGTCGAGGCGCTGATGAAGAACTACCAGCTGCCGCCCGGCTATACCTGGAAGCTGGGCAAGGGATTCGACCAGCAGGACGAGGACACCAACACCATGGTGTTCAACCTGTTGCTCGCCATCGCGATGATCTACCTGGTGATGGCGGCGGTTTTCGAGAGCACCGTGTACCCGATGTCCATCATCACCTCCATCTTCATGGCCATCGTCGGCGTCATCTGGTTCATGTT
>Ga0315912_10004095_pt1 | contig 14001 bp, 8 predicted proteins | sample VfabasoilMG_FD_204469 | JGI IMG/M metagenome (GOLD analysis project Ga0315912, IMG submission 204469) | Garden soil microbial communities collected in Santa Monica, California, United States - V. faba soil | ecosystem: Environmental > Terrestrial > Soil > Garden | place: USA: California... | reverse complement strand
AGCGTATTGGCGATGGCCACGATGCTCATTCCCTGGTGATGCGCCATGTAGGCGCGCACGCGCATGCAATTCTGGCCTTCGGGCAGGCGGCTGGGCGTGAAGTCCACCGCCTCGTAGAAGCCGTACTGACCGCATGCGCCGATGGCCGCCAGCGCCCGGTAGTTGGACAGCGCCGCCTCGCCGTCCACCATGGCGGCGAGGCCGGTGGCGTAGGGCGCCACCACCTTGTTCTCCGACAGCCCACGCTTGAGGCCGAGTCCCGGAACGCCGAAATTCGAATACTGGTAGGTGAGCTCGAGGTCGCGGGCGTTGTACGCCGACTCCGAAACTCCCCACGGCAGGTGCAACTCTTCGCCGTACTCGATCTGCCGCTTGACCACCAGCCGGCTGGTCTGCGCCAGCAGGCTGCCGCCCGGCGCCTGCAGCACCAGGTCCGGCATGAGGTATTCGAACATCGAGCCCGACCAGGACACGAGCGCGGCGCCCGCGCCGATCGGGGTGACGGTGCGGCCGAGCCGGAACCAGTGGCGCGCCGGGATGTCGCCCTTGGCGATGGCGATGAAACTCGCGAGCCGCGCTTCCGAGGCCAGCAGGTCGTAACACGATCCATCGAGTGTGCCGTCGCTGCATCGATAGCCGATGGACAACAGCTTGCGCTGCGGATCGAGCATGAAGCCGAATTCCATCGCGTCCGCGAATCCGAGCGCGGTGATGGCGAGGCCCTCGAGGTGCTCGACGATGAAACCCGCGGGGTCGCGCGCCAGCAGGTCGCTGCGCCAGCTGTCGATGGTGCGTCGCGCGGCCTCGACCCAGTACACGAGGTCATGGCCGCCGGGCTCCTTGCGAAGTTCGATGTGCGACTCGCTCGCCAGCGTGCGCACCAGGTCCACCAGGGTCGAGGCGCGTTCGGCGGCGCTGGCGAGATGATCGCTTTCGGTGTCGAGCGGCGCACCCGGCGGCCGCAACGCGGCGTCGAGATCGTCGAAAGCCGTCTCCAGCAAGCCACGGGTGATGGTCTGCCCGGGCTTGAACTGGAAGTCGCGCAATGCTTCGCGAGCCAGGTCGAGGGCATCGCCGAGACCGATGAGCGCTTCGGCAGGCGGCGTCTGCGATTGTTGCCACTGGCGAAACGTGGCCGCGAGCGTCACCAGGTGCGCGGCGAGGTTGCCCGAATCGACCGAGGATACGTAGCGCGGTTCGAGCGGCCGCAGGTCGTGGGTGGCGTACCAGTTGTAGAGATGGCCCCGGTGCCTGGGCATTCGCGACAGGGTGCCGAGCGTGGCCTCGATGCGGTCGAGCGCGTCGCGCAGGCCTATCCACCCGAAATCGCGCGCGGCAACCACCGACAGCAGGTACAAACCGATGTTGGTCGGCGAAGTGCGGTGCGCGACGACGGCGCGCGGATCTTCCTGGAAATTGTCGGGCGGCAGGTGGTTGTCTTCCGCGGTGACGAAGGTTTCGAAGAAGCGCCAGGTGCGCCGCGCGATCAGCCTGAGCTCGCGCTGCTGGTCGACGCTGAGCTCGGACTTGGCCGCCGCCGGTGGCGTCTGGCTGATGCGCCACGCGATGGCCGGGCTCGCGAGCCACAGCAGGAGGAAGGGCAGTGCGATGTCCGGCAGCCGCCCGCCGCACAGCGCGATCAACAACGCCGCGATGGCCAGCGTCAGCAGCACGCCGCGGAACATGCGCGCATAGAAGCCGCCAAACGTGTTGCTCATGTTGCCCAGCAGGTCCGCCGGGATCCATTCGAGCAACAGCCTGCGGCTCACGAACACGCGCCACAACGTCCGGCCGATGGCGTCACACATCAGCCACGCCTGGTATCCGAGCATGCTGGTGAGCAGCGCGATCTGCGCCAGGGCCAGTATGACGTCGTTGCGCACCGCGCGCAGGTGACTGCCGAGCGTGACCGACGAACGTCGCGGCAGCAGGCCTGCGAACAAGGGCAACAACGTCGGCAGGCCCAGGGCCAGGACGATGAAGGCACTCCACAGCAAGGCAGTCGAGAGTGGCAGCGTCCACCCGACCACCAGCGCGGCCACGCAACTGGGTGCCAGCAAAGAGCGGCGCAGGTTGTCGAGCATTTTCCAGACGCCGATCAGCGGAGTGCGACTGCGGCCGCGGCCGTATTCCTCGGCGCCGGCGTCGGCGCGGCCGAATATCCACGGCAGCAGCTGCCAGTCGCCGCGTACCCAGCGGTGCTGGCGCAGCGAGGCGACGTCGTAACGCGCCGGGAATTCCTCGACCACTTCGACGTCGGACGCGAGCCCGGCGCGCGCGAAGATTCCCTCGAAGAGATCGTGCGACAGCAGCGAGCTCTCCGGCACGCGGCCGACGAGCGACGCCTGGAACGCATCGATGTCGTAGATGCCTTTCCCCGCGAAAGAACCCTCGCCTAGCAGGTCCTGGTAGACGTCGGAGACTGCCGCGGCATACGGATCGACGCCGGAGGCGCCGGAGAACACGCGCTGGAAGGGCGACGCTTCGATGGTTACGGGCAGCGAGAACGCCACGCGTGGCTGCAGGATGGCGTAGCCCTCGATGACGCGGCCGGATTTCGCGTCGAAACGCGGACGGTTCAGCGGATGTGCCATCTTGCCGATCAGCCGGCGCGGCGCCTCGCGCGGCACGCGCGTATCGGCGTCGAGCGTGAGCACGTAGCGCACGCCTTCGGGAACCCAGGGCGTATTGCCGGTGCTGGTCACGTAGGTGGTGTCGGTGGCGCCGCGCAGCAGGCGATTCAATTCCTCGAGCTTGCCGCGCTTGCGCTCCCATCCCATCCAGCGCTGTTCGGTTTCACTCCACACGCGCCGGCGATGCAGCAGCAGGAAGCGTTCGCCGCCGGCGGCCGGGCCGTAGCGGCGATTCAGGCGTGCAATGCCGACGATGGCGATGTCCAGCAGCGGGTCGTCGTCCGGCAGCTGCTCGGTCTGTGCGTCGCGCCAGTCGGACAGCAGCGCGAAGTGCAGCTGCTGGTCGGGGGAGGCGAGGTAGTGGATTTCCAGCCGGTGCAGATGTTCTTCGACGGCCCGGCGCGAGTTCAGCAGCACCGGCATCGCCACCAGCGTGCGCAGCTCGCGCGGCACGCCTTCGCGCAGCGCCAGGCCGGGCAGGCGACTGGCACCCACGCCGCGGGTCACGGCGCGATTGACCAGCGCCACGGCCATCTCGACCGCCGGTATCGCGCCGAGCGCACCTAACAAACCCAGCAACGCGCCGTGCACACCCGCCTGCAGCAGCAGGGCCAGCGGCGCCACCAGCAGCAGCGCCGAGGTGAACGCGATGGCCGCGACGTAGTCGGCCGCGCCGACGGTGAAACTGATGCGGCTCGGCAGGTCGCGCAGGCGCGCACGAAAGCTGATGGCGTGTTCCAGCGCCGGACGGCCGTCGAAGATGAGGTAGTAGCCGGGATCGCGCCGGCGCCGGTCCGTGCCTTCTTCGGCGAGGCCGAGCACCTGGCGCGCGATCTGCAGCTCGGAAAGCGGGCTGCCGCGACCGAGCTCCTCGATGGCGTTGCGATACAGGTTGCGCGTCGCGAAATCCATGTCGGCGAAGCCGCTGGTGGCATTCAGCGCCTCGTCCACCAGGCTCACGCTTTCGAAGAACTCGGCCCAGTCGACGTCCGTCATGAGCCGCATGCTGGTAATGATGTTGCGCACCGTGACGTTCGACGCGCCCTGGCGCTGGTGCTCCTCCTGAACCACCCGATCGGTGTCGAGATGCTGTGCACCCAGCGCCTCGCCGAGCCATACCAGTGCCGGAGTGAATTTCGGATCCTGGTCGCGCAGCCGTTGCACCAGCTGCACCGCGAAAGCCGGGGTGAGCTTCCCGGAGCGGCGCCGCCAGGCATCGAGCGCGCCGGCGTCGACCGCCTGTCCGTTGACGCCCAGCAGGCGGTCGGCGATCGAGTCGGCTTCCTGCCGCGCGGCGCGGCTGATGACGATGCGCTGCGCGACGCGCCGCAGGTTCTCCACCAACACGATGCGCAAGGTGATCGCCACGGCCCACAACTCGCCGATGGTCAGCGGCTCGACGGTCTGGTAGGCGCGCACGAAGCGCCGCAACGACTCGGGTTCGAAGCGGCTGTCGGTGTGCGCCACGTACGCCCAGGCGATGCCGAACACCCGAGGGAAGCCGGCGAATGGTCCCTCGGCCAGCTTGGGCAGCTGGCGGTAGAAACCGGACGGCAGGTCCTCGCGGATCTCGCGGATCTGCTCCTCGACGACATGGAAATTGTCGAGCACCCACTCGGCAGCGGGCGTGATGCTGCGACCCTCGTCCACCGCGCGTGCGATCGAGCGGTAGGCGGCGAGCAGCACCTTTTCATTGCTGCCCAGGCGCGCGCGCAGCGAGCGCCGGAAGCCCGGCTGGCGGGTGACGGTCTGGGCGGCGGCCAGGCTGTGTGCATGCTGCTCAAGCCGCTCGATGCTGAAGATTTCCTCGCGCAGGATCTGCTCGTTGTTCCAGTGGGAGCCCACCGAAATCCTCTCGAACAGACCCTTTAGATAAGGATGCAAGTGCCCGCCCCGTCAACCGGAAAGCCACATTACGCGGAACTTGCGGCCTACGACGCCATATCCTCCCGACCCATGGCGTTGTCAGAATCCACTCACAGACTCTCCCTGCGGCACACGACAGGGTTGCACCGCGGCGGAGCCTATGCTGCGACGGATGTGGCCCCTCCGGCGAAGCCCCGCGCATCGCGTTCGATCGAGCGAGCCGTTCTGGCTGCTGCGCAATGGCATGGGAGATGCGCGCCGCCCGCTCGAAACCTCGATGGAATGCGACGTCGTCGTCATTGGCGCGGGAATCACCGGCGCGCTGATCACCGACGCCTTGCTCGAGGACCACAGGCGTGTCGTGGTACTCGATGCGCGAGACGTGGCGCTTGGCAGCAGTGCGGCCACTACTGCCATATTGCAGTACGAAATCGACACGCATCTTGCGGACCTGGCCGTGCTGCTCGGCGGTTCTCGCGCGGTGCGTGCTTACCAGGCATGCGCCGCCAGCTTCCAGTTGCTCGAGCGGCGTTTCCCCGACCTGCTTGCGTTCGCTAACTACCAGCGCTGCGAGAGCCTGTACCTTGCGTCGGACGAAAAGGCGGTGCCGAAATTGCAGGCGGAGATGGCGGCGCGGCGCGCCGCCGGTTTCGCCTGCCAGTGGATCGAGCCCGCGGAGTTGTCGCGGCGGTTTGGCTGTCGCCGGCCCGGCGCGATCCTCTCACCGCTCGGTGCCCAGCTCGACCCGGTCCGATTCACGCAGGCGCTGTTTACCGCCGCCGAACGACATGGCGCGCGCGTGTTTGCCAGGACGAGAGCCGAGAGCATTTCCGGGAATGGTGGCGCACTGCGGCTGACTACTGCGGGCGGGCTGACCGTGGACGCAGGGCACGTCGTGGTAGCGGCGGGATATGAGTCGCCCCAATTCCTGCCGCGCGACGCGGCGCGAATCAATATCGACAACACCTACGCGCTGGTCACCCAGCCACTCACCGACGCGCGGCGGGCCGCCGCGATGCCTCTCACCTGGGAGAGCGCGCGGCCATACCTCTATTTGCGGGGCACGCCGGATGGGCGGCTGATCGTCGGCGGCGCGGACGTGCCGTTTCGCAGCGCCGAAGCCCGCGATCTATTGCTCGCGCGGCAGTCGCGGAAGCTGGCCGCGGGTTACCGGGAGTTGTTTGGCGAGGATTTGCCGCCGGTGGCCTGGGCCTGGGCCGGCAGTTTCGCCACGACGCCCGATGGCTTGCCATACATCGGCGCCGTACCCGGCGCGCAGCCGCAGCTGCACTTCGCGCTGTGTTACGGTGGAAACGGCATCACCTTCAGCGTGCACGCAGCCCAGATGGTCCGCGCGGCGATCGCTGGCCGCAGCCATGAGCTCACGGATGTGTTTGGATTTGCGCGGCGACCCTTGAAGGAGAATAATTTCCGCAACGCGGAAAACTTTTCCATGCGGGCAGAGGACTAAGCCCGAACCATGTTCGTAAATGACACCGGTCGACTTCCCGATTCCGGGCGAGTCTGCGTCGCGGCTTTCCAGCCAGGCCAGGATGGCGCCAGGAACTACTACAACGTCGAGATCAACGCGGCACGCGCCGAGTTCGAGCCCATGGCCGAGCCGCGCAACCCCGCGCATGTGCTCGGTATCGGCACCGAGATCCAGACCATCAAGGGCCCGGTTTTTGCCGCGTACTTCGCGGGATCGCGCGAACGCTTCGACGCGGAGCCCGACTACAAGTCGGGACTGTTCGTGCTGCTCGACGGCGCGGTGTATGCCGTCCGCCAGGAACAGATCGCCACCAGCATCCGCCGCGGTCTCACCAGGCGCGAGTTCACGCTGCTGCGCGGCGACCGTCCGCAACGCAGCGTCGAATACTCCTGGCCTTTGTACCGCGAGCCGTTCATGTCCACGTCGGCCGGGCACTCGGGTTCGCAGGACTTCCTGCGGGAAATGGCCGTGATGGTGCGTGCCTACAGCTGACGAGGTCACACATGCAGTCGCTCGGAATGATCGGTCTCGGGCGCATGGGCGCGAGCATGGTGCGGCGCCTGGCGCACGCCGGAGTGAGCTGCGTGGCCCACGATTCGCATCCGGATGCGGTGAGTGCGCTGGTGGCGCCCGGCGTCACCGGGGCGAATTCGCTCGAGCAACTGGTCGCGGCACTCGCGCCGCCGCGCGCCGTGTGGATCATGGTGCCGGCGGCGGTAGTTGACAGCGTGCTCGAGTCGCTGGCGCCGCTGCTGGCGGCGGGCGACATCGTCATCGACGGCGGTAACTCCTTCTATCGCGACGACATCCGGCGCGGAGCGACGCTCGCCAAACGCGGCATTCACTACCTCGACGTCGGCACCAGCGGTGGAGTCGCGGGTTTCGAGCGCGGCTACTGCCTGATGATCGGCGGACCCGCCGGGCCCGTGCTGCAGATGGATGCCATCTTTGCGGCACTGGCGCCGGGCAGCGACGCAGACAGCCAACGCCAGGCGAACGGGCAGACCGCGCCACGCGGCTACCTGCATTGCGGACCGCATGGTGCCGGCCATTTCGTGAAGATGATCCACAACGGCATCGAATACGGCGTGATGGCCGCGTACGCGGAGGGCCTCAACATCCTGCACAACGCCGGCATCGGCAAGCGGGAACGCGTCAGCGACGCCGAGACTGCGCCACTCGATGCCGCGCCTTACTACCAGTACGACTTCGATCTGCCGCAGATCGCCGAGTTGTGGCGGCACGGCAGTGTCATCTCCTCATGGCTGCTGGATCTCACCGCGCGGGCGCTGCGCGAAGACGCGGATCTCGAAAACTTCGCGGGCCGCGTGGCGGATTCCGGCGAAGGCCGCTGGACGATTGCTGCCGCCATCGACGAAGGGGTGCCGGCGCCGGTGATCAGCGCGGCGCTCTACAGTCGATTCCAGTCGCGTGGCAATGCCAGCTACGCGGATCGCGTGTTGTCGGCGATGCGCAAGCAGTTCGGCGGGCACGAAGAGCGGCACAAAGAAGGTCACAGCTGACAGAAATTCCGAAGGAGGCCGCATGAACACCATCCAGCACCTGCGAGCACTCGGCCAGAGTCTGTGGCTCGATTCCATATCGCGCCAGATGCTCGATGACGGACGGCTGCGTCGCTACGCCACCGAACTCGGCGTCACCGGGCTCACCTCCAACCCGACCATTTTCGACGAAGCGATCGGCAGCGGTGCCTACGACGCGGACATCGCACGCAAGGCGCGCGAAGGCAAATCGGGCGAGTCGCTGTTCACCGAGCTTGCGCTCGATGACCTGCGGCGCGCCGCGGAACTGTTCCGTCCGGCGTTCGAGCGCAGCGGCGGAGTGGATGGCTGGGTGTCGATGGAGCTCTCGCCGCTGCTGGCCGCGGACACCGGCGGCAGCGTGCGCGCCGCGGCGAGCATCCATCGCGCGGCGGACATCCCGAACCTGTTCGTGAAGATTCCCGGTACGCCCGAAGGCGTGCCCGCCATCGAAGAATCGATTTTCGAAGGCGTGCCCATCAACGTGACGCTGTTGTTCTCTCCGCAGCAGTACCTGGCTTCCGCGAATGCCTGGCTGCGCGGAATCGAGCGACGCATCGCGGCGGGAAGGTCTCCGATGGTGGCCTCGGTGGCTTCGCTGTTCGTCAGCCGCTGGGACAAGGCCGTGGCGAGCAAGGTACCCGACGGATTGCAGAACCGTCTCGGCATTGCCATCGCCCAGCGTACCTACGTGGCGCATCTCGAGTTGTTCGCATCGCCGCGCTGGCAGCGGCTCGAGGCCGCGGGTGCGCGGCCGCAGCGCCTGTTGTGGGCCAGCACGGGCACCAAGGACCCGAAGGCACCCGAGTCGCTGTACGCGGAGGCATTCGCCGCGCCCGATACCATCGATACCTTGCCCGAAAAGACCCTGCTGGCACTCGAGAAGATCGACGCGCTGCCACCGCCCATGCCCACCGATGGAGGCGATTCCGCGCACACGCTGGCGGAATTCGCCCAAATTGGCATCGACGTCGACGCGCTGGCGCTTCAGCTGCAGCGCGAAGGAGCCGAGGCGTTCGTGAAGTCGTGGCGCAATCTCATGAACGGCATCGCCGCGAAAGGCAGTTCGCTTGCGGTGAAGAAGACTGGCTAGTTGCCCGTCAGTCGATGGGCCAGGGCATTTCCCGCGGCAGTTCTTCTACGGGCGGCGGGTTACCGGAGGGACGTGCGTCCACGCCACGCCACCAGGTCTCCAGGGGCGCCTCGTGCGCGGGTTCGATGGGTTCCCCGAGCCTGGGCAATAGCAGGCGGGCATCACTCTTCGGAGCCAGCTGCAGCAGCGTTTCGATGGGATCGTCCCAGGGATGCAGGGCGAGGTTGAACGTGCCCCAGTGAATGGGCAGCAGCGGGCCGCCGCCTAACAAGCGGTGCGCGGCCAGCGCGTTCTCCGGTCCGAGATGAATGCTGCTCCAGGCCGGGTGGAACGCGCCGATCTCCAGCATCACTAGATCGAAGGGGCCGAATCGCGCGCGGGTATCAGCGTATTCCGGTGTGAGTCCGGTGTCGCCGCTGAAGAACACGCGGTGGCGCTGCGTCGCCAGCACCCACGAGGACCACAGGGTCCGGTTGCCGTCCTTCAGGCCACGGCCCGAGAAATGCTGCGAGGGCGTGGCCGTGAGCTCGAGATCCGTGCCGGGCACGCGATGTGACTCCCACCAGTCGAGCTCGGTGATGCGCCCAGGCGCGATGCCGAAAGCTTCGAGATGCGCGCCGACGCCAAGCGAAGTGATGATGGGCACGTTCACCCGGCGCAATACGCGCATGGTGCTGAAGTCGAGATGATCGTAGTGATCGTGAGAGACCAGCACCGCGTCGAGCTTCGGCAGGTCGCTCATGGCGACCGGCACGGGCTGGAATCGCTTCGGGCCGACGAAACGAGTGGGCGAGGCGCGCGGACCCCACACCGGATCGGTCAGCACCCGCCAGCCGTCGATTTCCAGCAGCACTGTCGAGTGCCCGAGCCAGGTGGCGCGCAATCCGCTTTGCGCGGTGCGCGTCCAGCGCTCGAGCGGATTCACCGACGGCAGCGGCGCGAGCGGCACGCGGCGTTCGCCGCCGCAGAGGAAATCCTTGAGCGTGGGCATGGGCGCGGCGCCACGCGGCGCCATGCGGGTGTTGCGAAAACGTTCGCCGTCCCAGCGCGGGGAAGCCGCGATGCGTTCGCGACGCAGCCCTTTCGAGGCGATGGCAACATCCATGGCGCCATCTTCGTCAATCCTCGCGGCGGCGACCATCCTCCATTCGGTAGATCCGCTACTCGGTACGGTTCGTCGTGCCGACCATCTCGGCGCCGCGGTATGCGGGCAGAGGAGGGCTGACGTTCCCGACCACGTTGTTGCTGTAGGACGTATTGATCACGTCGCGAGCCCGGCCATTTTCCCAGATCGTCGACCAGGTCATGACGCCCTGCGGGAAGTTGTAGACGCGCGATCCGTTGACATACCCGTTGATGACGATGGGCCCGGTGAACGTCGGGTCGTTTCCATGGGTGATGGAGATCCCGTTGCCGGTGGATCCCTTCACGCCGTTCATGATGAGGTTGCCATCGAGGGTGAAGGCCTGGGTGTGCTTGACCTGGAGGCTGATGCCATTCGCCGCATGTCCGGAAGCATCCGTCGCGATATCCGTGACCGTGTTGTCCGCGATGACGGTGTTCTCGCCGAATTCCGCATGAATCCCGGCGGCCCACATGCCCTGCACGGATTGCGTTCCGGAGCGCACATTGTCGATGAGATTGTTCTCGATGGTCACGGTCGAAACGTTGGGAATGCCGGCGACCGGATCGTCGCGCCCGGCGGCGCGGATGCCGACCACCTGCGGACCCACCGTGTCCTTGATGGTGTTGTTGCGCACCGTCACGTTGTCGTAACCCAGCGCCCAGATTCCTCCGGCCTTCGAGTTGCGGATCAGCAGGTTTTCCACCAGCAGGGTGCCATGCACGCCGGCCGGGTAGCCGAGCATCACGCCGAAGTCGAACCCGACCACGGTGCCGTTGCGCACCGTGATGTTGGAAACACTGATGTTGGTGTAGTTGTCGGCCTTGATGCCGGCGCCAGTGGCGTACTGGGTCAGGTGGCCCACCGCGACCTGGCTGTTGATGATCGAAAACCCCCGCAGGTCGACGCTGACGTCATCGGCATTGATGACCAGGCCCGTGCCCACCAGTGTCTTGTTCAGGCAGTACTTGCCCGGCGCGGTGATCGGCACGCTGAGGTCGGTGATGTACTTGCACTTGGCGTACTGCGCATGCGCGGCGCCGGCGAAGGCGCAGGCGAACAGCAGCGCGACGAGGTTCTTTTTCATAATCTCTCCCTGGGTTCGCTCATTCTATTTATATGAATAGCAAATCATATTTGCGTCGCTGTGACGATGCCAGCTGACGCCGGAAGGCGACATGAAAAGGCCGGCGATGCTGGGCATCGCCGGCCGCGAGAACAACGGGATGGCCGGTGAAGCCCGGCGGACGTCAGCGGATCAGTGGGATCTGCGAGGAGAGCTGCACCTGGGTGATGTTGCCCAGGCGCCGGTCGAGCTGGATGGCGCTCGCTGCCGACTTGGGTCCGATGGCGGCGGAGAATTTCGTCAGCCACTTCACGCGCAGGTCGTGCATCTTCTGATCGCGATCGAGCAGCGAGTTGATGTACGACGTGGCGTCGGCGTCGCTCAGGGTCTTGAAATGATCGGCGTACTCCTTGAGCGACTTGGTCTGGGCGTCGACGATGACCGACTGTTCTTTCTGGAAAGTCTCGAACAGCGGCCAGAATTTCGCCGCCTGCGACGCATCGAGTGGCAGCGCCTTGGCCATGATTTCCGCGCGCGAAGCCATCAGGTCCGTGCGGAATTGCGAGATGGCCTGTTCCTGTTCCGCCGTGGGTGCGGTGTAGGTTGCCGGCTGGACCGTGGGTTTTGGATCGGCCGCCAATGCGGGAAAGGTGAGGGTGAGCGCGAAAGCGGCCAGTAACTTCGTCTTCATGCGGAAACCTCCAATAGGAGGTGCAACGATGACGGGATGGCCATGCGCAGGAAGTAACGGGAGGTAACGTACTGTCGCGCCAGTTCGTCGCCCTGTCCGGGTGACAGGAATTCCGCAAAGCTTTTCGGGTCCGACGACCATCCCGAGGGAGGTGCCATGAAAGGTCGCGAAGCTGTCACCCGCCTGCTGTTGCTCTCATTCATGTGGACGGACGGCATTGCGGAGCCTGCACGTCAGAAGACCTTCGATGAAATCGTCAATGCCCCCGTGGTCATGACCCTGCCGGGGATGGATGCGGTCACGGTGCTCGCCAACCAGCGTTATGCATCGGCGAGCGACGCGAATCTCCTGATGGATGTCTACCAGCCGCCCGGACTCAAGGCGGATGAGCGCCGGCCCGTGGTTTTCTTCATCCATGGCGGCGCGGGTTCTGAAAGCCGTCCCAAGGATTGGGGCATCTACAAGTCCTGGGGCCGCCTGGCCGCCGCCTCGGGATTCATCGGCGTCACCTTCACACATCGCCTGGGCTACCCGAAGCCGTTGCTGGCCGAGTCCGCGCAGGACGTGGGCGAGGCCATGGATTTCGTTCGCACAAACGCGGCACGACTGCATGCGGATCCGGATCGCGTTTGCCTGGCGGCATATTCAGCGGGAGGTCCACTGCTGACGATGGGCCTCGATGAAAAGAGGCCGCAGGTGCGCTGCCTGGTCGCCTTCTACGCATTCCTCGACGTCCAGCAATCGAACCTGCATCGCGACAACGAGCCTGCCGCTCGGGTGCGTGCGTTTTCCATGATCGAACATCTGGGTGAGCCGCGTGCACGATCGATCCCGATGTTCATCGCCCGTGCCGGGCGCGATGAGATTCCGACCATGAACGATTCGATCGACCGGTTCATCGCGCGCGCCGTCCGTGAAAACGCCAATGTCGTCGTCTGGAACCATCCAACCGGCGTGCATGGATTCGACAACCAGAACGACGATCCGCGTTCGAGGGAGATCATCGCCGCCGCGCTCGGATTCATGGGCACGCATCTGCGCGGACAGCGATGATCTCCCGGGACTGCATCAGGGCTTGAATCTCGGCACGAGCACGCTGGTGTGGGCTTCGGCCGCGTTGCCCGCCTTGTCCGTGGCGCGGTAGGTCACGCGGTATTCGATGGCTTCGCAATTCTTGCCACGCTGCGCACGCAGCTGGAAGTCCAGGTCGCCCGTGCCGAAATCGGCGCCCATGATGTGCGGCGGCTCTGCCTGGTGTTTGCCGACCCACGGGTCGCCGCTGCGGACGATCGACACCAGCTCGACCACCACGTCCTCGGCGTCACAGGAGTCGAATGCGCGTACGTTGGCGTGCACCGCCACCATCTGCCTGCGGGGAGGCCACAGAACCGCCGGTGTAGCGGAGAGCTCGAGGCTCGGCGCGGTGGTATCGATCACGGTGACGCTCAGCGAATCGGTGCTCACGCCTCCATGGCCGTCGTCGACGCTGAGCGTGATCACGCTCGTGCCGGAGGGCAGGCGCTCGCTGACGGTGGGTCCCGTGACCGTGCCGAACGGACCCGTCCATGTGAACGACAACGGATCGCCGTCGGCGTCGAGCGAGCTCGATGCATCGAGTGTGACGGTGTTGCCACATTCGATTTCGCGGTCTTCGCCGGCAATGGCGACCGGCGGCGTGTTGATGTGGGCCTGCTTCGCGATCAGCCAGCGGCCCTCGCGCGCCTGGTCGGTGTAGTTCATCCACGCGTCGAAGCCGGCGACGTTCGCCTTCTTCAGCCAATCGTGTTGCTGGCCATTCACCGGCACCGAGAAAACTTTCCCGGGGAACTCGGCCGCGCAGGCCGCGGGGCCCCCCTCCCATGGGCCCACGGCGTTGGTGATCTCGAAGCGCCGCTCGTTCGGATCCCACTGCGAGCGATCCGTGATGCCTGATTCCGATCGCGGCGGCGCGCAGACGTAGTGGCGTGGCAGGCCGCAATCAGCGGAGATCCACCGGCCGGAAGCGGCTTCGAGCAGGGCGCAATCGCCGTTCTGGCCGCGATCGCCGGTTTTCCAGCTCCAGACCAGCGCCGCGTGGCGGCTGAAATCCGGCACATCCGAATTCCGGCCCGCGGGAATCCGGGAGCCGAGGAAGTCGGCCGCGATGATGGTGTAGTTGCAGCGGGCGACCTTGCGCATGTCCTCGACGCTGAGCTCGCCGAACGCGCCGGGGCCTGCGCCGGCCAACTCGTGGGCCAGTTCGGCGAAGCCGCGTTGCAAGGTGCGGTCTTCGACGACGGCCGTGAACTGACCGCGGCGCGCATTGGCGGGTCCGGCGTGACTGGTGACGCCGGTCATGTTGTCGATGCAGTTGTCGAAGTCCTGGTTCCGGCGCAGCCAGGTCTCGTAGGTCTTGTCGTTGCGCGCGACCACCTGCGCCTCCGTGAATCCCGGGATGTCGCCGTCCTTGTTCTTGACGACCAGGACCACGCGTTTGCCCTGCGCGAGTAGTTCGGC
>Ga0315912_10004094_pt1 | contig 14005 bp, 8 predicted proteins | sample VfabasoilMG_FD_204469 | JGI IMG/M metagenome (GOLD analysis project Ga0315912, IMG submission 204469) | Garden soil microbial communities collected in Santa Monica, California, United States - V. faba soil | ecosystem: Environmental > Terrestrial > Soil > Garden | place: USA: California... | reverse complement strand
CACGCCGAACGCGTCCTCGTCGAGTCCTTCGGCCAAACCTTGGTACGCGATGTCGATGAAGGGCACGAGGCCGCGCCGCTCGCAGAGCTGCGTCAACGCTTCCCATTGCTCGCGCGAGAGATCCGCGCCGCACGGGTTGTGGCAGCAGCCGTGGATCAGCACGAGCTCGCCCGCGCTCGCCTTCTCGAGCCGCGCCAGCATCGGCTCGAAGTCGACGCGATGCTTCGCGTAGTCGTAATAGGGATAGGTGTCGAGCTGCATGCCCGCGACCTTCAGGAGCGGCTGATGGTTCGGCCACGTCGGGTCGCTGACGTAGATCTTCGCGTTCGGCTTCGCACGCGCGACGAGATGCCCCGCGATGCTCAACCCGCCGCTGCCGCCGGGCGTTTGCACGGTGGAGATGCGGCCGGCCTTCAGCGCCGGATGGTCCTTGCCGTAAAGCAGTTCCTCCACACCGCGATTGAAGCCGGGGTTGCCGGCGATCGCGATGTAGCTCTTGGTCTCCTGCTTCTCGAGGATCGCTTTCTCGGCGCGCTTCACGCTCGCGAGCACGGGCGTGCGCCCCTGCTCGTCTTGATAAACGCCGACGGACAGATCGATCTTGCCGGGGTGCGGATCCGCGCGAAACAAGGTCATGACACCCAGGATCGCGTCGGGTTGCAGCGGCTTCAGTGTTTCGAACACGGCTAGTCCTTTCGTGGAAATCCGGACAGGGAGCCCGTTTGGGCGGCGGTATAGTATGGAGATCGCTTCGGCTCCACAACAGGCGCGCGCGCCGCGGAAAAGGTACGTGAAGGCAATCGTCCTCGATGGGTTCGGCGGGCCCGAGGTCTTGAAGCCCGGCGACGTCGAAGCGCCGCCCGTGGGCCCGGGCCGCATCCTGATCCGAGTGCACGCGACGAGCGTCAACCGCCCGGACGCCGTCCAACGCCAGGGCCATTATCCCCCTCCACCCGGCGAATCGCCGATCTTGGGTCTCGAGGCTGCCGGGACGGTCGAAGCCACGGGGACCGGCGTCGCCGACTTTTCGCCGGGCGACCGAGTGTTCGCGCTGCTCGGCGGCGGCGGGTACGCGGAGCTCGCGCTCGCGCATGCGGGCCATGTCATGCGAATTCCGCCGACGATGAGCTTCGAGCAGGCCGCCTGCATCTGCGAGACGTATCTGACGGCCTACATGAACCTGTTCCTGTACGCCCGCCTCGCCGACGGCGAGACGGTGCTGCTGCACGGCGGCGGCGGCGGCGTCACGACGGCGGCGATGCAGCTCGTCAAGACGCTGACGCCGCGCGCGCGACTACTCGTGACGGCCTCGACAGGCAAAGTCGAGCGCGTCGCCGCGCTCGGCGCCGACGTCGTCATCGACTACAAGAAAGAGGACTTCGCCGACGCGGTGCAGCGCCACACGGAGAAACGCGGCGTCGACGTGATCCTCGACCACCTCGGCGGCTCGTATCTCGCACAAAACATTCGCTCGCTGGCCGTCGGCGGCAGGCTCGCCGTCATCGGCGTGATGGGCGGCCGCAAAGGCGAGCTCGACGTCGGCCGCGTGCTCGCGGGCCGGTTGCGTATCCTGGGCTCGGTCTTGAGGCCGCGCTCCGTCGAGGAGAAGGCGGCGATCATTCGCGCATTCGAGCGCGACGTCATGCCGCACTTCGCCACCGGCCGTATCGTGCCGCTGATCTCTCGCGTCTATCCGCTCGAGCAGGCTGCCGAAGCGCATCGCGCCATGGAAGCCGGCGAGCACTTCGGCAAGCTCGTGCTCAGCGTCGCCGCTCGCGACACGCTTACGGCAGATCGTCCCAGGTAAAGTCGAGCGTCGCGTCGAGGACGCCGTCGCCGCTGCTATCGACCTCGAGCCGCAGGAACGTGTTGTCGAGCACGACGACCTTGATGGTGGCGCCGTTGGCGCCCGTGATCAGCAGTTGCCCCGTGTAGGCATAGCCGTCGCCGAGACCTTGCAGCAGCGCCGTCGTCGCGAAGCTCACCGTGCCGGAGAAATCGGAGCTCGTGAGGCTGCCGCGCACGTCGAGCGTGAACGCTTCGGACGTGAGCGTGCGGACGGACGCGTAGTCGCGCAGCGTATGCGTCGAACCTCCGTCGCCGACTGCGATCGAGCTCGACGTGATGGTCGTGGCCAGCATCGAGCCGGCCGCGTTCATGGAGATCGAGACTGACCCGTTCACCGTCGCCGTCTCTCCGCCGACGGTGATTTGCAGGGACGTGATCGTAGCGGTCACGCCGAACGAGAACACGCCGCTCGCGGCGTCGCCCGAGAAGCTCGTGACTCGCATCGAAAACTTGCCATTCGTAGTCGTGTCGTCTTCGACGCACGATGCGAAGTCGAAGGTGATCGTGTCGTTTGGACTGAGCGTCGCGGGATTGGCGATGTTGCCCGACAGCGTGACGGTGCCGCCGCCGGTGCATGGGGTCGCCTCGGGACCGATCGGAACCAGAGCCACGGCCTGCGTGTGCTGCAGCAGCGCACCGAGCTGCGCGTTTTGAATCTCGGCGACCTTCGAGTAATAGACGCGCGTCGACTTCGGCGAGCTCACGGGCGCGCCCATCGGCCCGAAGGCGAACGATCCCAACTCGCCGCCGTCGAGGGCGGCCGTCATGACCGAGCTCGCGATCGCCGGAGCGTTCGCCGTCGTGATCGTGGCGAGCGGCGAGGGCGCCGGATCGTCACCGCCTCCGCCGCTGCAGCCCGCCATGAATAGCAGACCGGTCCCGAGCACGGTCCATGTGGTTCGATTGATCATAATCACACCGCTTCCGTCCTTGGACGATCTGTTGCGCAGACTAGGTAGCGCATCGCGCAACGGCCCGGGATCGGTTCACACTTTGTTCCCGCGAAATCTGTGCGAGGACATCGAGAATCTCCTCGGCGAGCCGCACTTCGCCCATTCCGCGGCAAACCCTCAGCTCTTCCTCAGGATCGGCAGCCCTGCGGCCCTTAGCTTGGGAGCCCTCGTTCATCGACGCTCCACAAGCGGAGGGCACTGTAATGACGATCTCGAGCTCCGGATGCGTTACGTGGTCGATCGGGCTCGCGCCGCCCCGTGCCGCAACCACCGTCACCGCTCGCATGACGTGGGAGCGCCGACTGCTCGCGCTGCTCGCTCTCACGGCGGCCGGCGCGCTCGCAGCCTGCGGAGGCTCGGGCTCGGACTCGGCGTCGGCGCCCGTGGTAGCGCCACTACCACCGGCACCCGACCTGTCCGGCGTCTGGGCGGGCAGTTGGAACGGGCTCGACCCGCAGCTCGGCTTGGTCACCGGCGTTTGGGGGTCGACGGTCGTCACGGGCTCGTCAACCGTCTCGGGCGAGGTGGCCTTGAGCGGCGACGTGGATTGCACGTTTGGACGAGCGCACGGCACCGGCAGCGGAACCGTCGTCAGCGGGACGCTCGATCGCTCGCCCTGCCCGCTGAATTCTTGGGAGCTCTCGGCGCTGAACGTCTCGGGCAACACGCTGAGCGGCAGCTGGACGCAGTCGGGCACCAACGCCGCGGGCAACTTCACCGGGACTCGTGTCGCGACACCGGGCGGACCGCAGATCGCCTTCATCTCGCCGCCGGCGGGCCCGCCCAACACGATCGTCACGGTCGTAGGCAGCTCGCTCGACGCCCTCGCGAACGACTCCGTGCGAATCGGAAACATCGGCGTCACACCCCTGCCGGTATCGACGGCCACAAGAGTGTCGTTCCGGATTCCGGCGCCGATCGCCACCGCGCCGATCACCATCCAAACCTCGAGAGGCAAGGCCACGAGCCCGCGACCGTTCCTGGCGCAGGTGACGTCGCCCACAGCCGACGTGAACGCGATGATCGCGGTCGCCGGCGGACCGTCGAGCGCCGCGTTCAGCCCGGACGGCCGCAAGCTCTACGTCGCGAGCGTGGGATCGGTCACGATGCTCAACGCCGTCACTAATCGCGTGCTGGTGCCGAACGCTCGTTACCCCGCGCCGGCGGGATCCGTCGGCGAGGGGATCGTCGCGAGCCCGGACGGCCGGCGTGTGTACGTGGCGGCGGGCGCGGCGGGCGTTCTCGCGCTCGACGCCGCATTGATCCAGCCGTTACCGAGGGAATCGTTCACCGGGTTCATGGCCGGCTCGGTCGATGTTCCGAGCATGCAAGCGTTGGCGATGAGCCCGGACGGTGCGCTGTTGTATGCGCTCGACGGCCGCGAAGGCGGCGCGATCCACATCATCGCGCTCGGCACGGGCGGCCGGTTTTCGTCGCCGCCTTTCGGCGTGGGGCTCGTCCCGACCGCGGTCGCAGCGAGCCCGGATGGCGCCCTGCTGTACGTTGCGGTCGTCGATCCGAGCCGCGCACGCGCGGATTTCGTCGCCGTTCTGGATGCGCAGAGCGGCAACCCCGCAGCACCGACGATCCCGCTCGGAACGGGAGCCGCTCCGACAGCGATCGCCCTCTCCCCGGACGGCCGGACAGTGTACGTCGCGAATCGAGGCGCCCACGTCGTCGTCGTCATCGATACGATCGGCGGGACGATGAAGGCGCCGATCACGGGCTTCAGCGCGCCGACCGGAATCGCCGTGACCCCAGACGGCGCAAAGCTACTCGTCGCGAACAGCGGCTATGGCACGGTCGCGCTCGTCGCGACGAGCGGCGCCGACGCGCAGGCGATCGTGCCCGTTCCGATCGTGTCGATCGGTGGACTCGCGGGGATCGCCGTCAGCCCGGACGGCGGCCACGCCTACGTTGCCGACACGCTCACGAGCGTCGTCACGGAGATCGGACGATCGGGCACGCTGACGATTGCGCTGGCGGGCACCGGCATCGGCAACGTGACTTCGACGCCGCCCGGAATCTTCTGCGGCACCGTCTGCCAAGGTCGGTTTCCGCTCGGCCAATCGGTCACGCTGACGGCCAGCACGAACGGGTCCAGCTTCACGGGCTGGAACGGCACCGGTTGCGCGAGCTCAATCACGATCCAGAGCCAGCCCGTGGCCTGCACGGCGACGTTCGCGAACGTCGAATCGAAGTGCTTCATCGCGACGGCGGCTTTCGGCAGCCCGATGGCGCCCGAGGTCGTCGCCCTGCGCGAATTCCGCGATCGTCATCTGCTGACGAACGCACCCGGACGCGCCTTCGTTCGGCTCTACTACCGCTACTCGCCGGCGATTGCCGACGTCATCCGCGACCGCGAGCCACTGCGCGGGATCGTCCGCGTCGGGCTGTGGCCCGTCGTCTATGCCGTCAACCATCCAGCGGCATTCCTCGTAGCCTTGCTCCTCTCGGTCGCAGCGCTCGTGCGCAGGCGCATCAAGCGAGCCATGCGGCGAGTGCTGAGGAACCAGCGTGTGGAAGCGCAGGTAGACGCTGCGACGGCCGCTGCTTTTGACTGGAGGTACAGGTGATGCAGCCGACGAAGCTCACTCTTTCGCTAGCCGACGAGCACGACCGCGCATCGATCTACGCGATGCGGCATCAGACCTACGCTGTCGAGCTCGGCCAACACCCCTCGAATGCGGCCGGACGTCTCACGGACGCACTCGACGCGTTCAATGTCTACCTCGTCGTCAAGCGCGCCGGCGCAATCGTCGGGTTCGTGTCGATCACTCCGCCGAGCGACGCCGGCTACTCGCTCGACAAGTATTTCGACCGTGGCACCCTCCCGCTCGTGTTCGACGAGGGGCTCTACGAGGTACGGCTGTTGACCGTGCGAGACGCGCACCGCGGAGCGACGACGGCCGCGCTCCTAATGTACGGCGCCCTGCGCTACGTGCTGGCCCGCGGCGGCCGCACGATCGCGGGCATCGGGCGGCTCGAGGTGCTTCGGATGTACCGTCGCGCGGGCCTTCGGCCGCTGCAACGCCGCTGCACCTCCGGCCGCGTGACGTACGAGCTGATGGCGGCCGACGTCGGCGCTCTCGATGCGCAGGCCGCAATGTTCGAGCGGACGCTGTCCCGCTTCGCGCGTGATGTGGATTGGCAGCTCCCGGGCGTGCCGTTTCGGCGCAAGGACCTCTGCTATCACGGCGGGGCGTTCTTCGAGGCGATCGGCGAAGACTTCGCAACGCTCGAGAAGCACCGGGCAATCGTCAGCGCCGACGTGCTCGACGCCTGGTTCGATCCCGCGCCGTCCGTCGTCGCGAGACTATCCGACCATCTGACCTTCACGCTGCGAACTTCGCCGCCGACCGGCTGCGCCGGCATGCGCCGCGCCATCGCCCGCGCGCGCGGCGTGCCCGAAGACGCGGTGCTGCCCGGCGCGGGATCCTCCGACCTGATCTTCGCCGGGCTGCGCCACTGGGTGACAGCCGGATCGCGCGTGCTGATCCTCGACCCTATGTACGGCGAGTACGCGCACGTGCTCGAGCAGGTCATCGGGGCGCAGATCGAGCGTCTCGCGTTGTCGCGCGCGAAACGCTACGACGTGGACCCGGACGAGCTCGTGCGGCGCGCGCAGAGCCGCTACGACTGGATCGTCATCGTCAACCCCAATACTCCGACGGGCCGCCATGTCCGACGCGAAGTGCTCGAAGCCGCCATCGCGCAGTCGCCGGCGTCCACACGCTGGTGGATCGACGAGACGTATATCGAATACGTCGGCACCGGTGAATCGCTCGAAGTGCCGGCCTCGCGCTCCGCGAACGTCATCGTCTGCAAGTCGATGTCGAAGGTCTATGCGCTCTCCGGCGCCCGGGCCGCGTACCTGTGTGGCCCCGCGGCGCTGCTCGACGAGCTGCGGCCGCTCTGCCCGCCGTGGTCTGTGAGCCTGCCGGCTCAAATCGCCGCCTGCGAGGCGCTGAAGGCCGGCGACTACTATCACGCGAGATGGAGCGACACGCACCGCTTGCGCGAGGAACTGGCCGAGCAGCTTCGCGCGCTCGATTGGGACGTGGTGCCGGGCTGCGCCAATTTCGTGCTCTGCCACCTTCCGGCGACAGGCCCCGCTGCCGCGCCGCTCGTGAGACGCCTTCGCGCGCGCGGCGTGTTCGTCAGAGATGCCGCGACGATGGGAACGGCAATGGGAGAGCGCGTCGTGCGGATCGCCGTCAAGGACCGCGCGACGAACGCGGGGATCGTCGACGCCATCGAAGCGACGCTGACGCAAATGTCGGCGGAGAACCGCGCGGGCCGCTACCCACCCATCATTGCTTGCCGCTGCAAGCGCGCCGCGGTGTTAACCTCTACGACGTGATACTTCGTAGTCTGCTTTTCATACCAGGCAACAAAGCGAGCATGCTCGAGAAGGGGCTCGGCCTCAGACCCGACGCATTCACGCCGGACATGGAAGACTCGGTGCCCGCTGCCGAGAAGGCCAGCGCGCGCGAAACGATCCACAAGCTCCTGCCACGCCTCGCGGCCACGGGCATTCCCGTCATTCCGCGCGTGAACTCGCTCGATACGGAGTGGGTCGAGGCCGATCTCGCCGCCGTCGTCGGCCCGCACCTGTTCGGCGTCTCCATCGGCAAGGTGCGCCGGGCCGCCGACATCGCCGCGATCTCGCGGCTGATCGACAAGCTGGAGACGCGCGCGGGTTTGGCCTTGGGCAAGCTGCACCTCGTGCCGTGGATCGAGACGGCCGAAGCGATCGTCAACGTCGCGGAGATTTGCCGTGCGAGCGAGCGCATCGTCGGCGTCGCGTTCGGCGGCGAGGACTTCACGAACGACATGGGTGTCGAGCGCTTGGAAGACGAAGCGCAAATCGCGTATGCGCGCCAGGCGCTCTGCGTCGCGGCGCGCGCGGCTCATGTGCTCGCGCTCGATACGCCGTACTTCAAGCTGCGCAATCCCGACGGGCTGCGAGACAACTCGCTGCGAGCGAAGAGCATCGGCTTCAAGGGCAAGTTTGCGATCCACCCCGAGCAGATCGACACGTTGAACGAGTGCTTTTCGCCGTCGGCGCAGGAAGTCGCGCACGCCGAGCGTGTCATCGCCGCCTACGAAGAAGCCGAGCGGCGCGGCCGAGCGTCAACCTCGCTCGACGGCTGGGTCATCGACGTGCCCGTCGTGAAGCGCGCCCGCGCGCTGCTCGAGCTCGCGCGCCGCGCGCGCGCCGAGCGCTAGCGGCACCTTCAATAACGCATGCGTTCCGGCCTGCCGATCGACGAGGCCCTTGGGCCGCTCGCTGCTGCGTTGCGCGCCGGCGGTAACGCTGTCGTCGTCGCGCCGCCCGGCGCCGGCAAAAGCACTGTCGTCCCGCTCGCGCTGCTAGAAGAGCCGTGGGCACGCGGCAAGCGCATCGTCATGCTCGAGCCGCGCAGATTGGCGACACGCGCCGTCGCCGAGCGCATGGCGGCGACGCTCGGCGAGCGAGTCGGCGATACCGTCGGCTACCGCATGCGGCTCGAGACGAGAGTCGGCAAACGCACGCGCATCGAGGTCGTCACCGAAGGCGTGTTCACGCGCATGCTGCAGGGCGACCCGGCGCTCGAGGGCGTCGCCGCCGTGCTGTTCGACGAGTATCACGAGCGCAGCTTGCACGCGGACGTCGGGCTCGCATTCGCGCTCGATGCGCAACGCCATCTCGCACCCGAGCTGCGCGTGCTCGCGATGTCGGCGACGATCGACGGCGCGCGCGTCGCTAGCTTGCTCGGCGGCGCGCCCGTCATCGAAAGCTTGGGGCGCATGTTCCCCGTCGACGTGCGCTACATCGGCAAGGGACTGCCCGCATTGCCGGGTGGCGCCGAGCCCGTCGACGCGAGCGTCGCGCGCGCCGTGCACCGCGCGCTTGCGGACGCAACGGGCGACGTGCTCGTGTTCTTGCCCGGTGCCGGCGAGATTCGCCGCGTCGAGCGGCGCCTCGTCGACGGGCTCGCGCCGAACGCCGACGTCGACGTGCTGCCGCTCTACGGCGAGCTTGAAGCGGGCCGCCAGGACGCGGCGCTCGCTCCTGCCCGAGCCGGCCGCCGCAAGGTCGTGCTCGCGACGAACATCGCCGAGACGAGCCTCACGATCGACGGCGTGCGCGTCGTCGTCGATTCGGGGCTCGAGCGGCGCAGCGTGTTCGATCCCGTGACCGGCATGAGCCGGCTCGCGACGCAGCGCATCGCGCGCGCTTCGGCCGAGCAGCGCGCGGGCCGTGCCGGCCGCACGGCGCCCGGCGTTTGCTATCGCCTTTGGGGCGAGAGCGCGGACCGCAGCCTTGCCGCGTACGCGTCGCCCGAGGTCAGCGTCGCCGACTTGGTGCCGCTCGCGCTCGATCTCGCCGCGTGGGGCACCGCCGCCGAAGAGCTGCGCTGGCTCGACGCGCCGCCGGCCGCAACGTTGGCAGGAGCGCGCGACCTGCTCACTCGGCTCGGCGCGCTCGACGCGAGCGGCCGCATCACGGCGCACGGCCGTGCGATGCAAGCGCTGGCCGCGCATCCGCGGCTCGCGCACATGCTGCTCCGCGGCCGCGAGCATGGCGCGCCGGCGACGGCCGCGCGTCTCGCCGCGCTCTTGTCCGAGCGCGATCTGCTGCGCGGCGACTCGCGCGACAGCGACGTCCGCACGCGTCTCGAAACCGTGCAACGCGGCGGCGGCGACCGCGGCGTGCTCGACCGCGTGCGCCGCGCCGAGCGAGCCTATCTGGGGCAGATCGGCAACGGTCAAGGTGAGCATGAAGACGCGCACGACCCGGGCTGGTTGCTCGCGTTCGCGTATCCCGATCGAGTCGGCAAGCGTAGAGCCGGAAGCGACGGTCGCTACCAGCTCGCCAACGGACGCGGCGCGTCTTTCAGAAGCCCCGAAGCGATTGCGCGCGAGGAGCTCATCGTGGCCGTCGAGCTCGACGACCGCGAGCGCGAAGCGCACATCCAGCTTGCAGCGCCGCTCGCTCGCGCCGATCTGCTCGAGCATTTCGCGGCGGAGCTCGTGACGCAAGACGAAGTCGCTTGGGACGGGCGCGCCGAAGCCGTCGTCGCGCGGCGCACGGTTCGCTTCGGCGAGCTCGTGCTCGACGAGAAGCCGCTCGCCGAGCTGCCGCCCGGTGCAGCGAACGCGGCGTTGCTCGAGGGCTTGCGCTCACTTAGGCTAGAAGCGCTGCCATGGGATGACGACGTGCGAACGTTCGCCGCACGCTGCGAATTCGTGCGCAAGCTCGCCCGCGGCGACGTCGGCGAGTGGCCCGACTTCTCCATGACCGCGCTCGCAACCGATCTCGCGTGGCTCGAGCCCTACTTGGATGGCATCACGCGCCGCGCGCACTTCGCAAAAGTTCCATTGAGCACCGCGTTACACGCGCGGCTGACACGCGCGCAACAGAGCAAGCTCGACGAGCTCGCGCCGACGCACATCACGCTGCCGACGGGAACGCGAACACCGATCGATTATCTCGATGACAACGCGCCGTGCGCGTCGATGCGCATGCAGGAAGTGTTCGGCCTCGCGGCGACGCCGCGCATCGGCGGAGGCGCCGTGCCCGTCACGTTCAAGCTATTGTCGCCCGCGCACCGGCCACTGCAGGTGACGCGCGATCTCGCGAGCTTCTGGCGCAATGCTTATATAGAGGTGCGCAAGGACATGCGCGGGCGCTATCCGCGCCACTACTGGCCCGAGAACCCACTCGAGGCCGAGCCGACGCGGCGCGCGAAACCGCGCCCGCCGCGGTAACGGTCGGCACGCGATTTGCAGCGCTGAGGGGACTCACCCATCAGGAGACGAGCCCATGCGCCGCCACCTCCCTCACTTTTCGCTGCTCGCCACCTTCGCGGCCGCTGCCGCCGCTTCGGCGCAGCAGCCACAGTCGCCGCTGCCGAGCGAGCAGCCCCCTAAGCCCTCTACGAGCGAACGAGTCGGCGCAAGCGATCCTGGCATCGCGCTCGAAGTGCAGGCGCGCCTCTATGAGGAGCTGCCGAACAGCAATCTCAGCGTGCTCGTGCGCTACAGCGTCGCCACTCTCAACGGCAACGTGCGCACAGACGCCGACCGCCAACGCGCCGAATCCATCGCGCTCGGAGTTCCCGGCATCGTAGGCGTCGACAACAAGTTGTCGGTGGCGCCGCCCGTGACGGTCGCGGCGATCGACGACGCCGCGGTAACCACGAGCCGCGAGAACGAGGATATCGAGGAGAACGTCACACAACGTCTGCGCTCGGATGCGGCGCTCGGCTCGCGTGAGATCCGTGTCGTCGCCGATGGGTTGACGAATACCGTAACTCTGAGCGGCACCGTCAGCACCGAGGAAGAGAAAGAGCGCGCGGGCCGAATCGCGGTGAGCGCATTTCCCGTCGGGCAAGTGCGCAATCAGCTCGAGGTGCAACAGCGGCTCTAAGCGCTCGAGTGGGTCTACCGCTTTGCTACTCGGAGTCCGAGCCGTCGGCCGAGCACTTCATTCGCTCCGACTCTTCGAGGCAGTCGGCACATTGCACGGAGCCGTCCGAGTACAGGTAGAAGATCAGGGAGCCGCACGCGCAGGCCCAGACGCCGAGCCGGCGCTCTGCGGGGACGCGAGCGCGTGTCGGGAACGGTATGACGTTGCTTTTTGACGTAGTCGCCATTCCGCTTCAAGTAGATCAAAGCGCTGCGATCGCCGCCGTGACGCAGGTAACGGTCGGCGCGTGACCGAATCGACGAATCGGGCACGCGGCGAGGATCGCACGCCGACGAGCACCGGCAGCTCGCCGTCCTGATTCGCGTCATCTCACTCGCGTCTCGTCGGCCGCGCTCAGCGTAACCGGGACCTCGATGCGCTGGTCGCCGCGCCGCACGGTCAACGTGACACGCTCGCCGAACTCGTGCGCGTCGAGCAGATTGACGAACGCCCCCATCGTGTCCGTAGGCTGGCCGTCGATCGCGACAATGACGTCGCCGAGCCGAACGCGGCCGGCCGCCGTCTGCTCTGCGGCGCGCAAACCGGCTCGTGCAGCCGGCGAGCCGGGCACGACGCGAATCACGGCAACCCCTTTGTCGTCGCCGAGCAGCTGGCGGCTCACGTCGTCTCGGGCCTCGATGCCGAGCGTGGGCCGGACGTACTCGCCATACGCAATGATCCGCGACACGACGCGGTTGATCGTGTCGACGGGCACAGCGAAACCGATGCCGGCGTACGCGCCCGACGGGCTGTAGATCATCGTGTTGATGCCGACGAGCCGGCCCGCACTGTCGATCAGCGGACCGCCCGAGTTCCCGGGGTTGATGGCCGCGTCCGTTTGAATGACGTCGTCGATGACACCGCCCGCCTCGTTCTCGACCTCGCGATTCAGCGCCGAGACGATGCCCGTCGTCAGCGTGTGATCGAGACCGAACGGGTTGCCGATGGCGAGCACCGTTTGCCCGACACGCAGGTCGGCGCTGCTACCGATAGGAATCGGCGACGGCAAATTCGACGGCACGTCGATCTGCAGCACCGCGATATCGTGAGCCTCGCTGTAGCCGACGAGCCGCGCGTTGAAGCTGCGCTGATCGCCAAGCCGTACCTGCGCCTCGGCGGCGTCACGGATGACGTGCAAGTTCGTTACGACGCGCCCCTCATTGTCCCAGACGAAGCCGGAGCCCGTGCCCTGCGGCACGCGCGTGACGTTTCGGCGGTTGAAGAAGTCGCGCACGTACTGCGCCGTCGAGATGTAGACGACCGAAGGGCTGACACTCTCGAACACACCGATCGTGTTGCGCTCGTCAGCCGACAACGGCCCGCGGGGCGTGACGGTTCGCGGCTGCACTACGCCGTCGCCGCGGGCGACGGTCCGTTGCTGCGCTGAGACAAGCCCGCTGCTGCAGGCGACTACGAGAAGGATCAGATGGGTTAGACGTGGCATGGAAAAAGGGTATCGCCGCCACAGTCCAAACGACAAGATCCCGCTGAGCCTTCACCGCAATAGTGAAGAATCCGTAACGTCAGCGCGCCGTCAGAAAGCGACAAGGTTGCCGCGCGGACGTTCAGGCCGTGTTGACCTGGAGCGGCTTGTGCGACTGCGGCCGATTGCTGAGAGCGTTGACGATCTGATCGCGCGTGACGGGCACGCGGTTGAAATAGTGGCCGCCGAGCGCGTCCGAGATTGCGCAGAGCAGCGCCGACGCGCCGGCGCCCATGACGGGCTCGCCGATGCCTTTCGTGCCGAGCGGGCTCTGCGGGTCGGGCAGATCGACGGCCGCCGTCGTGAACGTTTGCGGAATATCGAGATAGCTCGCCGGCTTCGCCTGATACAAGCCCACGGCGCCCGGCAAGCCGTTCTGCGGATCGTAGATGTGCCGCTCGAGCGTCGCGAGGCCGAAGCCCATGACGGCGCCGCCTTTGATCTGCGTCGCGAGACCGATCGGATGAATCACGGTGCCGCAATCGGCGACCGCGACGTAGTCGATGATGTTGAACGCGCCCGTCTCGGTGTCGAGCTCGATCTCGGCGAAACCGGCGACGAACGCCGCGGGCGACGCGGTGAGCGGCAGATTGTCCTTCGCGACGCCGACGAGGCCCGTGCCGGCGAGCGACTGCGCGGCCGCCGCGGTCATCGGGTTGATGTCCATCGGCGTCTCGTGCCCGTCGAACTTGCCGCCGAGCTCGACGGCGCGCTGCGCGGCCTGCGCATACGTGAGCCCTTTGCTCGGATCGGCCTTCGAGAAGACGCGCTCGCCGCCGATGTCGTAATCCGCCGGTGCGCCGCCCAAATCCATCGCGGCGATTTCCTTGAGCTTGTTGACGGCATCGGTGGCCGCGACGAAGTTCGTGCGCGCCATCGTGAACGACGTGTTGCTGCCGAACTGGCCGATGTTCCAGGGCAAGCCCTTGCGAGTGTCGCCGCGCTCGACGACGCAGTTGTCCCAGTTCGCTTTGAGCACCTCGGCCGCGATGCGCGACGTGCCCGTGTGCGAGTACGTGCCGAGATTGCCGACGCCGCTATGCATGTGAACTTTGCCGTCCGTCGTGATGCGCACGAGGCCGTCGAAACCGGCGAAGCCCGCCGGATGGAACGCCTGGCCGACACCGATGCCGGTGATCTTCGTGCCGTTGCGCCGGCCACTGCGCGCGCTGCGCTCTTCGTAATTGAAGAGCGTCGCCGCCTTGTCGAACGCTTCTTGCAGGTAGCAACTCGTGACGGGCCCCTGATTCTCGCCGACCTTCG
>Ga0315912_10004092_pt1 | contig 14014 bp, 12 predicted proteins | sample VfabasoilMG_FD_204469 | JGI IMG/M metagenome (GOLD analysis project Ga0315912, IMG submission 204469) | Garden soil microbial communities collected in Santa Monica, California, United States - V. faba soil | ecosystem: Environmental > Terrestrial > Soil > Garden | place: USA: California... | reverse complement strand
CTCGCGCTGACGGCGGCGCTTTCGTTGGCCACGGCCTTGGCTGCTTCGTCGGCGGCCGCCGAGACCGTGCTGATCACGGGCGCGAACTCCGGGCTCGGCCTCGAGTTCGTCAAGCAGTACGCCGCCAAAGGCTGGACCGTCATTGCGACGCACCGCCGCGACGGCGTACCCGAATCGCTCGCCCCCGTCGTCGCCGAGCACCCGAACGTGCGCGTCGAGCGCATGGACGTCGAGAGTATCGAAGGAGTGCACGCACTCGCCGCGAAGCTCGCCGGAACCCCGATCGACGTGCTGATCAACAACGCGGGCATCTACAGCGACCGCGCCGCGTGCGCCGACGAAGCCTGTCGCGGCGAAGACGCCACGCAGAGCTTCGGTATGCTCGACTACGAGCTGTTCGATACGATCATGGCCGTCAACGTGCGCGGCCCCCTGCTCGTCTCAGAAGCCTTTCTCGCGCACGTCCAAGCGAGCAAGCAAAAGAAAATCGTCTCGATCAGCTCGACGAACGGCTCGATCACGTTCACGCTCGGCGGCTCGGGCGCGATCGCGTACCGCGCGAGCAAAGCCGCGCTGAACCGCGCGATGCAGCTCGTCGCCGTGAATCAGAAGAGCGCCGGCGTCACCGTGCTGCTGCTGCACCCGGGAGCCGTGCACACGGAACGGCAAGCGCATCTGACGTTCCCCGGCATGATCGAGATGCAACCGAGCGTCGCCGGCATGATCGAGCAAATCGACAAGGCGACGATCGCGGACACGGGTCGCTTCATTCAGTACGACGGCGCAACCGCACCGTGGTGAGCGCACGAGCATTCGGAGGTCTTGCGATGAAGAGCACGGCGGTTCTCGTCACGGCGTGCGCCGCGTCGCTCGTCGTCGGCTGCAGCACCGAAACGCAGCCCTCGTTCGCCGACGATCTCGCGGCGATCACGGCATTCAACGAGCGGTATCTGAAGGCCATCAACGACGAAGACATCTCCGCTTTGAGCGCCTTGACGACCGACGGCCACGTCATCATGCCGCCCAATAACGAGCCGACCGTCGGCAAAGCCGCGAACGACGCGATGAACGGCGGCGCGTTCGCGCGCTACGAGTTCAACGAGACGTGGCGGCCCGTCGAGACCGTCGTCGACGGCGACTTAGGCTTCCAGCGCGGCACGTTCACCGTCATCGCAACGCCGAGAGGCGACGGCGACCGGCTCGAGGTCAGCGGCAGCTTTCTACGGATCTATCAGCGCCAGGCCAACGGCGAGTGGCGCATGACGCGCGACATGTTCAACAGCTCGACGCCGCTCGAGCGGAACCTCGACACGGGCCAGTAACGCTCAGCCGCTCGCGAGCGCTTTTCGCCACGCTTCCTCGAGCCGCTTGGCCGACACGGAGCGCGCGGTTCCGAGCTGCTGCGCGAACAGCGAGACGCGAAATTCCTCGAGGAGCCAGCGGTACTCGACGACGCCGGCGGGCCACGGTGCATCGGGCGCCCGCGCACTGCGCCAGTGCGCGAGCCGCGCCGCGGCGCTTCGCGCCTCGGCCGCGAGCTTCGGCTCGTTGCGCTGACCGCGCTTCTCCCACCGCTGCTCGGCGGCGCGCAAATACCTCGGTAGGTTCCGCCGCCACTCGCGCGGCGTATCCGCCAGCATGCGCGGCCCGACGAGCTCCTCGAGCTGCGCCTCGATCTCGCCGCGAACGTCGGCGTGCGCGCCTGTCTTTGCTGCCGCGTCGAGCGCGCGCCGCAACGCACGATGCAACGGCAGAATCTCGCCGAGCAGCGCGCGCAGCGCGTCGGCCTCGGCGACGAGCTGCGCGCGCCCGCGTTTCAGCAGTGCCTCGAACGCGACTTCGGTCCGCACGGGCGCGTCGAGCTCGAACGCTTGCTCTACCGCGGCGAGCAGCAAGTCGTCGACGAGCGCCGTGCTGTCGGCCACACCGTGATACGCGAGCACGAGCGAGCGATCCGCGAGCGCGCGGTCGCGAATCAGCGCCGCCTGCTGCGGAAGCGCTTTCAGGAGCAGGCGCCGCACGCCCGCGCGATGCAGCGCGACAGCCGTCGGTCCCGGGGGTTGTAGCGTCAGATCGACACGGCCGCCGTTGTCGACGAGCGCGGGATACAGCGTCAACGGCTGCGGCCGCTGCGCCACGACGACGGTCGGCGGCAACTCCCCGATCTCCCAACGCGTCAGCCCCGTGCGCTGCCAGTGCTTGGGGGCCGTTTCGGCGGCTGTGGCTCCGGCCGGCGCGCCGAGCTCGCGCTGCAGCGGCGCAAGGTCGCGCCCCGCGCCGAGCACGCGCCCGCCGGCGTCGACCACGGCGACGCGTAAACGCAGATGCTGAGGCAGCGACCGCTCGTCGAACGCGCTCGCGTCCAGCTCGACTCTGCGCGCGTCACGCAGCGCTTCGGCGAGCGCGACCGACAGCGACTGCCGGCCGACGCTGCCGGCCATCGCCGCCGCGACTTCGTCGGCCGTGGCCGGCAGCGGCACGAGCGGCCGGCGCTGCTCTTTCGGCAGTGCGCGCAAGTACGCAACGATCTTGTCGCGGCGCCATGCGGGCACGAGCCATTCGAGCTGCTCGGGCCGCAGCGCTCCGAGCAGCGGGCGCGGCACGGTCACCGTGATGCCGTCCTCGTCGTGACCGGGCTCGAACACGTACCGTAAGGGCAGGCTCTGCCCCGCGAGCGGCAGCTCGGCCGGATGCCCGAGTGCCGCCAAGTCCCCGGGGTCGCGCGTCGCGACATCCGCGAGCGTCATGCAGAGCTCGGCTCCATGCCCTGCCGACACCCAGCTCGCGAGGCTCGCGCGGTCGTGAACCGTTTGCGGCAACCGCTCGTCGTAGAAGCTCGTGACGGCCGCTTCGCCCGCGAAGAGGTCGCGCTTGCGCAAGCGCGCTTCGGCCTCGAGCACGGTGCGGCGCACGGCGCGGTTGTGCGCGAAGAACTCGGGCTCGCCGGACTTGAAGCCAGCGGCGTCCGCGGCGAGCGCCTCGGCGATGAAGATGCGCCGCGCTTCCTTCGGCAGGACACGCCCGTAGTCGACTCGCCGCTCGCTCGCGAGCGTCATGCCAAACAGCGTCACGAGCTCGCGCGCCGTGACTTGGCCGCGCTCCGCGTCCCATTGCGGATCGTCGTGCTCGAAGCGCACGAGGTGCGGCGCGACTCGCAGCGCCCAACGCGGGTTCACCTGCGCGACCGTGCGCAGATACTGCCGCTCGGTTGCGACGCGTTCGGCGGCGACGAGCCAACGCGGCCGCTTCTTCGCGAGCGCAGTACCGGCAAAAAGCTGCGCGCGCGATTCGCGCATGCCGCGGTACACGAGCCCTTCGTCGTGCTCCGCAATGAAATCGATGAACGCGGCAAGCACCGCTTGGTGCACCGCCCGATAGTCCGCCGCCTGCTGCCGCGTGCGCCAGCGCAACGACTGCACGAGCTCGTGCAGCTGGTCGTGCACGTCGTGCCACTCGCGCAAACGCGCGACCGAGAGATAGTGCTCCTTGGCCCACGCGCGCAGCGCGCGCTCGCCGCCGCGCCGCTCGCGCCGATAAGCCGTCCAGAGGTTCAAGTAGCTCGTGAACTCGGAGCGAGAATCCGCGAACGCCTCGTGCTTGCGGCGCGCCGCATCGGGATCGACGCCGTACTCGCGCGGGTCGACCGCGCTCAGCGCGGCCGCAATGACGAGCCCTTCGCGCAGCGCATCGTTCTTGTTCGCGACGACGAGCAAACGAGCGACACGCGGATCGACGGGCAGCCGGGCCATGAGCTCGCCGTCCTTCGTGAGCCGCCGCTCGTCGTCGACGGCGCCGAGCAGGTGCAGCAGCTGATACGCATCGGCGACGGCCTTCTTCGGCGGCGCATCGATGAACGGGAACTCGTCGATGGGGCCGAGCTTCAGCGCTTCGAGCCGCAGCAAGACCCCGGCAAGGCCCGTGCGCAGGATCTCGGGCTCCGTGAACGCGGGACGCTCCGCGAAGTCCTCCTCTCCGTAGAGCCGCACGCAGACGCCGGGCGCGAGCCGCCCGCAGCGTCCCGCGCGCTGCACGGCATTCGCCTGCGCGATCGGCTCCACGCCCAAGCTCTGCACTCGGTGCCGCGTGCCGTAGCGGCTCACGCGCGCGAGACCGGAGTCGACGACATACCGAATCCGCGGCACCGTCAACGACGTCTCGGCGATGTTCGTCGCGAGCACGATCCGCGGCGCTTTGCCGGGCTCGAGGATCTTGCGTTGCCGCGCCGACGTGAGCCGGGCATAGAGCGGCAACAGCTCGTAGCCTTTTGGACCGAAGCGCTTCAGCGCGTGCTCGGCGTCGCGGATCCAGCGCTCGCCGGGAAGGAACACGAGCATGTCGCGGATCTCGCGCGAATCCTCGAGCGGCTCGGCCGCCAGCGCGCGCGTCGCATCGACGACGGCCGTCGCGAGGTCTTGATCCACGGCGCGCGGGCTGTAGCGCACCGTCACGGGATAGCTCCGGCCCGGGACCCGAACGATCGGCGCGCCGCCGAAGTGCGCGGCGAAGCGCTCGGGATCGATCGTCGCCGACGTGATGATGACCTTGAGGTCCGGACGCTCGCGCTCGATTCGCTTCAGGTAACCGAGCACGAAGTCGATGTTGAGGCTGCGCTCGTGCGCCTCGTCGATGATCAACGTGTCGTACGCGCGCAGACGGCGGTCTCCGCGGATGTCGTTCAGCAGAATGCCGTCCGTCATGACCTTCACTAGCGCCGTCGGGCTCGTCTGGTCCGTGAACCGCACCTCGAGGCCGACCGCTTCGCCGACGCGCACGTCGAGCTCGGCCGCGAGGCGGCTCGCGACGGCTTGTGCCGCGATGCGCCGCGGCTGCGTGTGGCCGATCATGCCCTCGATGCCGCGGCCGGCTTCGAGGCAGAGCTTCGGAAGCTGCGTGGTCTTGCCGCTGCCCGTATCGCCGCACACGACGATGAGGCGGTGCAGCTTGATCGCTTCGAGCAGCTCCTCGCGTGCGGCCGCAATCGGCAGCTGCTCGGGATACTCGAGGCGATAGCGCGTCGCTCGCCGCGCGGCGACTACGGCGTCGCGCGTGAGGCTCACAACAAGCCGGCGCGCGCGAGCTCCACGCGCAGCTCGGCGCCACCGAGCGCCGACCTTCCGACGTCGAGCGTGCCGCGATAGAGCTCGACCGTCTCGCGCACGACGGCGAGGCCGATGCCTTGCCCCGGCACGGACTCGTCGGCGCGCTGGCCTCGCCGGAACAACGTCTCGGCCTCCTCGGCCGAGATGCCGCGCCCATCGTCGCCGACTGCGATCACGAGCCGGTCCGGCGTCGAGCTCGCCGTGACGCGCACGCGCGACTTGCAGTACTTGTAGCCGTTGTCCATCAGGTTGCCGAGAATTTCCGTGAGGTCGCCCGGGTCGCCGCGGAACACCGCGTTCGGCGCTGCGTCGACCGTGCACGTGACGCGCTTGTCGCGATACACCTTGTCGAGCGTCTGTTTCAAGTCTTCGACGATCGGCGCGACGGCGACGGGCTCCGTGCCGAGCCCCGTCGCGCCGGTCGCGCGCGCGCGCCGCAGTTGATACGAGACCCGCTGATCCATGCGCTCGAGCTCGCGGTTCAGCGCTTCCTGTGCAGGCTCGCTCGTGCTCGCGCGCTGCTCCGACAGGAGCGTGCGCATCGCCGCGAGCGGCGTCTTCAGGCTGTGCGCGAGATCGTCGAGCGTATTGCGATAGCGCGTGAGCCGCCGGCGCTCGGTGTCGATCAGCGTGTTCAAGTTGTCGGCCAACCCCACGATCTCGGACGGATAGCGGCCCGTCAGCTTCACCCGTTCGCCGGCTTCGACCTCGCGGACCTGCCGTTCGAGGCGCTTGAGCGGCAGCAGCACGAACGTGAGCAAGCCGGACAGCACCGCCAACATCGTCAGCGTTATGCCTAAGAACCAGCCGACCAAGATGCGGCGGAACTCCGTTTGGCGCTCGTTGTAGGGCTCGAGCGACAGCGCCACGGCGAACGTGTAGTCGGCCGAGTGGCCGTTCGAAAACTCCCAGGTGTAGCCCCGGAGCAGTGCCTCGAGCGGCGGGAAGCCCGGCACATTCAGCCGCTCGAAGCGCGGCTCGCCGGAAACCGTGGGATCGTCGATTGGAAAGTCGCGGCCGAGCAGCGACAGAGACTGCCAGACGGCGCGGCCGTCGCCCGCATACAGCGCGCCGTAGAGGCCCGAGTTCGCGACTCGAAATTGCTGATCGATGCCGACGGCGTCGGTCGGCAACATGAGCTCGCCGCTCGAGTCGTCGGCGAGCGCGATCAAGCCCAGCACTTGCACCTCGAGCAGCTGCTGCCGCGCTTGATCCATGCTGTTGCGGAACGCGACGTCGAGAACGACACCCGTCACCGCGAACAACACGACGAGGGCCACGCTGACCCAGAGCACGACGCGCGCACGAAGGGAGCGAACGAGCGCCATGGGATCGTGCCTAGGTCAGTCGGCGTCCGGTGCGCCGCGTTCGGCGGCCAGACGATAGCCGCGGCCGCGCAGCGTTTCGATCGGCTTGTAGGAATTGTCGGGGTCGAGCTTGCGGCGCAGGCGGCCGATGAACACCTCGATCACGTTGCTGTCGCGCTCGAAGTCCTCGCTGTAGAGCGCCTCGGTGATTTGCGTCTTCGACAGCACTTCGCCTGCGTGCATCATCAGATATTCGAGCAGCTTGTACTCGAAGCTCGTGAGCTCGAGCTTCGCGCCGTTGACCTTAACCTCTTGCGTGCGGGTATCGAGCGTGATGGGCCCGCACACGAGCTCGGACTGTGCCCAGCCTCCGGCCCGCCGCAGCAGCGCATCGACGCGCGCAAGCAGCTCCTCGACGTTGAACGGCTTCACGACGTAATCGTCGGCGCCGAGCTTCAGCACTTCTACCTTGTCCTGCCAACGGTCGCGCGCCGTCAGCACGAGAATCGGATATTCCTTGCCGTCGGCGCGCAGCTGCTTGATCAGCTCGACGCCGGACATGCTCGGCAAGCCGAGATCGACGATCGCGAGATCGACGGGATACTCGCGCGCGTAGTACAGCCCTTCGCGGCCATCGGTCGACTTCTCGACGGAGTAGCCCGCTTGCTCGAGCTGCACCGCGAGCGAACGGCTCAGGTTGGGATCGTCTTCGACGAGTAACAGCCGCATGACGATGTGCGCCTAGAGGAACGCGCCGGTCTGCGCGTCGATGCGGAACGTGCGCACCGTGCGCCCGTCCTCTCCGAGGATTCGAATCTCGTAGACGGTGCGGTCACCCTGCTGCACGGGTCGCGCGCCCACGACGCGCCCTGGGAACGCGCTCTGCGCCTTCGCGGTAGCGTCGGCCAGCGAGATGCCGCCGCCGCGTTGCGACGGGCTCAACTGGTCTTGTGCAGCGCCGATCGGCTCCGCTTCTTGCTCTACTTGCAGCAGCGACAACGCGCGCGGGCGGGCAGCCGCGGGACCGGCGAGGACGAACAGAGCGGCGGCCGCTGCGATTGCCTTGATCGCGGCTCGCTCGATCGTTTTCATTGCACGTCGGTTCATGGGCGTCAAAGCTTGTGGTCCGGCGTCGGTTCCGTCAAGGAATCGCTCGAAAGAAACCGGGCGGGCCGCCGGCCCGCCCGGAGCTCGAGCTTCAGTAGCGCACCCGCGTGTACGCGACGGGTTGCGCGGCAAGCTGCACGTAATCGCCGGGATGGCTATTCGTCTGCATCGTGTAGTTTCGGCCGTCGAGCCGATACGTTACGAGGTAGCCGTCGACGACCTGCTCCGTGACACGATCGTTGACGACTTCGCAGCGCTGCACGGTCACATCGCGCGTCGCGTAGCCCGCGTTCACGACGGCTCGCCGATGCGCGACTGCACCGCCGGCGACCGCGCCGATCACCGTCAGCGCATCGCGGTCGTTGCCGCTGCCGAACTGCCGGCCGATCGCGGCACCGATGATACTGCCGGCAGCCGTTTGGCCAGCCACACCGAACGGACGAACAGGCTCGCGGACGACCTCGTCCCAGCAGCGCTCGCGCGGGCGATCGACCGTAACGTAGCGCACCATCGGCTCGACGCCCACGACGCGAGCGGAGACGACGGCCGGACGCGCCTTGTAGTGCCCGTACGCGTGGCCGTGGCCGCGGCCGCCGCGATCATGATCGTGGGCCAGCGCGGCCGAGGCACCGAGAAACCCCAGTACGGCAACAGCCAGAAATTTTTTCGCCAACATGGCAGCTATCCTCCTTCCCTGCGGTCCCTCCGAGGGACCTTGGAGCGCAGATTAGAAGCGAGGCGCTGAATCGAACCTGAATGTCGAAACGCTAGGATTCAAGCCGTTTTCAGGCCTTCTTGGCGGGTTCTTTGCCGTCCAGGATCGGCAGGATCTGCGGCAGGGAGCCGATGACGGCCAGATTCGGCACAGCCGGCCGCGGCCAATACGGCACGAACATCCAGACGGGAACGAGCCCCGCGCCGTGCGCGCCTTCCACGTCCGCGACGGGATGGTCGCCGACGAACATCGACTCGGTTGCCGCGACGCCGAGGCGCGCAAGCGCGCGCCGAAAAATCTCCGCGTCGGGCTTCTGCACGCCCTCCTCGCCGGACACTACGATCGTGTCGAACGAGCGCTCGAGCGCGAGCGCCGCCAACTTGCGGCGCTGCAGCGGGCTCTGGCCGTTCGTGATGACGCCGAGCTTGAGACGGCGCGCGCGCAGCTCCCGCAACGTGTCCACGACGCTCGCGCTCGGAACGAGCAGGCTCTCGAGCGTGGCAAAGAAGTGCTCGATCAACCGCGGAGCCAAGGTATCGTCGAGCTGCCACGAGCGCACGAGCCTGCGGTACCCCGATTTTTTCTCGCCATGCCCGTGCTCGTCCATCTCGTGCACGTCGCGCACGAAGCGCTCGCGCGAGATGCCCGTTAGCTCCGCGGCGAACGTATGGTACTGCTCCTCGAGTAGATCTCGTGCGAGCGCATCGCGGTCGTAGAGCGTGCCGTCGAGGTCGAACAGGACGGCTGCGATCATTCGGCGGCTTTCGCCCGCCGCCAGAGCGCATCGAGCGCCGCGGCGTCGTGGCTCGACCACGGCTCACCGCTCGCCGTGACGTCGCGCTCGACGGCGCGGAAACGGCGCGCGAAACGCTCGTTGGCAGAGCGCAAGCACGTTTCCGCGTCGAGATCGAGATGCCGGCTCAGGTTCGCGACCGAGAACAGCAAATCGCCGAGCTCCGCGGCGATCTCGTCGCGCGTGCCGCTCGCGACGGCGGCGTCGACCTCCGCGAGCTCCTCATCGACCTTCGCGCGCACGCCGGCAATGTCGGGCCAATCGAAGTTGACCGTCGCGGCGCGTTTGCCGAGCTTAGCGGCGCGTGTCAGAGCCGGCAGGCCTACCGGCACGTCATCGAGCACGCCCGTACGCGAATAGGCGGCGCGCTCCTCGCGCTTGATCTCTTCCCAACGCTCCGACTGCTGCGCGCTGCCCGCGACTTCTTGGTCGCCGAACACGTGCGGATGCCGGCGCAGCATCTTGTCGCAAATCGCGCGCGCAACGTCGGCGAACGCGAAGGCGCCGGCCTCCTCGGCCATGCGTGCGTGAAACACGACCTGAAACAACAGATCGCCGAGCTCGTCCTTCAGGTCCGCGAGATCGTTGCGCTCGATGGCGTCAGCCACCTCGTACGCCTCTTCGATCGTGTACGGCGCAATCGTCGCGAACGTCTGCTCGAGGTCCCATGGGCAGCCTCGCTCGCGATCACGCAGGCGCGCCATCACTCCGAGCAACTCGACGAGCGCGGCCGGATCAGCTTTCGTCGTCATCGAGAATCACTTCCTGAAAGTTGCGTAACACCGCCGCAGTTGCACCCCAGATGCGCCGGCCGCCCCAGAGCAGCTCGTACGTGAGCAGCCGCGACCCGTGCCGCTCGAAGTAGCCGACGTTGAGCGCGCTGCGGTCGAGAATGACGGGGAGCGGCACCTCGAACACGCCGGCGACCTCGCGTGGGTCCGGCGTCGCTACGAACGAGGCGTCGGCGACGACGCCGACGACCGGCATGACCGCGAAACCCGTGCCGGTCAGGAACTCGTCGAGCGAGCCGATGATGTCGACGGCGTTCGGATCGAGGCCCACTTCCTCGTGCGCCTCGCGCAGCGCGGCCTCGGCCGGCGTCTCGCCGCCCACGATGCGCCCGCCCGGCAAGCTGACTTGCCCGGCATGATCCTTGAGGTGTGCCGCGCGCTCCGTGAACAACACGGTTGGCCCGGTGGGCCGCTCGAGCACGGCAAGCAGCACGGACGCCGGGCGCCCGGGCCGCTCGAGGATCTCGCGCAGCACCGGCGAGATGGGTCCGTCGATGTTGCCGAGCAGCCGCGAGCGCGGGTCGCGCGGCGCGCGCGGCGTCGCGAGTCGCCGCCGAATGACGTCGAGCGTCTTAACCTTTGATTCCACCCTTCGTGAGCTCGAGCGGATCGAGCAGCTCGCGAAGCTGCTCGGGTTTCAGCTTCGTCTGCTCCGCCGCCACTTCGCGAATCGCTCGACCTTCCTTGTACGCCTGCTTCGCGATCGCGGCACCTTTGTCGTAACCGATCACGGCGTTCAACGCCGTCACGAGAATCGGGTTGCGCTCGAGCGCCTCGTCGAGCTTCTTCTGATTGACTTTGAAGCCCTTGATCGCGGCGTCGGCGAGCGCCGACGAGACGTTGGCCAAGAGCTCGATGCTTTCGAGCAGGTTGCGCGCGACGATCGGCAGCATGACGTTCAGCTGAAAGTTGCCGGACTGCCCCGCAATCGTGATTGCCGCGTCGTTGCCGATGACCTGGGCCGCGACCATCGCAGCGGCTTCCGGAATCACGGGGTTCACCTTGCCCGGCATGATGCTGCTGCCCGGCTGAAGATCCGGCAGCGCTATTTCCGAGAGGCCCGCGAGCGGACCGCTGTTCATCCAGCGCAAGTCGTTCGCGATCTTCATGATGCTGACGGCCGTCGTCTTGAGCTGGCCCGACAGTTCCACGGCCGTGTCCTGCGAGCTCAGCGCCTCGAAGTAGTCGGCGGCTGGGTGGAACGCAATGCCCGTCTGCTTCGCGAGCACGGCCGCGAACTCTGCGCCGAATTTCGGATGCGCGTTGATGCCCGTGCCGACGGCCGTGCCGCCCTGCGCGAGTCCCGTGAGCCGCGGCATGACGGCCTGCAGCCGCTCGATGCCGGCGCGGATCTGCGCGGCCCAGCCGCCGAGCTCTTGATCGAGCCGGACCGGCATCGCGTCCATGAGATGCGTGCGGCCGGTTTTCACGACACCCGCGACCTCGCGCGCCTTCGCTTCGATCGCCGCGGCGAGATGCTCGAGCGCGGGCTTGAGCTTGCTCGTGACCTCGATCGCGGCCGCGATGTGAATGGCCGACGGGATCGAGTCGTTGCTGCTCTGGCTCATGTTGACGTGATCGTTCGGGTGCACGGCCGAGCCGAGCGCCTTCGTCGCGAGGCGCGAGATGACCTCGTTCGCGTTCATGTTAGAGCTCGTGCCGGAGCCGGTTTGAAAGACGTCGACCGGGAACTGATCCGCGTGCTTGCCGTTCGCGACCTCGAGCGCGCTCGACTCGACAGCCGAGGCGATGGCTTCCGGCAGCAATCCCAAGTTGCGGTTCGTGCGCGCGGCTGCCCACTTGATGAGCGCCAGCGCGCGAATGAACGCCGGCGGCATTCGGCTGCCGCTGATCGGAAAATTATTGACTGCGCGTTGCGTCTGCGCGCCCCACAACGCCGACGCGGGCACTTGTAGCTCGCCCATGCTGTCGCGCTCCACACGAAAATCGGCCGACATTCGAACTCCTCGGGTATCGAGCCCGCACAGCGCGGACTCGCGGTGTATGATGCGCACTCCCAAAAGGCTTGTATAGGCTTCGGCCGCACGTTGGACGCAACCTCGCTTCTCGCACTGTCGCCGCTCGACGGCCGCTACGCGCGCAAAGCCGCGCCGCTGCGAGATTACCTTTCGGAGTACGCGTTGATCCGCTATCGCACGCTCATCGAGGTGCGGTGGCTGCAACATCTCGCCGACGAGCCGAGCATCGTCGAGCTCGAGTCGCTCGAGCCGCCGATCAAGGACGTGCTGAACCAAATCGTCGACGGGTTCAGCGTCGACGACGCTGCGCGCATCAAAGCGCTCGAAGCCAAAACCAATCACGACGTCAAAGCCGTCGAGTACTTCTTGCGCCAGAAGCTCGAAGGCGTCGCCGTCAACGCGGGCAACCTCGCTTCGTTCATCCACTTCGCGTGCACGTCCGAGGACATCAACAACCTCTCGTACGCCCTGATGCTGCGTGACGCGCGCCAGCGTGTGCTGTTGCCGGCGATGCGCGAGCTCATTGCCGACTTGCGCGAGCTCGCGCACCGGTTCGCGGCCGTGCCGATGCTCGCGCGCACGCACGGCCAACCCGCGACGCCCACGACGCTCGGCAAGGAGATTGCAAATTTCGTCTATCGGCTGCAGCGGCAGTCCGAGCTATTTGCCAGCGTCGCGATTCACGGCAAGTTCAACGGCGCTGTCGGCAACCACAACGCCCACGTCGCCGCCTATCCCGCCGCGGACTGGATTGCGATCACGGATAGGTTCATCGGCTCGCTCGACCTCGCGCCGACGCGTTACACGACGCAGATCGAGCCGCACGACTGGATTGCCGAGTACTGCCAAGCGCTGTCGCGGTTCAACACCGTGCTTGTCGATTTGTGTCGCGACTTCTGGAGCTACATCAGCTTGGGCTACTTCCGTTCGCGCCCGGTCGCCGGCGAAGTGGGCTCATCGACGATGCCGCACAAGGTCAACCCGATCGACTTCGAGAACGCCGAAGGCAACCTCGGCCTCGCGAACGAGCTGCTGGGCTTCCTCGCAACGAAGCTGCCGGTCTCGCGCTGGCAACGCGACCTGACCGACTCGACGGTGCTGCGCAACGCCGGCGTCGCGCTCGGCCACGCGCTGATCGCGCTGCATGCCACGGCGAAGGGCTTGAGCAAGCTCGACGCGGACTTGGGCACGATCGCAGCCGATCTCACGGGGCGATGGGAGGTGTTGGCCGAGGCGATCCAGACGGTCATGCGCCGTTATGGCCTGCCGGACGCGTACGAGCAGCTCAAGGATCTCACGCGCGGCCGTTCCATCGATGAGAAGACTTTGCGCGAGTTCATCGGCGGGCTGCCGATCCCGGCCGACGAGCGCCGCCGGCTGCTGGCGCTCGATCCCGCCTCGTATATCGGCCTCGCAGCGGAGCTCGCCCGCCTCGTCTAGTCTCGTCCGGCTGCCGGCAAAACCGTGACCGCGGGCACAGCCGATTCCCTCCGCTTAAGTAAACTCTCTCCGCAAACCCGAACCGTCGCGCCATGTCACCGCTACAAGAGCCGGTCAAATCACGCGGTGTTCGTCAGATGCTGACGAACGTCGACGAAGTGCGCGCGGCCGTCATACAGGTCACGGGCGTCGCGAGCCGCACGCTGTCGATCATGACCCACGATCTAGAGCCCGACGTCTACGATCACGACGACTTCCTCGAGACGCTCAAGAAATTCATCCTGGCGCGCACGTTCGCTCGTGTTCGTGTGCTGATCCTGCAGCCCGCCCGCGTTCTGCTCTCCGCGAGCCGTTTCGTGGCAATGGGTCGGCGCCTGAACAGCTACATCGAATTTCGGCGCATCACACCCGAGCTGAGCGCGCACCCCGAAGCCTTCTTCATCGCCGACGAGCAAGCGCTCGTGTATCGAGCGCGCGCCGAAAGCTGGGAAGGAATGTCCGACACGTTCGAGCCGGCCGTGGCTCGCATGTATCTCAGCAAGTTCGAAACGCTATGGAACGCCTGTGAAAACGAGCCCGAGGTCCGGCAGCTACAAATCTAGTTATAGTAGGCCGATGACTCGAGGAATCGACGTCACAGTGGCCGCTATCATCGAGCGTGCCGGCAAATTCCTCATGGTCGAGGAACGCGCGGGCACGAGCCTCGTCTTGAACCAGCCCGCGGGACATCTCGAGCAAGGCGAATCGCTGCTCGCCGCCGTCGCGCGCGAAGCGCTCGAGGAG
>Ga0315912_10004091_pt1 | contig 14016 bp, 14 predicted proteins | sample VfabasoilMG_FD_204469 | JGI IMG/M metagenome (GOLD analysis project Ga0315912, IMG submission 204469) | Garden soil microbial communities collected in Santa Monica, California, United States - V. faba soil | ecosystem: Environmental > Terrestrial > Soil > Garden | place: USA: California... | reverse complement strand
GATCGCCAGCGTCGCGCTCGCCGCGAGCGCGAGCGGCCAGGGAAAAGTTCCCGGTTCACGAACGCGTCGGCGCGCGCCGAGATCGACGACCGTTCCGCCCCGCGCATCGTCTCGTCTCGCGTCCGGAGACTTTTCTGCCTGTGCGCCGCCTGCGTGCGCGTCGATAGCGTCGAGCACGGCCTGGGGCATCGGCTCGTCGTCCACGGACGCAAACGCGTCGCGCAGCGTCGCGTCCGCCGCGCTCAAGCGCTCGAGCTTGAGCGCGAGCGCGGGATCCTTCTCGAGTCGCCGCTCGAGCTCCGCCTCGCGCGCGGCGGGAAGCTCGCCGTCGAGATAAGCCGAGAGCAGATCATCGTCGTCGCGAAATTCGATGTCATTGTCCATTGTCGGAATCCTCAGGCTCACGCGGCCCATCGAGATGCCGGACGAGCGCCGCGCGGGCGCGCGCCAGCCGGCTCATCACTGTACCCGTCGGAGCGCCGATGACTTCGGCTGCCTCGCGATAGCTCATCCCTTCGACGGCAACGAGCGAGAGCACGATCCGCTGTTCGTCCGGCAGTAGCCCCATCGCGCGCTCGACTTCGCCGAGAGCGATTTCGCCGAGTGCGACGCGCTCGCCGCTCACGACGGGCTCGTCGGCGAGCTCCGGCAGCGCGGCGGCCTTGACCCGCACGGCGCGGGCGCGCCGGTCGTCGATGAACAGGTTCTTGCAGATCGTGAACATCCACGGGCGAGGCGCGACGCCGGCCGGCAATCCGCGTTCGAGCACCCGTTCGACAGTCGCCTGCATGAGATCGTCTCCGTCGTGCCGGTTGCCGGTGAGACTGCGCGCGAAACGCCGGAGTTGAGGCAGGACCTCGAGCAGCGTCGCGCGCATGTCGTCGGCAGCCGCTTTGCTATGCTTGGTCAACGTTCGACCCGCTGGTTTTATTCCCGCCTCGACGGCGCGGGGGAATAGTAGGCGATTCCCGACCGTCGTCACATGACGAGCGCGAAGGACGCGGCAGACTTTGAACATGAGCGTGGCGAAAAGTATCCGCTGGCGACTTGCGGCCGCGATTGCACTTGCGGTCGCGGTGGCCCAGCCGATTGCGGCTCAGCTCGGCGGCCCCGGCGGCGTGTTGCAGGGCCCGCAAGGAGGGCTCGGCGACATCGTCGGACCCCTCGGCGGGCGCATCGGCGAGACTGTCGAATCCACGCGCGACGCTGCCGAGGGCATCGTCGAGCCGATCTCGGACGAGCTCGGCGAGACTGTCGAAGGCGTCGAGACGGACGTCGAATCGCTCATTGATGAGATCGACCGGATCGCGGCCGCGGCCACGGAAATCTTCCTCGGCGACGAGGACACGGCGGGCCAGCCGATCGAGCGCGACATCTGGGTCGTGCTCGTCCCCGCGGAGTTCAGCGACCGCATTCCCGGCTGGGGGTTCACGATTCGCGAGCAAAGCGAGCTCGAAGGCCTCGACCTCGTGCTGCTGCGCATCGAAGCGCCCGACGATCGCAGCATGACCGAGACGGAGGCTGAACTCGCGGAGGACGCGCCGGGAACGGTCGTCGACTTCAATCACGTCTATGGACCCGGCCAGGAAGATGCCGCGGCGGCGGTCGCCGGCCGTCCGGTTGCCGCGCCGGCTCAGGTACCCGAGATGCCGACGAATGCGCTGGTGCTCGGCCTCGTGGATTCGGCAATCGCGACGACTCACGAGTCCTTCGAGGGCATCGCGATCGTGCAGCGGGATTTTGTGCCGTACCAGGGCGAGCGGCCGCGCCTCCACGGGACCGCCGTTGCCTCGATTGCGATCGAGGCACTCAAGGCCCGGCCCGGCGACACGCCGCTCGGGTTGTTCGCAGCGTCCGTGTTTTTCACCAACGACGACGGCGAGCAGAGTGCGACGACGGGAGGCCTCGTCGCCGCGCTCGAGTGGCTCGGCTCGCAGTCGGTTGAAGTCATCAACATGAGCCTGACCGGGCCGCCGAATCGAGTGCTCGAGGCGGCGCTCAATGCGGTTGCGCGTCGTGGCACGATCGTCGTCGCGGCTGTCGGTAACGACGGCCCGGCCGCCAAGCCGCTCTATCCCGCGGCCTATGACAGCGTGCTCGGCATCACAGCCGTGGATGACGACCAACGTGTTTATCGGCATGCGAACCGCGGACCGCAGGTCGACTTCGCAGCCCGCGGCGTGCGCGTGCGCGTTGCCAGCGAGGGAGGCGGCTACGGGCGCGAGACCGGGACTTCGATGGCGGCGCCGGTGGCGGCCGCCCTGATTGCGAGCACGCTTGCCGCGACGGGCGAGACCGGCGTGCAGGTGCTGGCGAGGATCGAGCATGCAGCCGTCGATCTCGGCGAGGCAGGCTTCGATGAGGTTTACGGCCACGGCCTGATCGCTCCGGTCGAATAGAAAAGGGCCGGCGGCATTGCCGCCGGCCCTGGGTCGCGGGGTATTACGGAGAGGTCGAACCCGAGGCACGCGCATTCGCGCCGCCGCTGGCCGACACACCGGAGCGCGGCTCAACGTCCGCTTGCGCTGCGCCACCGGCATTGCCCGAAGCGGCAACGGCGGAGTTTGTGCCGGTCGAGACGCCCGGATTCGCCGACGCGCCGACGCCGGCGTTCGAGGGAACCGAGCCGGCGACGCCGACAGCCGTCGAGCTGCCGCTGTTCGCCGTCGCGGCGCCGGTCGCGCTCGCCGACGACACGGTCGACCCGGCCGTCGCGGCCGTACCGCGAGCCGCTGCATCGGCCTGGACCGCCGTCGACATACCGACCGCAACCGACGTGTCGGCCGCACGGTCGGCGTTACGCCGCGCCGCGCGCTCCGCGCGGCGAATGTCGGCGCGCGACTGCGCCTCCACCTGTCCTGCGGTCTGCGTGATGGCCGTGGTATCGACGGCGCCGCTCGTCCCGGCCTGTCCGGCCGCGCCAAGCTCGCCACCCATCCGGCCGCCGACGGTTCCGCCGATCGGTCCGCCGAGCTGGCCCGAGGCCGCGCCAGCAGCGCCCGCGCCGACGCTGCCGCCGACGCCGAGGAGGTCGGCACTTGCCATGTTGCTGGCCGCAATGGCCAGGCCAAGCGTCAGGATTGTCTTGCGTAGAGTTGACATAGTCTCAAGTCCTCCATGATTTACCGTTCCGACGCGAGGACAACGGTTGTGCCTGCGGCTTTATTCCCCTGGAACCGGGCCGTCCGGCTTCATGCTATCGTCGCCCCTCGTCCACCGGTGGAGACATAACGTGAGCTTGAGAACGACAATCACGAAGGCGGCGCTATTCGGCCCCCTGCTGCTGACCGGAGCCTCGGCCCTGGCGCAGGGCACACTCGATGGGATTTCCCAGCGCAACGAATTCCGCATCGGCTACCTCACGGACGCCCGGCCGCTGTCGTTCGAGGACAATGGCCAGGCCGCGGGCTATTCCGTCGACATCTGCCGGCGCATCGCAGTCGCGGTGCGCGAGCATCTCGACCTGCCGGACATGAAGATCACCTACGTGCCGATCACGCTCGCGAATCGCTTCGACGCCATTACCGACGGCGACATCGATATCGAATGCGGATCGAGCACGATCACGCTCGACCGCCAGGAGGATGTGGACTTCACGCTGATGACTTTCGTCACGGGCGGAACGCTGTTGTCGAAACAGGAGTCTCGCATCGGCTCGATGCGGGATCTGGAGGGCAAGAGCGTCGCGGTCATTTCCGGCACGACGACCGAAGACGCGATCGAGGCCTATCTCTCCGACAAGCTCATCGACGCCCGCATCGTTGGCGTCGACAACTCGGAAGAGGGCATGGCACGGCTGCTCGATGGGCGTGTCGCCGCCTACGCCTCGGATCAGATCGTGCTGCTCGGTGACGCGCTGCACGCGATGGAATCCGACCCCGACCTCAACTTTTCCTTCTCCGACGATCTTTTCTCATACGAGCCTTACGGCCTGATGGTGCGGCGCAACGACGCCGACTTCCGGCTCGTCGCGAATCGCGCCATCGCGCAGCTCTTCCGGAGCGGCGAGTACGCAGTGCTCTACGAGACCTGGATCGGAACTAACGGCATCGCGCCGCCCTCGCTGCTCATCGCGATGTATCAGCTCAACGCGCTCCGGGAATAAGCGCGGCCGCGACAAATCCGCTCTCGCAGGCATTGCAGGGAGAGACGTAGTAGTACTCCCCGGCCGTGCCGATGATGGCGACCTCGGTGCCCGCCGCGTAGCGGTCGAGCGGCTCGCCGTCGGCGGCCGGCGTCGCCAGCAGCGTCGCGTCGGCCGCGAGCGCGAAGAGGCCGTGCACGGACTCGGCAAACTCGACGCGATGGCCGCGCACCTCGGCGCTCATGGGCTCGTAGGAGCCGTTCCGCCATTCATAGCGCCAGAGCGCGGCGCATTCCTCGCCGGCGCCGCAGCCCACGACGAGATCGCGGTAGCCGTCCTCGCGCACGGTGTCGGAGACCGCGATCGCCTCGCGTGACGACGCCGAAACAGAGCCGATGAATTGCCAGGCACCGGCACGCATTCCGTAGAGACCTTTCGGACAACCCAGGCTGCCGCAGGAGAAGACGCTCGCCGCCCCTTCGCAATAGACGACGTCCTCGATTCCGAATGCGTGCTCGGGCTGACCGTCGCCGTTGACGTCGATGCTCCAGATGTCGGCGGACTCGATGGCGCCGACGAGGCCTCCGGCATCACGACAGGCCTGGCCCGCGTCGATTGCCGTCTGCATGAGAAAGGAAGGGCAGGCCGCTGCGTCGGCGTCGCCGCCCGTGGCGATGGCGGCGAAGCAGGCATCCATGTCGAGATTCGCGATATCCGCGACGGTTTCGCGATCGGCGGCGCAAGCCGCGGCCAGGCAAATCAGCCCGAGACGCGCAGCAACTCCGAATTTGGCGGCCGTGCCGCGGTATGCGGCGAGTCCGCGGCAAAGTCTCAACGCTTGCGCACCGTGGCGCGGCGCCGGTGCGCCGAGCGCTTGGCAGCGAGGGGCAAGATGCGAAACTCGCGAACCGAGACGGTGCTGCCGAAGCAGGGCCCTATCGACGGTGCTGACTCGAAGCCGGCGTAGTTCCCGGCACCGTCATAGCGCACCTCGTTGTCGACTACGACGCGCATGCGGTCGAGCTTGATCTCCCAAAGTATCTCGTGCCAGTCGGTGGTCGACAGGAAGCCCTTGTCGTTGAGGTTGCGCTGTTCCCCGGTCGCGGGATCGTGGATGACGAGTTCGCGCACCGACATTTCCCAATTGAATATGAGCTCGCCGCGGTGCCAGTGCATGCGGAGGTTCGTCGAGTCGGTCTTGCCGATGACGCGAAATACGAACGGGGCGCGGCAAACGAAAGGCGCGACGGCCGCGGACATGACCCAATTCTTCGCGGAGCCCGCGATCTCGATTGCGCCGTCGCGACGCGTGATCGCGCATCCCTGGTGAGGAACGAGTCGGTCGATGAGATTTTCGGACATGAGCTGACCCCTTGTCGGGATCAGCTTAACCCAACGGCTTTTCTGAGCGCGATCACGTTGGTGGGGGTGGCGGCCGGCTGTGCCCCGCCGCGCACCCAGTCGACGACGGGCATGAAGTTCTCGCGTTCGCCCGCGCTCGCGGCCTCGTCCATCTCGAAGATGCCGACGCCGGTTTCGGCCGCATCGATGAATACCGCGGAGTCGCGAAGGCGCGTGAGGAAGGGAATTCCCAGGGCCTGCACGAAGCGTTCGAGCGGCTCGTAGATCGGCCGCGCATCGCGCACGCGGTTCGCGAGCACGGCGAGCTGGATGCCGCGCTGGTGGATCCGGGCGCGCAGCAGCAGGTCCTTGATGAAATTTGCCGTTGCGTGAATGTCGATCGCCGACGGGCCGACGGGAATCAGGATCCGGTTGGCGGTTCGCAGCATGTCCTGCTGCAGAAGCGGCGGCGCTCCCGCCGGCGCATCGACGATGAGTTGCTCGATGCAGGGCGGCACGTAGCGCTCAAGGCTTCGCAATCCCGTCGTCTGCGGTGCGGCATTGGCGCCGTGAATGTGATTGAGCGTGTTGGGACGCTGTTTCAGCCAGTGCATGCTCGATCCCTGGGGGTCGTAGTCCATGATCGCCACCGGTGTGCCGTTCGAGGCGAACCAGCTGGCGATATTCGTCGTGACGGTCGTCTTGCCGACGCCGCCCTTCGTGTTGATGACGACCAGGGTTTTCATGCCGGGATCCACGCTATGCAAAGCGCGGAACGCCGGGTGTGACGCAGCTCACATTCCGGTTTATCGGATCGCAGCGAGCTGTCGGCCGAGCCCTGGCAGCTCACCCCAGACGAAGCTTCGGAGCGTCTCGAATAGCGCAGTCTGGACCGGCACGCCGAGATTGAATTCGCCGAAGTTTGCCGCGGAGCGCTGCAGGCCGACAACGATGTTGCGGCCGTCGGCGGTGCGATGGACGATCGCTGCGCCCGACGACATTCGCCCGGCATCCGCGGTATGGGCGAGCCTGTTGAATCCCGCATAGCGGACGCTGAACAGTTGCCCTTCGGAAACCAGTGGCACGCGTCGCATGTCGACGACGTCGGCGTGGAAAGCCGCGACCACGATCGGCAGGCGCGCGTCGTTGGCGAGCGCTTCGAGATCGATCTCGGCGAAGGCGAGCGGGGTCGTCGCTTCCGGCAGCGGCTCCGCCGTCTTGAGCACCACCCAGTCTTCGTTCGGCAGCCCCTTGTTGCGCCGGAAAGCGCCGAACTCGGCGCGGCTGAATCGCACTTCGACAATCTCCGCGCCACCGGCATCGTACTGGCGGAAGACGCAATCCTCCGCTTCGAATTCGACCTGCACGCGAGAACGCGCGGGATTCGAAGCCAGGACATGCGCCGCCGTGAGCACGGTGCTCCGGTTGCCGACAACCGTCCCCGAGCCGCGGGAACCGCTGCTGGGTCGGCCGTCCTCCCAGCGTCGGCAATCGACGATGCCGACCGAACTGATCAGCTCGGCGTCGCCGTCCCCCGCCATCCGTCGGCCGTCGTCGCCGATGACATTGGTGCGGAGCAGCACCTGCGGGATGGCGGGACCGGCGAGCGAAAGCAGCAGAGCGACAGCGGCGATGCGACCGACTTCAGACATCCCTGAACCCCTGCAGCACGAGCACGCAGGGCCCGGAATGAATGAGCTCGATGCCGAGCTCGTCGGCCCGCCGGATCGCCTCGTCGCTTTCGGCGCCGGGTTGCATCCAGAGGCGCCGGATGCCTGCCCGGGCCGCCTGCTCGACGATGCCTGTTGTCACGGAGGGCGGGGTGATGATGGAGACGCCGTGCACGCGCTCGGGCAGCGAGGCGAGGTCGGGATAAGCAGGCAGCCCCTCGATCTGGCCGGGCTTGGGGTTCACGGCGTAGACGCGCCGCCCGGCCTGAAGATAGGAGCGCAGGACCTTGTTGCCGTATTTCGAGCGATCGGACGACGCGCCGACGACGGCAAAACTGTTTCCGGCAAAGAAGGCTTCGATGGCATCATCCGTCGTGTCGCCCATCTGCGCGAGTGTACGGCAGACGGGTTCCAACCGCAGTTCAAGGGGGATTGAGCCATGCCCGGGATTGGTCGCTGTCTGCCTCTGGTTTCGATGCTTGCCTTGATCTCGGCACCGGGGCTTGCCCAGCCGCCGGCCGCGAACGCTCCGCGTCAGGAAGCGCTGCCCGCCGACGTCAATCCCGAGTCGTTGTCGCGACTGCCTGCGCTGCGTCGCGAGGACCTCGATGCCGAGGGACAGGCCGCCTGGGACTTCGTCGTCGGTACCGGCCCGCGGCCCTTGACGGGCCCGGCCGCCGTCTCGATGCACAGCCCGAAGGTCGCCGAGGCCTTCCAGATGCTCAATCAGTACCTGCGGAACGGCAGCACGCTCGAGCCCAGGGACTACGAGGTCGCGGTGCTGCAGGCTGCCTGGGAATTCGAGCAGGCTTACGAGTGGTCGGCGCATGAGGGCGCGGCCCGTCGCTTGATGGTGCCTGACAACGTCATCGACACGATCAAGTTCGATCGCGAGCCCCAAGGCCTCGGGGCGAAGGACACGGCCATCATCCGTTTCGCCCGCGGTCTGCTTCGCGATCACGAGGTCTCGAGCGAGTTGTACGCCGAGATCGTCGGTTACTTTGGACAGCGCGGCATGGTCGAGCTCGCGACAATCATGGGCGATTACGTCATGGTCGGCTTCGTGCTGACGGCGGCCGACCAGCACCTGCCCGCAGACTTCCAGGACACCCTGCCGGAGCGCTGAGCTCGGCCGGCGACCCCGCGGCGGCTGGCGCCGCGCGGGATCGCCGCACGACGATCAGTGAGCGCTGCGCCGCTCCGGGCTGATCGGTTCGGCCCGCTCGCCTCGGCGGAGCGGCAGCAGCATGCCGACCTGCCGGCGATAGCTTCGGTACTTCTCGCCGAACTGCGCAATGAGGTCGCGTTCCTCGAACCAGATGCCGATGAAGATGTATCCGGTCGTCGCGACGGCGAAGAGCAGGTGCCCGACGGTCATCGCGGGCGTCGACCAGAACGCGATGATGAAGCCGAGATAGATCGGATGCCGGACGTAGCGGTAGAAGAACGGCGTGCGAAACTCCTGCGCCGGTTGCACCCGTCCGAGCGCGCGGTTCAGCACCTGGGTCAGGCCGAAGAGCTCGAAGTGATTGATGAGAAAGGTGCTGACAAGTACGAGCGCCCAGCCCAGCCAGAAGAGCACCTGCAGCGTCAGGACGGCTGCGGGATCGGTGGTCGTCCAGACTGGAGTTGCGATCGGTTGCCACTGCCAGTAGAGCAGCAGCAGAACCAGGCTCGCGAACAGCACGAAGGTACTGCGCTCGACGACGGGCGGCACGACACGCGTCCACCAGCGCTTGAAGCCGCGGCGTGCCATGACGCTGTGCTGGACTGCGAACAGGCCGAGCAGCAGGGTATCGACAAGCAGGGCCAGCGCGAGCGGACCTGGCGTGCCGCTGTCGATCGATTTCGGTACGGCGATATTGCCGACGAAACCGGCTGCGTACAGGAACGTGCCGAGGAACAGGGTGTAGACGACGAAGCCATAGATAAGAGAAAAGACTGCGTTCATGGTTATCTCCCTTGCAAATGATCAGCGTTGAATCCAGTGCCGGTTTTCGAGCACGTCTGCGATGCGCCGTGCGGCGCGGGCCGCGCCGTTCGTCTCGACCGCCGCGTAGCGGACCGGAGAGTGCATGGCCGCCAGTGCACGGTCGGCGAGCGCCTCCGGCGAGAGGCCGTGGTAATCGACGGCGTTGTCCGCGCCGTAGTTTGCGAGACGGCGGCGAACATGGATGTTCTGCTCGAAATGGCGCGCGAGCGGAAAGCTCAGGAACGGACGGCGCGTCGCGACCAGCTCCATGCAGGTACTCAGGCCGCCCTGGACGAGAGCGAGATCCGCGCAGGCGAGGTGCTCGAAGAGTTTGTGGACGTACGGTCTGATCTCGAGCCCGTCGATCGCGGGTAGCGCGTCCGCGGCCAGCCGCGGGCCCGTCACAAGAACGAGACGAAGCTCGGGCAGCTCGCGCTTCATCCGGGGGAAGGCGCGTGCGATCTTCGCGAGCAGCGGCCCGCCGACCGAAGTGCCGCCGACTGCGGCAATCGCAATCTTCTCGTCCTGCCGGTAACCGTGTTTCGCGCGCAGCTGTTCCGTGTCGGCATATTCGGCCGGATCGAACGGCAGCGTGTAGCCGGCGTAGGAGAAGTTGCGGTCGGTCCAGTCGCGAATGCGCGGCAAGCCCGGGCCGAAGGGCGCATCGGTCACGTCCTCGGGGTTGCCGACGAAGATCGCGGCATCGCGCAGGTAGGGAAAGCGCTCGACGTGCTCGATGTCGTCGGCATTGCGGTCGGCGCAGAGGTGGGCCTCGCGCTCGTCGCTGCTCATCGGCAGGCAGCCGACGAAGTCGGTCAGGAAGACGAAGGGTTGGCGTTTCCGCTCGGGATTCTCGTGATAGTAGTAATCCACGTCCCAGGCCTCGTCGCCGATCACGAGATCGTAGTGCTCCTGCTCGAGCAGGTCGCTGAACGTCATGAAGTTGTTGATCATGATCTCGTCCATCGTGCGCAGCGCGAAGAAGGCCGAGAGATCGTGCTCGCCGGCGACGTGCTCGAAGTGCCGGCTTTCGTTGGCGAGGCGCGCCGTCATCGGATGCAGGCGTTCGCCTTCCTCGATGAGATAGCGGGCGGCAGGATCGACGGTGAACCAGTCGATCTCGAGATCGGGGTGGAGCTTCCTGATCTCCCGCGCGATCGCGAGGTCGCGCTGGACGTGACCGAGCCCGATCGGGCTCGAGACGAACAACGCCTTGCGGCGGCGACTCATGCCGCGCATCCAGGTCGAGGTTCGCGGCGCCCCGCCGACGAAGTCGCGGACCGCGTGGTTGAAGATCACGGGGTCGCGTGCCGGCGTCAGGTGGCCGCCGCCGCCGATCGTCAGCAACCGCGACTGCGGCACGAGATCGTGAATCGCCTTGCCGAGCGGGAAGGGCACGCGGCGGTCGTCATCGCCATGCATGACCAGCGTCGGGCAGCGCACGCGGGCGGCCAGTTCCCGCGTGTCGGCGCGGTGCCAGCCTTCGCGGCCGAGCGCGAGAACGTCATTCGTTGTTGCCCAGCCGTAGGCCACGGCATCCTCGAAGGCTTTCGTCGAGTGCGGCTCACTGAAGCAGAGCGCGAAGAACTGGAGCAGGAACTCGCGATAGTCGTCGCGCGTGAGGTCGCTCTCGGCCTGCAAGAGCTCGCGCACGCGGGGGTCCGTATGCGCCGGCAGATGGGCGAAGCCGCCTTGAAGCACGAGATGCGAGACGCGCGCGGGCTGCTCGGCCGCGAGGCGCAGGGCCGTCATCGCCGTGGCGGAGATGCCGATTATCGCGGCGCGATCCGCTCCGGCGGCGTCGAGGGCGGCGACGAAATCGCGGTAGTAGGTGTCGAAATCGTAGGCCGCCGGATCGAGCGGCCGGTCGGAGCGGCCGTTGCCGAGGCAGTCCATCGTGACGACGCGAAAATGCCGGGAGAGGTAGGGCACCGTCATCTTCAGCATCTGCTGGTGCGTGATCTGGAAAATCGGCGCGAACGCGATCCACGGTCCTTGCCTGCCCCAGACGGCGTACCAGGAGCGTGCGCCATCGCTACCGACGTAGCCGTCGCTCTCCGCCTGGATGGTGGTGAACGGGTAGGGCTGCGGCGGAAGTCGTCCGGATTCGGCGAGCTCGCCGACGGAGCGACGCAAATACTCGGGAACCGCAACGAAATTCATGACTTTTTCCTCTTTCCGGTCCGGCGACGGCTGGTCTTCCGAGCGGCAGGGCGCGTGCGCGCGTCGAGCGCTTCGAGCAGCTGCCCGACAGCGTCGAGCGCCGTGCTGTGGTCGATCTGGTCTTCGCGGATTCCGATCAGGTCCGCGAACTCCATACCGAGCCAGAACTCCGTGATCCAGGTGGCGATGACTTCGGCCGTGAATGGCGCGGGCAATTTCGTGCCCGACGCCTCGAGAGCTGCAATCGCTTCACGTACGCCGCCGAGCACCACGCCCTTCCAGGCGAGGATGCGCGGCAGGAACTTTTCGCGGAGCTCGGGATTCGCCATGCTGGCGGCCCAGAGTTCGGCCTGCACGCGCACGAAACCCGAGGCGAGGTCGGCTTCATAGAACCGGCGCGCTGCCGCCCATTTGTCGGCAAAGCTCGTCGGCTCCGCATACATCCGCTGTTGGCGTACGAGTAGCTGGCGGTTTGCTTCGTCGAGCACGGCGATGACGAGCTGATCCTTGCTCCGGAAGTGATAGTTGATCAGCGCGTGATTGACGCCTGCGTCCCTGGCGATCTCGCGCATGCTGAGCGCGGCGTAGCCTTGCTCGGCCAGCCTGCGGTAGGCGGCGTTGAGGATCTTGGCTTTCGTATCGCCGAGGTCCTCGGCGGCGAGCAGTCGCGGGCGACTCGCTGCCTGGTCCGGCGGTGCTTTGGGGTGACTGCGTGCCATCTGGGTTTCGGGCTCCGGAGTGTTTTAAACGATCGGTTTAACCAGTCGTTCAAAACATACGCCCGAAAAAACGGGGCGTCAAGTCCCGGCACCAGCGGAAAGGAAAAAGCGGCAGCGCCGGCCCTGAGGCCAGCGCCGCCGCGGTTTCGAAAGACGTCGGCTACTGTTGAGGAGGCGCGCCGCCGGCGCGCCCGCGTCCCGCACCGCCGCCGCGGAAGGCCGCCTGCTCGAGGTGGGTCAGCGTGTGCACGTAGCGCAGCTTGCCGTTCTCGACGCGGAACAGGTGCGTATCGGGAGAGCCGCTGCCGCCATTCGGGCCGCCCATGCCGAAGGTGCAGAAGGCGACGACCGAGCCGATGACCTCGTCGACGACGAAGCGGCGATTGCCGATGTTGACGCCCGATGGCACGCCGACCTCGCAGCTATCGTCGGCCGAGCCCGTGCCGGTATAGGCACCACCCTCGATGCGCTCGCAGGGGAAGCCCCAGGGCACGAGGTCGATCTTGCCCTCGAGAAATGCGTCGAGATAGGCATTGGCTGCCGCCACGAGCGTGTCGCGCGAGTCGCGCTCACCGGCGGGAATCGGTCCCCAGTTCTCGATCGAGGAGTACTGCAGATAGCGCTCGGCGTTGAACAGCCAGTAGCCGGTCGTGGTCCAGATGATCTCGATCTCCGCGATCTTGTCGTGATTGATGCGCATCCTCGTGCCGAGCACATAGGGATTTGCGCCGTCATTCGCCGAGTCGGTCACGATGACTTCGGTGAAGGTCTGGCAGGTGGCCTCGTCGAGCAGGCTGAAATGATGGTCGATCACGAGTGGCTTGCTGATCATGCCCTCCGCGATGGCTACGGGCGCCATGTTCTCGAAGTAGCCGGGCGCGTTCGCGAGCGGCAGGCCCGAGGGGTCGCCGCTCGTCTGCGCGGCGATGTAGAGCTCGACGGCGTTCTCGAGGCCGCCGCGTACGCAGGACACGGGTCCCGGGCCGCCGGCGCCGGGCGGCGGTTGCGCCAAGGCCATGGCGGGCGCGAGCAGAGCGGCGGAAAGGAAGAGCGACATCGAAGATGATCGATTCACCGGGTTTCTCCCGTTATTGTTATCCCCGGCCGATTATAAGCACGCCCGGGCGCCGGGCGCGATGATCGACGGGGCGTTATTGAGCCGGTCCCGGGAAAATCCGGCCGCGGCCTTGTAGCGGCTCATGAAGGCCTCCCGCTCGGCGGCGGGGATGACGTCGTCGATCGAGTCGAAGATTCCGCCGCAGCGCTCGTCGAGAAGGTTGAGGAGGCCGAAAGGTCCGGCGCCGCGGTTGCGCAGGACGAGTGCCGAGATCTCGGCGCAGAGCAGCGCGTCATAGGCGCGCAGCGCCGCGGCCGTCACACCATGCTCGATGAGCGCGGCGCCGAGTAGCCGCGCATCCACGATCGCCTGGCTCGCGCCGTTCGAGCCGGTCGGATACATCACGTGCGCCGCATCGCCGAGCAGCACGACCTTGCCATCGACCCACGTCGGCACGGGGTCGCGGTCGATCATCGGGTATTCGAACACTTCGGGCGCGCCGCGCAGCATGGCCGGCACGTCGAGCCAGTCGTAGCTCCAATCCTCGAAATGGTGAATGAACTCGTCGATGGCGACCTGCTTGTTCCAGTCGCCGTCGCCCCAGCCGCGCGAATTGTCTACCGTGATCTCGGCGATCCAGTTGATCGTCGCAAGACCGGTATCGGGATTCGGCGGCGAGATCGGATAGAACACGACACGGTGCCGGTGCGTGCCGAGGCCGACGAAGGACGCCCCGGTGCGGATCGGCACGCCCGGCGTCATGCCGCGCCACATGATGGCGCCGCCCCACTGGATCGGCGGCTGGTCCGGATGCATCTGCGCGCGAACCGCGGAATGCAGCCCGTCCGCGCCGATCAGCAGGCAGCCCGCGACCTCCGATTGCTGCCCGCCGGCGCTGCGAACGATGGCGGTGACGCCGTTGTCGTCTTGCCGGTAGCCGGTAATGCGCGTGCCCGTGCGCACGGCATCCCCGCCCAGGCGATCGATAGCCTCGCGGGAGAGCAGCATCA
>Ga0315912_10004090_pt1 | contig 14017 bp, 4 predicted proteins | sample VfabasoilMG_FD_204469 | JGI IMG/M metagenome (GOLD analysis project Ga0315912, IMG submission 204469) | Garden soil microbial communities collected in Santa Monica, California, United States - V. faba soil | ecosystem: Environmental > Terrestrial > Soil > Garden | place: USA: California... | reverse complement strand
CAACTAAATCAGGGTTTGGCTGAACGTTTTGTTTATACAACCTCGCTTCATTACCGGACAACCTTCTTCCGTTTTTATAGACGATAACGAAGGCATCTTTTACGCCTGCATTTATTGCCGCGTTCCGTGCAACGGAAGCTTCCTGCATCGATGCGTAGCGGCCTGTGATAAACCGGAATTTACGGTCAGCAATCTTTTCTACGCCCATGGACTTCAGGTTGGCAATAACAGAAGGTGCAACAGACGTGCGGTAAACACCGACCTGTACTGCAAATTGTATTTCCTGTTTTCCTAAAGAAACAAATTTTGATTCCTGTTGAACACGCACAGCGTCATTCATTTGCACGCCTGGTTTGTTATTCACAACTATTGCTGACTGTTTGTTCACAGCAACAGCACGAGAAACTGAATGCTGAGGAGCTGGTTTGTTAACAAGGGATTTCGTTTCCAGGCCATAGAATGCAGCCTTGTCTGCATCATTATTCATGGCAACCACGTTGATATGCATGGCGCTCAACTGGGCAATCTCCCGGGTTTGAACCGCGGCATAATTTGCTTTGTCCATTTGACCGGCTCCTTCGATACGTGCCCTGGCATCCTGGAGAGATATACGTTGTCCGTTATAATACGCCACTACAAAGGCGTCACGGAATCCCGTATTACGCATTTCAACTTTGACGGTATTCGCACTTTCAAAGGCGCCAAACAATCCTACGCAATAACGGATCCAGCCCGGTCGGCTTGTTTCACCGCTAACCGGGGCAATACCTTTAAATAAGGCAGCCGGAATCGGCGAATGAAACGCTCCTACCTGCACTTTAAATACCAACCCTTCAGGAAGCGCAGGATTCATTGGAACGACAGGAACTTTGTTGCTTTCCGCCTGGTTCATAGAAAACATCTGCTCCTGCATGACGGAATTTAATCCGCTGCCTTTATTCTCCTCTTGCACGCTGGTCACTTTGGATGCTGACAAAGGATTTGAAACGGAAGTCTTGGACTTCTGTTCCGATGCCAGGCCGGATTTTGTTTGGGATCCGGAACCTTCCTGCGTTTTAGCATTGTTAACAGGTGCCATTCCTGTATGAGCCGATGCCAACGAAGCGGATTCTGCAGATGGAACGCCCTGGGTATTTTTCTCTGCCTGGTTAATTTGTTTAGTTACAACTGACTTTTCGGCTCGGGCAGTACCGGCTGATTGAATGGTATTCGCATTTTCCGTGGTAGCAGAAGCTACACCGGCAATTTTTGAACTACTTTTTGAATCCGGGTTTTGGTTTGTTGTTGAAACAGAAACAATACCAGGAGCCTCCTGCATTTGTTTATCTGTGTTTAGAGCCATCGTTGTACCCGGAACATCCCGCGTAGACTTTGACATTCCCTTCGCTTCTGATTTTTCCAAAGCCGTTGCTGTTGAAGGAGTCGCGGCATTTCCTGGCATCTTCTTTTCTATCTTCTGGGATGACATGGTCTTCACTTCCGAACGTGAGTTCCGGGCTGCAAGCATAGCCGATTGAGAAAGGGCATTCAGTGAATCTGCTTCTCTTTTCAGGACATTCGCTTCTTCATTCAATGCTATCTTCTTATTCCCGTCCCTTTCTGATGCTGCGCGCTTACGGATGGTTTCCTCCTGCTGGTTTTTTTGTTCTGCCTGTTGTCCCAGGCTAAGCGCTTCAGCAAAGGAACGTATGGTCTCCGATTTCTTTTCTGCGATTTTTGACTGGATAACCTGGCCTTCCGGCGTGCTTGCCGTCACTTCCGTTTTCGCTGAGGTGCCGGACTTTTCCTGTTCATTCGTTACATTAGCATTTCCAGGTTCCGGAGTAGTTGAAGCACCGGCCGACATACGGGCGATGGTGCTTGCAGGCTCCTCCTTCTTGCCGTCAAATGCAAATGCTGAGGGAGGCAATTTCTCCTGAACTGCCGGATCCAGCTTTTTCGCCTCGGCCATATCCTGCTGTGCAGCCTGCCATTTTAATATGGATTGGTGATATAATTCATTCGCCTTCTTCATCTGCTCGTCGCGCTGAGGGGAAGGCTTCATAGTATTTACTTTCTTCACTAATGCCGAAGCTTCATTATCCAGTTCCGTCGAACGGGTCATATTGCTGCGATAGCTGATAATTTCCTCTTTCGTTTCCGGTGATAACTGGGCCAGGGCCTGGTTAATCTCTTCTTCCTTAGTCATTGGAGCGCCGGGAACCGCTGAGCCTTCCAACCCGCTTTCGCTGGAAGAAGTTCCTGGACTGCCGCTGGTTGAAGTCTGCGGCATTCCGCTACCCTGAACCATGGAAATGGTACCGTGCGTATCGTCGCTTTCTGTTTGTACAGAGGAGGATTGTGTTCCAGCCGGCGTCTCTTTGGAACTGTTGTTATTACCGGAGGCTCCATTTGTGTTTGAAGTCTTTTGAATTGCAGCGGTTGTATGCACCGTGGACTGACCGGAAACACCCGTGTTCACATTTGTATTTACAGCAAGTGCTTCATCCTTCGACAAACCGGCATCGCCTGATTTTACTACGGCGTTAGTATGACCGGTAGAATTTGCTCCACTGTTTACGCGTATTGCATTATCCTTATCCGGAGAAGTTGCCGATGCTTGAGCCACTGCTCTCGAATTTTCAATTGCTGCCTGCCGGGATGCACCCTTTGTCCCCGGAGAATTACTACCTGTTTCAGCCGATTCATCATTATTTGAATGCAAGGAAGACGAAGAATTTTCCGGGGATGTGCCTAATGTATGATCTATCCTGGTTTGGGATGTTGTCATGAGCATCCCGGCTGGCGTATTTTCAACCGTTGAAAAGGTTGTGCCATCTGCTGCAACGGTGGATGAAGATTCTTTATTCGTCCCCGTGCTTTCAGAACTATGGCCGGCTGAACTATTCATGGCTGTTTGCTTCAACTGATTGGCTGCAGCATGGGTGGAATCCGCCAGCTTTTGATTCTTAAGCGATTCCCTGAAAATAGACTGGGCCAGGCCGATATTTTCCCTCTTCCCTTCCAGCATCAGCGAACGGGCTTCGTTTAACTGTGATTTAGATACGCTATCGTAAGCCAGTGCCCGGACTTCAGTTTCCTGGGCTTGCCTTTCAATCGCCGCATTTTTAGTTTCAACCGATCGGCTGTCTTGCTGAGATACGGTTTCATTTTTCTTCACCGGCTGCGATGCTGCATGATACGCACCCAATCCGGGAATCGGCAATGCAGTAGTGGAAACTTGTTTATTAATAGATTCTCCATTGTCAGCAACGATACCTTGTTGGGTTGCGGCGGATCGTTCCTTTGCAGTCTGCGTAGTTGCCGTCGTAGCAACAGTATTATCAGATGCCAAATCACTCTTTGCACCCGGTGATGCCTGCACTGCTGAACCCTGGGTGGAAACTTGCTTTTCAGCAGCCATGGCGTTTGTTGCAATGCCTTTGTTGCCGGTTTCCTTTATTCCCGTTTTTGAAGAATTTGAAGACACCTGCATTGAACCGCTGGCAGTTATCTTTTCATTCGATTCTCTATCACTGCCGGCAACGGCTGTTTGACTTCCTTCAGAATTGCCTGAAGCATAGTTGGCCGTTTGGTGGCCGGTTGAATTCACTGTGGTTTTAACTGCAGTCTCCTGTTGTGTAGCGGTCTGAGAATTAACTGCCATTTGTTCTGCTGCAGATTGGGCAGCAGTTCCCTCCTCCGATCCTTCCGCAGATTTAGCTACCAGGATGGTCCTGCCATCCACGTTTATGGGTTGAAGAGGGTTACTTGTCGAATCGCTTAACTTATATGCCGTAGTCAGTACCTGTGAAGGTTCTGTCACCGACCTCTCCGGGGTAAAGAAATTGCTGAGCGTCATCTCCTCAATTGCCTGGTCGCGGTTCATCATCACCTCTTGTTTCAGCAATCCGGCAGGCACCGTTGGAGGAAGCCTAAATTTTTCTACATGCGCCACATATCCGCCCGCTTCCAGAATAAATTTATATTCCTGTCCTCCTGCCAGCGTCACTTCGTAGGCACCTGTTTTATCATTCGTACTTACCGTGGTGACCAGGCTGTTATCTGAACTGCGAAGGATACTGATGCGTGCGTCTTTGCGGAAGGGCCTGTCTTTGGAAGAATACACTCCTTTGATGACTGCCATTGTGGCTCCCGGAGCTTCCGGTGTCACCTTTATTTTGCGGACTTCAATCCTTGCTTTGTCGGCGTTGACGTTCGTTGAATACGTTGCGTATTCACCCGAGCTGTTGGGTATAAACAAGATGTCATCGTCAGGACTGTTGATAGGCAAGCCGATATTTTCAGGCGCCGACCATTGGCCTGAGCTTGCATTATAGGTGGATTTAAAAATATCATAGCCACCCAGGTTCTGATGGCCCTTACTGGCAAAATACAGGATGCCTGTGCGCTCATCGAAGAAAGGATAATCTTCATTCAGGTCTGAGTTGATAACCGGGCCCAGGTTCTCGGGCTTACCCCAGCTTCCGTCAGGCTGCTTTTTTATACGGTATATATCTTTCCCTGTCTTCGAATTTTTCCCGTAGCTGGCAAAATAAATCAGCTCCCCTCCCGCTGAAAGAAACATGGCCGGGTCATTCATTTTTTCCTTGTCAGCGCCGGTGAGAAATAAAGTAGGTGTAGAAAGAATCTTGCCGCTGACCTGGGTATAATCATAAACCGAATAGAAACCGTACAAGATCAGTTGCTGGCTGCTGACTACGCCAATATCTTTGCGGTTCACCGCCAGCGTCTTTCCTGCCTTGCAGGCTGCTATAAATTTCTCCACTTCATATGGTCCGGCTTTCGACCCCGCCATTTGTTTGAAAACATCAAATGACCTGATCGCTTCGTCAAACTTATCGGCATACATATAGGCGCGGCCGAGATAAAAAAAGACATCGTTCTTAATCTTCGGATTTTTTGAGGCCGCTTCCAGGTACTCCGCGGCTTTACGCTTTTCTTTACCGGAAGTCAGGATGCAAATACCGTAATGGTAGTTGTATTCAGCACTTGTAGGACTCAGGCTGAGTAGCTGTGAATAATAAGCGGTTGCATTGGCATAATCCTCCGACTTAAAACTCTGCTCTGCCTTTTCCTTTAATTCTTTTTCAGACGCAAGAATTTTCGCCGCCGCCAGCGAAAACTGTGGCAGGGAGAAGAGAATTAAGATCAAATACAATAATCGTCTTTTACGCAGGTCCATCCGAACATACCCTTTTATGGGTATTCAGAGGTTATATACTAATCAGAGGGCCCTTTGTTTCTAAAGTGTAAGGTTTCAGGCGATTATGATACCCTTTTAAAAAAGCGGCAGAACTGGTTGTTTTCCGGTTTTACCGGAATCTATTATGTTAAATCCCCAAAGCCTTCCGAAAAGGCATTTTACATAATGTTTGGCAAAAACCCCGGAATTCAGAATTGAATCAAAAAGCGCCCTTCAAATCCCGGTTTTATTCTTGCGGGTCTATAGACCATATACCAGAGCGCCAGGAAGCAGGTTGCGTTCCAACTACTCAGGACAAAGTACCATCCGCATGCTGCGGAATACTAATCACACATTCCACTGACGATTGCTGAAAAATTCAATTGAACAGTATTAGTTTTGAAGCCAGTAACATATCCGAATCAAAATTTGACACCATGTTTTCCGAAACTCTTGCTAAACTTTTTGAACGTGACTTGCTCCACCTGAAAAAAGAAGTGAACAGCTATTCTGATGAAAAAGAATTATGGATAGCAAAAGAAGGCATTGTAAATTCCGCGGGTAACCTTTGTCTTCATATCATCGGCAACCTCAACCATTTTATCGGCTTTGCCTTGGGGCAAACGGGTTATGTCAGAAACCGCGACCATGAATTTTCGGCTAAGGACATTCCCGCGAAAGAGCTCAGTGAAAACATTGACAAGACCATTCGTGTCATTAGTTACTCTTTATCGAAGCTGAACGACGAGGATCTGCGGAATGATTACCCGTTGGAAAAGCACGGCGAAACCGTTTCCAACTATTTTATGTTGCTTCACCTTGTCACACATTTCAATTACCATCTCGGCCAGATCAACTACCACCGGAGAATCGCCTGAGCTAATAATGCCGCTTTTTGCTATATTTGAGCAGGATGCGAAAGGTGATTCCATATTTTTTAACGCTGCTCCTGGCTTTTCATACCGTCGGACTGGGTATCCTGTACCTGGTTGAATTACACTGCTGTGAAATGGAATTTGAAGATGAATATAACCTTGAAGAAGAAGGCTTACTTGTCGGGTTTGTTGCAGGTGAAAAAAACTTTACCCTGGTAAATAACCATGAAATTCTTCACGAAGGAAAACTCTTTGACATCCTGAAGAAAGAAAACCGGAACGGAAAACTGGTTTACCTGGCAGTAAATGATAAAAAGGAAGACCGCTGCATGGAAGGCATATCCCGGATTGCAAAAGGACATTCTTCGGAGAGTTCCTTGCCCGGGAAAAGTCCGGTTGTAAAATTTTTGAAATACACCTGTCAGCAAAAGAACAAGAACTTCCCGGGTGGCTTCCCGCTACTGAATCTTTTTCCAAAGGGAAATTTTTCACATGGGCATTACCTGTCCCCTGACCGTGATATTTTTTCGCCGCCGCCTAATCGCATGGTCAGCTAAATCTTGTACTGCATTCCCGGGAAACGGGTATTAAAATCTTTGCCACCATCCGGATGAGGTCGTGGCATTCCATGCTATGGAGGCTCTCCGCCTCTACTGTTTCTATTTATTTAAATTATTCATATATGACATCTCTATATAAACCCTGTTTATTTTCACTCTTCGTCCTGCTAGTCGCCTTTCAAATGCCTGCCGGCGCACAGCAGTCGTTGAGTGGAAAAATTTCCGACAGCCACACCAGCCAACCCATTTCCGGTGTATCTGTTTTTATCACCGACCTGCAAATGGTAACAGTATCCGGTGAAAACGGCTCCTATCGTTTCGACCATCTTCCTAAAACGATTGTACATGTTAGTTTTTCATCATTGGGATATAGGTCCGTGGTGAAAACAGTAAATCTCGAGTCCGATTCATCCCTGGATATTTCGCTTGCCCCCTCTTCCACTGAATTGGAAGAAGTTCTTGTTACTTCCAATAATTCCAGCCTGCCGGCTAACATTCCTTTTTCGGCAAACAGCATTTCGCAGCAGGACGTGAGAAAGTATGCATCGCCATTTGTGATGGGTAATTTAAGTTATCAGCCAGGCATCGATAAAATCACCATCGGCAACGGCATCGGGAAACCGGTAATCCGTGGCCTGTCATTTAACCAGGTCCTCCTGTACAGCCAGGGCACGCGCATCGAAAACCAGCAGTGGGACGATCACCACGACCTCGGCATCAGTGATGTCGGCATTGAAAATGTCGAAGTGGTCCGCGGCCCCGCAGCGCTGATATACGGCGCCGATGCATTGGGAGGCGCGCTGATTTTCAGGGATGAAAAGCCGGCGCCGGCGGGAACAACCGTGTCGAAAGCGAACTTTAGTTTTGGATCCAATACGCTGGGTGTTAACGGCGACTATGGGTACAGGCGCACAAATAATAACGGACTTTTCTACGGATTCACCCTTGGCGGCTCCTCTCAAACCAGCTACCTTCAGGGTGAACGCGAAGGGGAACCCATTCCAGGCCTGGAAGAATTTGGAGATTACGCCGCCAACAGTAAGTTTATCCATGGCATTGGAAAAGCCAATATCGGACTGAACAGGAATTGGGGCACCAGTAAATTATCCTACAGCTACTTCAGGCAGTTTATCGGCATCATTGAAGATGAATCTGCCGACTCAGCCTTCAACGCCGCCAAAGAAGCAAATGAACAGCGCGAACGGGAAGTGGAAGCGCCTTACCAGGATGTAGCTTCACAGGTAGTGTCGATGGAGAATACATTCGTGACGGGCACATCGAAAGTCAATATGAACCTGGCCTACCAGTCCAATGACAGGAAAGAATACGAACCGCTTCCCGAAAAAAAGAAGGAGCTGGCTATCGGGCTGCTGCTAAATGCCATGACGTACGACGTGAAATGGACCAGCAACGCTGAAAAGAAGACAGGTTTTACGATCGGATCCCAGGGCACTTTTTTAAAAAATGAAAACAACGGATTGGAAGCGCTTGTTCCCGATGCCGATGTTACGGACCTGGCAGCTTATGGATTGTTCCGTTACGACAAGGACAACCTGAACCTGTTGGGAGGCATCCGCATCGACAGCCGGCAGATGGAAGTGGAAAGTTACGAAGGCGGAGAATCCGGCGACTATATTTATCTCCTTCAATCTTCCGGAGATACCGTAGTTGAACCGGAAGCCGATTTCGAAAAGGAATATACTCCCTTCTCTTTCTCACTGGGCGCATCGTACCATGCCGGCCAGCATCTGCTGATCAAACTGAACGGAGCTACAGGCTTTACCGCACCCAACTATGCCCAGCTGGCTACTTTCGGAAAGCATGAAGGCGCTTACCGTTTTGAAGCCGGCAATGCCAACCTCGACATAGAGCAAAACCTGCAAGGGGACCTCGGACTGACCTGGGAGAATGCATCCGTAACATTCGACATCAACGGATTCTACAACCGGGTAAATAATTACATCTACCTCTCCAATACCGGGGATTCCATGATCCGGGTTAAATCCGCTTTTACCGACACCCTCGCATTATACAACTACAAACAGGGTGATGCCGATCTTTCCGGATTCGAAGCCGGGTTTGATTTCCATCCGCGAAGCGCTACCTGGTTCAGCATCGGAGCCACCTATTCATTTACTCATGGTGAATTGGCGGCAGGCGGCAATCTTCCCTACATGCCTGCGGATAAACTGGTAGCTGAACTTAAGTTCAGAAAAGAGAAGTTACTTGGCTTTCAAAATACCTGGTGTTCGCTCATCCTGAGCAATTATGCAAAACAGGAACACGTGGCCGACTATGAAGTTTCAACAGACGGGTATTCGCTGCTGGATGTACATGTCGGCGGATCTTTTAAGCTAGGGAAACACATGACTCAGTTTGACCTGTTTTGTACGAACCTGTTAAATACAGGTTATTACAACCAGTTGTCTCTTGTCAGGAATATCGGCGTAATGGATATGGGCCGGAACATAGGCATTACGTTTCATATTCCTTTATCAAATAAGGAAAATTAGTTCATGCATTCAGCAAACCTGTTCGGGATACCTGCAACTTCATGTTGGTTTTAAAGCGTACGGGTGCCTCCCCCGTACGCTTTTTTCCCGGTAACCCAAGTCCATTATAGGTGGATTGAACATACTTGTTTAAAAATATTCAAATAATTGAAAATAAGATGTTTATGAATTATTAATTGAAATGATCGTTTGGATTCCGGTCAATTAACCTAGCTAATCAGGCCTTTCACCAAATTGTACCTTGCATTATTGGAAAATTAATATACCTTGGTCACGCCCTGTCAGAGAGGATAGGGTTTTTTCAAATCAACACACTAACATGAAAAGAAAGCGCATAATTCTTTTTGATGACCATTTTTTTTTCCGCGAATCGGTCCGCATCATGCTCGAAGACAGAAATGACGTTGAACTCGTCTCTACTTTCGAGGATGCAAATAACCTGGTAAACGACATTATTTCCTCCCAGCCCGACCTCGTGCTGATGGATATTGACATGCCCGGAGCTGACGGGTTGGAAGCACTGAAAATATTAAAATCCCATTTCGAACATTTGCCTGTGATCATGCTCACCCAGCATGCCGAAGACGAAAAAATAATCCGTGCCATTTGTAACGGCTCGAGCGGATACCTCCTGAAGACGACTTCCGGTGAAAAAATTATTGAGAGCATCCATGAAGTGCTCTGCGGAGGCTCCTGCCTCAATCCTGTCATTGCCCGTAAAGTCCTGAATCTTTTTGCGGAAAGCTATTCCAACAGCCTGAACGGAGACGTTTTTGTATTGAGTCCCCGTGAAAAAGAAGTGCTGGCACACCTGGTTAAGGGTAAGTCCTACAAGATGATTGCCTCCGAGCTGGATGTCTGCTACGACACCATCCGCATGCACATCAAAAGCATCTACCAGAAGCTCAGGGTTTCCTCGCAGTCCGGCGCTGTGGCTGTAGCTGTCAGCCACCGGCTGGTCAGGGTTTAACTTTTCGCGGCCATAACAATTTCCTTGCCTTAACAAATCCGGCTCTTCATTATTTCTTAATGGATGGGTAACCTATACCCGTTTTTCTAATTCCTATTATTAAAAAAAAAGGGAAATGCAACTACCACTATTGGTAGTTGGTGCTGTTAAGCGGCCTGGGTACATTTGACCACAACACACACTCATGCATTCCACACTTTGTGGAATGGTTCCTTATACTGAACACAAACGCATTTAGTTTCGCTTTATTGCCTTAAACCAACTCAACATGAAAAATTTTACCAAAAAATTTTCCAGGGCTTTCTTTTGCTGTCTTTTCATCTGTCTTTCATTTACAGCATTTAGCCAACCGGTCATCACCACGGATTTACCAGACTACTATCCGGGTCAGACGGTAATCATTTCGGGCTGCGGTTTCGAGCCTTTCGAACTGCTAACCATCCAGGTTTCGCACGTGGATGGAAGTCCTCCCGATACAGGCGAAGCGCATGAGCCATGGGTGATGTATGCAAACGGACTCGGTTGCTTCGAGACCTATTGGGTTGTGGATCTCGATGCCGTGGGCGAGCTTTTGCAGGCAAACGTCTGGGGACAATCTTCCGGACTTTATGGATTTGTCCAGTTTACCGACAACATTGCCATCGACTTCAGGCAAAGCGCAAACAACGAAACGAATGGTTCTATCCAGGGATTAGGCAATGTCCATTGGATCAACAGCATTGTACAAAGCAGTAACTCCGTATGGCATGAAGCGATGTCGAACTTGCAGCGGATAATAATTGTGGATATCCCCCCAACCACAGGCAATGTGCATACGCTGAAATTCAGGCACCTCTTCACCAAGGGAGGCATTCACGCTTATGACTTTCTTACCGGCCGTAATTCGAACCAAACAGGTAGTGGTGTTGTTCCTACCACCGGTTGGGACCAGGCAGCAACGGACAATGCGGCTATTTTAAATGTGCCCTTCCAGATTAACAAATGCGGTGATGAAATGGGCCCCCCCAGCAGCCTAACCGCTACATGCAATTCCATGCATAGCGGGACTTACTATTTCGATGTCGCTTTACCGGATGATCCGTATATCAGCAAGGACGGCGCCACTCAAAGTAAAATTGATGCCTATGAAGCCTCCCGTGGCAACCGCTATATGCGTATATGGGGTAATGCGCTAATTACAGCCGCCAGCTTTTGTGCGGTGTCTCACGATGTAGCGAATCTTGCTGATAACGGGGATTCCTATGTGCAGTACGTATTAAGCGTAACCACGGCATCTACGAATTTAATTTATGAAGTTGCAGGTCACCTGGCCATCGGAGGACCCAATACCTCCGGAATGAACTGGGGACCCGGTATCGGCTCAGGTAGTATTAACGGAGGCCCGTATCACTTTAAGCTGGATGGTTTAGCCGGAAATTTAGCCTGCAGCAACCCTTATTCAACGAATTCATTTGCGGAATTTGTTTCCTTAGGAAACCAGGACAACCAGATCCAGGGTGCTGACATTATTGAAGGACCTTCCTGTACAGTCACTCCAAGCACTCAAACCATCTGTAACGGCAGCACTACCACATTTACAGTGGTAGGCGAAGGAACTGCACCCTTTACTTATTTATGGAGTAACGGAGCGACTACTCAATCCATAACCGTGACGCCTCCCGTGAATGCCACCACTACGTATACCGTCACTATAACTGATGCCAACGGACTGACCTCCCAGTGTTCGGGATCAGTCACTACGTCCAGTAACGGCGATTGTGCATGTTCCCCGACTTTAGACTGCAGCATTTCTCCAAATACAACCCTGGTAAACTGCAGCACCTTGACCACCTATACAGTAGCCGTCACAAATTGCAATGGTTCATCGACAGGCACTAAGGCCTGGACCGTAACCGGCAATGGCGAAATCGTCGGATCCTCAACCGGAAATTCCATAGAAGTTCGAGCTTTGAGCGTTTGCGGCGGTTCCTATACGGTTTCTGTAAATGTATCCTGTGTTTGTACCAACGGCAACTTCACTTCCACCAATACACATACCTGCAGCCGTGTGGTGAATGTCCAGGACATTACGGCACCCGTAATCTCTTGTCCCGCAAATACCACCCTGGCCTGCAACCCCACATCGTGGGATGGGACAGCTACGGCAACGGATAATTGTACGTCTACCGCCGATATTACTATTACATCCGTTCTAAGCAACCCGGTAAATACACCACCTGATGGTTGCAACTGGACCCGGACCCGCACATATAAAGCCACGGATGCCTGCGGTAATTCATCGACGTGTGCCCAGACCTTCACTTATAAGGTCGACAACACACCTCCGGTATTTACCGTATGTCCGTCGGGAGCGTCCCTTGGATGCAACCCGACTGTGACGCCATCGAATCCCAACGATGCGACGGCAACGGATAACTGCGTCACTGTGACGGTGACCGTGGCACCCGATGTAACACAGGTTGTTCCCTGCGGTTCCATCATTACGCGCGTCTATACGGCAACGGATGCATGCGGAAACACGGCCACGTGTTCCCAGGTGTTCAATCTCATTGTCGATGTGAATCCTCCAACTGTCACCTGCCCGGGCCCGACAACGGTTAGCTGCGCATCCGAAGTGCCTGCAGCCAATACCAACTCGGTAACTATTACTGACGGTTGCGGCGGAGCACTGACAAAAACACATGTCGGCGATGTGATCAGCAGCCAGACTTGCGCCAACCGTTACATTATTACCCGTACCTACAAGGGTACTGATGCCTGCGGCAATTCGGCCACTTGCAGCCAAACCATTACGGTGAATGACCAGACACCTCCCACCATTAATTGTCCGGCTACTGTAAACCTGAACTGCAACCCGACCTCCTGGCCGGCAGGAACAGCGACGGCAACTGATAATTGTGGCGGAACACCGACCATCACTTCCACGCTGAACGAAGATGAGTCAGGAGCCGGTTGTCAAAAGACCCGTACCCGCACGTATACAGCCACCGACGCTTGTGGAAATACTGCTACTTGTTCTCAGACTTATACATATACTGTAGATACCCAGGGGCCCAGCATAACTGTTGCGGCCTCTTCTGCTATTCCATGCAATCCTACTTCCGAACAGGTAGCCAATGCCTTTGGTATGGCTACCATCACAGATCTCTGTGACGGAAACCCAACCATCGTAACCAGCATTGATTCCACCCATACCGGCTGCAACTACCAGGCTACGAAGCACTGGACGGCCACGGATGCATGTGGTAATTCAAATGCAGGTTCGCAGACGGTGACTTATATAAGAGATACGGAAGCTCCTGTTATTTCAACTCTGGAAACAAGCCACAATTTAGGTTGCAATCCTACTGTTATAGATCCGTTATTTACTGCTACTGACAACTGCGAAGGAACTGTAACACCAATAATTACAGTAGTTGGGCCAACTAACACAGGATGCTTATATAGTAAGACCTGGAATGCAAATTATACCGATGGTTGCAATAACTCAGCAACTCAGGTTAGTATCACGTATACCTGGACTGTAGACCTGGTGGATCCTGTATTCACCGCCTGTCCTTCCGCTTCTATTCCGCTGGGATGTAACCCCGCTGCCATCACTGATACAAAAGCTATCACCGATGCCGGTGCAGTCACAGATAATTGCCATGTCGCTTCGGTAACTGCTGTTGCTGTCGGTGCTCCAAGTAATACTCCGGGTACTTGTTCATGGACTCAGTCCTGGACGGTCACTGCCCTGGATGATTGCGGTAACGATGCAATCTGTACGGTAACATATACCTGGACTGTAGACCTGGTGGATCCTGTATTCACTTCCTGTCCTTCCGCTTCTATTCCGCTGGGATGTAACCCCGCTGCCATCACTGATACAAAAGCTATCACCGATGCCGGTGCAGTCACAGATAATTGCCATG
>Ga0315912_10004089_pt1 | contig 14018 bp, 13 predicted proteins | sample VfabasoilMG_FD_204469 | JGI IMG/M metagenome (GOLD analysis project Ga0315912, IMG submission 204469) | Garden soil microbial communities collected in Santa Monica, California, United States - V. faba soil | ecosystem: Environmental > Terrestrial > Soil > Garden | place: USA: California... | reverse complement strand
CGGCCGTGCGCCCAGCCAGTTCGACGTCGCCGTCGAGAAAGGTCACGTGATCTACCTGAAAGTGACCATGAAGAGCGGGCGCGACCGCGGCAAGGGCCGAGGTGCGCACGTCGACTGGGTGGACCTGGCGATCCACTGAGCCTCGCCCCCCGGGCAACCCGGGAGGCGCCGAGCAGGCGACGCCTCCGCGGCACGACTCGTGCGCTCATCAAGCTCGTCGACACGCAGCGCCTCATCAGTTAGACACGACCACCAAGCGCCCGTAGCTCAGCTGGATAGAGCATCGGCCTTCTAAGCCGAGGGTCGGTGGTTCGAGTCCACCCGGGCGCGCCGAAACCAAGCCTATCCTAGCGCGGAACGCTACTTTGCCGATTCCGCGCTCTGAAACTGGCACGTCTCAAAGCGAGCAGGAATCGGTGCACGCGTCCTGCTGCGTCGCACAGTCTTGATTCGCCTCGAGGCAGGTATGGCAACCTTCCAGCTGCGACTGGTTGAAGAACTGCACGAAGAGCTCCTCGCACGTCGCTTGGTCTGCCAGCTGGTAGCCGCAGGTGATCTGCATCTCGCAGATCTCGGTGGAGAGCTCCTGTGGCGAGAGACCCGAGCCTGAGTCCGAGGAGCAGCCCATCGTCAGGGGTGGGAGCAGGACCGCCGAAGCAAGAAAAGAATGTCGCGTCATGGAAGACATTAGTCCACGGACCGCCTTCACCGCCTACCCCAAGCACGGAACGCGCAGAAATTGGGCTCCGTGGCGACGCTCGCGGCCGTACTGTCTCGGACGGCCACGCTTGGACGGAGCGATCAGGGACAATCCGACCCAGGGCGAGACGAGTCAGGGACGACGCCGTGCGACTCGAGTGTCCGGCAGCCCTTGTTCTGGGAGTCGTGCTTCCACCGCTCTACAGCTGCTTTCGAATCTTGCGTTCGAAGGTCTTAGTGCAAGAGCCGTGAGAGGCTTCGTACTCGATGATCTCCCGCACCAGGCGCGTCTTGGTGTCCTCTGCAAGGCCCGAGTGCTTGACCAAGGTTGCCAGCGCCGCGCCAGTCGCGGTGCCAGGCCAGGTCACCTTCTCCTCCTTCACGACGCGGTTGGTCGGCTGGTGGTGCGACGCCTTGGTCTTGGTCACATCGTGCCAGAGCGGCTCGTTCGAGCGACGCCCCGTGCCATGGCAGCCGGGACACGTTTTCGAGCTCCCGCCGAACGAGTTGGTGATGCGCCCGTCACCCCCACACACCCTGCATGACTCGAATTCCATCCGATCTCCTAGCGGAGTAGCAGAATCTAGGGAAGGTGACCTGTTCCCCCCGGAACGTGGAGAAATTCTGCCAGAGGGGGCAGCTGCTCGAGCATGCCCGACCGCTCGACACCGGGCCTACCTTGCTGGATCAGTAAAACCGCTCGCCGACAGGAAGGCCAGAGCCCGCTGGCAGAACGAGCGTGCAACGGCCACCTCCTGGCTCGCGCTCTGAGCCGTGAACGAGAAGAACCGGTTGTAGTCGGCCTCAGCGCGGAACTGGGCGAGGCGCGCCAGCTCGTGAGTGCACTCTGGAGGGAGCTTGCCTGCACGCACGAAATGGAGGCCCAGCATGCTTCCAACGCCAGCGTGCGACTTCGGCTCGACACCGCTGCTCAACAGCAACGCCATCGCATGATGGAATGCGGCATAGTAGGCTCGACTTACCGCGTCCGAGAACAGGCCGAGCGCGAGCAGCGCCTCAGCTGCGCGGAGGGCCGTGGCCCCTTGCTCGAGCTCTGCCGCGACGTGAACTCGAAGGTGCTCGTCAGTCACAGCGACACACCCTCGCGCTCGATATCGAGCGCGAGCGCCAGCTCGAGCTCGACGAAGCGCCGAAATTCCTCTGGCGACCAGGCCATGCCCTGAACGAGCACGCCTTGTTCGAGCAAGACGTCGCCCCCGAGCTCGGCCGCTGCCGCCTTGTCCGCGTGGGTCAAACCCCGAACCAGCACGAGCACGTCGACGTCCGACTCCTCGCTGGCCTCGCCTCGCGCATAGGAACCGAACAAGCGCGCCCCCACGAAGCGCGAGCCGAACCGCCGCTCCACGAGTTCTCGATAGCGCCGCGCTGCCGGAGGAATGCCCATGAGCGGTAGCTTGTCACGGCCGCCGGAACGCGACCAGCGTCGTGGGCGGCAACCGATGGCCGATCAGCGAGCCAGAGGGCTATCCCGCAGCCAGCTCGAGCGCGGGCTCGGGAAAACCTCGCAGCCTCTGTGGCCGTCGACAGCCAGGGAAATCGACGTATTGGAACGCACCCTCGCAGAACGTGGTCGACCTTCCAACTCCAGATTCGTTTCGTGGCCGGCTGTGGGAGCTGCCTCGTCGGCCTGGCGAGGCACTTTGCCCCAGTAGTGGCGGCTATCCCCGCTCTCGTCTGGGAAGCATTGGGCGGGAGAGCGACATCGCTAGCTAGCGCTGTGGATCGATCCTTGCTTGGGGGAGGCACGATGCCCCTGCCCCACCCCCCCGGTTTCGATCGCACACGATCCTTCCTGAGAGCTCCCTACACGTTCATCGGCAAAACGTGTGGAGACCTCGGCAGCGACTTCTTCGAAACGCGCCTCTTCCTGCACCGCACCATTTGCCTACGCGGCCAGGAGGCCGCAGATCTATTCTGCGATCGCGCGCGCTTCGGGCGGCGCGACCCTTCCCCGGGCGGGCTCCTCCTCACCCTCCCAAGCCACAGCGGCCAAGGTGACGCGACGCAGCTCGCCCAGAATACTCTGCGCTCGTCCTTGTTCGACACGCTCGGCCTCGCCTACGCGAGGCGCCTCTTCGCGGAAGAGTGGGCCCTGACATCTCCCTGGTGGGCACTTCAGGGCAGAGTAGTGCTCTACGGCGAACTCCAGACCGTCCTGACTCGAGTGGCTTGCGCGTGGACTGGCGTGCCGCTGCCTGAAGCCGATGTGCAAAAGCGCACGAACGACCTCGCCCTGCTGCTGGATCCGCTCGCGAGTATGTATGACCTCACGGCCCGACGGGCACGCACGCGGGTCGATGCTTGGCTGGGTGGGCTCATCCGAGCCGGCCGGGCAGGTGGCTCCCTCGAACCGCATTCCGCCCTCGACCGCTTGGCGCGATCGAAGCTGGACCAGGCGGCCGCGGCAAACCAACTCTGCAAGGTCCTAAAGCCGATGGCGGCGCTTTCCGGCGACGTCGTCTTCCTCGCTCTCGCACTCCACCAGTATCCGCACCTGGCGCCCACGACCAGCGAGGAACGACGAGCATTCATTCAAGAGGTAAGGAGGTTTTTTCCTTCGCTACCGGTCGCCGTAGCCCGCGTGCGGCGCGACTTCGAATGGCGGGGCGCGACGTTCTCCGCTGGGCAGCGAACGTTCCTCGACCTCCATGGGACCAATCACCACCCGGCGGTATGGCACACGCCGAGCGAGTTTCAGCCGGAGCGTTTTGCCGACACGCCGCCTCGATCGCACGCGCGGCTCATCAGCAGGGCCGAGCGAGAACCGCACGGCCCGCGCCGGGAGGAGGAACTGATCCTGACCCTCTTGGATGAGGCCTTGCTGCAGCTGACGGTGTTCATGCGCTACAGGGTGGTGCCGTCGCAGGACCTGGGGCTCGACATGCGCCGGGCGCCGGCCGTGCCCCGCAGCCACCTGATCTTGGACGAGATCCAAGCCCGTACCTTTGCGGGCTCCCAGGGTCGGCAGATCCGCCAAGGCAGCCACGTCAGGTCAGAGATCCCGCGCAACGTTGGATGAGTGCGAGGCTGAGGCCAGCGGTACTTCAGCGCGGCATCCGCGGTCTGCGGGGCGGCACCAACGGCTTGTTGGGCCTCGCGTGTCCTAGCGGGATCCTGCCCAGGGAAGCAGCGCCGACGAGAGCCACTCTCGCACGCTCGCGTTTCGATCAGTCGTCGCGTCTGCCGCCGAGCAGGCCCGCGCGCATGAGGAAGTAGAGAAGCTGCAGGATGGCGGCAATCGCGGCTGCCACGTAGGTCATGGCCGCCGCGCGCAGCACGGCCTTGGCGCCGGGCGCCTCATCACGGTCGATCATCCCGGTCTCCTGCAAGGCGGCGACCGCGCGGTTCGAAGCGTCGAACTCCACGGGCAGGGTGATGAGCGTGAACAGCACGAATGCCGAGAACAGGATGATGCCGATCCAGACCAGGCCTGCCAGGTTGCTCATGAAGCCGAGCGTCAGCACGACGGTCGACAGGTTCGAGCCGATCATGGCTGGCCTGACGATCCAAGATCGGAACTTGAGCGGCCCGTAGCTGGTGGCGTGCTGAATCGCGTGTCCGGCTTCGTGCGCCGCCACGCCGAGCGCGGCCAGCGAACGACCGTGGAACACGTCGGGCGACAAGCGCAGCACGCGTGCACCGGGGTCGTAGTGGTCGGAGAGGAAGCCCGGTGTTTCCTCGACGCGCACCCCCTCCGCGCCCCGGCGCTTGATCAGCTCTCGGGCGGCCTCGGCGCCACTCCAGCCCTTGCGGCTGCCGACCTGGCTATACTTGTTGAAGGTCGCCTTCGTATTCCAGCTGGCCCAAAGGCTGAGCAGCATGCCTGGAAGCAGAAAGGCCAGATAGATGGGGTCGAAGAACATGGTCGGGCTCAACGTAGTGTCGGCGCAGGCGGGGGCAAGAGGGAAGCGCCTGGCTCACGCCCTGTTCCTGCTGCTCGCGGGCTGCTGGGGCTGTGACGACGCAGCCGCACGGAAGGTTCAACCGTCGAAAGCGGCGAAAGCTTCCCCGGTGGATCCGTCACCAGCAAAAGCGGCCACCCCGTCCAGCGCCTCGACCGGAGAGCCGGCTCCGAAGGCGGAGCCGTTCCCCTGCGCTGAGCTCACGTGCACCCAATTTGGATCTCCCGTCGACGCCACGCTCGCCGCCATCGCTCCCAGCGTGCGCGTCGTCGGCTTCGGTGAAGCCCACGCGCGAGCCGACTCCAGCGGGCCCACGACCGCCCGTCGTTTCTCCGAGGAGCTCTTGGCTGGCCTGGCACCCCGCGCCCGCCACCTCTTGGTCGAGCTCCTGGTTCCACCCACTGGCTGCGAAAAAGCCCGAAAAGAAGTGCAGCTCGAGTCCGACACGATCACCAAGGGGCAATCCGAGCACAACCAGAATGACTACGTCGAGCTCGGTCATGCAGCACGCAAGCGCGGGGTCACCCCGGACATCCTGCGCCCGAGCTGTCAGGAGATGCAAACCATCGCCAAGGCGGAAGTGGGAGTCATCTCCATGATGGAGACGATCGCCAACCTGTCGGTGAAAACGACGGAGGGTTGGTTGGGGGAGCCCCCGGCGGGCCGACCCCTCATCCTGCTCTACGGCGGTGCCCTGCACAACGACGTCGAGCCGAGGCCGCACGTGAAGAGCTGGAGCTACGGACCCCGCCTTTCCGCGCTCAGCCACGGCGCCTACGTCGAGCTCGACCTCGTGGTGCCCGAGCTCGTCCAAGACACCGAGTCCTGGCAGAAATTTCACTGGTACAAGGCAGTGCGCGCCCTACCCGAGACTCACGGAGCCACCCTCGTCCGGGTGAGCGACCAATCCTTCGCGCTCGTCTTCGCGCGCCAGCCGAAGTAGGCTCGTGCTCACGATTCATGCGAAAAGGGCGCAAGAAACCCGTCTGGATCGAGGCCGGCTCGGTACCGTTCTTCCCGAGTCCCGAGGACTACGATCCGCATGGCCTGATTGCAGGGGGCGGCGATCTCTCCCCCGCACGCCTGCTTGCGGCCTACGCGCTCGGCATCTTCCCCTGGTACGACGACCCGCCCATCCTGTGGTGGAGCCCCGATCCGCGCGCGATCATCGAGCCGCACGACCTGCACATCAGCCGTAGCTTGCGCCAGCGGCTAGGCTCCGACCGGTTCCGCGTGACGGTGGACCGGGATCTCTCGGGTGTGCTCGACGGCTGCGCCGATCGTCCGGAGGGCACCTGGCTCAGCGGCGAGATGCGCGCCGCCTATCAGGACCTGGCCGCCGAGGGCTATCTCAAGAGCTATGAAGTCTGGCAGGGCGAGACACTGGTCGGCGGGCTCTACGGCGTGGTGCTCGGCGGACTCTTCGCCGCTGAAAGCATGTTTCATCGCGCCCGCGATGCGTCCAAAGTGGCCCTGGTGAGCGCGGTCTTGCACGCGACGAAAGCAGGCGTGAGCGTGTTCGACGTGCAGTTCCTGACCGCACACCTCGCGCGGATGGGCGCGCGGGAGGTCGCGCGCAGCACCTACTTGGAGCGCGTCGGAAAAGCGGTAACTGCCCGGACCCATTGGCCCGCCGCAGCCGACCCGAACCACCTCCTGCCGTGGGTCGCGAGCGAGATGGGCCCCGTGGTACGGTCCGCGACCGATGGCGCGGAAAGAGGATAAGCCCCAACCAGTTTACATCATCGAGCGCATCCCGGCGGGGGGAGACCACGGGGTCAGCGATTTCGAAGCGCACCAGGAAGGCATTCCGACGCCTGACCATTTGCGCGTGTTCGCAGAGCTCGGGCGCGGCGGCATGGGGCGCATCCATCCCGCCACCGATCGCAACCTCCTGCGTCACGTCGCGCTGAAGCGCCTGGACAAGGAGCTGGCCAAGGAGCCCTTCTACAAAGGTGGCTTCATCGGTGAGGCCCAGATCACGGGCCAGCTCGAGCACCCCAACATCGTGCCGGTGCACGAGCTGGCGATCAGCCCCGAAGGCGTACCGTTCTTCACCATGAAGCTCGTGCGCGGGCTCGACCTGCACCGCTGGCTCGGCGACCGCACGAGGCCACCAGGATCGACCGAGCGCTTGCAGGAAGGCCTCGAGATTTTCCTCAAGGTCTGCGACGCGCTCGCCTATGCGCACCATCGCGGCGTGATTCACCGCGACATCAAGCCAGAAAACATCATGACGGCCGACTTCGGCCAGGTTTACCTGATGGATTGGGGCCTGGCGCGCATCATCGGACGAGACAGCGGTTGCGCGGCGCTCGATGCCAAGGGCGCCGTCGGCACGGCGGCCTACATGGCACCGGAGCAGGCGTCCGGCGACCCGATTCACCTCGACCAGCGCGCGGACGTCTTCGGCATGGGCGCGGTGCTCTACGAGATCGTGAGCGGTCACACGCCGTACGGCGACACCTACGATCCCGACGAGGGACTCCGGCGCGCGTCGGCTGCCGAAATCATCCCCATCGATTTCGCCACCGAGGACCTGGGCGTCCCGCGCCGCATCAAGGCCATCATCCAGAAGGCCATCGCCGCCAAGAGAGAGGACCGCTACCAGAGCATCCTCGAGCTCCAGGCAGACGTGCGCGGATTCTTGCGTGGGGGGCTCCATTTGCCACGCGAGCTCTTTCATCAGGGGCAAACGATCATCCGCGAGGGCGACGTCGGCGACCGGGCGTACATGATCGTTTCCGGGCGCTGCCAGGCCTACCGCACGACCGACGGCGGCCAGCGCGAGAACCTGAATCAGATGGGTCCCGGTGACGTCTTCGGCGAGATGGCGCTCCTGCTCGAAATGCCCCGTGCCGCCTCAGTGGAGGCCGTGGACAAGGTGACCGTGCTGGTCCTCGACAAGCGCACCATGGAGGAAGGCCTCGGCGTCGACGGCTGGACCGGCGCCCTGGTCCGCGCACTCGCGCACCGCTTCCGCGACCTCGAAGAGATGGTGCGCAAGAGCGGGCTCAAGCGCACTTGAGACCGCGACCAAACAAGCACAGCCGGGCTCAAGCGCACTTGAGACCGCGACCAGAAAAGCACAGCCGGTCTCGAGCGCACTTGAGACCGCGACCAAACAAGCACAGCCGGGCTCAAGCGCACTTGAGACCGCGACCAGAAAAGCACAGCCGGTCTCAAGCGCACTTGAGACCGCGACCCAGAAGCACGGCCGTCCGCCGAGCTCGAGCGCGCGTTACGGCAGGAAGCCGCGCGACTTGAGCAGGGCGATGATCGCGCGCGCCGCGTCGGGGGCGCTGGTCTTGGACAGGTCGACCGCCAGATCGGCGTGCTCCGGCGCTTCGTAGCTCGGGTCGCGATGCGTGGGGCCGTAGGCACCGCGATCGTCGCGCGTTTTGCACACGTCGAGCGGCGTCGAAACGTGCACCTCGATGAAGCGCTGCTTGCCCACCGCCTCGCGCAAGGTGGCCCGGTCGGCGCGCAGCGGCACGGCGTAGGTGAAGATGGTGATGACGCCGGCATCGGCCATGCGACGTGCGAGCTCCGGCGTAGCCGGGGGGCTCGAGCCGTCGGGCATCGCCACCCGCGAGCGTCCATCGTCCGGGTCGACCACGACGCCGAAATGCTTGGCGTCGAAGAGCTGGCGCTCGAGCTCGTAGCCGAGCTCGCTCTTGCCCGCTGCGGGCAAACCAGTGAGCCACACCGTGGCGCCCTGTTGCCCGCCCAGGCGCTCGAAGCGCTCGCCTTCGGTGACGCGCGAGACGGGCACGTTGGCGTGCCCTGCCCTGGCGGCGCCGCCTTCGGCCGCTGGACCTTCGATCATACCGGCCGCAACGGTGTTGTTGCTGACGGGATCGATGAGAATGAAAGCACCAGTGACCGAGCAGCTCTGGTACGGGTCCACGAACAGCGGCCGGTGCGCCGAAATGGTCACGTGCCCGATGTCGTTCAGATCCAGGCGGCGCTCGGGGCGATTCTCCAGCGTCTCCAGGTCGACCAGGTAGTGCACCGATTCGACGTCGACGCGCACGCTGCGCGTCGTGTGCTTGAGCATGTAGGTAGTGCCGCGGTCCAGAGCGTTCTCGCTCAGCCACACCAGCTTGGCGTCGAAACGCTGGAGCGCCTGCGACTCGTCACCGGGGTGGACCATCATGTCACCGCGGCTGCTGTCGATCTCGTCCTTCAGGCGCAAGGTGATCGCCATCGGCGCGTGCGCTTCCTCGAGCTCACCGTCGTAGGTGTCGATGCCCACGACCGTGCTCGTCTTGCGCGAGGGCAAGGTCAGGATCTGATCGCCCTTCTTGACCGAGCCAGCTGCAATCGTGCCCGAAAACCCGCGGTAGTTCAGATGCGGGCGCAGCACGTACTGGATCGGGAAACGGAAGTTCTTGCGGTTGATGCCCGCGTCGACCGGGACCGTCTCCAGGTACTGAAGAATGGTGCCTCCCCCGTACCAAGGAGTCTTGGGACTCGTGTGCACCACGTTGTCGCCGAGCTTCGCGCTGATCGGGATGAACTTCACCTCACGGAAGCGCAGGCGCGAGCAGAAGCCCGAGAACTCCTTGGCGATGGCGTCGAACACGCCTTGCTCGTAGTTCTTGAGGTCCATCTTGTTCACGCACACGCACAGGTGCGGAATGCCGAGCAAGGACGCGATGTAAGCGTGGCGACGCGACTGCTGCAAAACGCCGAGCCGTGCATCGATCAGGATGATGGCAACGTTCGCCGTGGAGGCACCGGTCGCCATGTTGCGCGTGTACTGCACGTGCCCCGGCGTGTCGGCGATGATGAACTTGCGCTGATCGGTCGAAAAATACCGGTACGCAACGTCGATGGTGATGCCCTGCTCACGCTCGGCCTTCAGCCCGTCGGTGAACAAGGACAGGTCGACCTCGTCACCTTCCTGCTTGGAGGCCTTTTTGACGGACTCGAGCTGGTCCTCGTAGATGCCGTGCGTGTCGTAGAGCAGGCGACCAATCAGGGTCGACTTGCCGTCGTCGACGGAACCGACCGTGACGAAGCGGCAGAGCTCCTTTTCCTGATGTTGCCTGAGGTACGCTTCGATGTTTTCTGGGGTGATGGCGGGCTGATTCATCAGAAGTAACCCTCGCGCTTCTTCTCTTCCATCGAGCCGTCGGAGTCGACGTCGATGAGGCGGCCTTGCCGCTCGGATTGGGTGGCCAAGAGCATTTCCCGGATGATCTCGGGCAGCGTCGTGGCGGTCGATTCGATCGCGCCGGAGAGCGGGTAGCAACCGAGCGTGCGGAAGCGGACCGACTTCATCTGTGGCACTTCACCGGGGCGGAGCTCCATGCGTTCGTCGTCCACCATGATGAGCGTCCCTTCCCGCGGCACCACGGGGCGCATGGCCGCGTAGTAGAGCGGAACGATCTCGATACCCTCCAGGTAGGTGTAGAGCCAGATGTCGAGCTCGGTCCAGTTCGAGAGCGGAAAGACGCGGATGCTCTCACCCTTGTGGATGCGCCCGTTGTAGAGATTCCACAGCTCGGGCCGCTGATTCTTCGGGTCCCATTTGCCGTAGCGATCGCGGAACGAAAAGATGCGCTCCTTGGCGCGACTGCGCTCCTCGTCGCGGCGGGCGCCACCGAAGGCGGCGTCGAAGCCGCCGGCGGCCAGAGCCTGCAGGAGGCCCTGAGTCTTCATGATGTCGGTATGGACGGCACTGCCGTGCTTGAACGGGCTGATGCCCATGTCCACACCCTTCTGGTTGATGTGCACCCGGAGGTCGAGATCGAAGCGCTTCGCAAACTCGTTGCGGAACTTGATCATGTCCTTGAACTTCCAGGTCGTGTCGACGTGGAGCAAGGGGAAGGGCAACTTGGCGGGGTGAAACGCCTTGCGCGCCAGGTGAACCATCACGCCCGAATCCTTCCCGATGCTGTAGAGCATCACCGGGTTGTCGAACTCGGCCGCGACCTCGCGGATGATGTGGATGCTCTCCGCTTCGAGCTGTCTCAGGTGCGAGAGCTTCTCGGACGGGATCAGGCGATGGGCGTCTTGGTTGGCTTGGTCGCTCATAGGCGGTGGGGTGGGTCGGGCCTGCTCCTCTAACACTTTTCGGCCAGCGCATGAGGCTGCCCCGGCCGATTTCTGCAACTTTCCCGAATTTCCGGCTCCTTTTCAACGCGGGGACAAAGCCCTGGCCAGCCCCACCAGCGCCGGTACGGAGGCCCTGACCACACCCGCCGGGATGAACGGCGGGCTACCGAAGTCGAAGGTCAAGCTGATCCCCGCGTCGCTCACGCTGGCGTCTTTCAGGCCGCCCAGCTCGCGCAGGGTGAGCACGAACGCCTCGAGTGGGCCGCCGTCGCCCAAGCTTCGCGCAGCCTCTGGCGTCGCCAGGCTCGTGGAAAAAAACGAAGCCACGCGCTGATTCTTGACCCGAATTGCTGCGTAGCCTGGCGGAGGCCTGCGGGTGTCGGGGCGGTGGTGGAAGATGAGCCCGGGCGAGATCGACCAGGTCAGCCAGATGCGCCGCTGCTCGTCGGGATCGACCACCAGCTTGAACCCATCGATGCTGCCCGTCAGCGTACCGACACCCGTCGCGTAGCGAGACGCGCGGTAGGTGAGCCCGAGCTCGGAGGCGATGGCCGGATACTCCTCCCGGGCGCTGACGTGCCCCGCGCGGCGACGCAGGACCCGAAGCGCCGTACCGGCGAAGAAGATCAGACCGATGGGCAGCGCCCCGAGCGAGAACCAGTCCACGAGTTTGCCCGGTTCTAGCTGCTTTTCCCTCCTGCTCCAGCGCACGGGCCGGGGGCACTCAGCTCATGACGCGGGCCGACGAACCCCGTGGTAAAGGTGGCGCCAATGCCGGGGCCCCGACTGTCGCTGGCGAGCCGAACCAAGCTCTCGGCCGCCCTGAATCGACTCCGCCGCGTCCTGGCCGCGCCGAAAACACTCTCGGCTTTCTACTGGGTCAGCCTGGTCGCCGTGGGCGGCGTTCTGGCCTCGTACCTCGCCACCTGGACCATGGGCAACTGGGAGATGCTGACGGATCCCAGGCTGCAGAACAGCGACGCTCGGACCTCGATTTTCCCGTTCCATCGCTACGCGCGCGAGCCGAACCTCGAGCACGACCCGATTGCCGAGGAGATGCTGGAGTTCGTACCGATTGCGGTTCGGGCGCTCTACCGCGTCCTCGTGCCGCTGACGGACGTCTTCGTCGCGCCCAAGATCGTGCAGGGACTGTGTCTGTGCATCGTGGCCTGGGCGGCCGTGCTGGTCGCGCGCTCCAAGCGGGCAGGGCTCGGCGCGGCGGCCATTCTCACCTTCGTCGTCTTGCACGACTGGTTCGCCGTCTACCGTTTGGCCAGTGGCCTACCGCGAGCGTTCGGCTTCCCGCTCTTTGCGCTTTGGCTGGGCGGCACACTGGCAGCCAAGCCGTGGGTGCGGCGCGGAGCGGCACTCGCTTCGGCCCTCACCTACCCGTCGGTGATGAACATGATCTTGGCCGCCGAAGGCATCTACGCCTGTCGGGGCCTCGGCAAGCTGCCGGCTTCCGTCGTTTTGCGCCGTCTGAAGCGCTACGCCGCGCTCGCCCTGTGCTGCATCGTCCTGGTCCTGCCGTCAGCCGTCGGCAGCAAGACGGCGGGGCCGGTACACACGCTGGAACAAGCCGAAAGGGAGCCAGCCTTCGGCAAGACGGGGCGCCTTTGGGTGCTGCCTTTCCCCTCGCCAGTCGAATCGCTGGGCGACGCCTTCATCGATCCCCTGCGCCCTCGCGGCAACAAGCTCGTCCCCAGCCTCGCCGAAGCCTACGCGAAGGACAAGGACATGTCGGCTGTGCTCTTCATCGGCCTCATCCTGCTCCTGCCTCTGCTTTCGCTGACGCCGCCGCCTTGGCTAGCCGTCGCCTTCGGTAGCGGCACCATCGTCCTCTACGCTTTGTCGCGCATGCTGGCGTTCCGCCTCTATTCGCCGGAGCGCTACTACAGCTTCGGCATGCGCATGGCCCTGATGGTCCTCTTGGTCGCCATCCTGGCACAGTCGTTCGCCTTCTTGCGCGGGCGCGCCCGCTTTGCGGCGCGCAACTCCGTCGCCATCGCCTTCATCCTGCTCGTTTGGAGCGTCGTGGGCAGCGGAGTCGTGCGCAAGAACGGCATGACCATCGATCAGCGGCGCGACGCCAGCCTGCACGAATTCATCGCCAAGTTGCCGAAGACGGTGCGCATCGCCACCCATCCGATGGATGGCGACGGCATCCCCTACTACAGCGCCCGTTCGACCATGGGGTCGTTCGAAACCCTGCAGCCGTGGTTCGTGGATTCGTGGCGCCGCCAGCGCGCACGCGCCGAAGACACGCTGCGCGCTCTCTACAGCAACGGCGAGCAGCCGGTGCTCGACTACGCCCGGCAGCACGGGGTGACCCACTTCCTCATCGACAAGCGCAAGTACAAGAGCGACCTGGTCAAGCGCTCGGCGTCGTTCGAGCCGCTCACTGCCTTCGCCAAGAAGCTCCTTTCAGGCGTGGAGCCGGAAGAGCTCTATTTCCACGACATCCCCAAGCGCGCGGTCGTGTTCCGACAGGGTTCCTGGCTCCTGGTCGAGGTGGCCCGCCTGGCTGGAGCGGCTCCGGGAGAGACGGCCCCCGAGTCTGCCGACGATGCGGACCACGATACTGGCCACGACGATCGTGAAGATCGAGACGATGCGGAATGAACGCAGCTGAGCCGTCCGCACCGTCCTGGTTCCGCACGAGCTCGCTCGGTCGAGCCCTGCTCGGCTCGGGTCCTGCCTTACTCGTGGCTGCGCTCGGCCTCGGCTGGTTCTTGTTCATCAACCTCGACGGCAACGTCTTCGAGTTCGACCCGGACGAAGGCAACAACGTGATCAAGGCGCTCCTCGTCGCCGAGGGCCACGCCTACGGCACCGAGATTTGGACGGACCAGCCACCGCTCTTCACCTACTTCCTGCTGCCCGCGTTCCAGCTCTTTGGCCGCACCATGGATGTGGCGCGCGCAGTCGTGTCCGTCTCCAGCGCCGCCCTGATTTTCGGCCTCTACGAAGCGCTGCGGCGTAGCCTCGGGCACGTCGGAGGTTTGGCCGGGGTAGGGCTGCTCCTGACTTCGGCGCTCTACGTGCCGCTGAGCGTTTCGGTGATGATCGGCATGCCCAGCGTGGCCTGTCTCACCCTAGGGGTGATGCTTGCGGGTGAGGTCGGACGGCTGCGCGGCCCTCGTGCCTGGCTTGCGGCCGCTGGTGCCGGCGCCCTGGCCGGCGCAGCCGTGGGCATCAAGCTATTCGCGCTGCCGGTCGTCCCCGTCGTGCTGGTCCTGGCAAGCGCCAGCGGAGCGAGCGCCAGCGCTGGCGCGATCAGCGGCGAGACGGAACCCCGCCCACTCGGCTGGGCACGGCTGAAGCGGGTGG
>Ga0315912_10004088_pt1 | contig 14023 bp, 10 predicted proteins | sample VfabasoilMG_FD_204469 | JGI IMG/M metagenome (GOLD analysis project Ga0315912, IMG submission 204469) | Garden soil microbial communities collected in Santa Monica, California, United States - V. faba soil | ecosystem: Environmental > Terrestrial > Soil > Garden | place: USA: California... | reverse complement strand
GGCGAATCGACCATCGACTGGAGCATTTCGGTCGCGACAATCACGGGCTTGCGGTGGATGCGACAGGTCCCGATGATCTGCTTCTGGATCACGGGCACGGTCTCGGGCGGCAGCTCCACGCCGAGATCGCCGCGCGCGACCATGGCCGCGTCGGCGGCACGCACGATCGAGTCGAGCCGTTCGACGGCGTTCGGCGTTTCGATCTTGGCGACGATGGGCGTCGGCTTGCCCTTGCGCTCGCAGATCTCGCGCAGCTCCTGAACCTCTTCGGCGCGGCGCACGAACGACAGCGCCACGAAGTCGACGCCGATCGACAGACCGAAGTTGAGGTCCAACTTGTCCTTCTCGGTGAGCGCCCCGAGCCTCAGGCTGCCCGACGGCAGGTTCACGCCCATCTTCGGACGCATCGGTCCACCGTGCTCGACGCGCGTCTCGACCCGGTTGCCCTTGATCCCGAGCACCCGAAGCTCGACCTGACCGTCGGAGAGCATGATGCGATCCTCGGGTCGCACGTCGTGCTCGAGACCTTCGTACGTGATGGCGATCGTGTGGTCGTCACCCGTTTCGCCCGAGATGAGGTCGACCGTGTCGCCCACGGCCAGCGCCGCGGGGCCCACCTTGCCCGTGCGGATCTTCGGGCCGCAGAGGTCCTGGAGGATGGCGACGGGCTTGCCCATCGCCGCGCTCTCGGTTCGGATGACCTCGGCGCGCGCGCCGTGCTCGGCGTGCTCACCGTGCGAGAAGTTGAGACGGGCCACGTCCATCCCCGCGGCAATCAGCTCTCGGATCTGTTCTCGGGACTCGACGGCTGGGCCGATGGTGCAGACGATTTTGGCGCGACGGGGAATCATGGAGTCTTGGCGAGCATGCCACACGCCGCTCGGGATGGGGTAGGTTCTCATCGCACACCATGCCGGACCGGACCGAGGTTCAACTTGGCTTTCGACGCGATGCGCAAGGCAGGCTCACCATTTCCGGCGCGCTTCTTCAGGGCGTCTTCGAGGCGGCCCAAGTCGGGACGCCGGCCTACGTCTACGACCTCGACGGCCTCCGGTCCTCGGCCCAGGCGCTCGAAGCGGCCTTCGGCGCGGCGCCGCACCTGACCGCTTACGCCGTCAAGGCCAATACGGCCGGCAGCATCGTGCGCGCGCTCGCTGCCGCCGGAACGGGCGCCGACGTGGTGTCGGGCGGGGAGCTCGAGGTGGCGCTCGGGGCGGGCATACCGCCACGCCGGATCGTCATGAGCGGCGTGGCCAAGACGGACGCCGAGCTCGACCTCGCGCTCGGGCACGACATCTTCGCCGTGCAGGTGGAGAGCGTGGAGGAGCTCGACCGGCTCGCGGCCCGTGCTCGAGCCGTCGGCCGGCGGGCGCGCCTCGGGCTCCGGCTCAAACCGGGCGTCGAGATCGACTCCCACGCCCATATCGCCACGGGACACGACGCCGCCAAGTTCGGCATCGCCCTCGACGACCTTCCGGCCGCCTGGCAGCGGGTCGCCGCCCACCCGGAGCTCGAGGCGGTCGGCCTCTCGTCGCACATCGGCTCGATGCAGCGCACGCCAGAGCACTACCTGGCCGCCGCCAAGGTCGTGTGCGACGTGGCGCGCGCCCGCCGCGCCGCGGGTCACACGCTCGAGTACATCGACTTCGGCGGAGGCTTCGCCGTCGACTACGGGGACGCACCGGCCTCCGAGCCCGCCGCGTTCGTCAGCGCGGCCCTCGCGCTGAAGGCCGAGCAGGGCCTCGCCGACCTCACGCTCGTGATCGAGCCGGGTCGCTCGCTGGTCGCGCCCTTCGGCGTGCTCGTGGCCAGGGTGGTGCAGACCAAAGCCGGCAAGGAGCGCTCGTGGGCCATGATCGACGCGGGCATGAACGACCTCGTGCGGCCGGCCCTGTACGGCGCCAAGCACCGCGTGGAACTGCTCGCCAGCGCACCGTCCACTCCGGAATGGCGCGTGGTCGGCCCCGTCTGCGAGAGCTCGGACGATTTCGGAAGCCACCCGCTCGGGCCCGAGCCCTCGGGCCTCGTCGCCCTGCGCGACGCGGGGGCCTACGGCTACGTGCTCGCGAGCGAATACAACGGGCGCGCCCTGCCGGCCGAGGTGTTCGTGAGCGGCGGGCGCGTCGCTCACGTGAGCCCGAGCCCCGGCCGCGGTGCGTGGGTGAAGCGCCGACTCGAAGCCTGAGCGGCCGGCGAGATTCACCCCATCGCCCGGCGCGCTACGAGCCGCAGCCGCTCTCGCCACCTTGGCCGCTTTGGCCGCCCTGACCGCCCGCACCGGCTCCGCCGCAGGGATTCTGCGGCTCGCAGAGGGGTATGCCCTCCGTGTAAGCGTCGTTGGACTGGCACACGATACAGGCCGTGCAGCTGGCCGGACCGAGGGATTCACCGCGCGAATAGTGGCCGTCGCCGTCGGCACTGCTGAGGCCGCACGCGCTGATGTACCCGGAAGCGTGCTCGTACGCGAGGTAGCCGTCCGAATCCAGCTGGAGCTCGTAGTCATTCTCTCCACCCACGAGCCACTCCCAGCGGGTGCTTCCGTCGTCGCAGGTCGACTTCTTGACGTAGTCCTTGTCGAGCTCGCAATCGGTAGGCCCGCTGACGTCGGAGACTTCGCCGAGCGGCTCCGTACAGGTGAAGAGCGGGTCGGTATCGCAGTCGCAATTCGGATCGAATTCGACGCCGCCCTCGCCGCCTTGGCCCGCCGTGCCACCCGCACCACCCTTGCCACCCGCACCACCCTTGCCGCCCCTCCCCGCGGTGCCGCCCGCGCCACCCGTGCCACCCTTCCCCGCGGTGCCGCCGACCGCCGAACGACCAGCCGTGCCACTCGCCGAGCTCCCGCTGCTACCGCCCGGGGCCTTGCCGGAGCTGCCGCCGCTCGCCCGTCCCGCCGAGCCGCCCGCCTCCCCGGAGGATTCCGGCACGTCGTCCGATGCACAGGCGGCAGCCCCGCCGCCTACGATCACCAAGGCGCTTCCGACCAAGAATAGACGCGCCCCGCGCCCGCGGGCCGTCCTCCCGTTCCTCACCATGCTCCCCACTTGCCACGAAATGCGCGTTCCGTCACGCAAGACGACGAAAAATGTCGATGGGTCGCCCGTCGAGGTGGCGCCGTAGGTCCAGTCGAGAAATCCGCGCTGCACGAGAATCCGATCAGCTCGCGCGCGCGGCATGTCGGGTTGGTCCCCGGCTCGGCGACGGCAGCTCAGTTGGGCTCAGCAACACGGGCCAAGGTCGATGGTCCGACGACGAGGTCCGCGCGCGGCGTGTGGCAAGAATGCTGCGCGCTCGCGAGCCACGATGTAGGTGCATGTCCGCGAAGCGAGACGACGATGGTCAAAAGCGCGGGGGCGCGAATCTGATATTAATGGTGGCTCCCGCGCATGAGGATCAGAGCTTCGAATCGATCGCACGGCGCGGCCCGGGAAACGCGCTGCGCACGCCTGCTTCCTGAGCGGAGAAGACAGCCGTGAGCGGCTCGCACGCGACGGCCGGGGTGCGCGAGGGCGACATCCTGGCGGGGAAGTACCGTGTCGACCGCGTGCTCGGCGTCGGTGGGATGGGCGTCGTGGTCGCCGCCCATCACGTGGAGTTGGACGATCGCGTCGCCATCAAATTTCTGCTGCCGGAAGCGCTGCAGAACGGCGAGGCCGTCGCGCGCTTTGCCCGCGAAGCCCAGGCCGCAGCCAAGATCAAGAGCGAGCACGTAGCGCGCGTGACCGATGTTGGCCGGCTCGAGACCGGCGCGCCGTACATCGTGATGGAGTATCTCGAGGGGCTGGATCTTTCCGCGTGGCTCCAGCAGCGTGGCCCGTTGCCGGTCGACCAAGCCGTCGAGTTCGTGCTCCAGGCGTGTGAAGCCATCGCCGAAGCGCATGCCCTCGGCATCGTGCATCGGGATCTCAAGCCCGCGAACCTGTTCGTGATCCGGCGGGCCGACGGCGGCCTTTCGGTGAAGGTGCTCGATTTCGGCATCGCCAAGCGCAGCGGCGCCGCGCAAGCCGCCAGCATCACGAGCACGGCCGCCGTGATGGGCTCGCCGCTCTACATGTCGCCGGAGCAGCTGCACTCGTCGAAGGACGCGGACGCGCGCACGGACGTGTGGGCGCTCGGCGTCATCTTGTACGAGCTCCTCAGCGGGGAACCTCCTTTCGTCGCGGAAACCGTGCCGGGCGTCATGGTGAAGATCACGGCGAGTGAGCCGCCGTCGTTGCGCGGCCGCCGCCCCGAACTGCCTGCGACGCTCGAGCGCGTCATCCTCACCTGCCTGGAAAAAGACCGTTCGAGGCGCTTCCCGACCATCGGCGATCTGGCGCACGCGCTCATCGATTTCGGTACCCCGCGCTCGCGGACCTCGGTCGAGCGCATAGCCGGGATCATGGCCGCTTCCGGGATCTCGCTGAGCGTGACCGGCGCAGAGCCTGCCCCGCCGAGCGCGGTTTCCGGGAACGCAGCCGGCACGATGGCCGCCTGGGATCAGCGCACGCTCTCGGGCAAGCGCAGTCGTGGAGCGCTGTATGCCGTGTCTGCCGGGAGCGCGCTGGCCGTCCTGGGCGTGATGTGGTTCGCGCTCCGCCACGATGCCGGTACCAGCGGCGGCGCGACGGCCTCGGCGGTGCCCGAGTTTGCAACTGGCGTCGCTTCGTCTTCGGACGATGCCGTGCGGCGGGCTCCGCCGATTCCCACGCCTCCGCCGGGCCATACGGAACCACTCGCTCCAGCAAGCTCGAGCCCGACGGCACCACTCGGGTCGTCGTCGAGCCCCACACCAGGACCCTCGCCGAGCTCCGCGTCTGCCACCCGCGCGAACCCCGGCGCTCCGAGCGGCAAGACGCAAAAGGCGGCGGCCAAAAAATCCGGCAAGCCGGCTTCAGCTGGTAAGCTCGACGTCTATGACGATCGAAAGTGAGCGAGGCAGACCCAGCGTGTCGGCGCGTCGTCTTCGCTTCGTGCTCGCGGGGTTCGGAGCGGTGGCTGCCCTGACGCTCCCGCCGAGTCGATCTCGAGCGGCGACACCCGCGGACAGCGCTGCAGCGCAGGCCCTGTTCGAGCAGGCCAAACGCTTGCTGAAGGAAGGCAAGGCTGCCGAAGCCTGCCCGAAGCTCGAAGAGAGTCAACGCCTCGACCCGGGCAGCGGGACGCTCCTCAATCTTGCGCGCTGCTACGAACAGACCGATCGCGTGGCGTCGGCGTGGAACAAGTATCTCGAAGCCGCGGCGGCGGCCGCGGGGTCTGGCAACGTGCAGCGCGAGAAAGAGGCGCGCGCTCGGGCCGCCACGTTGCGTCCGACCCTTTCCGAGCTCGTCATCGAAGTTTCGGCGGACGCCAAGGCACTGAGCGGCCTCGAGCTCACGCGCGACGGGGAACGCGTCGGGCAGGCACAGTGGGGCGTCCCGATCCCCGCTGATGCGGGTGAGCATCGCATCGCGGCGAGCGCCCCGGGGCACGAGTCGTGGCAAGGCGTCGTCGTCGTGAAGGGACCAGGTGGCACCTTTGCCGCCACGGTTCCGGCACTTCCGCCGGTCGGCGGCGTTGCGCCGGTTCACGTGAATCCAGAGCCGGCTCCGACCGGCACCGCGGAGCCCGCTCGCCCGAGTGGCGGCCTCGGCACTCAACGAACCGTCGCGCTCGCCGCGGGCGGAGTCGGCGTCGTGGGCGTGGTCGTCGGCAGCATTTTCGGCCTGAAGTCGAAGTCGAACCACGACGAAGCGGAGAAATACTGTGACGGCAGCCGCTGCACCGACGCGCGTGGCATATCCGCAGGCAACGCGGCGCACTCCGCCGGCAACGTTTCGACCGTGGCCATGATCATCGGGGGTGTCGGTCTCGCGGCGGGTGTGACGCTGTGGCTCACGGCTCCGAAAGCTCCGGCCAGCGCCGCGCTGAACCTCACGCCCCGCGGCGTGGAGCTCCGAGGTTCGTTCTGATGCGATTCCAGCTCGTCGCTCTAGGTGTCGGCCTCGTGGCGGTGGTTGGCGCGTGCAACGCCATCCTCGGCAACGAGAGCGAGTACGTGCTCGTGGGTACCGGCGGGGACGACTCCGAGCCTCACGCCGGATCCGCGGGTTCTGCTTCCGGAGGCCGAGGCGGCGCGGCGGGCAGCTCGACGAGCAGCGGCGGAAAGAGCGCGGGCGCAGGCGGCAAAGCGGGCAGCGGCACGGCGGGCAGCGGGGGCACGGCGGGCCGCGGTGGCACGAGCGGCGGCGCGGGTGAGGGCGGCGGCGAGCAGCCCGCGGGTGCGGGCGGGGACGCGGGCGCGCCGAGCTGTGTGAGCCGCGGCGCCGAGGATTGCTTCAACGGCATCGACGACGATTGCAACGGCGACATCGATTGCGAAGATTCGGCGTGCAGCGGTCCGGCCGAATGCCAACCCGTGCCGTCCGGCGCCGAGCTCGGGTACTTCGCCGTTCCGGGGGACACCACCTGTCCCAGCGGCTACACCCTCCTCGACCTCCACCGAGACTTGCAGGTGCCGACACAATGCACCGGCTGCTCTTGCGTATCTCCCACGGATTTGTTGTGTGACAGCGGTATCTACGGACACGGCAGCAAGCCGTGTCCCAGCTACGAGTTCGCCGGGCAACTCTATCCCGTGTTCAATGACCGCTGCACGGCGCTGCCGTCGGACCCGAACATTCACTACTACTCGATTCGTGGCACGTCGCAGTGCACGGCGGCCGGCACGCCGGCGCTCGCTGAGACGACGTGGGCCGAGAGTGCCATTTTCTGTCTCGCCGATCGCGTGGGCGCTGGTTGCGGCGCGGGAAAGGCCTGCGTCCCCGCAGATGCTCCCGCTTGGTGCACGCTCGGCAGCGGCGGATGCAGCGCCGACTACGCGGACGATCGCGGCACCTGGTACGAGGGTGTCGACGACCAGCGCGGGTGCACGGACTGCCAGTGCGGGCTCGGCACCGCGGACTGCACCGCCAGCTACATCGGCCTCTACCCCGACGCCGGCTGCGGGACCAATGCCATGCCGCTCCAGAGCGTCCCGGATCAAGGGGATGCTTGTGGGCTGTCGTTCCCTCCGCAATCGGCGCGCATCATCGGCAACCCGGTCGCTGGCTCGGGATCCTGCCTGCCGAACAACTTCATGACCGGCGATGCAACCCCGAGCAACGGCCATAACGCTTGCTGCACGCTCTAGTGGGTTGGAGGTCGCTAGCCGCATGCGTGCTCGTCGTGGCCGCGTGGTCTTGCGGTGGCACCTCCCGCTCGCACGCTGACGACGACGCGGGCGCGGCCGGCGAATCCAGCAGTGCCGGAACGCCCTCCACGGGCGGCGCCCCCGGACCTGGTGGCACGACGAACAGAGCTGGAGCCGGTGGTGCCGGTGCTGGTGGAGTGAGTAGCGGCACATCCGGGCGCCCTGGCGCGAGCGGCGCTCCGGCTGCAGGCAGCGGCGGCGCTGCCGTCGGGGGCATGGGCGACGCACCCACCGCTCCGCCTTACGGCTGCGGAGACGGCGCTCGGGATCCCGACGAGGAGTGCGACGACGGGAACGTCGTCCCGGGTGATGGCTGCAGCGGCGTGTGCACGATCGAGCCGAACATCATCTGTCCGAACGAGTACCCGTGCGGCATCAGAAACATCTGCGGGAACGGCGTGCTGTCGTCGCCGCCGGAGTGGTGCGACGACGCCAACGTTGACGACGGCGACGGTTGCTCGGGCGAATGTTACGTCGAGCAAGGCTACTGGTGCCGCGTGCCCGGCAAGGCTTGCGAGCCTCGCCACGTGTGCGGCGACGGTGTCGTCGAGCCGACCGAACAGTGTGACGACGGAAACCGGGTCTTCGGCGACGGCTGCTACGAGAATTGCCTCCTGCAGGCCGGCTTCGCTTGCAGCGGCTCACCCAGCCAGTGCCACCCGACCACGTGCGGAGACGGGAAGCTCGAAGGGGACGAAGCGTGCGACGACGCCAACGCCGTGGCAGGCGACGGCTGCTCCCCCGAGTGCGTCGAGGAGTGCGACGACTGCTGCGGCAACGGCGTCCTCGAGGACGGCGAGCCGTGCGAGGACGGCAATCATCGAGACGGTGACGGCTGCACCGCCGATTGCATGCCGGAGGACGGCTACCTCTGCTTCGGGGACGAGGTTGGGTTCAGCTGCAGGGTGCTGTGCGGTGACGGGCAGGTCGGCCCCGGAGAAGAGTGCGACGACGGCGTCGAGCTCGGCGGGTACAACCAGTGCGAGCCCGGATGTGTTCTCGGGCCGCGCTGTGGCGACGGCGTCGTTCAACCGGAGTACGAGACCTGCGACGACGGCGTGAACCAGAACCACTACGGAGGGTGCAGCCCGGCTTGTACGCCTGGGCCGCGTTGCGGCGACGGTTTCACGCAACGGCCCGAAGAGACCTGCGACGATATGCTCAACGACGGCCGCTACGGAACCTGCGCCCCGGGCTGTGTCCTCGGGCCGCACTGCGGCGACGGCATCGTGAACGGGTCGGAGCAATGCGACACCGGCGGCGAGGACACCGCGTGCTGCGTGCGTTGCATGGAGGCGAACTGCTTGCGGTGACGTTGGCGACGCTCACCTGCTCCAGCACATGCCGGGACCGAACTCGCAGCCGAGGTAGCCCGCAAGCTGAAGCGCGTGTGCTCAGATCGGCGGGCAGATGCGCTCGATTTCCGCGAGCGTCAACGTCGAGCAGTCGGGGCCGAGCGAGAAGTGCTGCACTCCGTCGTCGCAGGTGCACCCGATGCTCGGGGTGCCTGCGAGTCCCTTGCACTCCACACCCGGGCGCTCGGGCGGTGGTGTGCACGTGATGCGATCGCAGGCCTCGCTGGTGGCGGCGTTGCGCGCGTCCTGGCCCGCGTCCGTGCAATCGTCGACGACGAAGATCTGACCGGACGGGCACGCGCAGGTCACCCCAGCGCCTTCCATCTCCTTGCAAGTGGCGAGGCTGTAGTCGACGAGGCCGAAGCAGTCGCCGTCGACGAAGCCGATGTCGGAGGGCTCGAGTCGGCGCGTGACCCAGCACGCGGCAATTTCGGCGAACTTCGGGCCGAAGTACTCCGTGGCGAACGTGGTCTCCGGCGTGAACGCGCAGGGCTCGCAACCGGGGCTCTCCACGAAGGAGCTCCCCGTCCACATGAAGTTCTGGGGCTCGCAGCTGCATGCGGGCGGTTCGATCGTCACGCCGCCGCATCCCGGGTAGTCGTAAGGCTCGACGCCGGCGGCGTTGCCGGCGTGGGGAAAGCCTACGCCGTGACCGAACTCGTGCAGGAAGACGCTGGTACCGCCGCCCGGAACGGCGACGGCGGCCATCCCGAAATCGGGGTTGAGGCGTTCGTCCTGTGTCCACGTGAGCCCGACCACCGGCCCGTAGGCAATACTGGGCATCAGGAACGTCATCGTGTTGCCCACCCGGTACTTGCTGCCGAGGAGGTGCTGGAGCTCGTACCCGGAATAGGTCGGGTCGGAGTGGAACACCGCTAGCCGCTCGTCAGCGATGATCTCGAACGACTGAAAGCGAAAGTGCGGAGCGTTGGGGATGAGCTCGGCGAGCGCGTCGTTCATGAGCCGCACGATGCCGCGCGCGTGGCACTCGTTGAAGCGCGGTGCTGGCGCGTACTGCGTCGAGGTCTCCGTCGCGCAAGTGGGGAACCACGTCAGAAAGTCCGTCGAAGCGGGGAGATCGGCGCCGTCGTCCTCGGAGACGAAGCCGATGAAGCGGACGCCGAGCCCTTCTTCTTCCTCGTTGCCACCTTCTCCGCCACTCCCGCCCGGCAGAACCATGCCGGCCACGCCCGAGGTGCCACCTGAGCCCGCAGCCGGAATGCCCCCCGCCCCGCCGCCGTTCGATCCGGCGCCGCCACCATTGAGCGTACCGCTCCCACTGGTTCCGGCTCCTGCCTGACCGGAAGACCCACCATTGCCCGCCACGGCACCCCGCCCCGCTGACCCGCCGACGACCGGTCTGCCGCCGCCCGCACCGCCTGGCGTGGCATTGCCCGCGCTCCCACCCGAGCCGCGAGGAGCATCGCGCCTGGCGGACTCCGAGGAACAGGCGCCTGTCACCACGAGGAGAACGAGCCCGAGGACTGACAGCGGGCGCGGACGCACGAGTCGCAACATGACAAGACGAGCAGCTTGCGACAGGCGCAGGGCTCCGCGCAAGTCGGTTTCGCATTCCTGCGCGACTTCTCACGCGAGCGCGTCGATCCGGAGCGCGACCGCCGGGTCGCCGATGCAAACGAAATTGCGGGCGTCGTTGCGCGCGACCCAGCGGTACGCGATGCGCGGCACCTCCGCCAACTCCTGCCCGAGATCGGCCAGTAGCTCCGTGGAGAGCGTCGAGTACCGCGTCGGGAAATCACGCAACGCATGGCCCACCCGCTGCCCCTTCATCAGCGCCCCGAGGGCGTTGGTGAAGGGAGCAACCTGCGTGACCGTATCCATCGGCCTGATCGAGTACCCCCAGGCTCGCTCGACGTGGCCAATGATGGCGAGCGCCGGACCCCGGGGATGGGAGAGCAGCCGTTGCGGCAGGCGTGCAACGAACGCCTGGTCGGTCAGGGGCTGTGGGGGCACCCCGTCTTGGAGCGTGAAGTCCTCGGTGCGCGGGGTGCCGGCACCGAAGCAGGCGAAACAGAACGCGATCGAGCCGCTCACGTTGGCGTCATCACCCACGTCCGCAGCACTCAGGTAGTGGGCAGGCTCGATGCTGCCGAACCCAGTCCAATCCTGGCACAGCAGCGCGCCCTGCTTCTCAGCAAGGCGCGCGTCGTCCTTCGGAAAGCCCATGCCGTGAGACGCCGTGAAGAGGAGGCTCGGTGGCTTTCTGCGCGAGAGCGCCTTCTGAAGTGCACCCCGCGTTGCCTCGTCCCCGAGCAAGGCCTGCGCCCGAAACCCGGTTTTCTTGGCGATGGAAGGTTCCCCGTCCACGCCCTCGATCAGCGGCTTTGCGAGAAAGTCTGCGCTGAGCTGAGTGGCACCGTCCCCCGCATGACGAGTGGCCCAATAGACGATGTCGCGCGATGCGGCGACCTTTGCAGCTGCTTCGTAGGCGTCGACCCCCGTGGCGTAGGCCGCGTATTGTGCCTCGGTCTCGAACGCAATGCGTCCCACCGCGTATTCGAGGCTCAGACCATATTGGAACTCGAACGGGATCGCTTCGGGCGAGCCGACGACGAGCAAGTAGTAGGGCACCTTCCGGGGTTGGACCGCACCCGCGCCAGCACCAAGGCGGTTGAGCCATTGGCGTGCTGTCTCGCCGGGCTTGTACGCGAGCTGATGAAACAGGACCCCGGCCGCCGCGCGGCGACGCGCCAGCAGCGGCTCGAGCGCTTCCTTCAGCGTGGCCGGCGCGTCCTCTGCGAAGACGACGCCCCAGCCGGTAGTGGCGAGATCGTTCGGGTTGGCGTCAAAGGGAAGCCCGAACGCCTCGAGTCGCCGCTCCACGGGGTTCTTCTTGGCCTCTTGGGCCGACGCGGCCAGCTGCTCCGCGGTTTGCTGGGGGGTCAGGTACTGCCCCGTGGCGCCGTTGATTCCATTGAACGTATAGCTTTCTGGCATGTCGTCATCCCCCGGATCGGACTGCTCGCGACCCGCTAGTTACGCAGCAGCTCACCGAGCTGCCACGTGTCGATCGTTGGATTGGCTTCCGTCGAATATCGCTCGACGCGCTTCAGATCGAAGGAGGCAAACGGGCGATTGTGCATCCAGGCAGACCGGGCAGTGAACACCCGAGCCTCGAGCTCGGATCCGCCGGAGGATTTGCCGCGGAGCAGCGTCAGCGAATCACCCAGAATCCGCATCCCCTCGCTGAAGATGGGCGGGCCCGCGTCCATCGCTTGCGCCAGGAGCGCCGGCACATCTCCGGTTCGTCCTTCAAGCACACGCTGCCACGCGAGAGCGAGGAAGCCGTCGGGGAGCCAAGGAAACCGGGCGGTCAGACTCTGCGTCCAGGTCGTCAGGCGGTCGACCTCGCGCATCCGCAGCAACACGTAGGCTCCGAGCACTGCGCCGACCGGGTCGTTCAGCTTGTCGAGCAGCCGGGCCTCACCGAAAGACGCCGCCGTCGTCTGGCGGACGCCGTCGGTGTCGCCGGCGCATGCGAATGCCACGAGTCCGTCGAACAGCGGGTCACCCGGGCGCGTGAGGGTGACGCGCGGGTTCGAGCCTTGCTCTTGGTGGCTTGGGGTGTGGACGATCAGCTCGAGACGCGAAGGAGCGCTCAGCGGCCAGGCGGTGGGCAGGCGCATGGCAAAGCGAGACGACCCGTCTGCCGCGCTGATCAACACGACGCGCAACGCGTCCGTGGGACCCGGATCGGCAATGGCGTACATGCGCGCTTCGTCGTCCGCCGGTCCCGCCGTCAATACGCCGTCGAACGCGAGCCAGCGTCCCCCCTCCCGCCGGAGGACGCTGACGCTGCAGTCACACCGAGCCGGAACGAACGAATCGCCACGCCGCTTGGCCCTGGCGCGACGCGCGACGCTCGAATCGGCGTATTGAGCGACGCCCATCCACTCGTGGCTCGAGCGAGCAAACGCCAAGGACACGCGGCTTTCGTTCCCGCCGCTCGCGACCTCGACGCGACGGCGGGTTCGCTCCCCCGAAGGCAGTCGCGCTTCGACGAGGTACTGGCCGGGAGCGATCGGAACTTCCAGTACCGAGCCGAGCCGGACTTCGCGATTTTCGACCATGTTGAGGTCTGCGTCGAGAATGTCGACGATCGCCGGCGCGCCCGGAGCCGAGCCTGTGAGCTCGACGGCGAGCCGGCCGTTCGTGGCGCTCGTGGCGTTCGGCGCGGGCGCCACCTCGAGCTCGCCGTCCTGTGTCATGTGATGTCCACGATCTCGTCGGCGCCAGGCGGAAGCACCCAGATGTCGTCGCGTGACAGCGATTGAAAGGTCGCCGGGGGAAAGCGCGCCATCAAGCTGTAGATGCCGGCGTCAATTTCGATCCGCCAGGGGCCAGGCTGCGGTGGCCGGACGACGAGCGGTGGGCCACCCGCAGGCGCCACCACGAGCTCTGCAACGTGATTGGCGGCGTCCGGGAGCACTTGTACGGCAAGCGGCACGCGAGGTGGCGTCACGCCGAGGTCGCAGATGATCGCGCCGCGGGGGCTGCCCGTCGGCGTCGCCTTTTGCGGGGGTGCACCGTCAATCGCGCACAAGCGATCCACCGTGCGCACCACCGCGTCGCCGAGCTTGGAAGTGGGGACTGACCAGCGACCGTTGCGCTTCTCCCCGCCCAGGCCTTTCAGGCTGCTGAGCAACGCGCTGGTGAACCGGCTGGGCTGATTGGCGACTCCATAGGCCTTCTCGAGCGGCGCTGCCGCATGGAGCACCAGATGATCCGAGCGCGGAGGTGCGTTGACGTCCGGCGGCAGCGGGACCCTGGCGTTCAACGCGAGCTGTGTGACGAGAACCTGGTGACTCTGCTCGCAGGCGTCGACGAAGTAGAGCTGAGTCGACGCCTTGCAGCTTCCCATCCCGAGCCGCAGGTTGTCGAAATCGATGCTCTGGTCGAACGGGTTCTTGGGTGTTTCGCCGAAATCGGCGGCGAGCAGCGCCGGGCCGGTTCGCATCAGGCCGTGCCCACAAAAATAGAAGAGCGCAATGTTGTCGGGATGTTGATTGCAGCGATCGAACCACCCGCTGATGGCATTGACGAGTGCGTCGATGCGCGCGTCGTCGACCGGTATCGGCGCGGGGCCCCACCCATTCAACGCTTGCGAGGGTGACAACAGCGCCTCGACGGACCCGACCGTGACCGAGGGGTGCGTGTACGCCTTGACCCAGTCGAGCATGGCGAGCGCCGAGGGGACCGGTGACCCGAGCTGTGAGAGCGGGTACGCGTCCAGGCGATCCCTCCCGCCGCCGATCAGGTGATCGTATGCGCTGACGCCGACCACCAGCGCGTGAAGCTGCGGCGTCGCCTGGCTCCGGTCGAGAAGCAGGGTCATCGGGCGATGGCTACCGTTCGACCGACGTGAACGAGCCGGAGCCCGCGCCGTCGTCGGAGTCGGCGAGACGCGTACTGCGCTTGGGTTGTGCCGGCTTGGCCT
>Ga0315912_10004087_pt1 | contig 14023 bp, 12 predicted proteins | sample VfabasoilMG_FD_204469 | JGI IMG/M metagenome (GOLD analysis project Ga0315912, IMG submission 204469) | Garden soil microbial communities collected in Santa Monica, California, United States - V. faba soil | ecosystem: Environmental > Terrestrial > Soil > Garden | place: USA: California... | reverse complement strand
GCGGAGCAGGTCACGCGTGGCACGCATCTCGCGCGGGTAGACCCAAGGCCATGGGGAACATGCCGCCGCGCAGCAGCTTGGCGATCTTGAGCGCGTCGACGCGATCGTTCTTGGACTTGCTGCCGTGAATCGCGCCCATGTACAGGGCGTGGCCGAGCACGAAGGGGATGCCCTCCCGGGCACAGAGGTCAGCGCCCCAGTTCCAGCTGAACATGCACTCGACGCCAAGGACCAGGTCCTCGCGGAAGGAGGCCAGGGTCTCGAGCAGGACGGCCGGGTCGGTCGGGAAGTCCTTGTGGAGGACGACCTGGTCCTGCGCGTCGAGGACGCAGAGGTACATCGAGCGGGCGTGCAGATCGATGCCGCAGACGTTCTTGTGCGTCGTGCCGTAGAATCGCATCCGGTTCCTCCTGAGGGGGGTGAGCATGGACACGGCGTCCACGCTGCCGGGCGGTCCGGCGACCCTCAAGGGGCCTTGATGAGGATCAAGCGGAAGCAGCGGACGGTCCGCTGCGCGGACCGCCGCTGAACCGCAAGGGCGTTAGCTGGGCCATGAACAATGACAGACGCTAGCGCAGCGCGACTCACGGGTTACGTCATTCTCACCGTCTGGTGGCTGGTTCCCACCGTCGTCGCCTGCGTAGGTGCGCTTGGGTGCCGGCGAACTCTTCGTCTTAGCCGGCAAGCAGCTCGAAACGGCAGGTGTGCTTTGTACGGTATCGCCTTTGTAGCGGGCGTTTGGCTGATGCCGGTCACTCAATACACGCTGAACCATCCGCAGCAAGAGCGATTGCTCGCGCAGGTGCTGTCCTATCGGCAGCAGCCACTTGAAATACTGTTCGAAGAGATCGGTCCGCCCCACCGGATACAGAACGGAGTGATGTCGTACGATCCGTCACCGTGGTACGCACCGCTCGGCATTGAGCGGGTGAGACTCGTGTCACTTGAAGAAGGTGTCTTGAGCACTGCATACATCGATGACTGATGCGAGCCAGCTGACCTGCGGTAGCAGCGGACGGTCCGCTGCGCGCCGCCGCTGAACCGCAGCCCCGTTAGGCACACATCATGCTCAATCTTAGAGAACCCGTAACGCGCGCCGAGGCCATCGGCTGGTCGCTCGCTGGCCCACTCGTCCTGGTGCTGGGCGGCATTGCGTATTTCACCTACGGCAACGTGGCGGGCATCATGTCGCACTACCGACCGGTCGAAAGCCAGCTACTGCCCATTGCGAGGTTCTTCGCGTGGATAGGCGATGTGGGCGTCGCCTCGGTGCTGCTTGCCTGCGCTGTCTTACCCGTCTTAGCGCTGCTCACGCGGCAACGACCCTGGTTGCAAGCGTGCTCGCCGTTGATCTTTGGCCTGTTGGCATTCTCGTTCTTGCATGCGATGGCCGCTGCGCTGGCTAGCCCGTCGCAAGCACTGGTACAGCACTACCAGCAGCAATCAGAGCAGCAGCCCGACATCGAGGGCCCTCCAAAGTAGAACCGGTAGTGCGTTGGTGCCTAACACATGCAAGGCCCCACCGCGTCAAGTGCAGACTTCTTCCGGCCCCGATTGAACGTCGAGGATGACGTCGCGATCGCCTACGCGTCGAGCCGTGTCCGTCTCGGGTTTGGCTGTCGGCACCGGGCGTCGCCCTGCACCAGACACATGTCGAGGATCGACCACCGGGTCACGTGGGCGTGCTGCCGGTGGCGCCGTCCGCGACGTCGGACGTCCTAGAAATTCATCGGCGCCCTCGTGCCGTCCCACGCATGAGATACCGGCCTACCGCGGCCAGTTGCCTCCGGGCTCGGGTGAGGGGCAGGCCGGATCGTTGCGTGCGGTCGGGATGTGATGGAGTGAGCCGGCGTCCCATCAAGCGCTGGCGCTGCCAGGCGCGCTTGCCCAGACCGACTCCACTCCGCGGTGTTCAAGGGGACTCCCGGAGGCGTTGCAGGTCGAAGGCGGTCTTCCGGGCAAGCCTGTGGTAGACGGCGCGGCCGAGCATGTGGGCGAGGATCGAGAGTGTCTTGCCCTTGCCCTGGCCGTAGACGTCGACCCGGGAGAGCCGAGGTCCCGTCGACGGCCTCGCACAGGCTCGCCGCAGACGTGCTCTTGCGCCGTGTCGTAGAATCACGGCCGGCTCCTCCTGGGGCAGGCCTGCGCGGACGCGGGCGTCCAGGCTGCCGGGCGGTCCGGCGACCCCAGGAAGGCCCCGATGATCGATCAGCAGCATGTGGTGGACGGCGCCGCGGGCCACCGCGGGAGGTGGCCGTGACACGAACGAGTGAGGCCATCGTGCCGAGACGCAGGAAAGGCTACGCCGGAGGGAAGCTCGCGACGTACTTCTGGCGGAACGGGTACGTGCGCAGGCAGAACCTGGTGCGGGTCTCGCAGGAGGGGCCGGCCAAGTACAAGAAGGGTGACGAGGTGCGCCTGGTGGCCCAGTCGGAGGCTGAGCTCGAGGAGATCCGACGCCTGCTGTGGGAAGCCGGTCTCGAACCAGGGCGCCCGTTCGCCAAGGGCCGACAGATTCGCCAGCCCATCTATGGCCGGGAACAGGTCAGCCGGTTCCTGGAGCTGATTCGTGTCCGGTAGATCGGACGAGTGGCCGAGCCCACGGACCGCGCTCCCACCCTTGCCGGATTCCCAGAGCGGCGCGAGCATGCACCCTGGGGCGGTGGCGGCGCGATCGAGCACCCACGCCCTCGCCCTCGTGGTGGCTGTCGCCCTCGTGGTGGCTGTCGCCCTCGTGCTGGCCGTCGCGCCGGGCTGCGGGGAGAACACACAAGCCGCCAAGCAACCCGCACAGCCGGCCGCAGCACAGACGGCATCACAGCCGGCACAGCCATGGCAACCCACGCCACCGGCAGAGCGGCCGGCGGCGCGCCCCTCAGGCTTCAGCCAGGGCGCCGTGGTCATCCGCGGCAACGCGCACGTGACTCTCAACATGCAGGGCAACACGATCGTGCGCGCGGGCGCCGAGGACCTGCACGGGGCCAGCGCCGTCGACGTCAGCCTCCTGGGCACGGCCCCGATCGCCTTCCGCCTCCTGTTGAGCCAGGACCTGGCCAGCGGCTTGCTGCAGGACCTCGTGACGGAGTCGAACCGCGGCCAGTGTCGCAGCATGGCGATCCAGGAGCAGGACGCCTCGCACCTCGTCGCCACGCTCGAACTCGAGCGCAGCAGCTTCCGCCTCGTGGGACGTGAGTTCAGCGTGCAGGCCGGAGCGCTGGAGATCGACGGCACGGCCCTCGGCGCGCTCCCTTCCGGCGCCGAGGTGGAAGTGTCGGCCGAGGGCGTGCGCGTCGACGGCGCGTGGCGCGGTGCGCTGCCCGCCGCGCGCTGAACGAACTCGGACGGACCCGCCTCCTGGGCGGGCTTGTCCTGCGTGGCCGGGAACCGGCTGCTGCACGAAGCCGTGGTACGTTGACGCGCGCTCGCCACCGCCCGTCGGCTGCGAGTCCGCCGCCGCCGCCATGCCTTGGCCGACCTGACGGGGGGCCCCGTTGAAGCTCCGCAACTCGACACCCGTCCGATTCGCCGTGGCGGGCACCCTGGCGATGGCCGTCGCGACTCTCCTGGGCGTCATGGCCCAGCACTGGATGAGCTACACGCTCCTGGAGGTGGAGGGCGGCTTCACGACGTGGTGCTACACGGCGGCGCTCCTGGCGACCATGGGCCTCCTGACGGCCCTGCTCATCGGCCTGCCCAGCCGCTGGCTCACGGGAGTACTCGGTCTGTCCGGCGCCTCGCGCGCGCTCGCGACCTGCGTGCTCGCCGCCCTCCTCACGAGCATCGCCCATCGGTCGATCGCGCCCTGGGCCAGCACGGCCTTCGATGAGGCCGTCATCCCGGCGCTGTGCCTGGCCTTTTTCGGGGTGTTCGAGGCCCTGTATCCTCGCCGCCAGGGAGACCCACCGGGCGCGACACGCGCTTCCGCAGGTCCATCGCTGCCGCGTACCAGGTCGGCCGACAGGAGCATCTCGCGTAGGCGACATCACGAGGGAGCCAAGGCATGTTCGTCGAAGCCCAGGTGACCATCCACGGAACAGGAGCCGCGGTCTGGGCCGCCATCGCCGACATCGAGCACGCCGCGGAGACGGTCAGCGGCATCGAGAAGATCGAGCTGGTCGACAAGCCGGCGCGCGGCCTCGTGGGACTGCGCTGGCGCGAGACGCGCATCCTGTTCGGCAAGCCCGCCACCGTGGAGAAGCGGATCACCGAAGCCGTCGAGAACCAGTCGTACACGGCCCGGGCGGAGGACAACGGATTCGTCTTCCTCTCCACCATGAGCATCGCGGTGGGCCGTGGCGGCGTCACGCTGACCAGCACGCACCTCTCGCAACCCCAGGGCCTCGCCGCGCGACTCATGTCGATCCCCATGGGCCTGTTCTTCAAGGGCGTGGCGCGGAAGGCCGTCCTGCAGGACCTGAACGACATCAAGGCCGCGGTCGAACGACGATGAGCGCTCGCCACGGGGAAGGGTGGACTGCCGGCCGTGCCTCGCGCCGCGCGCTGCACGGCCCTGCGGCCCGGCGCGGGCCGTCTGCCGCCCACGCGCACGCACGCCGCACCCGCACGCACTCTCGCCCGCAGACGCACACGCACTCCGCAGCGGAGACACGACACCATGAAACTCGCTGAAGCCCTCGCGCGGCTGGAATCCCTCGGCAACGCCAAGGTGCGGGCCCAGAACGCCAAGGCCGGCGCCGGCGACCGGCAGTTCGGCGTCAGCCTCGGCGACATCCGCGCGCTGGCGAAGAAGATCCGCGCCGACCATGCGCTGGCCCTGACGCTCTGGGACACCGGCAACGTGGACGCCCAGTTCCTGGCCGTGCTCCTCATGGAGCCGCAGGAGCTGTCGGCCAAGGAGCTGGAGGGGCTGCTGCGCTCCACCTCCTTCTCGCGCGTGGCCGACTGGCTCAACGCCTACGTCGTCGCCAAGCACCCCGACAAGGAGACGCTGCGCGAGCGCTGGATGGGCGCCAGGGACAAGTGGGCGGCCCGGGCCGGCTGGAGCCTGACCGCCGAGCGCGTCGCAGGGCACCCCGATGGGCTCGATCTTCCGGCGCTGCTGGATCGCCTCGAGACGCAGATGGCGCGCGCCGCGCCCGAGGTGCAGTGGACGATGAACAGCACGCTGGCGGCCATCGGCATCCACGCCCCGCGCCTGCGCCCACGGGCCGTCGCCATCGGCGAGAAGCTGGGCCTCTATCGCGACTGGCCCGTGTCGAAGGGTTGCACCTCGCCCTTCGCCCCTGTCTGGATCGCCGCCATGGTGAAGCGCAAGGCATGAGCCCGGGCGGCTGCCCGAGGCTGCCGCGTTCGAGGCCCTGGTCCTCGCCGCCTGGCGGGACCTCGCCGTACGATCGAGGCAGGCCTGACGGCCGTCGCGCCGGCCGCGCCCCGCCGCGCCTCCCACCAGGAGTCGTTCCATGGCCACCGCTCACGCAGCGCTCATCCGCTCCGCCAACGCGCGGCTCCTGGTGGCGGGCGAGCTGAGCGCGATCGACGAGTACTTCGCCCCGGACTACGTCGCCCACGGCACGGGCCGGAGCCTCGCGGGCGGTCACGACCTCGTGCGGCGGTTCCTCGACCCGCTGCGGCGCGCGTTCACGGCCCTGGAGGTGGAGGTCGAGATCCTCGTCGAGTCCAAGGATCGCGTGGCCTGGCAGCGCACGCTGCGCGGCACGCACCGCGCCGCCTACAAGGGTTTCCCGGCCAGCGGACGGCAGCTCGTGTGGCGCGACATGGTGACGAGCCGTTTCCGCGGGGGCCGCATCGCGGAGGACTGGGTGATCACCGACCTCGCCGAGCAGTTGCTGCGCGCGCGGAAGACGCCGGCAGGCGGCAAGCAGCCCATCACGAACACAAAGAGGAGCCCGGACATGGACCAGAAGCCGACGAAGAAACAAGGGATGAGCAGCAACAGGCGCGGCGCCGCCAGGCCCGATGCCCCGAAACCCGGCGCCGACATCGCCGCCTACGACGCCTCGCGCCCGGCGCGCGAGGCGGCCATCTGCCGACGGCTGCGCACCGAGATCGCGGCCACGCTGCCCGACGCCACCTCCAAGGTGTGGCACGGCGCGCCGGTCTGGTTCGTCGGCGAGACGCCGGTGGTCGGCTACAGCGTGCCGGCGCGCGGCGGCGTCGCGCTCCTGTTCTGGAACGGGCAGGCCTTCGACGAGCCCGCCCTGCATCCCATGGGCAAGTTCCAGGCGGCGCAGGTCGATTACGGTTCCGTCGAGGAGATCGAGGTCACTCCCTTGCGCCGCTGGCTGCGCAAGGCGGGCAAGCAGCTGTGGGACGTCAGCGTGATCCGTGCGCGGCGCGCGGCGGCCAGCAAGAAGAAGAGAACGGGCGCAGCCGATTGAGGTCCACGGCCGTGCCACCCTCTGACGCCCCCGACTGCGCCATGACGATCCCCCGCGCCCTCGTGCCCATCGGTGTGCTCGCCCTCGCCTGGCTCCTCATCTGGGGGGCGATCGGCGCCACGCTCTCGGTCGTGATCGGCATCGTGGACCCGCCGTCCATCGACGCGGGCGAAGGGCCGTTGGACATGGCGCGCGTGGTGGGCACGGTCGGCGCCGGCTGTGGCGCGCTCTTCGGATTGCTGCTGGCCGTCGGCGAACGGCGGCGCCCCCTGGGTGAGGTCGCGCTCTGGCGCGCGCTGGGCTGGGGCGTGCTCGCGGGCGCCGCGCTGCCGCTGATCACGCCGCTGAACGACGTCCTGGTGACGAACACGGCGCCGTTCGCGGCCTGCGCGTCGGCCCTGTGCAGCGGCGTGGCCCGTGCTCGGTGCCGGCGGCGATCTGCGAGCCCGGGCGGGCCGCAGGCGGCCGTGGTGCGCGGACCCGACGCCCGGGCCTGAGCAGGTACGGAGCGCCTTCCGACTCGATTCGTCGTGGTACGGGTCGGCGCCCGCCCCAGGCTGCCCGACGCGCGCGTCTCGCATATCCTGGCCGGCTCCTGCTCCCGGAGCCACGTCATGCCCGTGTGCCGTCCCGTCGCCTGCATCGCCACACTCCTCGGGCTGTTCGCGGCGCTGCTCGCCGGGCCGCAGGCCGCATCGCAGGCCGCATCGCCCGCTCCGTCCGCTCCGTCCGCAGCAGCCCTGGCCGCAGCTCCCGCCGAGCCTGCTCCGGCCGCCGCCGGTCTCACGGCAGCAGCCCTCGATCTCAGCGCCGCGCGCGGCTTCGCCTTCCAACCCGGCGACCGCGTCGCGCTGGTCGGCAGCGCCCTGGCCGAGCAGCTGCAGCACGACGGCTGGCTCGAGGCGCGGCTGCAGTGCCGCTTCCCGCAACTCGGGCTCTCGTTCCGCAACCTGGGCTTCTCGGCCGACGCACTCGACGAGGCGCAGCGCACCGCGGGTTTCGGCAGCCCGGAGGAATGGCTGCAGCGCGTCGAGGCCGACGTGGTGCTCGCCTTCTGGGGCGCGATGGAGTCCTACGCCGGTGCCGACGGACTGCCGGCCTTCCGGCGCGAGCTGGCGGCCTACATCGAGGGCGTGCGTGCGCCGCGCGGGGAACAGGCGGCGGTCTTGGATGCGCCACGCGAACCGGACGCCGATCGCTCCGCAGCGGGTGCTGATCCACGCGCGCCGCGCCGGCTGGTGCTCGTCGCGCCGCCGCCGGCCGAGGTGACCGGCGACCCGCTGCTGCCCACGGCCGCCGAACACGCGGCGCGCCTGCGGCCGTACGTCGAGGCCATGGCCGAGGTCGCGGCGCAGCACGGGGTGCCCTTCGTCGACCTCTTCGACCGCCTGCAGCCGCGCTTCGAGAGCCGGCGCGCCGCCCCCGCCAGCCGCGCGCTGGGCGACGCCGGGCCGACGGACCTGACGCTCGACGGCGTGCATCTCACCGCGGCCGGCAACGCGCTGCTGGCCGAGGAGCTGGAAGCGGCGCTCTTCGGAGCGGACTCGTCCGCAGCGGCGACCGCGGCGACCGCGGCGTCGACGGACACAGCGGCACCAGCGACAGCAGCAGCGCCCGTCAGGCCGACGGACCCCGCAGCGCGCCTCGAGGCCGTGCGGCAGGCCGTCATCGCCAAGGACCTGCTGTGGTTCAACCGCTACCAGGCCACCGACGGCAACAACGTCTACGGCGGGCGCTCGTCGCTGGTCTACGAGGACGCGCAGACGAACTTCAGCGTGCTGCAGCGCGAGCTCGAGGTGCTCGACCGCCTGTGCGAACTCGGCGACGCCGCCATCCTGGCGCTGGCGCGCGGCGAGAGCACCGAGGTGCCGAGGTTCGCGGGCCTTTCGGCGCTCGCCGTTGCAGCGACGCCGGGCGCTGCGCCCGCGCCAGCCGACTCGGGGCCGCCGGGCGACGCGGGGCCGCCGGGCGACGCGCCCGCGTCGGGCGACTCGGGGCCGTCCGACATCCCGCCGCTCATCCCCGTGCGCACCAACCGCCCGGGGCCGCTGCCCGACGGCGCCTGGCCGTACCGCTCGGGCAGCGACGCGCTGGCGGCGATGACGCCCGGCAACGGGCTGCGCGTCGAGCTCTTCGCCGACGAGCTGCTCTTCCCCGAGCTGGCCAACCCGGTGCAGATGGCCTTCGACACGCGCGGGCGGCTGTGGGTCGCGGTCTGGCCGAGCTACCCGCACTGGCAGCCCGGACAGCCGCTGGCCGACAAGCTGCTCATCCTCGAGGACCGCGACGGCGACGGGCGCGCCGACAGCTGCACCACCTTCGCCGACGAGCTGCACAACCCGACCGGCTTCGAGTTCTGGAACGGCGGCGTCATCGTCGCGAACGCACCCGACCTGCTCTTCCTGCGCGACACCGACGGCGACGACCACGCCGACCAGGCCGAGCGCGTGTTGCACGGCCTCTCGTCGGCCGACACGCACCACTCGGCCAACAGTTTCGTGCTCGGGCCCGACGGCGCGCTCTACTTCCAGGAGGGCATCTTCCACCAGAGCCAGATCGACAGCGTGTACGGGCCGATGCGCAACCACGACGCCTGCGTCTGGCGCCTCGACCCGCGCACCTGGCGCGTGCAGCGCTGGATGCCGTACGGCTTCCTCAACCCGCACGGCCACGTCTTCGATCGCTGGGGCGCCGAGTTCGTCACCGACGGCACGGGCAACGAGAACTTCTACGCGCTGCCGCTCACGGGCTTCGTGCAGCACCCGGCGAAACACGCCGGCTACTTCACCTTCTTCGCGCAGCGCAGCCGGCCGGCGGCGGCCACCGAGATCCTCTCCAGCACGCACATGCCGGAGGCCTTCCGCGACGGCTACCTGATCGCCAACGTGATCGGCTTCCAGGGCGTCTTCCACTACCGCGTGCACGACGAGGGCTCGGGCTTCGGCGCGACGGAGGCGGAGCCCGTGCTGCACAGCAGCGACAGCAACTTCAGGCCCGTCGACCTGGAGGTCGGCCCCGACGGCGCGCTCTGGCTGCTGGACTGGCAGCAGCCCCTCATCGGCCACATGCAGCACCACCTGCGCGACCCTTCGCGCGACCACAGCCACGGGCGTGTCTACCGCGTGGTGGCCGAGGGACGGGCGCCGAGCACGCCGGTGGCCATCGCCGGCCGGCCGGTGGACGAACTCGTCGCGCTGCTGGCGCAGCCCGAGGACCGCGTGCGCGCGCGCGTGCGCATCGAACTCTCGGCCCGCGCCAGCGGCGAGGTGGTCAGCGCCGCACGCGCCTGGGCCGCGCAGCTGCTGCGCCAGCCGTCGGGCGGTGCGACCGCCGAAGGCGTTGCCGGCGACACGAACAGCGCGCCGGCCCCCACGAGCACGACCAGCACCCCGACCGCGGTCGACGCCGCCACGAGCGAGCGCGAGCGCCAGTTGCTCGAGGCGCTCTGGCTGCAGCAGCAGCACGGCGTGCTGGACACGCCGCTGCTCGAGCGCCTGCTGGCGGCGAGCGACCCGCGCGCACGCGCCGCCGCCGTGAGCGTGCTGCGCCACATGCAGCGGCAGATCGACCGCCCCGTCGAGCGCCTGGCCGCCATGGTGCGCGACGAACACCCGCGCGTGCGCCTGGCCGCGGTCGTCGCACTGAGCGACTTCGGCAGCTCGCCGTCCGCCGACCCGCGCGCCGCCGAGGCCGCCCTCGCCGTGCTCGGCCAGCCGCGCGACCGCTTCCTCGACTACGCGCTGGCCGAGACGATGCGCACGCTCGAACCCGCCTGGCGCGCGGCCCTCACGAGCGGCGCGCCGTTCGCGCAGTCCGACCCGCTCGCGCTGGCCTGGGCCCTCGAGCAGCTGGACGACGACGAGCTGGCGCGCCTCGCCGGCCACGCGCTCGTCGCGACCGGCGCCGGGCAGGGTGCCGCGCAATCTTGGCCCGCCGTGCTGGCCGCCGCGCTCGACGAACAGTGGCTGACCCGCGCCGGGCAGACGCCCGCGCGCTACGCCGAGGCCGCCCAGCACCTCGCCGACCGGCGCGGACGCCCGGCGGCCGAGCTGCTGTGCAAGGCCATCGACGCCGCCGATGCGCGCGAGGACGGCCACGCGGACCACCTGCTGTCCGGCCTCTTCGCGGCCCTCGACCTGCTGCCGGACGGGCAGCGCGCGGCGCTCGGCCCGGCGCTCGAGCTGCGCACGCGCGAGGGCCGTCGGGCGAGCACGCGACGGCTCGCGCTCGCCGCCGGCCTGCGCCTCTCGGGCGATTTCCGCGCCGCCTGGGACGCCGCGCTCGCCTCGCCGCAGGCCATGAGCGCCCTGCTCGACGCGCTGCCGCTCGTCGGCCACGCCGGCCTGCAGCGCGCGCTGCTGCCGCGCCTGCTCGGGCTGCTCGACGCGCTCCCGCCGGGGCTGGAAGCAGAGACCGACGGCAGCCCTGTCGGGCGCTACGTGCGCATCGAGCTGCCCGGGCCGCGCCGCACGCTCACCCTGGCCGAGGTCGAGGTGCGCTCGCATGGCACGAACGTCGCGCCTCAGGGCCGCGCGACGCAGAGCAGCCTCGCCTGGAGCGGTGCGCCCGGGCGCGCCATCGACGGCAACACGAGCGGCCTCTTCGACGACGGCGGCCAGACGCACACGCTGGAGGACCAGCCCGACCCCTGGTGGGAGCTGGACCTCGGCCTGGAGCAGCCGATCGACAGCATCACGCTCTGGAACCGCACCGAGCAACCCTTCGCCCAGCGCCTCGAGGGCTTCACGCTGCGCGTGCTCGACGGGCAGCGGCGCTGCGTCCTGGAGCGCACGGCCCAGCCCGCACCGGAGGAACAGGTGACGCTACGGCTGGGCGCGCTCGGCGCCCCGGCGGCCAGCCTGGCGGCGCAGGCCGCCACCTGCCTCGCCGCCCTCGGCGTGCAGCGCGAGGTGGTCGTGCCGGCGCTCGTGGCCCGGCTGGACGACGCCGGGCTGCAGGCCGCCGTGGTCTCCGCGCTGCTCGGCATCCCGCCGGCCGAGTGGCCGGCCGCCGCGCGCGAGCGCACCGCAGGCTGGTTGCTGCAGCTCTATCGCAGCGCGCCGCCCGTGCGCTTCGAGGACGAGTCCGGCCGGCAACTGCTGGCGCTCGGCGAGGCCCTGGCCGCGTCCGCCATCGCACGCAGCGACGCACTGCTCGCAGTCGAGGCCGCGGCAGACGACGGCCTGCCCGCCGCCACGCGCGCCGCGCTGCGCGAGGCCACGAGCCGCCTCGGACCGCTCGTCGTGGTGCTGCGGCCGGTGCCGGACCTCATGCTCTTCGAGCGGCGCGAGATCACGCTCGAGGTCGGCCGCATGCTCGAGCTGCAGTTCGAGAACACCGACCTGATGCCCCACAACCTGGTGCTCACCGCGCCGGGCGCGCTGGCCGTGGTCGGCCTGGCGGCCGAGGACATGGCCGCGCTGCCCGACGCCTGGGAGCGCAGCTTCGTGCCGGAGCTGCCGCAGGTGCTGGCGGCCACGCGCCTGCTGCAGCCGGGCGACCGCCAGACGCTGCGCTGGCGCGCGCCGGACGAGCCGGGCGACTTCCCCTACGTGTGCACCTTCCCCGGACACTGGGTGCGCATGAACGGCGTGCTGGCCGTGCGCGCGCGCGGCCAGGCGTCCGAGGCCGGCGAGGCACAGACCCGCGCGGATGCGGCCGTGGCGGAGGCAACGCCGGTCGCCGCGCCGCCGGCGCGTGCAGCGCGTCCCTTCGTGCGCTTCTGGACGGCCGACGAACTGCTGCCCTCGCTCGACGCGGCCGACACGGCCTCGGCCGAGGCCGGGCGGGCCGTGTTCGAGGCGGCCGCCTGCCTGCTCTGCCATCGCGTCGGCGAGCAGGGCGGCAGCACCGGGCCCGACCTCGCGGAGGTGGTGACGCGCTACGACCGCGCCGGCCTGCTCAGCCAGATCCTCGATCCGTCGCAGGCCATCGCCGAGGGCTACGAGGCGCAGGTCTTCGTCACGACCGGCGGCCAGGTCTTCTCGGGCCGCGTGCTGGCCGAGGACGAGCAGCACGTGCGCGTGCAGACCGACCCCTATCAGGAGGCGCTGACCGAGCTGCAGCGCGCCGACATCGCGCAGCAGCGGCCCTCGAGCGTCTCGAGCATGCCGGAGGGGCTGCTGTCCACCTTCACGCGCGAGGAGATCGTGCAACTGCTCGCCTATCTGCAATCCCTGGGCAACGCGCCGGAAGCGTCGGCCGCCGCGGACACCGGAGCCGGGGAAGCCGCGGCGGGCACGGGCGGGAGCGAGCGCTGAGGGCCGAGGCCCCGCGCGACGCCCTCCGGCGCGCGCCCGCTCAGCGCGCGGGCAGGCCCACGTCCTCCGGCGCGCGCCCGCTCAGCGCGCGGGCAGCTCGAAGTCCGCCGGGCGACGTCCCTTCACGAAGGCGCCGAAGCCGAACATGGTGGGCTCGTACGCGCTCACCGTGGCCACGTCGGCGCGTTCGGGCACCTCGAGGCCGAGGCCCCAGTAGACGGCGTTGACGAACAGCCGGCGCAGGTCCTCGCACTGCAGGTCGACCGCGGCGCCGATGGTCGAGGCGACGACGCGCTGCGTGCGGCCGTCGGGCAGCGGCCGCTCGCGCGCCCAGGCGACGGGCATGCGCGGCGCGTTGCGCGGGTCGTCGAGCGGCAGGTCGTCGGGCGACATGCCGGAGAGCACCGCGCCCTCGAGCAGCACGACCGCATCCGCGGGGAGGGGCCCGACGGCGTACACGTCGGTCGGCCCCCAGACGTCGGCGACGCCGCGCAGCAGCGGATGTGCGCGCACCGCCTCGGGCACGATGCCCCGCGTGCTCTCGCTGCCGTGCGCGCCGTGATGCGCCACCCAGGTCTCGCCCAGCACCTGCTTGCCGAAGCCGCCCGCCCAGCCGGCTGCGTTGCGCTCGGCCGTCGCGTCCCACGACCAGTGCGCGAACGGGCTGCCGTCGTCGGGCGCGTAGGCGAAGCCGTGCGTGGCGGTGCGGATGCCGAGCAGCGGCTTGCCCGCCTCCACGAAGGCCACGAGGTGCGCCATGTCGTCGTCCGGCAGCCGACGGAAGCGCGTGAAGAGCACGAGTGCATCGGCCGTGTCGAGCGCCGCCAGGCCCGGGATGTTGCCGCGCGCATCGGGGTCGATCGCACCCTCCTCGTCGAGCGACCACAGCACGGTGCAGCGGAAGCCATGCCGCTCCGCGAGCACTCGCGCGAGCATCGGCAGCGCCTCCTCGCTGCGGTACTCCTCGTCGCCCGCCACCAGGACCACGTGCCGGCCCGCCCCCGGACCGTGGCCCCCGGGGTACACCACGCCGGCGACCTCGGCCGCTGGCGGCCGTGCGGGCGGTGCGGAGGCCGTCGCCTCCTGCGCCGCGGCGAGAGCCGCCGGCGAGAGGACCAGCGCTGCGCAGAGCACCGCGCAGAGCACAGGGGGGCCGTACCAGGACATGCCAGACCCTCCGAAGGGGCGGGGGTGGAAGCGCGAGTCTAGCCCGCATTTTTCACAGCGTTCGTCGCGAGGTTGCGCCAAGTCGTGTATGGCAAGGCGTTGGGTCGTGCTCGACCAGGGGCCCCACCCAAGGACGACCCATGCGGGTCGTCCGACGTGGGGGCGGCCTGTTCAGGCCGCTGAGGATCGAGCGCGATCCAACAACGCAGCCAGGCACGACTTGGCGCGAGCGCAGCA
>Ga0315912_10004086_pt1 | contig 14024 bp, 13 predicted proteins | sample VfabasoilMG_FD_204469 | JGI IMG/M metagenome (GOLD analysis project Ga0315912, IMG submission 204469) | Garden soil microbial communities collected in Santa Monica, California, United States - V. faba soil | ecosystem: Environmental > Terrestrial > Soil > Garden | place: USA: California... | reverse complement strand
GTTGCCGCCGCTCTTGGCGCCGGACAGGTCGCGGTCCAGATGCACGTACAGCGCGCTGGGCAGGTGAGCTTCGGCATAGGCGCGTTCACCGGCGCCGGGATCGGCCAGGTCGAAGCTGCAGTCGAGTAGGACCAGCGGCGCGCCGCTGGCGCGATGTGCCTGCAGTTCGGTGGCGGAGATGAGGCTGCGGTAGACGGGCATCGGGGCTTTCAGCTTTCGGGTGGGGCCTTGGCGGCGGCGGGCGCGCGACCCAGCCAAGTGGAGACCAGGCCGGCCACCACGATCAGCAGCATGCCCACAAAGGCCATCCAGGACAAGTGTTCGCCGAACAGCAGCACGCCGTAGAGCACCGAGAACAGGATGCCGGTGTACTGCAGCCCGGCATTGGCCAGTGCCGAGCCGATGGCGAAGGCGCGCGTGATCATCAGCTGCGCGGCGGTGGCCAGCAGCCCCACCGCCAGCAGCAGCGCGGCGCCGTTCAGGCCGTGGCGGCTGAAGCCGGTCCACAGCATCGACGCCGCGCCGGCGACCACGCCGCCGAGCGCGAAGTAGAAGACGATGCGTGTTTCCGGCTCGCCGCGCCGGCCCAGCGCGGTGACCTGCAGGTAGGCCATCGCCGCGACCATGCCCGACAGCAGGCCGGCCAGGCCATGCCACAGCTGGTGCTGCTCGAGCGTGGGCCGCAGCACCAGCGCCACGCCGCCGAAGCCGAGCAGCACCGCGGCGAAGAGCCGGCCGTCGATCTGCGCCGAGCCCAGCAGCACCGCTCCGCCCAGCAGGAACAGCGCCATCCACACCGAGGACATGTAGTTCAGCGTCACCGCGGTGGCCAGCGGCAGCCCGCCGATGGCATAGAACCAGAGACCCAGCGCGATGACGCCGCACAGGCTGCGCCAGAAGTGCATCGCCGGCACCGTGGTGCGCAGGCTGGCGCCTTGTGCGCGCGACACGAGGTAGGCGAAGAGCATGCCCACCAGGCCGCGGTAGAAGACGATCTCGCCGGCCGGGTACAGCGCCGAGGCCAGCTTGACGCACACGCCCATCGTCGCGAACAGCAACGATGCGCCGAGCACCAGCAGCGGCGCCTGCAGCCGCTCGCGCATTCAGCGCTTGGCCATCTCGCGCCGGTACCACTCGTGGAAGTGCTGCATGCCGTCTTCCATCGGGCTCTGGTAGGGGCCGACCTCGTCGTCGCCGCGCTCCATCAGCGCGCGCCGGCCGGCGTCCATGCGCAGCGCGATCTCGTCGTCCTCGACGCAGGTCTCCATGTAGGCGGCCTGCTGGCTGGCGACGAACTCGCGCTCGAAGGCGACGATCTCCTCGGGATAGTAGAACTCGACCATGTTCAGCGTGCGGCGCGGCCCGCGCGGGTGCAGCGTGGACACCACCAGCACGTGCGGGTACCACTCGACCATGAGGTTCGGGTACAGCGTCAGCCAGATCGCGCCGTGCGCTGGCGTGGCGCCGCCGCTGTAGGCCAGCAGCGCGTCGTGCCAGCGGCGGTACGTGGCCGAGCCCGGCCGCGTCAGCGTGTGCTGCAGGCCCACCGTCTGCACCGAGTGGTGCTCGCCGAACTCCCAACGCAGGTCGTCGCAGGTGACGAAGCCGCCCAGGCCGGGGTGGAAGGGGCCGACGTGGTAGTCCTCCAGGTAGACCTCGATGAAGGTCTTCCAGTTGTAGTCGCACTCGTGCATCTCGATGCGGTCGAGCACGTGGCCGCTGAAATCGAGTGCGGCCGTGGCCTCGCAGTCGCGCAGCGCGGCGCGGACGTCGCGCCCGCGGTCGTCGAACAGCAGCCCCTGCCAGCGCTGCAGCGGGTAGGTGTTCAGGTGCAGGCAGGGGTCGGCCTGGAAATGCGGCGCGCCCACCAGCTGGCCGTCCAGGCCGTAGGTCCAGCGGTGGATCGGGCAGACGATGTGCTCGCGCGTCTGGCCGCGTCCGCGCAACATCAGCGCCTGGCGGTGGCGGCACACGTTGGACACCAGGCGCAGGCCCTGGGCGTCGCGCAGCAGCGCGCGGCCCTCGCCTTCGTGCGGCAGCGCGTGGTAGTCGCCGGCTTCGCTGACCCACAGTTCGTGCCCCGCATAACGCGGGCCGGGGTCGAAGATCAGCGCGCGTTCGTCAGCGAACACGCCCTCGTCGAAATAACTTCTTGCAGAAAGCTGAGTGCGGCTGCGCTCAAGAGCTGTGAGACTGATGCTCAGGTCCGACATGATCCGGAGGATCTCCATGATTGGGAATGTCAACCCCCCACCCGGTGGCCCCGCGGGATGGGTTTGAAGCGACGGCATGCGAGCTGGCATGCAGGCGAGGGCGGGATTCTACCCAGCGGCACGGTCGACGTAGGCGTGGCCGAACACGCGCCCACGACCGCACACCGGCGGGCGTCTAAAATCGCCGATCGCCCTTCGATGCCCACCATGCCCCGTAGTTCCGCCGCCACTGCGCCCGATGTCCCCAGCTATGAGCAAGCCCTGGCTGAACTGGAGGCGCTGGTGCAGGCCATGGAGGCCGGCAAGATGCCGCTGGACCAACTGCTCGCGAGCTACAAGCGCGGTGCCGAGCTGCTGCAGCTGTGTCGCACGCGGCTGCAGGTCGTCGAGGATCAGGTCAAGCTGCTCGAGGACGGGCAGTTGAAGCCCTGGACGCCGGCATGAACATGCGCGAACGCCCGATCGAAGCACCGCACGCGGCGGGCGGCTTCGAGGATTGGATGCGCGCCGAGCTGCGCGCGGTGGAGTCCGCGCTCGAAGCCTGGGTGCCGGCGGATGCGCCGGCCGGCCTGGGCGAGGCCATGCGCTACGGCGTGCTCGACGGCGGCAAGCGGCTGCGCCCGCTGCTCGTGCTGGCCTCGTGCCAGGCGGTACGGGGCTCGCGCGAGGCCGCATTGCGCGCGGCCGTGTCGGTGGAGCTGATCCACGCCTATTCGCTGGTGCACGACGACATGCCCTGCATGGACAACGACGTGCTGCGCCGTGGCAAGCCCACCGTGCACGTGCGCTACGGCCAGGCGCAGGCGATGCTGGCCGGCGACGCGATGCAGGCGCTGGCTTTCGAGGTGCTGACGCCCGATGCCGGCGTCGCGCCGGCCTTGCAGGCGCGGCTGTGCGCGCTGCTGGCGCGTTCGGCCGGCCATGCTGGCATGGCCGGCGGCCAGGCCATCGATCTGGCGAGCATCGGCAAGCCGCTGGACGAACGCGCGCTGCGCGACATGCACCGGCGCAAGACCGGTGCACTGCTGCAGGCCAGCGTGCTGATGGGCGCGGCCTGCGGCCGCTGCGACGCTCGGGCCTGGGACGCACTGTCCGACTACGGCGCGGCGCTGGGGCTGGCCTTCCAGGTGGTGGACGACATCCTCGACGTCACACAGGAATCGCACACGCTCGGCAAGACCGCCGGCAAGGACTTGAACGACAACAAGCCGACCTATGTTTCGGTGCTCGGCCTGGAGGCTGCGCGCCGCCAGGCGGCCGAGCTGCGCGACCGCGCGCAGGCGGCGCTGCAGCGCAGTGCGCTGGCGGACACGGCGACGCTGGCGCAGCTCGCCGACATGGTGGTCGAGCGCGACAGCTGACAAGAAAGTACAACCGATGAAAAGCACAGTTTCCCTGCTCGAGACCGTCGACAGCCCGGCCGACCTGCGCCGCATGTCGCGCGCCGAGCTCAAGACGCTGGCCGTCGAGCTGCGCGACTTCGTGCTGAAGAGCGTCAGCGAGACCGGCGGCCACCTCGGCAGCAACCTCGGCACCGTCGAGCTGACGGTGGCGCTGCACCATGTCTTCGACACGCCCTACGATCGCATCGTCTGGGACGTGGGCCACCAGACCTATCCGCACAAGGTGCTGACCGGCCGGCGCGGCCGCATGGGCAGCCTGCGCCAGTGGGGTGGCGTCAGCGGCTTCCCGCGCCGCGACGAGAGCGAATACGATACCTTCGGCACCGGCCATTCGTCGACCTCCATTTCCGCCGCGCTGGGCATGGCGCTGGCCGCCAAGCTCAAGGGCGATGAGCGCCGCTGCGTTGCCGTCATCGGCGACGGCGCGATGAGCGCCGGCATGGCCTTCGAAGCGCTGAACAACGCCGGCGTCGCCCATGCCGGCGTGCTCGCCGACATGCTGGTGGTGCTGAACGACAACGACATGTCGATCAGCCCGCCGGTGGGCGCGCTGAACAAGCACCTGGCGCGGCTGATGAGCGGCAACTTCTACACCTCAGCGCGCGAGGGCGCGAAGAGCGTGCTGAAGAACACGCCGCTGTACGAGCTGGCGCGGCGCTTCGAGGAGCATGCCAAGGGCATGGTCGTGCCCGGCACGATCTTCGAGGAGTTCGGCTTCAACTATGTCGGACCGATCGACGGCCATGACCTCGATGCGCTGATCCCGACGCTGGAGAACCTGCGCCACGCGCGCGGGCCGCAGTTCCTGCACATCGTCACGCGCAAGGGCCAGGGCTACAAGCTGGCCGAGGCCGACCCGGTGAAGTACCACGCGGCTTCCGGCAAGTTCGACCCGCTGCACGGCTTTGCCAAGGCCGTGCCGGGCAAGCCCACCTTCACTCAGGTTTTCGGCCAGTGGTTGTGCGACATGGCCGACGCCGACGAGCGGCTGATCGGCATCACGCCGGCGATGCGCGAGGGCTCGGGCATGGTCGAGTTCCAGAAGCGCCATCCGAAGCGCTTCTACGACGTCGGCATCGCCGAGCAGCACGCGGTCACTTTCGCCGCCGGCCTGGCCTGCGAGGGCCTGAAGCCGGTGGTGGCGATCTACAGCACCTTCCTGCAGCGCGGCTACGACCAGATGGTGCACGACGTGGCTATCCAGAACCTGCCGGTGGTGTTCGCGCTCGACCGCGCTGGCGTCGTTGGCGCCGACGGCGCCACGCACATCGGCGCCTACGACATCGCCTTCATCCGCTGCGTGCCGAACATGAGCCTGATCGCGCCGGCCGACGAGAAGGAATGCCGCCAGGCCTTGAGCACGGCCTTCCGTCGGGGCCACCCGGTGGCCGTGCGCTACCCGCGCGGCGCCGGCGTCGGTGCGGCCGTCGGCACCGACCTGTCCGAGCTACCCTGGGGCAAGGCCGAGCTGCGCCGCAGCACCAGTCGGACCAATGCGGTGGGCGGCCCGCGCATCGCCATTCTGGCCTTCGGCACCTTGCTCTATCCGGCGCTGCAGGCGGCCGAGGCGCTGGATGCCACGGTGCTCAACATGCGCTTCGTCAAGCCGCTGGACGCGGCCATGGTGCTGCAGATCGCGCGCTCGCACGAAGCCATCGTCACGGTCGAGGAAGGCTGCGTGATGGGTGGCGCCGGCAGCGCGGTGGCCGAATGCGTGGCCGCGCACGGCCTGAACCTGCCGCTGCTGCAACTGGGCCTGCCTGACCAGATCATCGAACACGGCGACCCGAAGCTGCTGCTGTCGATGTGCGGCCTGGACGCCGCCGGCATCGAACAGGCGGTGACCAAGCGTTTCGGCAGCCGCCTGACGGTGGTGCGGCCCGCGGCCAACCACTGACGCTTCGGCGACACGGCGGTAACCCCATGGCAGCGTACAAAGGCGTTCGCTGTCATGCTGCCGGGCCGGTCCGACGCCGCAGCACCCTTCGACCATGAACCAACTGACCGACGCCCTGCACATCCCCGACACGCAAAACGAGCGTGACGAGCGCCACCTGGCGATCCAGCGCGTGGGCATCAAGGACGTGCGTTACCCGCTGCAGCTGAAGGTGGCCGGCGCGGTGCAGAACAGCGCCGCGGCCTGGGATCTGGACGTGGCGCTGCCGGCGGACAAGAAGGGCACGCACATGTCGCGCTTCATCGCCTGGCTGGATGCGCTGGACGGTCCGCTCGACGCGCCCGGGCTGCGCGAGCGCCATGCGCAGATGCTCGACAAGCTCGGTGCCAGCGAAGGGCGCATCGAAGCGCGTTTCGGTTTCTTCCTGCGTAAGCGTGCGCCGGTGTCGGGTCTGTCCAGCCTGCTCGACTACCAGGGCCGCTGGATTGCCGAAACCCGCGCCGGCGTGAGCGCGGTGTACGCCGAGGTCGGCGTGCCGGTGAAGACGCTGTGCCCCTGCTCGAAGGAGATCTCCGACTATGGCGCGCACAACCAGCGCTCGCTGGTGACGATCCGTGTCGAGCTGCTGCAACCCGTCGAATGGCACGAGCTGGTGCGCTTTGCCGAGGACCAGGCGTCCTGCGAGCTGTGGCCGATGCTCAAGCGCGTCGACGAGAAGTGGGTCACCGAACGCGCCTACGAGAACCCCAAGTTCGTCGAGGACCTGGTGCGCGACGTGGCGCTGGCGCTGAACCGCGATGCGCGCATCGGCCGCTACCGCGTCGAGGTCGAGAACTTCGAGTCGATACACAACCACAGCGCCTACGCCCTGATCGAGCGCTGACCGGCGCCGATGCACCAGACCGCCGCCGCGATCCACGATCCGCTGCGCATGCGCGGTGCCGGCGCCGATCTGCTGTCGCTGGCGCTGATCGATGCGCGCAACCACACGTTGCGCTGGCTCGCGGCCTTCGAGCCGCAGCTGCGCGATCTGCCGCCCCAACCCGATGTGGATCCGCCGCTGTGGCTGGTCGGCCATGCCGCCTGGTTCCAGGAAAACTGGGTGTCACGCAACGTGCAGCGTCAGCGCGGCGAGGCCGCTGATGCCAAGCGGCCTCATCTGGCCTCGATCGAGCCAGGTGCCGACGCCTGCTTCGACCCGAGCTGTCACGGCCGCGCGCAGCGCTGGCAGCTGGCGTTGCCCGATGCTGCGGCATTGCGCCAGTACCTGGCCGAAACGTTGGAGGCCACGCTCGACCTGCTGGCTGGCGCCGAGCAGGACGATGCCGGCCTGTATGTCTACCGCCTCGCGCTGCTGCACGAGGACCGGGTCTGCGAGGCCCTGGCCGAATGTGCGCAGGCGCTGCAGCTGGCCGCCGCCGAAGCGCCATGGCTGCCGCGGCCGGCGCGTGCGCCGCGCGAGCCCCTGTGGTTCGGCGCGCAGCGTTTCAGGCTCGGCGCCGAGCCCGGCGGCCTGGTGCCGCCGAACGAACGCTGGGCGCACGAGCTGCAGCTGCTCGAATTCGAGATCGACGCGCAGGCCGTCAGCTGGGCGCGTTATGCCGAATTCGTCAGCGACGGCGGCTACGACGATGCGCAGTGGTGGGCGCCCGAAGGCTGGGCCTGGCTGCAGGCCGAAGCGCGGCGTGCGCCGCGTTATGTCGAGCAGATGCGCCAGGGCGTGCTGGTGCACCGCCAGGGGCAGATGCAGCGCATCGGCGCCACGCAGGCCGCCGTGCACGTCAGCCGCCACGAGGCGATGGCCTGGTGCCGCTGGGCCGGGCGCCGGCTGCCGACCGAGCCCGAATGGGAGCTGGCCGCGCTGAGCGGCGCGCCGCGCGGTTTCGTCTGGGGCGACGTCTTCGAATGGACCGGCGGCAGCGCGCGCGCCTGGCCCGGCGGCGGCGAGGCGCTGCCGGGCTTCGCGCCGCTGCCCGAGCCGGGGCGCTGCGGCGTGCTGCGCGGCGCCTCGTGGATGACGCGTGCGCGCTGCAGGCACCCGCGTGCGCGGCGTTTCGCCGCGCCGCAGCGCGACACCATGTTCTGCGGCTTTCGCAGCTGCGCGCTGTGACGCAGACTCAGCGCTTGGGCTTGTGGTAGCGCCACCAGGGCAGCACGCGTTTCAGCGACAGCACCTCGCCGCTGCGCTCGGCGGCGTAGCCGGGCAGGACGTCGAGCTGGCGCTGCCAGTCGGCGCTGCGCAGCAGCGTCAGCAGCGTGGCCACGTGCGGATCGTCCAGCGCCTGGCGTAGTGCCACCAGGAAGTACTGCTCGCGCGCCAGCGGCACGAAACCCAGGCCGCGCGCGCGCGCGGCGGCCTCGATACCGAAGCTGGCCTCGGCCGCGCCGCTGGCCACGCTCTCCGCCGCTGCACGGTGCGAGGGCTCCAGGTGCGGCAGCATGGGCAGGCTCGCCGCGTCGATGCCGCGTGCGGCCAGCAGTTCGTCGAGCAGCACGCGCGTGCCGGTGCTCGGCGCGCGCGCGGCAAAGCGCAGGCCCGGCCGGCGCAGGTCCTCCAGGCCTCGCAGGCCCAGGGGGTTGCCGGGGGCGACGATCAGACCCTGCGTGCGCTGCGCGAAGCCCAGCAACTTGTGGCGGCCCGGCTGCAGCAGCGGCCGGTAGATGCGCGCGGTGGGCGAGTGCGGCGGCGCGTCGGTGAGCGCGTGGAAGCCGGCGAGCAGGCAGTGCCCGGCGTTCAGCGCCGCCAGTGCGTCCACGCTGCCGCAGAAGCGGATGTCCAGGTGCAGCCTGTGCCGGTCGCGCGCCCACTGGCGCAGCAGCGGCAGGGCCTCATCGTGGCTGGCGGCGATCGTCAGCACACCGGCGCTGCGGTCGAAGGCCACGGCGAAGGCCTGTTCCAGCTCGCTGCGCAGCGCCTCGAGCTGCGGCGCCAGCCGTGCCTGCGCGCGGCGTTCGGCCCACAGCAGCTTGGCGCCGAAGGGCGACAGCACCGCAGGCTGGCCCTTGACCCAGCGGACCAGCGTTTGCCCCAGTTCGAGCTCCCAGCGCTTGAGTTCGCCCCAGACATGGCGGTACGACAGCGACAACTGCCGCGCGGCGCCGCTGATCGAGCCGGTGTCGTGCACCGCGGCCAGCAAGGCCATCAGCGGGTGGTGCAGGTCGCCATGGCCGGCCGTGTCGCCGTGCAGCGTGTAGGTCAGCCGGACTCTATGCATGAGGCTTCATATCGACTGGGTCGGTTTCAGGCGCCGAGAATGCCGCCCACATGAAAGACCGTGCATGAGCGCCTTCGCTCAGAGTGTCAACACGGCCTTTGAGCTCATTGTCCATGCCGACCCGGTCCTGTTGCGCACGGTGGCGTTGTCGCTCTGGGTCAGTGGCTCGGCCTGCCTGATCGCCTGCGCGATGGGCTTGGTGCTGGGCGCCTGGCTCGCCGTCGTGCGCTTCCCCGGCCACCGCGTGCTGCTGCTGGCGATGAACACGCTGCTGGCGCTGCCCTCGGTGCTGGTGGGCCTGGTGGTGTATCTGCTGCTGTCGCGCAGCGGCCCGCTCGGCCATCTGGGCCTGCTCTTCACGCCCGGCGCGATGATCATCGCGCAGACGTTGCTGGTGCTGCCGGTGGTGGCGGTGCTGACCCGCCAGTTCGTCGTCGACGCGCTGCTCGAAGGCGGCGACCAGCTGCGCTCGATGGGCGCCACAGCGCTGTGCAGCGCGCTGCTGATGCTGGTGCACGGGCGCTGGGCGCTGTTGACGGTGCTCATCACCGCCTTCGGCCGGGCCATCGCCGAGGTCGGCGCGGTGATGATCGTCGGCGGCAACATCGACGGCTTCACCCGCGTCATGACCACCACCATCGCCCTCGAGACCAGCAAGGGCGACCTGCCGCTGGCCATGGCGCTGGGGCTGGTGCTGCTGGCCGTGGTCGGCATGCTGAACCTGCTGCTCGGGCTGCTGCGGCGCATCGCGGGGCCGCTGGCGCAGGGGCTGCGATGAGCCTGGTCGCCCTGCATGAGGTGTCGGTGGACTTCGGCGAGGTGCGTGCGCTCGAAGGGGTTTCGCTGCGCATCGAGCGTGGCGAGGTGCTGGCGCTGGTCGGCGCCAACGGCTCGGGCAAGACCACCTTGCTGCGCGTGCTGCACGGACTGCTGCGGCACCGCGGCCGGCGCGAGCTGGACGACTTCGCACTGCCGCAGGCCATGGTCTTTCAGCGGCCCTTCCTGCTGCAGCTGTCCGTGCTGAACAACCTGCGCCTGGCGCTGTGGCTGGCGCGCGTGCCGCGCGGCGATTGGGTCGGTCGCTGTCGCGCTGCGCTGCAGCGCGTCGAACTGGAAGGGCTGCAGCGGCGGCCGGCGCGCGCGCTGTCCGGCGGCCAGCAGCAGCGCCTGGCGCTCGCGCGTGCGCTGGTCCGCCAGCCCCGGCTGCTGTTCCTGGACGAACCCACGGCCAACCTCGACCCGCATGCCAAGCGCGAGATCGAGGCCTTGCTCGCCAGCCTGGCCGCCGACGGCATGACGCTGGTGATGAGCACGCACAACCTCGGCCAGGCCAAGCGCCTGGCCACGCGCGTCGTCTACCTCGAAGGCGGGCGCATCCACGCCGACCTGCCGACCGAGGCCTTCTTCGAGGGGCCGCTGGCCGGACCTGCCCAACTGTTCCTGAAGGGAGAACGCACATGAACCTTCTGTCGCTGTATCCATCGCGCCTGCGCCGCCGCGCGCTCGTGCTGCTGTCCGCGGCCGCCTGCGCCTGGCCCGCCGCCCAGGCCCAGGACAAGACCATCGTCATGGCCTCGACTACCTCGACCGAGCAGTCGGGGCTGTTCGCGCACCTGCTGCCGGCCTTCAAGGCGGCCAGCGGCATCGAGGTGCGCGTGGTCGCACTCGGCACCGGCCAGGCGCTGGACATGGGGCGGCGCGGCGATGCCGACATCCTGTTCGTGCACGACCAGGCGGCGGAGGAGAAATTCGTTGCCGACGGCTGGGGCCTGAAACGCAGCCCGGTGATGTACAACGACTTCGTGCTCGTCGGGCCGAAGGCCGACCCGGCCGGCGTCAAGGGCGGCGACATCGTCGCCGCCATGGGCAAGCTGGCCGCGGGCCGCTTCGAGTTCATCTCGCGCGGCGACAAGAGCGGCACCCACGCCGCCGAATTGCGCTTCTGGAAGGCGGCCGGCATCGACGCCCCGGCTGGCGGCCGCGTGCCGGGCTACAAGGAATGCGGCTGCGGCATGGGCCCGGCGCTGAACATTGCCGCCTCGGCCGACGCCTACGTGCTGGCCGACCGCGGCACCTGGCTGTCGTTCAAGAACCGGGCCGACCTGGGCGTGCTGGTCGAAGGCGACAAGCGGCTGTTCAACCAGTATGGCGTGATCGTCGTCAACCCGGCGAGGCACCCGCACGCGAAGAAGGAGCAGGCGCAGGCTTTTGCCGACTGGGTGCTGTCGCCGGCCGGCCAGGCGACGATCGCCGGCTACCGCATCGGCGGCGAGCAGCTGTTCTTCCCGAACGCCGGGCAATAGCCCTCCCGTTCACATAGGGTTAGACCTGCGTTGTGCCAACCGCCGATGCACTTGGACAATGCATCGGCAAGCGGCGCCAGCGGGCGCGTGACGCAGAACCCCTGGAGGAGACATCAAGTGAGCATTGCCATTTCCCTGACGGTCAACGGCAAGGCCGTGCAGGCCACTGTCGACCCTAGAACGCTGCTGGTGCAGCTGATCCGCGAGCAGCTGCAGCTGACCGGCACCCATGTCGGTTGCGACACCGCGCAATGTGGTGCCTGCACGGTGCACATGAACGGCCGCGCGGTGAAGTCCTGTTCGATGCTGGCGGCGCAGGCTCAAGGCGCAAGCATCACCACCATCGAAGGACTGTCCCAGGATGGAACACTGCACCCGATGCAGGCCGCCTTCCGCGAATGCCACGGTCTGCAATGCGGCTACTGCACGCCGGGCATGGTGATGTCGGCGGTGCAGCTGCTGGCCGACAACCCCAAGGCCAGCGAAACCGAGATCCGCGAAGGCCTGGAAGGCAACATCTGCCGCTGTACCGGCTATCACAACATCGTCAAGGCGGTGCAGTTCTGCCAGTCGGGCAAGCAGCCCACCGCGGCCTGAGCGCCAAGGAGAAAGCCATGACCGACATGTCCAACTCCCCCATCGGCAAGCCGCTGCTGCGGCGCGAGGATGCGCGCTTCCTGACCGGCGCCGGCCAGTACACCGACGACGTGGTGCTGCACAACCAGAGCTACGGCGTCTTCCTGCGCTCGCCCTACGCGCATGCGCGCATCAAGAGCATCAAGCTGGATGCGGCCAAGGCCGCGCCCGGCGTGCTGAACATCTTCACCGGCGCCGACATGGCCGGCGTCGGCGGCCTGCCCTGCGGCTGGTTGATCCACAACAAGGACGGCACGCCGATGAAGGAACCGGCGCACCCGGTGCTGGCCAAGGACAAGGTGCGCCACGTCGGCGACCAGGTGGCGCTGGTGGTGGCCGAAACCTGGCTGCAGGCCAAGGACGCGGCCGAGCTGATCGAGGTCGACTACGAAGAGCTGAAGCCGGTGATGGACATCACCTCGGTGGAAGCTGCCGGTTCGGCGGTGCACGACGACGTGCCGAACAATGTCTGCTACGACTGGGGCCACGGCGACAAGGCGGCGGTGGACGCGGCCTTCGCCAAGGCCGCGCATGTCACCAAGCTCAGCTTCATCAACAACCGGCTGATCCCCAACGCGATGGAGCCGCGCGCGGCCAACGCGCACTACACCAAGCACGACGGGCAGTACACGCTGTACGTGGCCAACCAGAACCCGCACGTCGAGCGGCTGCTGATGTGTGCCTTCGTGCTCGGCCTGCCGGAATCGAAGGTGCGCGTGATCGCGCCCGACGTCGGCGGCGGCTTCGGCTCGAAGATCTTCCTCTACCCCGAGGACGTGGCGCTGGTCTGGGCCAGCAAGCAGGTGGGCCGGCCGATCAAGTGGACGGCCGAGCGCAGCGAGTCCTTTCTCACCGACGCGCACGGCCGCGACCATGCCAGCACCGCCGAGCTGGCGCTGGACGCACAGGGCAACTTCCTGGCGCTGAAGGTCAGCACCGTGGCCAACATGGGTGCGTACCTGTCGACCTTCGCGTCGGCCGTGCCGACCATCCTGTACGCCACGCTGCTGGCCGGGCAGTACAAGACGCCGGCGATCTATGCCGAGGTCAAGGCGGTGTTCACCAACACCGCGCCGGTCGACGCCTACCGCGGCGCCGGGCGGCCCGAAGCCACCTATCTGGTCGAGCGCATCGTCGAGACCGCGGCGCGCGACATGAAGATGGACCCGGCGCAGATCCGCCGCCAGAACTTCATCACCCAGTTCCCCTATGCCACGCCGGTGGGGCTGACCTACGACACCGGCGACTATGCGGCGCACCTGGACAAGGCCATCGCGCTGGCCGACGTGGCCGGCTATCCGGCGCGCAAGGCGGCGTCCGCCGCCAAGGGCAGGAAGCGCGGCATCGGCTACAGCTGCTACATCGAGGCCTGCGGCATCGCGCCGAGCAACATCGCCGGCGCGCTGGGTGCGCGCGCCGGTCTGTTCGAGGCCGGCGAGGTGCGCGTACACCCCACCGGCACGGTGACGGTGTTTACCGGCTCGCACAGCCACGGCCAGGGCCACGAGACCACCTTCGCGCAGGTGGTGGCGGCCAAGCTCGGCATGCCGGTGGAGAACGTCGAGATCGTGCACGGCGACACCGGGCGCATCCCGTTCGGCATGGGCACCTACGGCAGCCGCTCGCTGGCGGTGGGCGGCACCGCGATCATCAAGGCGGTGGACAAGGTCATCGCCAAGGGCAAGAAGATCGCCGCGCACCTGCTGGAGGCGGCCGACACCGACATCGAGTTCGAGAACGGCGAGTTCAAGGTCAAGGGCACCGACAAGAAGCTGCCCTTCGGCGCGGTGTCGCTGACGGCCTATGTGCCGCACAACTTCCCGCTCGACAAGCTCGAGCCGGGGCTCAACGAGAACGCCTTCTACGACCCGACCAACTTCACCTACCCGTCGGGCAGCTACGTCTGCGAGGTCGAGGTCGACCCCGAGACCGGCCGCACCACGGTGGAAAAGTTCACCGCGGTCGACGACTTCGGCAACATCGTCAACCCGATGATCGTCGCCGGCCAGGTGCACGGCGGCATTGCCCAGGGCCTGGGCCAGGCGATGCTGGAAGGCTGCAGCTACGACCCCGAAAGCGGCCAGTTGCTGACCGGCAGCTTCATGGACTACGCGATGCCGCGCGCCGATGACCTGCCGAGCTTCCAGATCGACCACACCAACACGCCGTGCACGCACAACCCGCTCGGCGTCAAGGGCTGCGGCGAAGCGGGTGCGATCGGCTCGCCGCCGGCCTTCATCAACGCACTGACCGACGCGCTCGGCGTGCGCGACATCGCCATGCCGGCCACGGCCGAGCGCGTCTGGCGCGCCGCCAACGGCATCGCCTGAACCGCATCCGAGGAAGATCGGAAGAGC
>Ga0315912_10004085_pt1 | contig 14024 bp, 10 predicted proteins | sample VfabasoilMG_FD_204469 | JGI IMG/M metagenome (GOLD analysis project Ga0315912, IMG submission 204469) | Garden soil microbial communities collected in Santa Monica, California, United States - V. faba soil | ecosystem: Environmental > Terrestrial > Soil > Garden | place: USA: California... | reverse complement strand
TTGACGGTGCCGGCGAGCTGGATGGCGCCGCCGAACAGCAGCAGCTTCTCGGTCAGCGTGGTCTTGCCCGCGTCGGGATGCGAGATGATGGCGAAGGTGCGCCGGCGCGCGGTTTCGGTCAGGTGCTGGGACATGGAGCGTGTGCGCGCGGCACCTTGCAAAAAGGGCGCGGATTGTAGCGTGCGCGCGCACCGATGGCGGCGCGGCTATTGCCCCGGGATGCGCACGCCAGCGATCGAGTAGGGACACGAGACCAGTGCCATGCCGGTGTTGACCTGCACCGCGAAGTGCAGGTGCGGGCCGGTGGAGTAGCCGGTGTTGCCCGAGGCCGCCAGCACCTGGCCGGTGCGCACGCGCTGCCCGACGGTCACCCGCACGCCCTCCAGCGCCAGGTGCGCGTACACCGCCATGCTGCCGTCGGCATGCAGCACGCGCACGAGGTTCGCGCGGCTGCCGTAGCGCTCGCGATCGTCGCCGGCGCCGTGGAAGTCGCGCGCGGTCTCCATCACCACGCCGTCGCGCGCGGCCAGCACCGGGGTGCCCTCGTCCACCGCGAAGTCGACCGCGTAGCGAGACTCGGGCGTGTTGTGGGTCTTCGCGCCGTTGAATCCCTGGTGGATCTGGTAGCGCGTGCCAGGCGGCAGCGGAAGCTGGTAGCTGGCGACGAGGTCGGGCTGGGCCGCCGGGTCGCCCGGCACCACGCGGTAGGAGAGCGAGTAGGTCGCCTGTCCCGGCGCCGCGACGCGCACGCGCGCCACGTCGACCAGCTTGAACGCGGGCAACACGGTGCGCAGCGGCAGCGCCGGTTCGCTCACCACGTTCGTCGCATTCTCGAACGAGAGTTCCAGCTGCACCGGACCACCGAGGCGGTTGCTGAACGCGTAGCGCCGCGTGCCATCGGCTTCGTCGGAGGGGATCAGGTCCACCATCGGCTGTTCGTCGACCTCGACCAGGGTCGTCTTCAGGCCATCCGCCTCGCCGTCGGGGGGCTTGCGGTCGCTGAAGTGGGTGATGCCGTTCGCATCCTTCCATTGGTACAGGTGCTTGGCGGCGAGTGGGAGCGCGGTGAACGCCAGCATCGCCAGCGCGCATCGCATCGTGAACGCCGCGCCACCTCGACCGGAACCGGTCCGCACGCGTCAGTCCTCGAATCGCACGCCGCGTGGGCGGTTCCGGCGCACCACGAGCTCGAACACGTCGGGGCGCGCATAGTGGCCGACCGGGTCGAAGTTCTGGCGCTCGCCCAGCAGGCGCGCATGGTCGAGGTCGCCGAGCAGCAATCGTTCCTCGCCGCGCACCGGTTCGACCAGCCAGCTCCCGTCCGGGGCTGCGATCGCGCTGCCCCCGTCGGCGCAGGTCGCGGGCAGGGCATCGCGCAGCAGGTCGGCATGCGGAACGCCATCGTGGATGTCGGCGCGGGAGAGCAGGCCGGAGGCGGACAGCACGTAGCTCCGGCCTTCGCGCGCCATGAATCGGGTGATGTCCACCGTGTTGCGCGCATTGCCCGGCCACAGCGCCACGTGCAGGTCCTCGCCCTGCGCGGACAACGCCGCGCGCGGCAGCGGCATCCAGTTCTCCCAGCAGTTCAGCGCGCCGAGCGTGAACGGCGCGAGATCGAAGGTCCTCAGGCCCAGGCCGTCGCCCGGGGACCAGGCCAGGCGCTCCTCGTACGTGGGCACGAGCTTGCGATGCGTGTTCACGATCTCGCCGAAGGCGTTGATGGTGACCAGCGTGCAGTAGAGGCTGTGGCCGCCGCGATCCATCGCGCGCTCGATGGTGCCGAGCACGACCCAGATGCCGCCCTCGAGCGCCGCCCCACGTACCGGGTCGAGGTCGCCGCGCTCGATCACCACGCCTTCGGCTGCGTAGTGCGCGTGCAGGTCCTTCTGAAGCGCGGAGTCGAAGCGCGCCGCGTCGGTGTGTTCGAGCCAGAACGGGTATCCCGGCACCAGCGCCTCGCCGAACGCGACCAGCCGCGCCCCTTCCTGGGCCGCCTTGCGCACCCAGCATGCGACCTTCTCGACCGTCGCCTGCCGATCCAGCCAGACCGGCGAGATCTGTGCGATGGCGACGCGCAGCGTGGACTCGCCCATGTGTTCGTGTTCCATCAGAATTTCGAGACTAGCTTAGCGGTCCCCCTGCACAACAGACTCGCAAGCCAAGCCCAATCCAGCCCATCCTTGTCGGTGCCGCTTGGGCCGTGCGCCCCGCGCACGCCCAAGTCGCCGCCGGCCGAGCGTTTCGCGCACCACCCCTTCGGTCTGCGGCGTTAACAGCGTTCAGCGGCGCCTGCGCGCGAGGTCTCCCGAGCATGCGAGCCCCCCACGCAGGCGCCGCTGCAACGCGTTAGCGCCGCAGACACCGCCCGAACCCCAAACCGAAGCCTCAACACTCGATCACGTTGACGGCCAGCCCCCCCCTCGAGGTCTCCTTGTATTTGTCTGCCATGTCGCGGCCGGTGTCGCGCATGGTCTTGATCACCTTGTCGAGGCTGACGCGATGCTTGCCGTCGCCGCGCAACGCCATGCGGCTCGCGTTGATCGCCTTCACCGCGCCCATGGCGTTGCGCTCGATGCACGGGATCTGCACCAGCCCGCCGATCGGGTCGCAGGTCAGCCCGAGGTTGTGCTCCATGCCGATCTCCGCCGCGTTCTCGACCTGCAGCACGCTGCCGCCGAGGGCGGCGGTCAATCCGCCTGCCGCCATCGAGCACGCCACGCCGACCTCGCCCTGGCAGCCCACTTCGGCACCGGAGATCGACGCGTTCTCCTTGTAGAGGATGCCGATCGCGCCTGCCGTCAGCAGGAAGTCGATGATCCCCTGCTCGTCCGCGCCGGGGCAGAAGCGGTCGTAGTAGTGCATCACCGCCGGCACGATGCCGGCGGCGCCGTTCGTGGGCGCCGTCACCACCCGACCACCGGCCGCGTTCTCCTCGTTCACCGCCAGCGCGTACAGGTTCACCCAGTCTAGGATGGTGAGCGGGTCCTTGAGCCCGGCCTCGGGGCGGTTCGTGAGCTCCGCCACCATCGCCGGTGCGCGCCGCTGCACCTTGAGCCCGCCGGGCAGCACGCCCGTCTCGCGCATGCCGCGCGCGCAGCAGGCCTGCATCGCGTTCCAGATCTTCAGCAGCCCCGCGCGGATCTCCCCGGGCGTGCGCCAGGCCTGCTCGTTCTCGAACATCACCTGCGCGATGGTCTTGCCGTTCTCCTCGGCGTGGCGGAGCAGCTGCTCGCCGGTGGTGAACGGGTGCGGCTGCGAGGTCGTGTCGGCCACGATGCGGTCTTCCGCGGCCTCGTCCTGGTTCACCACGAAGCCGCCGCCCACCGAGTAGTAGTCGCGCGTCGCGAGCACGTGCTCGTCCTCGCCGTACGCGGTGAAGCGCATGCCGTTGGAGTGGTAGGGCAGCTTCTGGCGCTTGTTGAAGGCGAGGTCGTACTTCTCGTCGAACGCGATCTCGCGGCCGCCGAGCAGGCGCAGGCGCTTGCCCTCGCGGATGCGCTCCAGGCGCGGCGCGATGGTGTCGACGTCGACCGTATCCGGCGCCTCGCCCTCGAGCCCGAGGATGATCGCCTTGTCCGTGCCGTGGCCGCGCCCGGTGTGGGCGAGCGAGCCGTACAGCTCCACCCGCACGCGGCGCACCGCATCGAGGTGCCCGCGCTCGATGAGCCAGCGCTGCACGAAGCGCGCGCCGGCGCGCATGGGTCCCACGGTATGGGACGAGGACGGTCCGATGCCGATCTTGAACAGGTCGAACACACTCACGGCCATGGCGTTTTCCACCTCGAAGACGGTATCGCTGGGCCGACGATTGTAGAGCCGGGCAAGCCCGGTCCGGCGGTCGGCGCGCAGGGCAGGTCGAGGGCGCCTGCGCGGGGTCCCGCGTGCGGGGTTGCCCGTCGACGGGGCTTCGGGCACGGTAGCGGTATGCACCTGGTCCTTTATCGACGCGCCGACTGCGAACTGTGCGACTACGCCGAACAGGCGCTGGCCGATGCCGCCGTCGCGGACTGTTCGCGGGTCGAACTCGATTGGACCGGCGATCTCGCGGAACGCTACGGCGCGCGCGTGCCGGTCCTGCGCCGCGAGGACACGGGCGCGGAGCTCGACTGGCCCTTCGATTCCCATGCGGTGAGGCGGTTCCTGGCCTGAGCACGCCGGTCGCCGGCGCGATCGTGCCGGCGCGCCTGCAGCTGACCCAGGTCAAGCCCGCGATCGGATGCCCGGCGGACAATGGCTGCATGGCGCAGGTCTGCGGCCGTTAGACCCCGCAGCGCGCGACTGGAGCCGCCCGTCATGGGCAACGACGATCTGTTCCCCTGCTTCCTCGGCCCCTACGGCGAGAACGACGAGCTGTTCGAGCGCGTGCTCGTGGAACTGCTGCGCGACCACGTGTACTGGCGGCGCAACTTCCATCCCGACGATCCGCCCGCGATCCCGACCTCGGCGTCGCAGACCCCGCACTACCAGGCGTTCGCCGCGCGCATGCGGCGCGAGCTGCACCAGCTCACCGCCGCGCTCAAGCGCTCGGTGCCGTTCCACAGTCCGCGCTACCTCGGGCACATGGTGTCCGACCTGCTGCTGCCGGGGCTGCTCGCGCAGATGGTCACGCTGCCCTACAACCCGAACAACGTGGTCGACGACGTCGCCCCGGTCACCTTGGACATGGAACTCGAGGCCGGCCTGCAGCTGGCGCGCATGGTCGGCTATCCCGCCGACGAGCATCGGCCCGACTGCGCGTTCGGCTACCTGCCCAGCGGCGGCACGGCCGCGAACTACCAGTCGCTCAGGCTCGCGCTCGCGCTGCGCTACCTGCCCGTCGCGCTGAAGTCCGCGCTGCGCGCGTGCGGAACCGGACTGCGCCACCACGAGCTCCCGGCGCCGGTCGAACGCTGCGACGACTGGCACCTGGTGAACCTCCCGTGCGCGACCGTGCTGGAGCTGCATGCGGCGTGGCAGTCGCTGGTGGCGGGCACGGCGGATGCGGCGCGCGCGCAGCACCTGGCGCAGGCGCTCGCGGGCGAGCGCATCGAGTCGCTGGGGCTGGTCGAGTTCCACCAGAGACACCCCGAACTGCGCCCGCCGATCGTGTATGCACCGGCGACGGCGCACTATTCCTGGCACAAGGCCATGCAGCTGACCGGGCTCGGTTCGGCTGCGCTGCGCGCCATTCCCGAACGCGGCATGCGCGCCGATGCCGACGCGCTGCACGCGCTGCTCGACGGCGCGCTGGGCAACCGCCAACCCGTGCTGATGGTCGTGGGCGTGCTGGGCACGACGGAGTTCGGCACCATCGACCCGATCGCGGCGTTCGCGGCGCTGCGCGAGGACTACGGTGCACGCGGGCTCGGCTTCAGCCTGCACGTCGATGCGGCCTGGGGCGGCTACCTCGCCACGCTGTTCCGCGAGCCCGACGGCAGCCTGCGCGAACGGGCCCGGGTACGCGCGGAGTTCGGGAGCTTCCCGCGCGAACCGGTCTACGAGGCGTACGCCGCGCTCGCGCGCACCGACTCGATCACCATCGATCCGCACAAGCTCGGCTACCTGCCGTTCGGCACCGGCGGCTTCGTCTGCCGCGACCATCGCGCGCTTGCGCTGCTCGCGCAGGACGCGCCGTACGTGTTCAACGGCGCCTCGGCGCCGGACTACCGCGGGCGTTTCCGCGCGCTCGGCCGCTACATCGTGGAAGGGTCGAAGTCCGGTGCCGCGGCCGCGGCCGCGTGCGTCACCCATCGCGTGCTGCCGCTCGACTGGGCGCGCTTCGGCCGCCTGCCCGCTGCCACCATCGGCGCCGCGGAGCGCTTCTGCGCGCGCGCCCGGCTGTTCGCGCGCAACGTGGCCGACGTCGCGACCGCCTGCATCCCGATCGAGGTCGACACCAACCTGGTGTGCCTCGCGCTCAATCCCGCGGGCAACCGTAGCGTGGGCGCCATGAACCGGTTCGTCGCGCTGCTGGTGGAGGAACTGCGCGTGGATGCCCGCGCGCCCGTGCAGCTCAAGCAGTTCTTCGCCTCCAGCACGGCGCTCGCACCCGACGCGCTGGGTCCGCGCGATTGCCGCCACCTGCTCGAGGAACTGGGCCTGGACGGCGCCAGCCTGGTGTTCGCGCCGACGCACGCGGAACAGGCCGATCGACTGCTGATCCTGCGCCACACGCTGATGAATCCGTTCCTGCACGACGAGGTGAACGGCATCGACTACGTGGACCGCTACTTCGAGTTCCTCGAGGAGCGCGTGCGCGCACTGTCCGGGGAATCCGGCACGTCCCGGGCTTGACCGGCCCGGGTCCGGCCCCGCTGCCGGCTCACTTGAGGTCGAGCTGCACCTGCACCTCGACCGCCTTCGCGATCGTGCCCTCGTCGGCCCAGCTGCCGCCGCCGACATCGAAGGCGAGGCGATCGAGCACGACCTTGCTCGCGAGGCTCGCGCGCTCGCCCTCGACCTTGAACGTGAACGGAAACGCGAGCTTGTGCGTGCGGTCGCGCAGGGTGAGTTCGGCCTCGCAGTCGATGGCACCCGGCGACGCGCCGGCGCGGCAGGCGAGCGTGCGGAAGCGGGCCTTGGGGAATTTGTCGCGCCAGAAGAAGTCCGGCGTGGCCAGCGTGCTGTCGCGCTCGTCGTTGCGCGTATCGACCGAGGCGATCTCGATCTCCACGCTGATGCGGGTCGCCTCGGGCTTCGCCGGATCGATGGAGATCTGGGCGTCGTAGCGCTTGAACTCGCCCTTGAACGGCTCCTCCTGCGCGACGCCGCTGAAGCCCAGGCGGCTGGTCGGCAGCTGCACCTGCCACTCGCGCGCGGCGAGAGGGGACGACAGCACCAGCAGGCAGGTCGTGCACGATAGCATCAGGCGGGTCATGGGGAGCTTCCGGGCGGCGAGGGCGGGACCCGCGGTCCCGTTCCGAGCATGGCGCGCAACACGTCGTCGCGATCCAGCCAATGATGCTTGAGCGCCCCGGCGACGTGCAGCAGGAACAGGCCGAGCAGCACCCAGAACGTGTACAGGTGGATGTCGCCGGCGAGCGCCTTCAGGGCCGGGTCGGGTCCGGCCAGCGCCGGCACGCGGAACAGGCCGAACCAGCGCAGCGGGAAGTTCGCGGCGGAGTTGAACAGCCAGCCGCTGAGTGGCATCACGAGCAGGACGGCGTACATCAGCAGGTGAACACTGCCGGCGAGCCGATGCTGCCAGGGCGGCGTGCCGGGCGACCGCGCGGGGCGTGCGCGCTCGAACAATCGCCATCCGATGCGCACCAGCACGAGCGCGAGCACGGTCAGGCCCAGCGACTTGTGCGCGGCGTAGACCTGCACCTTCAGCGGCGACAACGCCATCGACTTCATGATCCAGCCCACGGTCGCGAGCGCGACCACCGCGAGCGCGATCGCCCAGTGCAGCCAGCGCGTGACGCTGCCCCAGCGCGCCTCGTCCGAGCGCAGGCTCATGCGGCCGCCCCAGCACATGGCGCGCACGCGCAGGCCTCAACGCGCACGATGGCCCTCCACTTCGAGCCGGATCTCCACCTCGTCGCCCACGGCGGCCGACCAGGCGGTCATCCCGAACGCCGAGCGCTTGAGCGTCCCGCGCGCCGAGAATCCCGCGATGTGCTTGAGCGCGAGGGTGCTCAACCCGATGCGGTTGATGGTGGCGGCCAGGGTCACGGGCAGCGTGCGGCCGAGCAGCGTGAGCTCGCCCTCGATGCGCAGGCGGTCGTCGCCCTCCGGCGTGACCTTGCCGCAGACGTAGCGCGCGGTCGGATGGCGTTCGACATCGAAGAACTCGCTCGACAGCATCTTGCGGTTCCACGCCGCGTCGCCCATGTCGAGCGTGGCGATCGCGATCGTCACCGTGCAGGTCGCGTCGCTCCAGTCGTCGGCATCGAAGGCCAGTTCGCCCGACTCGATGTGGAAGCGGCCGACCGGGTTCGAATAGCGCATGTGCGAGGCCGAGACCAGCACCTGGGTGTGGACCGGATCCAGCGCATAGCGCATCGGCTCGGCCGTCGCGCGACCGGCGTGCGCGAGGAGCATCGCGGCGAGTGGCGCGAGGATGCGCGGGACCATGCTCGGCACGAACGATTCCTCCGGATGCGCGCAGGCCAGGGATGCGACCGGCACGGTCGAGGGTAGACGATATTCCCGTGAGACCGGCGTGCAGCCGCACGGTTCCCGCCCGGATCGGGTCCATTCGCGGCGCGACGGATGGGAGATCGCGCGGGTCGGGGTCACTGTACGCGCATGGAAGGCCGTATCCGTGCGTGGATCGCGCGATGCCTGTGGGTGGGAACGCTGTTCGTGGCGTTCGCCGCGCGCGCATTGCCGGTACCCACGCCGATGTTCGACGTCGTCGGGGCCGAGCGGGGCTTGCCGTCCACGCGCACCTACGAACTCGCGCTGGACCGGGCAGGCTACCTGTGGGTGGCGACGGCGGATGGGCTGGCGCGCTACGACGGCATCGGTTTCCGCGTGTTCCGGCCCGATCCGCGCGATGCTCGCGCGCTGCCGGGCAGCGACGTGCAGACGGTGTTCGTCGATCGCCAGGATCGCGTGTGGGTCGGGATCGAGGATGCGGGGCTGGCGGTGCTTGGTGCCGACCGCGAGGGGTTCCGGCGCGTGGGGCAGGGCGGCGGCGGTCGCGATCGACTGCCGACGAACGACATCTGGGCACTGGCCCAGGATGCCCAGGGCTCGATCTGGATCGGCACGTACGGCGAGGGCCTGTTCCGCTTGTGGCCCGATTCGGGCCGCATCGAGGCGATGGAGCGCTCGCCGGAGGGCGGCGCGCTGCTGCCCAGCCGGGATGTCACGGCGCTGCACGTCGACCGCTCGGGCTGGTTGTGGGTCGCCACCACGGGAGGCCTGGTGGCGTGGCCCGTGGACGCGCTGGAGGCGGGGACCTCGCCGTCGCCCGTCGTGCGCCCCATCGTGGACCGGTTCATCACGGCGCTGGCCGAGGACGCGGCTGGGCGGCTGTGGGTCGGCTCGCGCACGGAGCTTTGGCGCCTGGGCCGCGAGCGGCCGTCGGGCGAACCCGAGCGCGTGCCGCTGCCACTGGAGCGGCCCGGCATCGAGGGCTTCGCCGACGACGGCGCCGGCGGCGTCTGGGTGGCGTCGCGCCAGGGCCTTTTCCAGGTCGAGTCCGACGGAACGCTGCGCCACCTGCGCCTGCGCGACGGCGTGGCAGGCGGGCTGCCCAGCGACAGCCTGAGCGACGTGCGTCGCGACCCCGAGGGTGGCGTGTGGTTCGCCAGCCTGGACGTGGGGCTGGTGCACCTCATGCCGAACTGGCGCAACTTCTCGCTGCTGCGTCTCGATCGCGTGTCGGCACCCGGCACGGGTGATGCGCGCAACGCCGCGATCGGCAGCTGTCCCGACGGCACCATCTGGATCGCGACCACGGCCGGTGCGCTCGCGCGCCTGGATCCCAGGAGTGGCGAGCATGCGTTGCATCTCGCGCGCCCGGCCGAACGCGCACGCCTGGCCTCGACCCAGTTCTGGTCGGTGGCCTGCACGGGCAGCGTGGTGTGGATCGGACATGCCGCAGGCGTGACGCGCTACGAGCCGGCGTCGGGGTCATTGGAGAACTTCGAAGCCGAGGGTCCTCGCGCGAAGCTGGCGCGCGGCTTCGTGGACCTGCTGCTCGACGACGAGGACGGCGGCGTATGGTGTGCGAGCGAGGGTGGCGGCCTCGCGCGCATCGCGCGCAGCGGTCGCGTGGATCGGTACGACGCGGGGCAGGGGGTGCAAAGCCGCGAGTTCGAACAGCTGGGTCGCGATCCCGACCGGCGGCTGGTGGTGGCGGGCACGGCGGGCCTGGAGATGTGGTCGCCCGGGGCCGGCCGCTTCGAGCCCGTGCCGGGGACCCCTCGGGAGCGCGTGCAGTCGTTCCTCTACGATCGCAGCGGCGATTTGTGGCTGCACGCCGAGGGCGAGCTTTGGCGGTTCACCCGCACCGCCGACGCCTGGCGTCCCGTGCGGCGCATCGGGCCCGCGCAGGGGCTGGATCCGGAAAAGATCGGTGGACTGGTGCTCGGCGCGGACGGTGCCGTCTGGCTGTCGGGTGCGCGCGGACTGCGCCGTCTCGATCCCGACGGCCGGGCGCTGCGGCGCTACGGTGCGGGCGATGCGCTGCCGCCGCTCGAATTCGGCTCCAGGCCCACGGCGGTCAGCGCGGACGGCACCGTGCTGCTGCCCAGTTCGCGCGGCATCCTGCTGTTCGACCCGCGACGCATCGCCGGGATCGGGCGACCGCCGCCGCTCGCGCTCGAGCGCCTGCAGGTGCTGCGCGATGGGCAGCCGTTCGCGCTGCATCCCGATCCGCGCGCGGGCGCGTCGCTCCACTGGCGCGACCGGGAGTTCCTCGTGGGCGTCCGTGCCCTCTCGCTGTCGTGGCCCGCCGCGAACCGCTACCGGTTCCAGCTCGAGGGCCTTGAAACGGACTGGGTCGAGGTCGGCGCGAGCGCCGAGCGCAGCTACGCCGCCCTGCCCGCGGGCGAGTACCGGCTGCGCGTGCAGGCGAGCAACGCGAGCGGCACCTGGGCGGAGGCGCCGCTGGAGATCCCGGTGCGCGTGGCGTCGCCGCCCTGGGCCACGGGCCTGGCGCGCGCCGCCTATCTCGCGCTGCTCGCGCTCCTGGCCTGGGCCGTGGCGCGCGTCTACCGGAACCGCATGCGCAGGCGTTTCGAGTTCGCGCTCGCCGAGGACCGGCGCCAGGCCGCCGAACGCGAGACGGCGGCGAAGAGCGAGTTCCTGGCGGACGTGGGGCACGAACTGCGCACGCCGATGAGCGGCGTGCTCGGCATGAGCGAACTGCTGCTCGCCACGCCCCTGGCGCCGCGGCAGCGCGAGTACGCCGAGACCCTGCTCAAGGCCGGCCGGCACCTGCTCGGACTGCTGAACGACCTGCTCGACTTCTCGCGCATGGAATCGGGAAGGCTGGCGCTCGACTGTCGTCCGGTCGCGCTGCACGCGCTGGTCGACGAGGTGCTGGCCGTGGAGCAGCCCGTCGCGCGCGAACGCGCGCTGGTGCTGTCGGCGCGCGTGGACGCCGACGTGCCGGCCTACGTGATGGGCGATGCCACGCGCCTGCGCCAGGTGCTGCTGAACGTGGTCAACAACGCGCTGAAATTCACCGACCAGGGCGGCGTGGAGCTCGCGCTGACGCAACCGACGGTGGGCGTGGTCGCCTTCTCCGTGCGCGACACCGGCCCGGGCATGTCCGCCGAAGTCGGCGCGCGGCTGTTCTCGCGCTTCGAGCCCGGCGACGGCCACGTGGGATCGGGCAGCGGGCTGGGACTGGCGATCTGCCGGCGCCTGGTCGAGGCCATGGGCGGGGAGATCTCGATCCGCAGCGAGCCGGGGCGAGGCACCGAGGTCCACGTCGTGCTGCCGCTGGCGGAGCCGCTCGCGCCGCCCGAGGCGCTGGTGCACGATCCGGTCGATCCGGGCGAGATCACCAGCGCGCTGTCCATCCTGCTGGTGGAGGACGATCCGGCCACGACCAACGTGCTCTCCGCCCTGCTCGAGCAGGACGGCCACCGCGTGCGCACCGCCCGCAACGCGCTCGAGGCGCTGGGTGCGCTCGCGCTCGCGCGCGTGGACCTGGTGCTGTGCGACCTCGACCTGCCCGGCCCCGACGGCTTCGAGGTGCTGCGCCTGATCCGCGCGCGCCACAGCGCGCCACCGGTCCTGCTCGCGCTCTCTGCACGGGCCGGCCAGGAGACGCGGGCCCGGTGCCGGCGCGCCGGCTTCGGCGGCTTCATCGCCAAGCCCTGCCCGCGCAGCGAACTGAGGGCGGCGTTGGCCGCCGTGCGCCGGTCGTGAGGACCGGGGCGGGCTGGCTGCGGGTCAGGCCGGCGCGAGCGGCGAGTTGGCGCCGGTTCGCGAGCGCGGCAGCCAGCGCAGCCAGAGCAACCAGGACACCAGCGCGTCGAGGATGATCAACGCCTGCCACAGGTACATGTGGAACCAGTCGAACCAGACCTTGCTGCAGGCCACGTCCGGCAGGCACTGCGACTGCTCCCACTTGCCGATGTAGAACAGGCTCACGATGCGCACGATGTTCAGGCCCTGGATCGCGAGGAACCCGAACGCGAAGCCGATCAGCTTCTGGCGCAAGGTGGCGGGAAACGCGAACACCGCCGAGAACAGGATGATCAGGGCCTCGACGCCGTTGCAGCCGCGCTCGATCGACACCGCGAACGGCACGTCGGTGCTGCGGATCATCTTGCCGATGGCCTCGGCGTCCTTGTCGAACAGCGAGATCAGGCCGGTGGTGAAGTGGGCCAGGCCCGTGGTGAACGGCAGGATCACGTGGCGATCGACCGGATCGAGCACCTCGAGCGTGAACAGGCCGACCAGCAGCAGGCAGAACAGCACCGCGAAACGCAGCATCGAAGCGACCTCGGATACGGGTACGGGGCGACCAGTGCCCGGCGGAATCCCCGGGCGCTCGGACCGACGCCTCCAGGGATGGCGTGGACTCCATCCGGTTCGACGCCCGGGGGCGCCGACAAGTTCCATCCGGCCCGTGCGCGGCGCCGGGAACCGCGGGGGCGAATGCTAGCATCCGGGACCATGAATCCCGCTTCCAACCTGATCCTGGTCGGCCCGATGGGAGCAGGCAAGACCACCATAGGACGTCGCCTGGCGCGCACATTCGGGCTCGCCTTCGTCGATCTCGACGAGGCGCTCGAGGCGCAGACCGGCGCCAGCGTGGGCCTGATCTTCGAGCTCGAGGGCGAGGCCGGCTTCCGCGCACGCGAGAGCGCGATGCTCGCGGAACTGTGCGCGCGCCACGACCAGCTCATCGCCACCGGCGGGGGCAGCGTGCTCGACCCGGCGAATCGCGCGCTGATGCGGGCGCACGGCTACGTCGTGTACCTGCCGGTCGGCGTCGCCCAGCAGTTGGCGCGACTGGAACGCGACCGCAAGCGTCCCTTGCTGCGCGCGCCGGACCGCGAGCAGCGCCTGCGCGACCTGGCGAGCCAGCGCGAACCGCTGTACGAGGCGGTCGCCGACCTGGTGCTGCCGCGCATCGAACTCACGCCTCAGCGGGCCGCGGTGCGCGCCGCCGAGGCGATCGCACGCGCCTGGCTGCGCAGTCGTCCCGGGGAGAGCGCGGCATGAGCGTGGTTCGCATCGAGCTCGACACCGGCACTGGCGCCTATCCCATCCTGATCGGCAACGGCCTGCTGCGCGACGGGGATGCGTGGAGCGCGCTCGTGCCCGGTCCGCGCGTGCTCGTCGTGACCGACGCCGAGGTCGCCCCGCATCACCTCGCGCCGGTGCGCGCGGCGCTGGGCGCGCGCATCGTGGGCGTGCACGTGCTGCCCGACGGGGAATCGTCCAAGACCCTGGCGCGCGCGGGCGACCTGTTCTCGGCGCTCGCCGCGGCCGCCGCCGGTCGCGACGCCTGCGTGCTCGCGCTCGGTGGCGGCGTGGTCGGCGACCTGGCCGGCTTCGCGGCGGCCTGCTGGATGCGCGGCATCCGTTTCGTGCAGGTGCCCACCACGCTGCTCGCCATGGTCGACTCCTCGGTGGGGGGCAAGACCGGCGTGAACCTGCCCGAGGGCAAGAACCTGGTCGGCGCCTTCCACCAGCCCGTCGCGGTGCTCGCCGACACCGCGACGCTCGCCACGCTGCCCGCGCGCGAGTTCCGCGCCGGCCTGGCCGAGGTGGTCAAGTACGGCGCGATCGTGAACACGGCCTTCTTCGCATGGTGCGAGTCGCATGCGCACGCACTGCTGGGGGCCGAATCCACCGTCATCGCCGAGGCGATCGCGGCGAGTTGCCGGATGAAGGCCGCGATCGTGGCGCGCGATCCGCTCGAGCGCGGCGATCGCGCCCTGCTGAATTTCGGTCACACCTTCGGGCACGCGCTGGAGCGGTGCGCGGGCTACGGCGAACTTCGCCACGGCGAAGCGGTGGCGATCGGCATGGTGCTCGCGGCGAGGCTGTCGGCGCGCATGGGCCGCGCCTCGTCGGCCGATTCGGTGCGGCTGGCCCGGCTGCTCGATGCGCTCGAACTGCCG
>Ga0315912_10004084_pt1 | contig 14029 bp, 6 predicted proteins | sample VfabasoilMG_FD_204469 | JGI IMG/M metagenome (GOLD analysis project Ga0315912, IMG submission 204469) | Garden soil microbial communities collected in Santa Monica, California, United States - V. faba soil | ecosystem: Environmental > Terrestrial > Soil > Garden | place: USA: California... | reverse complement strand
GACCTCCTGGCAAGCGCCCTTCGAGACCTCGGTGGGGGGGAACTTCCCGATCTCGGCGAGCTTCGGGAGGAACTTCAGCTTGTCCACGAACCCCTTGGGAGGCTTGAGCTCCAGGAGTTCCTTGATGGAATGGGCGTGTTCCTCCAGGTCCTCCACCCCGAGCGACCAGCTCATGCGTTGGCGCGACCCGAAGGCGTTGATGAGCACCGGATAGGGGCTTCCCTTGGGCTTCTCGAAAAGGAGGGCCTTGCCGCCCCCGGAGGACTTGGAGACCTTGTCGGCGATGGCCGTGATCTCAAGGACCGGGTCCACTTCATCCTTCACGCGGACGAGCTCCCCCTTTTTCTCGAGGAACTCGACGAATTCGGTTAACGAGGAATAAGCCATGACCATCCTTGAGGGTCGAAAAGAGCGGTCATTCTACGCCACCCAGGATTTGCCCTCAACCTCACGCTTCAAGGTCCGTTCCATGAGGAATCCGCCTAAAACAACGAGCAAACCCCCAACAGCGGCGGCCCAAAGGAAGGAAAGCTCCGGGTGCAGGTACAGGTTGAACCAGGCCATGTAGCTGGCCGCCCAACCGGAGGTCATCAGGAACCGAAGGGTCCTAAGGTCCAGGCGGGAAGCCATCCATCCCGTGGCGTAACCCGCCATCGAGAATCCCACCCCGAACAGGTGCAGATAGGCCGAGTGTTTGATGAACATCTCGGCCTTGTCCCCATAACCCGCCATCATGGCGAGCCATACGAAACACCAGAGGATCACCCAAAAGACCGAAAGGATGGCCGACCCATGGGAGAAGATCATCCGGCTCATGGGGGAAAGCCGCCGGGAGGCCACCACGAGGGCCGACCAAAGACCGATGAATCCGGGGAACCCGTACAACATCAGGTTGATGGAACCCGTCCCGACCCTGCCCCGGAGGGAACCGAATTCCGATAGTTGGGCCAGGACCAGGACGCTCGATCCCAGCCCAAAGGCTCCCACGAAGAAAAGGGACCGGCCCAGTGTCATTCCTCTTCCCCTTTCCCTCTCTTCTTGATGGGCGGGAAGGTCTTGGGATAGAAGACCTTCACCATGAAAAGCCCGTTGGGAGGGAGGGTCGGACCGGCCTTCTTGCGGTCCTTCGACTTGAGGATGCCCTTCACGTCCTTCGCCGCGATCTTCCCCGTCCCCACATAGACGAGGGTGCCGCTCAGGATCCGCACCATCTGGTGCAGGAAGGAGACACCTCGGAACTCCAGCCACACTTCCCTTCCCTTGCGCTTCACCCAGATCGAGCGGAGGGTCCTCTTGGGATTCGCCCATTTCCCCAAGGTGCCCCGAAAGGCCGTGAAGTCATGCGTTCCCAGCAGGGCCTTGGCGGCCTTTCGCATGGCGGCCAGGTCGAGAGGAAGCCTTAGGTGATGATAGAGGTTGCGGTCGAAGACCGTGTAGTCCTTCGTGTTACGGATGATGTAACGGTACAGCTTCCCCTCGGCGTGGTAGGTGGCATGGAAATTCTTGTGCGTCTCGGAGACCGCGACGACGCGGATGTCGTGGGGCAATTGCTGGTTGAGGACCCCTTGGATCCTCTTCACGGGGAGCTTGGAGGTCGTGTGGAAATTGGCCGTCTGCCCCAGGGCATGCACCCCGGCGTCGGTGCGGCCAGCCACCAAGAGGTCCACCGGATGGCCGCAGATGCGGGACAGCCTCTCCTCCAAGGTCCCTTGGACCGTGGGGGCCTCCGGCTGCTTCTGCCAACCGGAATAGGCCGTGCCGTCGTATTCGAGGGTCAGTCGGATGTTACGGGACTTCAATGAGGCTGGTTCCCCGGCACTTGGAGGGTCGGGGCCTCTTTGCCCATGGCCTTCAGACCGTTGGCGGCCTCGATCTGTTGAGGATTGATGGAGAGGGCCGCTCGATAGGCCGCCTCCGCGTTCGCCGGATCACCCAAGGCCCGGAAGGCGTCGCCGATCCTGGTACAGGTGTAGGGGTTCCTCTCCCGATTGAGGTTCTCCTGGTAACAGGACACGGCCGCCGCGTAGTTCCCCGACGCCTGATAGGCCTCCCCCAACATCATATAGATGCGCGCGATGGTCTGGGGCTGGCGGAACTTCAGGGCGTTGTTGAAGCTCCAAAGGGCCAGCGCTGGCATCTTGTTCATGTAGGCGAAATACCCGGTGAAATCATGCCCGATGCCGTAGGAATCCTTCATGACATCCGTGTACTCGTCCCAATAGCCCCTGTCGGCGATCTCCAGGTTCCTGAGGCGATAGGTGGACCAAAGCCGGTTGATCCTCTCGGAGGTCAAGATGTAATCCACCCCTTGGGTCGCCACCAACCGCCAGACGAAGCCATCCGGGATGGCGGGGTTCTTGTCCCTCAACCAAGCCGCCGTGAAGATGTTCGTGAAGTAGAAGGCCCTTTTCCCCTCGTTGAGCCGCGCCTGCTTCTTGGGGTCCTTGTCCGTCACCGTCCGGTGCTTGTCGATCATGGCCTGCACCACCGTCTCCGGGCGGGGATCGGAGGGGCTCACGGGCACCCTCAGTTCCGGATAACGCTTGAAGAGGGGCTCCCGGTACCAATCGTAGGGGATGAGCTGCATCGTGAAGCTGGCCACCTTGGGCCTTTTTCCCTCCACATGCTGGAGATACCAGAGGGGGAGGATGTCGATGTCGCCATTGCAGAGGATGACGCCGTTGTCCGCCACGGTCTTGAGCATGTTCATGCCCACGTCATAGGAACCCACATAGCGGGATTGGTCGTTGTCCTTGTAGACCGCTTGGCCGGACTGCATGCGCCCCTCCGGGGCCCCATAGTTGAGCAGGAGCGGCACGAGGCCGAAGGCCAGGCAGGCCGCGCCCAAGTAAAGGGGCGCCAAGCGGTGGGGCCACTCGCGGGAAGCCCAAGCGCAGATCCCGGCCAGTCCCGCGCCGGCGAAGAAGGCCACCATCAAGAAGACCGGCGTGAAGAAGTTATCCAAGGTCCATTGGTACCCTTCCAAGGGGTTGTTGAAGAGGATGACGCCCGAAAAGACCCCTCCCCCGAAGAACCCCATCCCCACCGCGGTGGTCCAGGCCTTCCGGGAGATGAGCCACCAAAGCCCTCCCAACGCGAGGGCGAGGACCAGGAAGGTGAAGACATCGCCGAATTGATGATGGGCATGCAACCAGAAACGCTCCAGGTTCCGTTTGATGGTGATCAGGGACCGGATGTCCCCGATGCCCTTATAGCCTTCCCGCAGGACCGTGCCGATGAGCCGCCCAAGGGTCTCTGGATTCCACCAGTCCACCAAAGGCTCATGGATGGAGCGTAGGGGAAGGTAAAGGTAGACCGACAGGGAGGTGAGCCCCAACATCACGGCCCTCAGGAAATGCGGGGCCCCGAAGATCCTCACGAGGAAGAGGGAAACGACCGCGAAAAGGGTCCCTACGATCGGCATCTTCTGGGAGACCGTCGGGATGGGCACCCCCGGCGGGGTGGAGGGCGGACGGTAGGTGACTTGGTTGAACACGAACAGGAAGAGGAAAATGCCCACCACGGCCATCAAGGTGCCGACCCCGAAGACCCTCACGATGACCAAGGACGCCAACAGGCAAAGGGAGAGGACCCCCGCCAGGAGGAAGGCTTGGGAGGGGGTCTTGGAAAAGGCCGGGGAGATCAGCACCGCCCAGGAAAAGAGGAAGAAGAGGCCCTGCCCGACCAGCCACAGGGGCTTCGGGGGCCAAAGGAAGAAATCGCCCAGGGGGATCCTCTTCTGTCCCACCATGAGGAACCAGAAATAAGCCGGGGCCATGACGATCTGGTTGGGCCAGTGATGCGCCAGGCTCAAGCCGTACAGGAAGCCCATCAAGAGGAAGGACTTGGCGTACCAGCCGGACTCCCGCATCTTGAAGAAAAGGAAGAGCATCCCCACCGACATCAGGGTGTTGAGGGTGTAGATGCCGCCCTTGGCCCCGCAGGCCTGGAACCAATGCTGATAGGAGAAAGCGAAGACGAGGGCGGTGAAGAGGGCCGGGACCTCCCAAAGCCAGGCCCCTGCCGGCGCTGGATCCCCCTCGGTCTTGGCTGCCGCAGGGACCAGGAGGTCCTTGAGGGCCATCTTGACCACCAGGTAGAAACCCACCACCGAGAGGGAGGCCGGGAGGATGGAAGCGAAGGTGACCCGGAACATCGGCTTGCCTAGGGGAAGCAGGCAGTTCACCTTGCCCCAAAGGGTGTGGAGGGGGTAACCGGGGGAATGGCTGATCGTCAGCAACTCGCAGACCATGATGGTCTCGCCCGAGTCGTTGATATTGAAGGACGCGCAATGGGTCCGCAGGTAGAAGTAGAAGACGAAGAAAAAGAGGGAGATGGGGATGAACAAGGCAGGCTCCTGGCGGTCGACCGTGGGGGCCATGGCCCCCCGAGGGTCAGAGATTACCCCACCCCGGGGGGACGCGGCCCCACGATCCTTTGTCCGGCCGAAAAAAGGCCCTCAGGCGTCCGCTTTGGCGGCGCTCAAAGCCGGCTCGTAATTGGGCTCATGGGTCATTTCCGGCACGATCTGGGCATGCTTGATCTTACCGTCCTTGCCCACCACGAAGAGGGACCGGGCTTCCAAGCGCAGTTCCTTGACGCGGGTCCCATAGGCGTCCCCGAAGGACATGTCCCGGTGGTCCGAGAGGGTCTTGATCTTGATGTTCTCGGCGCCGCAGAAACGGCCCTGGGCGAAGGGCAGGTCGGCCGTAATGGTGAGGATCTCCACCGAGGCGGGGAGCTTGGAGGCTTCCTGGTTGAACTTGCGGGTCTGGGTCGCGCAAACACCCGTGTCCAAGGAGGGGGCCACCGAAAGCAGGAGGGTCTTGCCCTTGTAATCGGCCAGGGTGACCTCCTTCAGGTCGTTGGTGAGGACCTTGAAGTCGGGGGCCTTGTCCCCCACCTTGATCTCCGGACCCAGGAGGGTCAGGGCGTTCCCCAGGAAAGTGATGACACCTTTACGCTCTTGCATACTGCCTCCTTCAACGGAATTTTGATCAGATATGTCCCTGATGCACGAGGTACTCGGCCACCAACATACCGCCCTTGGCCGCGCCCATCTTCGTGTTATGCGACACCAGCACGTACTTGACCCCATTGGGAAGGGCGTGGTCGGCCCGGAGCCGCCCCACGGAGGTCAGCATCCCACCCTCGCGGTCCCGGTCCAGCCTCGGCTGGGGCCGGAAAGGGTCCTCCGACACTTCGATGAGCCGGGGAGGACAGGAGGGGAACCCCATCTTGATGAAGGACTTCCCGAAGTCCGAAAGGACCTTCTTCACCGCGTCCAGTTCCGCGTGCTTCTTGAGGGAAGCGAAGACCGCCTCGGTATGGCCTTCGAGCACGGGTACCCGGGTGCAGGTGGCCGAGACCGGGAAGGGGGCGGGAGCGACCTCGTTCTTGACGATGGCCCCCAGGATCTTCTGGGTCTCCTTCTCCACCTTTTCCTCTTCCTTGGGGATGTAGGGCACCACGTTGTCGATGATGTCGAGCCCGATGACCCCGGGGGACCTTCCGGCCCCGGAACAGGCCTGCATCGAGGTCATGATCACCTGCATCACCCCGAAAGCCTCGTGCAGGGGCTTCAAGGTCATGGCCAAGCCCATGGTGGTGCAATTGGGCACGGGGGTCACGAAACCCTTCCACCCGCGGTTCTTCTGTTGCACGGGGATGAGCTTGTCATGGTCCAGGTTCACGCCAGGGATGAAGATGGGCACATCCTTCTCGTAGCGGAAGGCGGAGGCCGTGGAGACGACCGGCGTGGTCTTGGCGTAACGGGGTTCCAGTTCCTTGGCCGCGTCGGACTCGACCGCGGTGAAGACCAGGTCCACCTTGGAGGCGTCGAACTTGGAGGCATCCTGGACCTTCATCTTGGCGTAGGACCCTTCCAAGGGTTCCTGGCAATACCACTTGAAGGCGCCGGAAGGATCGGTCAAGGCCTGTTGGTAGGTCTTACCGGCCGAGCGCTCAGAGGCAGCCAGGGCCGCGACCTCAAAATAAGGATGGCCCGGGAGGGAGGCCAGGAACTGCTGGCCCGCCACGCCCGTGGCGCCGATGACAGCGACTTTTTTCTTCTTCATCCTGGCACGCTCCATGAAAAGTGGCCCGAAGGGAGGGAAAGGATAGCATATTTATTAGGGGATTCAACGACGTTGGCTGGCGCGATCCGACCGGAGGGTGAGTGGGGCCGAGGCTCTATCAGCGCAGAACGAGGAGCTTCCCAGACTTTGAAACGCCCTCGACTGGGTCACCCAGGGCCAAATGGTAGACGTAGAGGCCGCTGGCCACGAAGGAACCCTTCTGGTTCCTGAGGTCCCATTCGATGGAACTGCGACCCGGACCGCCCTCAAGTTCCTTTTTGAACACCAATTCCCCTGCGACCGTGAAGACCAAGAGTTTCGCCTTCGTCAGCTTTTCCCCATTGAACCAGAACTCGACAGGGGCATTCCCATACGAGATGTTCGGGGCAACACCCATGGTTTCGAGCGTCGTGGATCCCTCCCCCTCGACCGAGGGATAAGCGTGGGCCGAAGCGACCTGGAAATTACCGCCACCCTGACCGCAGCAGGGGTCGACCCCCGTGGCCGGATCAAAAGCCGAGGGGCTCGACCACTCCCTGACCAATTGGCCGTCGTAATAGAGCCCGAAATGGACATCATCCATCCATCCGCTTGGACAGGTGGAAGTCTTGCTGTAATCGTCCGTGAAGGCGTCATCCATAAAGTTGTTGTTCCGGCCAACACCCAAGTCGAATCCATTGGCCCAGGTCCCGCCATTGGAGGGGATGACTTGATTACTGCCGTTCGTGTTGAAAACCACGACCTGATCGGCCCTGTGGGTCGGGTCAACGGCACAAGCGGTCCCAAGGAAGCTCCCCACCGCCGTGAAGCCGGTATTGGCGACATTGACGCACCCCGTCCCATCCGCGCGGCAGAGCTGGCCTAACTGGACCCATTGCTGCATGTTGACCGGGCCCGACTCGTTCACCCACATCTTGACCTGGAGCCTTCCCAGGGCGACCGGCGAGGGGTCCCAGTTCACGATCCGGACGTGGAACCTCTCCTGCTGGCTGTCCTTCTGGAAGCAGGAAACCTGGAGGTTCAGTTTCGGGCTGGATACCGCCCCACCCCCGCACCCAACCGTAGGCGTATGGGTGAAGGTTAGGGTCCTCGTACTTGTCTTGGTGGGACTTGCGGAGGGTGTCCTCGTTCGGGTGGAGGTCTTGGTCGGACTGCTCATCAACGTGGGCGTCCGACTGGATGTCCCCGTAGGCGTTAGGGTGGAAGACGCGGTCGGGGTTCCCGTCGGGGTCGGCTCATGCGGGATCGTGGGCGTAGAGGTCGGCGTATCCGTGATCGTGATGGTGGGGGTCATGGTCGCGGAGGCGGTACCGGTGGCCGTGGATGTGCCCGTCGCCGTGGCCGTCTGGGTCCAGGTATCGACCGATGTCTCCGTGGCGGTCGAGGACGAGGTCGGTGTGGGCTCGTGGGGAACGGTGGGGGTATAGGTGGCATAACCGCCTCCCGACCAGGTTTCCGTGGAAGTCGCGGTATAGGTCCCATAACCGCCGCCTGACCATGTCTCGGTGGGGGTGGGGGTCGGTTCATGCGGGACCGTCGCCGTATCGGTCGGGGTGGAGGTGTCGGTCGGCGTCCCAGTCGGGGTCAAGGTCGGCGTCCATGTCCCAGTGGGAGTGGGCGTCGGCTCATGAGGGACCGTGGCGGTCGAAGTGGCCGTCAAGGTCGGAGGCACGAAGGCGATACGGGCGGAGTTCGAGGGTTGGCTGAACCGCACCAACCCCGTCTCACCGGAGTAAACAAGGGCCGTATTGACGATGTCGGCTTTTTCGACCCTGATGTTGTCGAGTTCGAAAAGAGGCACGCCCGGTGGGGTGCCGAAGTTCGTCACCCCGATATGGAACCCGATGCGGCTACCGCTCAAGGTATCCGTCGCCGTGAAGGGAAAGCCTGGCAGGGGGTTGTTCCCCTGGTCATAGACCCAAACAGCGATGCTCCGCTCGGGCCGGTTGAAGATCAGCTCGACATGGTAGGTCTGACCCGGGGTGATGGGGGCTGAGGTGACCGGACTGAAGTTGAAGTAGACGTTATTGGTGGCCGGCCTCAGGTACTGGAACGCAAGGCTGGTCCCGTTCGAGGACATCTTCAAGATGGCGTTGCTTCCCGTTACCTGGAACTCGAACCCGTTGCCAGGATCGAGGGTCCTGACATCCCAAGTCACCCTCCCCAGATCGTCCCCGACTTGGATCGGCGAATTCAGGTCCAGCGAGTAGAACCCGGGGTCGGAGCCGCTGAGGGGAGGCTCTAATCCGACCAGGAACTTGTCCCCGCTCCCATTGTCACCCAATTGGAGCAACGAACCAGGGGGGGACGAGGGGGCGGAGAACAATGTCCAGTTGGCGAGCAGGGGCAAGGCGCCATCCAGGCTTTGATAGGCATCGAAGGTCTCCTGCCCCGCCAAGGCGGGGTAAGGCTGGCTGGCGGTCACCTGGGCACTGTACTGGAAGGGTACGCTGGCCCCTGCGGCCAAGGTCCCCAGATTCCAACTGAGGATCCCGCTCAGGAAGGAGCCGCCTCCCAGATCGGTCAGTGTCAATTGGGTCGGCACAACGTCCTGGACCTGGACGTTGTGAAGGTCGATGCCGCCTGGGTTGGAGACGGTGATGGAATAATCCACCACATCATTGACCTGGTACTCCAGACGATGCGCGGAAGGCATCGGATCCGCCGACTTCACGACCTCCAACCTTGGGGCTCCCGCGACCGGGTTCGATAGGGAGGAAGTGGCCACTGTCGAACCGGACGGGAACTCTATGGACGCCTGGCTCGCGGCCGGCGCGAAGTTGTCCGGGGTGATCAGGACCTCATCGATGAAGATCAACCCTTCGTTGCTCCTGAAGGAGAGACCTAGGTTCCCGTAATCGGAGAACCGCTGGACAGGCGCCGGGATATCCGACTGGCCCGACGGCGTGGTGTATTGGAGGAGCGGGCTTCCCGACCCTACCTGGCTCAGGGAGAAGGCGATGGTCCTGGCGACAAGGTCCAAGGTCAGCCGCAGGTCCAGATCGGTATCGATGGGGATCAGGTTGGGGGCGCTTTGGACCAACCCTTCGTTGATGAAGAGGCTCATGTTCCCGTTCGGCGTGTCCACGAACAGGCGGAAAATATCCCCGAAGCTGGTGCTGAAGCTCTCGATCTCCCCGGAATTGCCGCCCGTGAACCGGATGCGGTTGGAAAGGACCAAACGCCTGGCCAGGGAGTTGGTCGGCACCAGCGTTCCCTTGGTGACGATGGCGGACCCTGACGCCTCCGCCACCAGGTGGTTGTTGTCATGGAACAGGCTGGTGGACGGAAGTCCCGTCCCATGGCTGATGAAGTACCGATCGGGGCTTGTGGAGGTCCACTTCCCGTAGTTGGTCAGGCTGGGAGGGTCGAACAGAGGCCCTGTGGTGAAGTCATCCCGGAAATAAGGTTGGGAGGGCCTCACCGTCAAGACCGCCGTCCCTGTTTCAGCGGGGGTGGACCCATCCATCAGCCATTGGACGATCTTCTCGCCGGTGGCGTAATCGAAGGAAATGACCGGCGCCACGAAAGGCAACCCTCCCGTCCTGTTCACGGCCCCGGCCGTGACCAAGTCCACGTTCTCCGGGAGCACGTCCTTCAGCAGGAACAATGGGCTGGCGACACCGGTGCGAGTGTAGTCGATGACGTATTGGAAGGTTTGTCCCTGGTAGATGCCCGCCGGGGCATTGGCCGAAACCAAGACCTGGAAGGCCGTCGTCAAAGTGGCCGTCGAGGTCGACGTTCGGGTGGGGGTCTCGGTCGACGTCGCGGTCCGGGTCGGAGTCCTCGTAGGGGTCAAAGTGGCGGTCGGTGTCCGGGTCAAAGTAGGAGTGGAAGTCGAGGTAGAGGTCGCCGTTGAGACGCAACGGCTCGTTTCCGGAGGACCTAGCGGACCAGAATTATTGGGGTCGAATCCAGAGCTCAAGGCCAAGATTATCTTATCGACGACCACCCCATCCTCCCTCATCCACAGGTTCAATGTATGGACCCCGACCGGGATGGTCATCCTGGGTAGCCCGCCTCCACCCCCACCGCCTTGATCCGTCCTCGTCCATTGCCAGGAATTCGTGTTGGTCAAAAGCATGTCGTCGGCCGTTCCGATCGGATTTCCATCCAACCCGAAGTGGACCGAGTTGCTGTCGGACGAAGGGGCGTTACCCCGGAACCAGAGGTAATAGGTCCCGGCTTGAGTGATATTGATCCGGTAATCGAGCCTTGGCGCCGCCGCGACGTAACCCGTGCCGCCGCTTGCATCCGGGTAACTCGTCCCAAAATCCGGGAGGACCTGCATAGCGCCATTTCCGCTGAAATTAGAAGGCGCGGCAACGAATTCCCACTGCTGGTTCCCTTTCGGAACGCTCAGGTCGTAATTTTCGGCTTCGATCGATAGGAAGTTCCCAGCTCCTGAATTTTGATTGATGACGCAAGCCTGGGGGGTCATGGTCGGCGTATGGGGCACGCAGATCGGCATCCCCCACTCGTTGACCCGTAGTATCCCGCTGCCGTTTTCCCCGCCCACGGCGTATAACATCCCATCCACGACCGCCACCGCCAGCCCCGCCCTGGCCGTTGGTAAGAAGGATGACGACGCGAGAAGGGACCAAGTGTTGGCTGAGGGATCGTAAACTTCGATGGAGTTCAAGAAAGTGGCGCCGTTCCGTCCACCGATGGCGTACAGGTAGCCGCTGAATTCAACAAGGGCGAAATCCGATCGAGGGACGTTCATCGAAGCGCGTGGGGTCCAGTTGTTCGTCGAAGGATCGTAGGCTTCGACCGTTGTCAACGCATTGTTCGTGGTCGTTTGACCCCCGACCGCGTAGAGCAACCCGTTCAAGACCCCAACGGCTAAGTCATATCGTGGGTTATCCATCGGATCTCGGGGGGTCCAACTATTCCCGGACGGGTTATAGGCGAACGTTTCTTCTTGGGCGGCCGATGCCCAACCACCCACTGCGTAAAGGGTCCCGTTCAACACACCCACGCCGACCCCAGCCCGCTGTTGGGGCAGGGCATTGCGGCCGGTCCAAGAATTTGTCGCAGGATTGTATGACGCGACAAAGCCCAACGGAGAACTGGAAAATCCGCCGATCGCGTAGAGGAGGCCGTTGAGGACACCCACTCCCAGACCATACCGGTTATTGGACATATTCGCGCGCGCGGTCCAGGAATCACCGGTAAGATCGTAAGCATAGACAGTGTTCGTAGCTGAACCGCTCCAACCGCCGACCGCATATAACAGTCCGTTCAAGGACCCGACCGCGAGAGCGGAACGGGCGGCCGGCAGGTCCTTTCGAGTACCCCACATGATCCCTAGCGACGAACTGGACCCGCAGGGTGTCGAGGTGGAAGTCGCGGTCGGGGTTCCCAACACCCCCACTTGGACCACTTCGATGGCGTTGACGAAAGCCCTGGCTTCGCTGGATATGGACAGGTTCAACGCGCCGTCGTTCACCAAAACAAGGAAGGTACGGTCATAAGCGACACGCAACCCCGCCACGGTAGCCAGGTCCAGTCCGACCAATACCGGCTGATCCTCGGCCGCGACATCCAGGGGCTGGAAATTCCCCGAGATCGCTGGAAGGGCCCACTTCAGGGTGACCTGGTAAACCCCATTCGGGACATTGAACCGATATTCCAACAGATCGTCCGCGTAACGGTAGGTTTGGTAAAGACTCTGCTCCGTGGTCCCGCCAACGGGGTTGTTCATATTGACGGCGGTCGAAGATAAAACCGTATAGCCGTAGGGACCCGCATTGTTACCTGAACCAAAAGCCCGATCCGCCGACCAAACCCTTCCCGCGGAAGTGATCTGGGCTCCACCGGTGTTCACCCGATAGATCAATGCCCCCGGGAAAGGGGTCCAAGTGGAAGTTTGGGTAAAGGTCGACGTGGCCGTCGGGATGGGGGTAATGGTCGTAGTCGCGGTCCTTGTTTTAGTATTCGTAGCCGTAAAGGTCGGCGTCAGGGTCTTTGTCAAAGTTTGGGTATTCGTTGCGGTGGAAGTCAAGGTCGGGTCCGAGGGGGTCGGCGTGATGGGTGAAACGACCACGGAGAGGGTCCCTTCGACCCCTGTCCCACCGGTTTCCGCGGCCTTCAAAACGACCGTGCCCGCGCTTTGGAACTCGATCTCCACCCAGGCTACCCCATCCTTGAACTCAACTGGATTGGAGGGTCGACTTGAAATGGTCCCCCCCGTGGCCGTTATGTCCGCGTTGCCGGAGTAGGTCGGAACCAGGTTGTCATTTGCATCCAGGGCTTCGATGCGATACTTGGCCTTTTCCGTCAGGAATGCATCCGTCTGCCCTACCCAACGATATTTCGCCACGGCCATTCCATAGGCCCTGAAGATCCCCGACGCCGACGAGATGAAGAGGGTGTTGTCGACAACGGCAGGAGAGACCCGGACAGGCCCCCCCAGATCGATCGTCTGGAGGGTGTTACCGTTGTTGGCGAGATCCAAGGCATAGGCCTTGCCGTCATTGCATCCGACATAAATGGCCCCATTGGCGATGGCTGGGGTCGAGTAGATCCCATCCGGCAGGGTCTTCGACCAAAGGGCGGAGACAGTGCCTCCATCGTGGAATTCCCTCGCGAACACTTCCCCACTTTCCAGACACCAAACCAGGGTCGTCGAGGAACTCCCCCTGGCGGCGACCGGCGAGGAGGAATGAGGACCTTGGACGGATGTGTTGACCGCTGGGTAAGCCACGGTCCCATCGGCGGTCTTGAAACTGGAAAGGGTCCCGCCATTCGAAAGGTTGTAAACCACCCCACCCGCGACCGCCGGGGTGGATTTCGTCGGCCCAACGGGAATGGCCCGTTGAAAAACGCCTTGGTCATTCAAAACATGGAGATCGCCGTCATAAGAAGGGATGAAGATATTGGAGCCGTCATAAGCCGGGGAGGAAAAGATGATCCCGCCTGTTTGGTATTCCCAAAGTGAGGTCCCATCCAAGGCATCCAACGCATGAAGCGAACCGTTGTTGGACCCGCATAAAACGATTTGAGAAGACCCGACAGAAATGACGGCGGGGGAGGAAAAGATCCCGCCTCCCAACCCTGTTTTCCAAACCAGCTCACCGGTCCCCGCATCCAGGCAATAGAGTTTCCCATCCGTCGAACCAATGAAAACCCTCTCGTTCCCGCTTATAACGCCCACCGCCGGAGAAGCATAAATGGCCGAATCAGTCTTATATTCCCAAGCCGGTGGATTTTTACCCGAAACCAACGGCGCGCCATTCTCGAATGCGTAAAGGACCCCAGTAATGGAAGCAATATAGGAACGGCCGTTGGAAACAACGGGTGACGAGTATCGGACCGCGTTCTCCGAGTAGTCAGTATCGGCTTCCCATTTCAAGGCCAACAAGGGGGAGAGGGATTGGGCCGCGACATGGGCCGAACGGTCCGCCACGTTCTTGAAAAAGGGCCAGGAACCGGCACACAGGTCCGATGGGCCGCCCAAAAAGACGGCTCCCAGTGCGAACCCCAATAGGTTTGCCCTTCCGATCAGCCTCATCACACGTCCTTAGAACGATAAGTTAATGCTGGCTCCCGGCAGAATTCCCGAAACCGGCTCCAAGTAACCCGGAGTGATCCCCCAAACAAGCTTCTCGCTTAAAACCCCAAAAGCCTCGGCATACAAGGCTTTTTCCCTATTCCCATTGATGTCCGCCGCTGAAATAGGCGCGTCGATCAGGCCGTACAACATGGCCCCGTAGTAAGCGACGGCCCCAGCTCCGCCTGCGCCCGACGATCCATTCCTGTTCGTGAGCGTCAGTAGCCAACCTCCAACAACAACACCCTCGATAATGAACCCTTTTGCGTGGTCCCCATTGATGTGTTGTCCTAATCCCGCGATGAGCGATGCCAAGCACGACAAAGCCGGTGATTTTTGCCCCTCCACCTTGATGGTTTCTCTTGCGAGGCTTTCCACATCCGCCATCTTGAATTCT
>Ga0315912_10004083_pt1 | contig 14030 bp, 14 predicted proteins | sample VfabasoilMG_FD_204469 | JGI IMG/M metagenome (GOLD analysis project Ga0315912, IMG submission 204469) | Garden soil microbial communities collected in Santa Monica, California, United States - V. faba soil | ecosystem: Environmental > Terrestrial > Soil > Garden | place: USA: California... | reverse complement strand
AGAAGCTTCCCGTCGGAACGATGGGACCCTCGACCCACGCGTACGGCGGCACGCGCATGGGCGACAACGCCGAGACCAACGTGGTGAATCGCTGGGGGTTTTCCCACGAGGCCCCGAATCTCGGGGTGCTCGGGGCGTCGGTCATGGGAACGAGCGGTGCCAGAAACCCGACGCTTACGGCTCAGGCATTGGCCTGGCGGACGGCCGACTACCTGACGAAGAGCTGGAAGCAACTAGCCGGGTAAGTCCTCCCGGCTCGCGAAAAATTTCCCGACCAGAGCCGTTTGCCAGACCGCAACAGGGGGTTTTTCCGCCCTTTCTGGCGCTTCTTCTCGGTGGCATTCTGTTTGCTTCCATCCGGTACGGAAGGAAGTTGATCATGTCTGCATACGATTCAGTGCTTGAAGCCCCGCCTCAGCCGCTCGAACAGTTCGTGCTCGAGCCCGGGTGCTCCCAAGGGATCGATTTCCAGTCTCTCGAGATCGGCAGCACGGTGACCGTGCGCACGAAGTTCTCCTCGTATCGCCTGGTCGTAACCGATCCGGAAAACGGCGGCGCGGTGGTGACTGGCGGTCGCCTGTTCCCCGAGGCGACACCGATTCGCGTTGAAGGCGCCACGGCTGGAGGGACGGCGATCAAGGCGGCATGGATTGGCGTGGGCCTGCGGCTCGAGATGCTCGCTCTCTCAAATCGCGTCACGACTTCAGTAGTGCGGTCGGTGACGGTCGAACCGCCGCCACTCTCGCGAGTCTGCTAGGTAACCGTCCCGCCGCGTGGTGTCACCACGCGTCACTTCAGAAGATCAGCAAGCCCAGTGTGTTTGTATCGTCGCGCCTGTTCACGGGCAGTGCGTCCCTCGCCGTTGCGAATGCTGCGATCGGCGCCAGCAGCGAGTAGCGCCTTCAATGTCTCGGTATCCCCCTCGTCCAAAGTCGCGGCGTACATGAGCGGCGTGTAGCCGAAATCATCGACCGCATTGAGCTCCACTCCTGCCTTCACGAGCACGGGGATGACCGTCGCTCTGTTGGTGATCGTCGCCCAATGGAGCAGATTGACGCCCGAGCTCTCGGTGAGATTCACGTTGCCGCCAGCGTCGACGAGTGCCTGCACCACCCCCGGGTGCCCAAAGGTGACGGACTCAGAAACCGCTTGGGCCGATGCCTCCGCACCGCGAGCGAGCAACAACCTGACGCTCTCGAGATCGCCGCTCATGGCCGCGTACTGCATCGGTGAGTGACGTCCCCGCTCGGGCGGCTGCGCATCGGCACCTGCCTCAAGCAGGGCCCGAAGCGATGCACTCGTGCCGTAGTGTGCCGCGGCGATCGTCAGCGCGTCGGTGCCTGCTGCGCCTCGGCGCTTCACGTCGGCACCACGTGCCACGAGCAGGCGAACTTTGTCTGCGTCCGGCGCCGCCATCATCAGCAGCGTTGTCCCTCTCTCTGTCTTGCGGTTTGGATCGAGGCCAGCGTCGAGAGCCGCTTTGAGATCGCTCGGCGATCCGAACAACGCCACTCTCGCCCATGGAGCGTCGGCGCTCGCCGTCGGCTGAACGTCGCCCGCGCCTTGAGGCGACTCTGGAAGCGCTGACATCAGCGCCATCACCGCCCAGCAACTTCCCGCGTAGGACAGGAACTCGTCCTTGCGGTATGGAAACCCGGTCGTGAAGTACTCGGGGCTCACTTCCGCAGGCGAGAGCATCCGTGTTCGAACATGCCACGTGCCATCGCGCGCCTGCGAGGACACAAGGAACTTCAGCCCCTTCTGCCATACAGGATCGCTCGTCGGCACTCCGGCCTCGTGCAAGGCGTAGAGCGCTTCTCCCGTCGAATACGCGTCGGAGTCGTAGCGCGGGAGCTGCGGCCATCCGCCATCCGATCGCTGGCGCTCGATCAAATCGCGTCCGGCGGCACTCGTCTCTACAGCCGAAGCGGCCGCCCACACGAGGCCCATCACCCGGAATGCCGCGTCCTCGGTTGATTGCGGTCGCGTTCTGGTCAGCCACTCACGCGCGCGCCGCAGAACCGCGTCCCGTTCTGCTGCGGCTTCCGCTGGCAAATAGGTCCGCACGGCGCGGATGGCAGTTGCGGTCGCGGTGAACACACTGCTCGAGTGCGGCGGACGGAAGTCTGATGTGATCCAGTGGCCATCTTCGCGCTGCCAACGCGCGATCCGGCGTGCATACACACCAGTCGTCAGGTCGGCTCGAATGCCAGCGGCTCCTGCCGCCATTAGCAGGTAGCTGTCGTTTGGCGTCGGATCTGAGAGGTTCGCAACCTGCACGGCGTCGTCGAACGCATTCGCGTTGCGCAGTTCCCGAAACGTTCGCGCTTCGACCGTATCGAGGACCTTCGTCTCGACGCTGAACCCGCGCTGTCGCGCCATACGGAGTGTGAGCACGGCCAGCGAGTTGTGGTGGCACGATACGCACGCGCGCTGCGACACAAAGTTGGCCGCCGATCGCTGAAGGATCGGCAGCGCGCGCGTGACGGCGGCTCGCGCTTCCGGCGCTGTTTGCGCAGACGCCGCATTCGCCACGAGGACGAAGAGAAGAAGAAGGCGAAGAACCATCCTGTGAGAATAGACTGGATCCATGATTCGTTCGGTTGCCGTGCTGGGTGCTGGTGTGATGGGCGCCCAGATTGCGGCGCACGTCGCCAATGCCGGCGTGCCGGCGCTCCTGCTCGACGTCACCGCAGAGGCTGCAACCGAGGGCCTCAAACGCGCGCGGGCGCTCAAGCCAGATCCATTCTTCACTCCCGACAGCTGGAAGCTCGTCACGACCGGCAGCTTCGATCAGGGCTTTGCGAAGCTGAAAGACGCCGATTGGATCGTCGAGGCCATCGTCGAGAAGCTCGACGTGAAGCGAGAGTTGTTCGCTCGCGTCGATCAGGCGCGCCGTCCTGGATCGATCGTCAGCACGAACACCTCCGGCATTCCTGTGCACGCCATCGCCGAAGGGCGCAGCGACGACTTCCGCCGCCACTGGCTGGGCACGCACTTCTTCAACCCTCCGCGCTATCTGCATCTGCTGGAAATCATCCCGACGGAGGAAACCAGTCGCAGCGTCATCGATGAAGTGACTTCGTTTGCCGATCACCATCTCGGCAAAGGTGTGGTGATCGCGAAGGACACGCCCAACTTCATCGGCAACCATCTCGCGCTCGCTGGCGTCGTTCCTCTGCTCTGGCTCGTCGCGGCCGGCGAGTACACGATCGAAGAGATCGACGCGATGACAGGCCCGGCGATCGGCCGGCCAAAGAGCGCCACGTTTCGCACGCTGGATCTGGCCGGGATCGACATCCTCGTTCACGTCATCCGCAACCTGCACGAGAGCCTTGCCGACGAGAAAGCGCGCGCGCGTTTCGTGCTCCCGCCATTTGTCGAGCAGATGCTCGCAAAAGGGCTCATCGGCGAGAAGAGCGGCCAGGGTTTCTACAAGCGCGTCACAGGAGCCGGTGGCGAGTCCGAGATTCTCACGCTCGATCACGAGACGCTCGCGTACCGGCCGCGGATATCGTCGAAGCTTCCCTCGCTCGATGCTGCGAATGCGATCGCCGACATCGGTGAACGGATCAAGACACTCTTCAACGGCAAGGACCGTGTTGGACAGTTTCTTCGCTCCACGCTGGCACCTGCCCTGGTCTATGCCGCCCGTGTGCTGCCGGAGATCGCCTCCTCCCCCGACGACGTGGACCGTGTGATGCGATGGGGGTTCGGGTGGGAGTTGGGCCCATTCGAGATCGCCGACGCGATTGGAATCGATCGCGCAATCGAAGTTGCCCGCGAGATCGATCCCGATCTCCTGGCCAATGGAACGCCGGCCATCTGGCGCACACCGGTCGACAGCGGTCGCAACCGGCTTCGCGACGGCGAAGTGGCAGCCGCGGCGACCGACCTGCTGATTCTCCGCGCGGCGAAGGATCGCACGCAGGTCGTGAAGAAGAACCCGGGCGCGAGCCTCGTCGATCTCGGCGACGGCGTCCTGGCCGTCGAGTTCCATTCGAAGATGAACGCGATCGGCGGGGACACGATCCAGATGTTGCAAGCAGGCGTGCGCGAAGCGGAGCGCAACTTCGCCGCGCTGGTCGTCGGCAACGAGGGCCTGCACTTCTCCGCCGGCGCGAACCTGATGCTCGTGCTGCTCGAGGCGCAGGAAGAGAACTGGGACGAGCTCGACCTGATGGTCCGCACGTTCCAGCAGACGACGCTGGCGCTGCAGTATGCGGCGGTGCCGGTTATCGTCGCTCCTGCCGGTCTCACTTTGGGCGGCGGATGCGAGATCGCGCTCCATGCCGATCGCGTCCAAATAGCAGGTGAGACGTATCTCGGGCTGGTCGAGGTGGGAGTGGGTGTGATTCCAGCCGGCGGCGGAACCAAGGAGATGGTTGCGCGCGCGGCCGAATCGATGCTTCCGGGAAGCACAGACTTTCTTCCATCGATCCAACGTGCATTCGAGACGATTGGCTTCGCGAAGACATCGGCCAGCGGCCCGGATGCGATCCGGATCGGCTACTTGCGCCCGGTCGATGCCGTCACGATGAACCGCGACCGCTTACTCAGTGATGCGAAAGCACGCGCGCTCGAGCGCGTGCGCGAGGGCTACACCGCTCCGCCACGACGAACAGGGATCGCTGTCGGCGGCGAGAGCGTGGCTGCGACGCTGAAGCTTGGAGTGCATCTCGCCTGGAAAGCCGGCCGCATCAGCGATCACGACACGCTGATCGGACGGAAGCTGGCCACGATCATGACCGGCGGAGATCTGCCGCACGCGGCGATGGTCTCGGAGCAGCATCTGCTCGACCTCGAGCGCGAGGCATTCCTCAGCCTGCTCGCCGAGGCAAAAACACGGGAGCGAATTCAGCACACGCTGAAGACCGGCAAGCCCTTGAGGAACTAGTGAAGATCATCGACAGAGGATCCGGCACGCCCGTCGTGCTTGTCCCTGGAATTCAGGGCCGGTGGGAATGGATGCGACCCGCCGTCGATGCGCTGTCGCAGCGATTTCGTGTCATCACGTTTTCGCTCGCCGATGAACCGACCGGCGGCGCGTCGTTTGACGAGGGCTCGGGCTTCGACTGTTATGTGCGGCAGATTGGCGATGCATTGGATGCGGCCGGAGTGGAGTCGGCGATCGTATGCGGGATCTCGTACGGCGGGTTGATCGCCGCCACGTTTGCCGCCCGGCATCCGGAGCGCACGCGCGCCGTTGTCGTGGTCTCGGCCATTCCGCCGTCATGGAAGCCCGATGCTCGCGCCAGGTTCCTGATGCGGGCGCCGACACTGCTCTCACCGCTCTTCTGCGTAAACTCACTTCGGCTCCTTCCAGAAATGTTCGCTGCAAAGGAGAGCTTGCGGTCCGCGATCGCCTTTGCCTTTCGACATCTCGCCACGGTCATCGGGAATGGTTTCTCGCCGCGCCTGATGGCGAGGCGCGTCCGGCTGCTCGAGGGAAACGATCTCGAGACCGAACTGACTCAGGTTCGCCTGCCAACGCTCATCGTCGTCGGGCAGGTGGAGCTCGATCGCGTCGTGCCGGTTGCCGTCACGCGGGAGTATCTCCGCTTGTGGCCCAATGCCCGCTTCGCATCGCTCGCTCGCAGCGGACACCTCGGCTGCATCACCAGGCCTGACGAGTTCGCAGACCTTATCACTCGATTCGCGGAGGGCATTTCCCGCCCACAGGATCACAGGAGACTCGTCGTTGGCTGAAACCGTTCGAGAAATTCCGGGAGCAGTTGGTCAGTTGGAAGCGTTGCTCGACCTGCCGAATGGGGCGCCGAGCAGAGCCGTGGTCCTGGCGCACCCGCTGCCGATCAAGGGCGGCACGATGCACACGAAGGTGGTGTTTCAGTCGGCGAAGGCGCTGACGCGAATCGGCTGTGTGGTGCTGAGGTTCAACTTCAGAGGGGTAGGCCGCAGTGCCGGAACATGGGACAACGGCCGCGGTGAAATGGACGATTATCGGGCCGCCGTGGACTTTCTGTCGGATCGATATCCCGGCCTGGAGATGTGGGCTGCGGGGTTCTCCTTCGGCTCGTACATTGCAATGACCTCGGGGGCGGACGATGATCGGATCTGCGCGTTGATCGGGATCGCGCCGCCGGTGAATCGTTATGAGTACGCGTCGGTGAAGCTATCGACGAAGCCGAAGTTCATCGTGCATGGCGAAAGCGACGAGCTGATTCCTCTGAAGGCCGTGCGGGACTTTTACGCCCGCCTTCAGGATCCCAAAGAGCTCGTCGAGATCGATCGCGCCAACCACCTGTTCGACGGACAGGCGAGCGAAGTGGGCGACGCGCTCGAAGAATTGCTGACGGATTTCTCATGCGGGAAGCAGTAATCGTTTCGGCCACACGCACGGCAGTCGGCAAGGCGCCGAATGGCGCATTGAGAACCGTACGCCCGGACGAGATGGCTGCGGCCGTGATCGGCGAGGCTCTGCGCCGCGTGCCAGGCCTGAACCCCGCGGACGTGGACGATGTGATGGTGGGATGCGCGATGCCGGAGGCCGAGCAGGGGCTGAACGTCGCGCGCATCGCGAGCCTTCGCGCCGGCGTTCCGGTCGATGCGGCAGCTGTGACGATGAACCGGTTCTGCGCCTCCGGGCTGCAAGCGATCGCCTCGGCCGCTGAACACGTCATGTGTGGCTTCGCCGATATCGTCATCGCCGGGGGCACCGAGTCGATGAGCCTGGTGCCGATGGGCGGCAACAAGGTCTGCCCGAACCCGACGCTCGTCGAGGAGTATCCGGACGTCTATCTGAGCACCGGTCTGGTGGCAGAGAACCATGCACGCGAGCACACGATCTCCCGCGACGAGCAGGATGCCTTCGCGCTGCGGAGCCATCAGCGCGCGCTTGCGGCGATTGATGCAGGCCGGTTCGCCGACGAGATCACTCCGCTCACGTTCGAGGTGGCCTCTCCTGGATCCAACGGAGCGCCTGTGTCTCGCTCGGTAACGTTCTCGCAGGACGAGGGCCCGCGGCGGGACACGTCGGCGGCAGCGCTCGGCAAGCTTCGCCCGGCGTTTCACGTCACCGGAACCGTGACCGCAGGCAATTCGTCGCAGACAAGCGATGGCGCCGCGGCGGTGATCGTGACGTCGGCGGAAGCAGCCCGCGATCGAGGACTGCAACCGCTTGCGCGACTCGTGTCGTACGCCACCGCCGGCGTCGAACCTGAACGCTTCGGCATCGGTCCGGTTCCAGCAGTAAAGAAGGCGCTCAAGCGCGCCGGACTGACGCTCGACCAAATTGATCTCGTTGAATTGAACGAGGCATTCGCGGCACAGGTGCTGGCCGTCCTTCGCGACCTGCCGATCGATCCCGATCGCCTCAACGTCAACGGCGGTGCCATCGCGCTTGGTCATCCGCTTGGGTGTACAGGCGCAAAGCTCACAACGACACTGCTGTACGAGATGCGGCGCCGCAAGGCTCGCTATGGGATCGTCACGATGTGCGTCGGAGGCGGAATGGGCGCCGCCGGCATCTTCGAACGCTTATAGGGGGTCGGGAGTCATTTGATGAGTACAGTTCATTCTCAACCCACGGCGTCCTCTTTAAATGACCCCCGACCCCATTTTCGGGGCGGCTCGTGGCTGCTCCAGGACGCGGCGGTCGCGGACGTCTTCACTCCCGAGAAGCTCTCCGACGAGCATCGGCTCATGGCGCAGACGGCGAGCGAGTTCGTCGAGTCGGAAGTGCTGCCAATGCTCGATCGCATGGAGCAGAAGGACTGGCAGCTCGCACGCGCGCTGATCAAGCGATGCGGTGACCTTGGCCTGCTCGGCATCGCGGTGCCTGAAGCGTACGGCGGCCTCGATCTCGACAAGGCTTCGTCGCTCGCGGTCTTCGAGCGCATCGGCCCGTCGGCGTCATTCGCAACCACGTTCGGCGGTCAGGCCAACCTCACGATCCTTCCGCTGGTGCTGTTCGGTACGCCGGCGCAGAAAGAGAAGTACCTGCCGCGACTCGTGAGCGGCGAGATCGTCGGTGCGTACGCACTGAGTGAGTCGGGCTCGGGCTCGGACGCGCTCGCGGCCAGGACGCGCGCCGTGAAGCAGCCGGACGGCACCTGGCTCCTCAACGGCGAGAAGATGTGGATCAGCAACGGCGGCTTTGCCGACGTCATCATCGTCTTCGCCAAGGTAGACGGCGAGCAGTTCACCGCCTTCATCGTCGAGCGCGCGTTCGGCGGAGTGACCTCGGGAAACGAGGAACACAAGATGGGGCTGCACGGCTCCTCCACCACGCCGATCCTGCTGCAGGGTGCTCGCGTGCCCGCGGAGAACGTGCTCGGTGAGATCGGCAAGGGACACAAGGTTGCGCTGAACACGCTGAACTACGGCCGCTTCAGCCTGGGCGCGATGTGTATCGGCGGCGCGCGTGAGGCGATCGCCGATGCAGCGTCATACGCCGCGTCGCGCCGGCAGTTTGGCCAGCCGATCGCATCGTTCGGCGCGATCAAACACAAGCTGGGCGAGATGATCGCCAGGGTCTACGCCGTTGAAAGCCTCATCTATCGAACGGCGGGGCTCATCGACGCGACGCTGGCGAGCTCGTCGCACGACGGCGCGTCGATCGCGCAGGCCTTCGAGGAGTACGCAGTCGAGGCGTCGATCGCCAAAGTCGCCGGCAGCGAAGCGCTCGACTACGTGCTCGACGAGAACGTCCAGATTCACGGCGGAAACGGCTTCGTGAAGGACTACTCGGCCGAGCGCTACTTCCGGGACGCCCGCGTCAACCGCATCTTCGAAGGCACCAACGAGATCAATCGACTGCTCATTCCCGGCATGCTCGTACGAAGAGCGATCAAGGGAGAGATTCCTCTGATCGCCGCTGCCCGCCGGTTGCAGGACGAAGTGCTGTCGCCAACACTCGGCAGCGCGAGCAGCTCGGATGACCAGGTGCTCGGCGAGGAAGTCCGCGTCGTCGCTGCGTTCAAGAAGGTCGCACTGATGATCATCGGCACCGCGATGCAGACCTACGGCGAGAAGTTGACGGATCAACAGGAGGTCCTCAGCTACGCAGCCGACATCTTGATGGACACCTACGCCGGCGAGAGCGCGGTGCTGCGGGCCCAGAGCGCCGGCGACACCGATCCGCGGCGCGCCAGTCTCCACGCCGCGGCCGCGCGTGTGTTCGTGCACGATGCCGGGCTGCGCGTCGAGGCCAGCGCCCGCTCGGCGCTCTCGGCGATGGCTGAGGGCGACACGCTCCGCACGCTGCTCGCCGCACTTCGCAGAATCCTGAAGGTTCCACCAGTGAACACCGTTGCACTTCGTCGCACGCTGGCCGAGGCGGCCGTCGCTGAGGGAAAATACGTATTAGGTTTCTAGTCAGGCAGACCCAAGGTTCGGACCGAGTGAATCGACGTATTTTCCTTCCGTGTCTGGCGGTCGTCTTCGCGACCGCGTGCTCATCGGGGCCGGGTGCACCGCAACTTGCGACATCCGACGTCGCCTCATGGCGATCGATTCGCGATGAGGTGTTCTCCAAAGCACCGGAGTGCGGCTCGCCAACGGCAACCGACGACTGCTCACCGGTTCCACAGGCTACTCGCGCCAAGCTGCTGCCCCTTCGTTATTACGAGATCAACCCGAGCTACAACGTCCCAGCCGCGTTACGTCTCTCTGAGGACCGGCCGGCCTTCGAGATGCCGACGTCCACCGGCACGCTGCGCCGCATGGAGCGCGTCGGCGTGCTCGAGTTCAAGTTGAACGGCCAGGCGATGACGCTTGCGGCGTTCGTCGAAGAAGGCACGCGACGAATCGAAAGCCTCTTCGTCCCATTCGCCGATCAGACGACGGGTGCCGAGACCTACTCGGCCGGGCGCTATCTCGACCTGCATCCGACACCAACCGGCATCTACACGATCGACTTCAACAAGGCCTACAACCCGTACTGCGCCTACAACAACACGTACGAGTGTCCGTTCCCGCCGCCATCGAATCGTCTGAAGCTCGAAGTTCGCGCGGGTGAGAAGGCGCCGGGTATATGAACCGGCCGCTGCAGGCGATCGTGTTCGATTTCGACGGCGTCATCGCCAACAGCGAGCCGCTGCATCTGCTCGCGTTCCAGCAGGCACTCGCCGCGGACGGCGTCGAGCTGAGCGCGACCGACTACTACTCGCGATATCTCGGCTACGACGACGTCGGGATGTTCGAGGCGCTGGGACGTGATCGCGGAATGTCGATGCAGGGTGAGCGCGTGGCGGAACTCGTGGCGCGCAAGGGCGATCGGATGCAGGACCTGCTGCACTCCGGTTCGGTGCTCTTCCCGGGCGCACTCGAGTTCATCCGCGAGGCGGCAGCCGCAGTGCCAATCGCGATCGCGTCCGGAGCCTTGCGCCACGAGATCGACGAGATCATCGACGCGGCAGGCGTCGCGGATCTCTTCGCCACGATCGTCGCTGCGGGCGACACGCCGGAGAGCAAACCGTCGCCGGCACCGTATCGCCTGGCATTCGAGCAGTTGCGCGAGCGCACAGGCCGCGATCTCGATCCGAGACGCTCGGTTGCCATCGAAGACTCGCGGTGGGGTCTCGAGTCGGCGCGTGGCGCAGGTCTCCGGTTGGTGGGCGTCACCACCAGCTACGCCGCCGGGGAACTATCGTCAGCCGAGCTCGTCGTCGACGGGCTTGCCGCGTTGACGTTGCCCGCGCTCGACAAGTTGGTTGCGAGCTAGGACACGGAAGTCAGAAGCACAGTGAAGAAGGAACTACTTGCGGCCCTCGTCGATGCGTCGAACACAGCTGGGACGGCGCTCGCCCCGGCCGCGCTCGTCATCGCGCGCGTGGAAAACCCGCGGCTGAATCCCGATCCGTATCTCGCACGGCTCGATGCCATGGGCGATGCGGCGCGGCGTGTCATCGAGCGTCACGCCTCTTCCAGCGGCGACATGTCCCCGCAAAGCGGCGTGAAGGCGCTCAACGAGTATCTCTTCGACGAGCTCGGGTTCACCGGCAATCGCGACAAGTACGAAGACCCGAGGAACAGCTGCCTCAACGAGGTTCTCGAGCGGAAGACCGGCATTCCGCTGACGCTGTCCATCGTCTACATGGAAGTTGCACGGCGGGCCGGGCTGCAGGTCGATGGCATCAACTTCCCCGGCCACTTCCTCGTCCGCTGCCCGCAGGCGCACTCGGACCAACTCGTCATCGATCCATTCCACTCCGGCGCGCTGCTGTCGGAGCACAACTGCCGGCTGCTGCTGCAGAAACACGTCGGCAGCGAAGTCGCGTTCAGCCGATCGCTGCTCGCGCCGGCAACACGCAGCCAGATCCTCGTGCGGATGCTGCTGAACCTGAAGCGCATCTACGTCCACATGCGCTCGTTTCCGCAAGCCCGCGACATCACCGAGTTGCTGCTCGCGCTGACGCCTTCGGCTCTGAGCGAGCTGCGCGATCGCGGTCTACTTGCCTATCAGTTGAACGACGTGACCGGTGCGCTCAGAGATCTCCAGGCGTACTTGAAGCTGTCGAGCATGAGCGAGGCGGACAAAGACGCGAAAGCCGAGCACCAGCAAATCTGGGAGCACGTGAAGACGTTGCGACGCCGGGTCGCGGCACTGAACTAAGAGCGGGCCTGCAATTCCACGATGTTCCCTTCGGGATCGCGAACGTAACACCACGTCACGCGCGCCGTCGGCGAGACGGCGACGGTGACGACATCACCGACCGCCGATCCACCTCGAGACAGCACCTGCTCGCGCGCATCGGCGACCGAGTCCACGGCGAACGCGATGTGCGCGAAGCCCGGTCGGTGCGGCACGCGCGGCGCCTCTGCTGCGGGCTCTGAATACTCGAAGATCTCGAGCGTCGGTCCATCAGGTCCGACGCCAGGCAACCGCAGGTGCATGCCGCGAAGGCGCGCACCAGGCACGCCGGTTCCCGCCTCCATCTCCGCGCCGGACAAATTGCGTTCAGGCGGGACGGGCACGCAGCCAAAGACGTCCTGGTAAAAGCGCGCGAGACGTTGCCAATCGCGAGCGATGAGATTGGTGTGAACGTAACGCGCGCCGCGGATCACGTGCTGAACTTAGCACGTCGTGACGAGCCGAGTGATTTCTGTTGTGCGCGTGTGTCAGTGTCTGCGGTCGCGTCGATCTTCGCGATGGTCACGGTGATCTTCTCGACGATCACGCCGATCCTCACGGAGGTCCCATCGATCTTCGCGACGGTCGCGCCAGCCACCCTGGCGCCGTGCATCGCGGACGTCTTCATGGGCGTCACGACGATCCTCGCGGAGATCGCGGCGATCTTCACGGCGATCGAAGCGATCCTCGATCCGATCGCGTCTCTGATGACGAACCGTCTCGGCCAGTGCCGCTGACGTGGGTAAGAACGTGACGAGTAGTGCGGGAATAACGATCTTCGTAAGCTTCAGCATCGGTTGCCCCCCGGCAAGCGCTGTCAATGAGACGGGAGGCGCCCGCGTGGCGTTGCCTGAACGGCTTGAATTCAGAATGCAGAATTCAGAATGCAGGAAGAATCAGTCGTTTCTGCATTCTGCACTCGAAATTCTGCATTTCACCGGCTACCGACTCTCGTGCTCTGGCTGGCCACCGCTTTCCAGCGGCCATCGCGCACCACCCAGACATCCATGTACTGATACTGGACCTCGGTCGGCTTTCCCTTCACTGGCCCGACGAGATACTGCGTGAACCAGACGATAGCCGTGTCGCGATAGACCTTGACGATGAAGCCGTCGAGATGCGACGAATCGACCTGCTGATCGAACTCGCGCGCCAACTCCAGCTCCTTCGCTTTATCACCCCGAGAACCGTCACCGTACGTCGCAACGAACTCGTCCGCGAGCACGCTTTCGATGAAGGCGGCATTCTGGCTGTGGAAGGCCTCGTCCCAATCGCGTTCGAGCTCGATGAGTGTCTCCTGATCCGATTTCACATCCTGTGCCTGCGCGGTATGCGCGGCGACAAGAGATCCGAAGATCACGCACGCTAGTGTTCGCGTCCAGTTCATAGCGCCCTCGATTGCATTGTCCTTCAATTCACGCCCTGGACAACCAGCCACACACCAAGCAGGCCGATGAGGATGGCAATGGCGTATCGAAACTGGCGTATCGACAGGCCAAGCAGGACTCGCTCGCCAAGCATCGTGCCGATCAACACGCCCACCGTCGCAACGCTCAAGGGAACAACCAATGTGGCGAGCACGCCACCGGCGCGCCAGACGTAGATCGGCGTCCGTACGATGTCCACCAGCATCGCCGTTGCCGTGGCCGTCGCGACGTAGCGCACAGGCGAGAGCGACAACGACAGCATCGCCGCGGCTCGCAGCCCGCCCTGGTTACCAGCGAGGCCGCCAAAGAGGCCTGACAGAAGCCCAAGCACCCCGATCACGACACCGGCGACACGAACACGAGACGGCAGGTCGATGAGCGTAGCGACCGCTGTTGACAAGAGCAGAAGGCCAAGCGTGAGCGTCAGCGCGTCGTTGGAGAAGTAGGTGTAGAGAAGCGCGCCGACGAGCCCGCCGGCTGCGCTCAGCAGACCGAACCCTCGCAGCACGCTCCAATCGACATTCGCTCGCAGACGCCAGCAACGAAGTGCTGTGGCCGCAGCGTGCGGAATCGCCACCGCTGCAACTGCCGTTGCGGTTCCCATGCTCGCCGCGAGCAATGGTGTGAGAAGACTCCCGATGCCGAAGCCGGCGACGGACGCCGTGGCACCGCTGAGCACGGCAAGGGCAAACACGCCGACCAAGAACATCAACTCCCAATCTCCAAACTACCAACTCCCAAACTGAAGCGGGGGAGTTCAACTTGGGAATTGGATTCTTGGGAGTTGGGAGTTGACAAGCGTTCTTTACCCAACCTGCTGTCCGAAGCCGAGGACGTAGCCGTCGCGATCGCGCACGGCGAACTCCTCCATGTTGTACGCCTTCTGCACGATCGGTCCGTAGACCACGACAGCCCCGCGGCCTGTCAGCTCATCGTGCAGTGCGTGCACGTCGCGCACCCAGAAGAACGCATCCCATGTTCCGCCCTGGCGCTCGTTGGGGCTGATGTCT
>Ga0315912_10004082_pt1 | contig 14035 bp, 13 predicted proteins | sample VfabasoilMG_FD_204469 | JGI IMG/M metagenome (GOLD analysis project Ga0315912, IMG submission 204469) | Garden soil microbial communities collected in Santa Monica, California, United States - V. faba soil | ecosystem: Environmental > Terrestrial > Soil > Garden | place: USA: California... | reverse complement strand
TAGAACGCGGAAAGCACGAGCGCGGAATACGCCTCGCCGAACTCCATGTTCTTGACCATCTGTGCCTGCAGGGTGAACGCGATCAGCGGCACGCCGAATACCAGCGTGCCGTCCACGAGACTCGCCAGCCGCGGCGGCTGCCGATGTGTAAACAGGATCGTGATGGCCACGTAGAACACGAAGAACAGGATCAGGAAGGGTTCCGTACTGGCAAAGTAGGTCGGCTGGTAATAGCGGCAACCCCAGGACAGTCCGATCACGAATGTGAACATGAACCCCACCCAGTTCAGCACGCGCCACGCCTTGAACCAGGAAATACCGAGAATGCCGGCATTGAGAATGGCGTAATAGCTGAACAGCGTGACGTGGCTGCCGCTGCCGGTGGACAACAGGACCGGCGCAAGGAAACCACCCGCGGCCCCGAGCGTCGCCAGCGATCGGGAGTTCTGCGCGATGGCAAGAAACCCGGAGAAAACGACGAGCGCGACCATCAGCGGGAACGCCAGCCCGGCCGGCGCGAGAGCATAGGGCTTCACCGTGGCGAACACGGTCAGGTACAGGATGCCGACCGCGCCGCCCTGGAGCACCAGGCCGTAGCCCGCGTGCCGCTGGCGCAGGCGCCAGCCCGTGATCAGCATGGCGACGCCGCCGGCGGCGATTCCGGCCAGCCGGAACTCGATGGGTAGCGCGTTGCGCTCGACCGCGTAACGGATCAGAAACGCGGCGCCGAAGAACAGGATGATGACGCCGACTTTCACGACCACGTTGCCGGTCGTGAAGAATGTCCTGATGAAATCCAGCGCGCGGCTGAAGATGTCGGGCTCCGGCGGCGGCAGCGGCGCGAACACGCGCTTCGGCGGGGACACCGCGGATTCCGCCACAGAAATGGCCGGTGCTGCTTCGAGTTCGGCCGCCGGCACCTGTGGCGGCGCGGTCTCGCGCGTTTCGGTCCGGGGCTGCGGCACGGCCGGACTCACCGGCGGCGGCGGCACGACGGGCGCGACTCGCGGAGCCGGTTTTGCGGCGGCCTTGAGCGCCTCTTCGAGGTGGCGGATGCGATCCGAATGCTGGATGTAGCCGCCGAACAGGAAACCCAGGGCAAATCCGCACGCCGCGCCTTCGAAATCAGCCGCGGCGGCGCCGAGCACGAAGCCAATCAGGGAAAAGAGAATCTTCACGGGCGCGTTCCCCTAAACACATGCACCCGGTATGTTCCGGGTTTCTCGGCCCTTAGCGTTCGTGAAGCATGCGCCGGGCGCCGTCTGAAAATCAACACCCGCCACCGGACGGCCGAATGACCGGCCCCTGCCCCGACCGGCAACTACGGCGGGCCGAGCAGCGTCCGCGCGAGGTAGGACTTGAGGCGTTGCCAGGCATCCAGCGCGGGCTTGAGATTCTTCTCCGGATCGCGATCGACGTACAGCCAGAAGCCGTGTTCGACGTCGTCGTAGACATGCACCTCTTCCTTGACGCCCGCCTTGTGGAGAGCCGAGACAAACGTGTCCACCTGTTCGCGCGTGATGCGCTTGTCGAGGCCGGCGAAGGTGCCGTAGACCTCGTGGTGGATGTTCTTCATCTTCGCGGGATCGTCGAGCAGGCTGCCGTAGAAGATCGCGGTCGCCTCGTGATTCTCGCTGCCGATGGCGAAGCTCAGCGCCACGCCGCCGCCGAAACACCAGCCGATCGTGGCGACCTTGCCGGTGACGTCCGTGCGCGATTTGAGGAACGTCGCCGCGGCGTCGAGGTTGCGGATGATCTCCTCGGGATTCGCGAGCGTCTCCTGCACGAGCTTCATGTTCTCGTCGGGATTCGATCCCGTGCGCCCGGAATAAAGATCCACAGCGAGCGCGACGTAGCCCTCGGCGGCGAAGGCATCCGCCGTCTGCTTGATGCGCTCGACCAGCCCGTTCCACTCGTGGACCAGGATGACGGCCCCGTGCAATCCCTTGCCGGCGGGTTCGGCGAGGTAACCGACCGCTTTCGGATTGCCGACGTAGTACGGCACCATCGTGCCGCGCGGCGGCCCGGCCTTGCCGAGGATCGCGACCGGCACAGCATCGGGTGCGGTCGGGGCCGATGGAATCGGCTCCGCCATGGTCGACAGAGAGGCGATCAGAAGAAGCGCGAGAGCAAACGGGCGACGAAACGTTGCAGCGCCGCTCATTTCAGGATCAGTTCCTGGCCGACCTTGTCGCCGACGATGCGCCGGACGGTCAGCCGCTCGGTCATGAGCGTCTTCTCCTGGTCCTTGCTCAGCACCTTGCGCAGGATGGGAATGAACTTGTCATCCAGCCCGTCGAACGCGGCCCAGTTCTTGTACTCGGTGAGCAGCAGGATGTTCCAGTCGTCCGGGCCCATCGCGTTTGTTTCGATGATCTTCCAGGACAGCACCAGTCCCTGCTTCTGCGCCTCGTCCAGCGTCGGCTTGTAGGAGTGCGTGAGGCTTTCGAGATAGGTGTCCGACAAACCGTCGGCCGTGCGAATCATCGTGATGGCCCAGACCGAACCCTCGCTGTACGGCCGCTCCTCGGCGCTCGCGAAACCGGACCACAGTGCAACGGCCGCGACGACGGCGGCGAGAACGCGCTTCATGACACCCTCCAGACGCTGGAAATGCCGGCGGGCGCCGGCTGCGGCCATGATACACCCGCGTCAGCGGTCGTTGCCGTACCAGTAGCGCGCGGCGAACTCGACCCGGCGCGACGGCCGGAACACGGACAGCAGGCACAGCGGGATGACCTTCGTGAAATAGTGCCAGTCGCCGTACTGATCGAACTTCCGCGTCGAGGTGACGGCCTTGACCTGCGTGATGCGCCGCAGCCGCTGGCGCCGCGGCCTGCCGAGTTTACGCAGCGCCCACAGGAAGGCGATGTCCTCGGCCAGCTCCCGCTCTTCGTCGTAGCCGCCGATGGTTTCGAAATCCTCGCGCCGGCAGAACACGACACCGGTATCCATGCCGGTGAAGACGACCAGCGACATCATGGTGATGAACGTGGCGGCGATCCCGGGCGACCACCGATCCAGCCGCACGCCCGTCGCGCCCGCGACCACGTCGCCGCGATCCATCGCCGCCGCAATCGCGTTGAAGGTTTCGGGATGGATGAGCGAATCCGCGTCCACGAAACACAGGATGCGGCCGCGCGCGGCGCGCGCTCCACCGTTCCGCGCGCAGGCGATCCGCCGCCTCTCGACGGGCACGACACTGCAACCGCGCGCCAAAGCGATCGCGGTGGTGGCATCGGTGGAGGCGTTGTCGGCGACGATGACTTCGATCGCCTCCGCGCCGCCCGCGAACCGGCGCCGCGCCTCGTCCACGGTGTCCAGCAGGCGCGGCAGCAATTGCGCTTCATTGTGCGCGGGGATGATCAATGAAATATCGGTCATGCGAGATGAGAGATCAGACGCGCCGGTATTCCGCGCGCACGGCATCCGCGCCGTACCGGCGTTCGAGCCTGCGGATGGTGAAGTGACCCCGGCTCATGTCCTGAAAGTGATCGATGAACAGGTAGTTGACCACGGCGCCGCCGACCGCGCCAACGATCGGGATGGCCTGCGCGGCAGCCTTCTCGGTCACCTGTATCTCGAACCGCGTGGCGACCAGCGTGATCAGCCGGACGAGCGCCGGTGCGCCCTCCTCCGCGAGCGCATGCGCGGCAAGGTAATGCGTGGCCTCGGACACGGCCTCCGCGAGTGCCGCGCGCACGGCGAAGTAGCCGCTTTCGGCGGCATCGTCACCCCCGGCCGTGCCGCCAAGGGCGAACACCTCGATGCACGCGATCTGCGCGCCGGGATCCGCGAGATCCTCGCCGTTCGCCCGGGCAATGTCCGCGATCGAGCGGCACATGATGGTGGTGGAGACCGGAAGCTCGATCAGGAGCGCAGGCAGGCCGAAGAGTCCGCCGGTGGCGCCGGAGAGCGTGGCCGCCGCCTTGTGCCACCAGGGATAGGCATCGTCGTCCGTCCGTTCCATGGTCGTGAGCGCGGCTCGGAGCGCGTAATGCAGTGCGCCACGGACGGCGCTGCCGATGCCGCGCTGCCAGTCGGCCGGCAGCAGTTCGATCCCCTTCTCCAGGGGTGCGCCGATCAGGTTGCTCACCCTGACCGCGAAACCGGGGTTCTCGAGAAGGCGCTTGGCCTCTTTCAACTCGGCGAGGTGTACCGGACTCATCCCTGGCGCTATCTTCCAACGACTCTCGAAATCAGGCGGCTTGCCACAAACAGGACCACGCCAGTGAGCAGGATGGAGCATGGTTCGAGCCAATTGACGGGGATGAAGAACGTATCTCCCTCTACCGGAGGAACTGCCTGCGCATAAAGATCAAGAAAAGCCGACCGCTGATGGCGATACCACAGATACGAGAGCCCCAGGTCGATTGCACCCCAGATGATCATCACGACGCCAATGAGCCTGCAAACCTGGGGCATGGAGGGAGTGTCGGTCATCGGAAAGCGTCTATGTCCCGCCGGCGAACGCTTTCTTCACTTCCTCGGCGATGACGGCGACGCCGCGGCGGACGACGTCTTCGCGCATCGTGTAGGACACGCGGATGCATTCGTGCCGGTGCCGCCAGTCCTCGGCGAGGCCGGGGAAGAAATAATTTCCGGGGACGACCAGCGTGCCGCGCTGCTTGAGGCGCTGGTAGAGCTCCTCGCTGGTGATCGGCAGATCCGGGAACCACAGCCACAGGAACAGCGCGCCCTCCGCGCGGTGGATGTGGTAATCCACGCCAACCAGCGCCTGCCGGAACAGGTCAATGACCTGCTGCGCGCGCCGCTCGTAATACGGCCGGATCACGTTGCGGCTGAGAGTCAGGATTTCACCGCTGGTCACGAGGTCGTAGGCCAGTGCCGGGCCGACGCTGCCCATGGCGAGACTGAAGATGGCGTTCATGCGCGCCAGCGCGCTGGCGATCTCGGGCCGCGCGATCACGATCCCGGTGCGCACGCCCGGCAGGCCGAGCTTCGACAGGCTCATGCACAGGATGACGTTGTCCGAGAACGGCATGCTGGCCTCGGTGAAGATGATGCTCGGAAACGGCAGGCCATAGGCGTTATCCACGATCAGCGGGATATCGTGTCCGCGCGCGAGGGCGTGCAGCTTTTCCATCTCGCCGTCGGTCAGCACGTTGCCGGTGGGATTGGTCGGCCGCGACACGCAAATCGCCCCCGTCTCCCGCGTCACGATGACCCGGCCGAAATCGACGTGGTACTTGAACAGGCGCCCGTCGAGCTTCTCGATCGAGGGCTGGTTGGAACGGAACAGGCCGTCGCTCAAGCCCACGTCGGCGTAGCCGATGTATTCCGGCGTCATGGGCAGCAGCACGTGCTTCTTCGTGCCATCGCCCATGTCGCCTGCCAGCATGTTGAACAGCAGGAAGAACGACGACTGGCTGCCGGTGGTCAGGCAGATGTGATCCGGCGTCAGCTTCCAGCCGTATTCGCGGTTCAGCAGATCGGCCAGCGCCTTCAGGAATTTCGGTTCGCCGCGCGGCGCGTCGTAATCGCCGATCACGCGCGCGAACTCGCCGGGATTCTCGGCCAGCCGCTGCAGCCGATCCTGGAAGAAGGCCTGCACCTCCGGGATGTGCGCGGGGTTGCCGCCGCCCAGCATCAGCATCTCGCGCGGGCCGGTCAGCGCCTCGCCGAGATCCTCCATGAGCTGGTTGATGCCGGACGGACCGCTGAAGCGCCGTCCGAATTCCGAGAGCTTCATCGCGCTTTCCCGCGCCGCAGACGACGGCCGATCAGCACGAGACGCATGGCCCGCTCCGCGGCATCGGCGATGAACTCCGGGGCGCGCGCCAGCGCTTCCGCCAGCGGCAGATCGCGCGCAATGGCACCCTGCAACGCATCGATCCCGTGACTGAACACGCCGCGAGCGTCGTCCGCGAGACCGCCGCCGATCGCGATCACCGGCACACCGCGGCGGCGCGCGGCCTTCGCCACACCCGCCGGCGTCTTGCCGAACGCGGTCTGGAAATCCACCCGCCCTTCCCCCGTGAACACGAGATCGGCGCCGCGCAATTGGCGATCGAGGTCCACCGCCTCGAGCACGATGTCCACGCCGCTTCGGAGTTTCGCGTGCGCGAACGCGACGAGCCCGCCGCCGAGTCCGCCGGCCGCGCCCGCGCCCGGCAGGTTCACGATGTCCACGCCGAGTTCGCGCCGGACCCGCGTGCCGAACCGGCGCAGGTTCACGTCCAGTTTCAGGACCATCGCGGGTGACGCACCCTTCTGCGGGCCGAAGACGCGCGCGGCACCGCGCGGACCGCACAAGGGATTGTTGACGTCGCAGGCCACGATGACGCGCGCGCGCCGCAGTCCCGGATGCACGCGCGTCAGATCCATGGATGCGATCCGATCCAGCATGCCGCCGGAGGCGGGCGCCCGGATGAGCCGGCCGCGCGCATCGAGGAAGCGGACGCCGAGCGCCTGCGCCATGCCCGCGCCGCCGTCGTTGGTCGCGGACCCGCCGATACCGACGATGATCCGGCGCGCGCCGCGATCGAGCGCGTCCGCCAGCAACTGTCCCGTGCCGAAGGTCGTGGTGCGCGCGGGATTCCGCGAACGCCCGCGGACCAACGGCAGGCCCGAGGCTTCGGCCATTTCGATCACGGCGGTGCCGTCCTTCAGCATTCCATACCGGGCGGTCACGGGTCTGCCTGCGGGTCCGCGCACGCGAATCCGGATGAAGCGTCCGCCGCGCGCATCGACGAGGGATTGCACCGTACCCTCGCCGCCGTCCGCCATCGGCACCTTGACGCAGGTCGCGCGCGGCACGACGCGGCGGATTCCGCGCTCGATGGCGCGCGCCACCTGCATGGCATCCAGGTTGCCCTTGAACGAATCCGGCGCGATGACGATCTTCATGTCAGCGGTTGGCGAGCGCGGTGATCATGTCGGCGAGGCCGGTGACGACGCGCGCCATGCGGTCGTAGTCAAGCGTCTCCGGCCGATCGCGCGGGTTGTGGTAGTTGCGGTTCCGGAAATTCGAGGTGTCCGTGACCATCACCGCCGGGAAACCGTAACGCCAGTAGGCATAGTTGTCGGAGCGGCGAACGTCGGGCACCAGCCACTCCGGCGCGGCGAGTCCCTCGGCCGGGAACCGCGCGGCCGCGCGGAATTCGCCGATGGCCTCGTGCAGCAGCGCGCGCGACCCCAGGTTGCCGACGAAACCGATGAAATCGGCCGTGCGGGGATAGAAGCGCTGCACCGGTTTCGGGTAGTGCTGGCTGTTCTCTGCCGCGGAGTAGAAACCCAGCATCTCCAGCGAGAACATGCCGATGACGTTCTCGTCGCGCTCGTACGAGCGCTTTGCCGCGACCATGCTGCCCATCTCGTCGCCGCCAAAGTAGGGATCTTCCTCGTTCACGAAGGCGATCAGGCGCACCGAGCGGCGCAGCGGCCGATCCTTGAGCAGCCGCGCCACTTCGATCAGGGCGGCCACGCCGGAAGCGTTGTCGTCCGCGCCGGGCGTGAACCAGGTGGTGTCGTAGTGCGCGCCGACGACCAGGATCTCGGCGGGCAGCTCGGTACCGTAGAGATCGACCACGAAGTTGCGGAACTGCTTCTCACCGAACACATCCGGCGTCGCGAGGTAGCCGAGATCGTTCAATTGGCCTTCGACGTAGTCGGCCGCGCGGTCCAGTTCGGCGCGATTGTCCTGGTTGCGTTCGCCGATTTCGCCGGCCAGCACGGCAACGTGTTTCGTCAGGCGCTCACGCAGCGCATCGAGCGCGGCATCGGCCGGCGGCAGCGCGCCGCGGAAGGATTCGCCCGGCATGCGGATGCAATAAGCGGCGAAGCCGCCGATCGCCGCGGCAACCACGAGCAGGGCAAGCAGGGCACCGGCGATCACGCGCAGGCCGGTCCGGCGACGCGGTTCCCCTGCCATGGATCAGGGCGCGCCCGCGGACGGCAGTTGCACCACCGCGCCGGGGGTGATTCCCTGGGCCGCGGACTGCCCGGCATTGAGTTCCAGCACCGCGCGCACCGGGCCGTTTGACGGAAGCAGCGTCTCGGACAACGGCTCGCCCTCAGCGATGCCGGTGACCTTCCCCGCCTCGTCGATGAACAGGATGTCGAGCGGCACGTAGGTGTTCTTCATCCACACGCGCACTTCCACGGGTTCCGGATACCAGAGCAGCATGCCGCGGTCCGGCGCGAGTTTCAGGCGGTGCATCAGGCCGACACGGCGCTCATCGGGCGTGTCGGCGATCTCGACCGCGTAGCTCAACTGTGTCCCCGACGCCGTGACGATGGAGAGTTCCGACAGCTCGGGTTCGGTGGCGGCCGCAGCCAGCGCCGCGACGCCGAACACCAGCGCCGCGAAGAACGGACGCACCGCGCTTCGGATTGGGCCTGTCATGGTTCCTCGGTCCTTCCCCGCCGGGAGGAAGGGCGCTTGCGCGGGGCGTCAGCCCTGCGCCAGCAGGTTGCGCAGATCGATGACCGCGGCGTTCGCCCGCGAGATGTACGACGCCATGACCAGCGAGTGATTGGCGATGAAGCTGAAACCGCTGCCGTTCAGGATCATCGGGCTGCGCACCAGTTCCTGCGTGCCTTCCAGTTCTCGGATGATCTGCCGCAGGCTCACCAGCGCGTTCTTGTTCTCGAGCACGCTGGCGAAATCGATCTCGACGGCCTTGAGGAAATGGATGAGTGCCCAGGCCGAGCCGCGCGCCTCGTAGAAAACGTCGTCGATCTCGAGCCACGGCGTCTTCACGATCAGGCTGTCGGCGCCTTCCTTGGACTGCTCGGCGGCGATATCGCCCTTCAGATCCGTGTTGATGCGCACCTGGCCGACGCTCGCGCTCAGGCGCTGCGACAGGCTGCCGAGCCGTTTCTCGACCACGGCCAGCCAGTCGCGCAGGTTGTCTGCGCGCGCGTAGAACTGCGCGTCGGGGTTGCGCTCGTCGGACAGGCGGTCCAGGTAGCGTTCGAGTGCCGCGATCCCGGTACGGTACTCGCCTTCCGACGACGGCAGGATCCACGACTCCGTATCGAAGTGGAGCTGCGGGTCGGCGATGATCAGGTCGTCGTCCTCGGTGGACTGGGTCTGCGACCGGCTGAAATCGTTGCGCAGCGCGCGAACGAGGTCCCGGGACTGCGTGATCGCGCCGAACTCCCAGAGCGGGATGTTGTCCATCAGTGCGCCGGGCGGAAAAATGTCGTTGCTGAGATAGCCGCCGCGCTTCTCGAGCACGGTGTTCAGGACCCCGATCAGCGCGGCCGTCGTGACGTCGCCGACGACCGTGTCGGCGCCGGCGCGCGCGAGGGCGTTCGCGTTTGCCTGCACGTCGAACTGCCCGGGCTCGAAGTCCCAGATGAACATCAGGACACCCACGGCCAGGGCGTAGAGCAGCAGGAGTGCCGCCAAGGGGCGGAAAGGATTGGAAAATTCGTTCATTGGGACTGCGAGTTGAGAGGTTTCAGGTGCCCTATACTATATCCTGATTTCGCACGTCCTTTACGCACACAGGTACCCGACCATGCGCCCATTCCTCCTCCTGCCCGCCCTGCTGCTGCCGGCCGCCCTGCTCCAGGCCCAGCAGTCGACGACTCCCCCGCCGAGAACCAAGGTCACGGCGACGCAACCGGTGCAGAAACCCGTCAAACAGGCGACGCCCTCGCCGTCGACCAAGCTCGGCCCGCGGGAAGCGACCGAGAAGACCCCCCTGTCCGAGGACCAGCAGACCAAGCAGGACGCACTGGTGAAAGGCAACCCGAAGCTTGACGAGGCCATCAAGGCGCTCGAGGCAAAGGGCGGCAAGGTCAACGGCTGGGGCAACACGGACGAGGCGGGCATGAAGGCCGCCGGGGCGAAATCCAAGGGCAAGTCCGTCACCGGCGGCAACAAGAAGGCGGCCGCATCCGCCTACAAGCGCAAGGACTACAAGGCCGCGCTCGAACAATACAAGGCGCTGGCCGCCGACGGCGACACCGAGGCGCAGGTCATGCTCGGCATCATGCACGAGAAGGGCCAGGGCGTGGACCAGGACAAGGCCGCGGCCTACGCGTATTACGGGCACGCCGCCGAACAGGGCGACCCGACGGCGCGCGAGATCGTCCGCGACATGAACGACAAGGACAACATCAGCAACGACGAACTCGACCAGGCCGGGAAGAAGTACGGGGAGATCTCGCAGGAACTCGGCGAGCCGGGCGAGGCGCAGAACTCGGGTGAGAAGTTCCGGCAGATCAGGGAAGAGACGAACGTCAACACGGAACTCTACGAGCGTGCCGCAATTACCAACGAGAAGCCCGCCGAGCCGAAGTCGCCCTGAGACCGCGCACCGGGCGGGGCCGCGCCGCAGGCGCCGCCCCCGCGGTCATCCGTCATGAAGCTGCCGCTCTACTGGATCGATGCTTTCGCCGGGCGCCTGTTCTCCGGCAATCCCGCCGCCGTCGTGCTCATGGACAAATGGCTGCCCGATCCCGTGCTCCAGTGCATCGCCGCGGAGAACAACCTGTCGGAAACGGCGTACGTGATCCCGCGGAACGGCCCCTGCCCGCTGCGCTGGTTCACGCCGACCTTCGAAATCGATCTCTGCGGCCACGCGACGCTGGCGACGGCGTACGTGCTGTACCGCGAGCGGTTCCCGTCGCTGGACCGGCTGGATTTCGAGACGCTGAGCGGCACGCTCACGGTCCGCCGCGACGGCGATTTGCTGCTCATGGATTTCCCGGCGCGCCCGGGCAAACCGGCGCCCGTCACTTCGCAGGTTTTCGCCGCACTCGGGCGCAAGCCGGGCGAACTGCTGCAGGCACGCGACCTGATGGCGGTGTTCGACACGGAAGCCGACGTGCGAAGCTTCGTGCCGGACCCGGCGGAGATCGCGACGCTGGAGGGCATGGGGCTGATCGTCACGGCGCCCGGCGATGACGTCGATTTCGTGTCGCGGTTCTTCGCGCCGAAGGCCGGCGTGCCCGAGGACGCGGTCACCGGCTCCTCGCACTGCACGCTGATCCCCTACTGGGCGGCACGGCTGGGGCGCTATCGGCTGTCCGCCCGGCAGTTGTCCGCGCGCGGCGGGGAACTGCACTGCGAGATGCGCGGCGAGCGCGTCGTGATCGGAGGCCGCGCGGTCGAATACCTGAGGGGCGAGATCAACCTGCCCTGAACATCGAACATCCACGGAGGAACATCATGCACCGGAGCCGCCTCGCCGGATTCATCATCGACTGCAAGACCACGGACCTGGATGCCGCCGCCGAATTCTGGGGCGCGGCGCTCGGCTACCCGCTGCACCGGCCGAAGTCGGCCGAGGAAACCGGCTACATCCATCTCAAGACCGCATCCGACGACCTGCACATCGAGGTGCAAAAGGTCGATCACCCGAGTCGCGTGCACCTCGACATCGAGGCGGATGACGTCGAGGCGGAGGTGCGGCGGCTGGAGGAGCTCGGCGCGAAGCGGATCGCCGCGGTGCGCACGTGGGTGGTGATGGAGGCGCCGACCGGCCAGCGCTTCTGCGTGGTGAAGCCGCAGCGGTCGGATTTCGCGGAGAACGCGAACGTCTGGAAAGATTGAACACGTAGATGGTAGTTGGTAGATGGGGAATGGGGGGGGACCATCTGTTCCCCAACTCCCATCTACCATCTACCAACTACGTCTTTTAGAGCCCCAGCTTCGCCAGGCTGATCGCGCCACAGCGCCGCTGCATCGCCTGGAAATCCCCGGCGAGCCGCTGCCAGCGTTCTGGCAGCGGCTGGACGTCCAGCACGGCATCGAACAACGGCGAACTGCGCATCACGCCGTAGGGCTGCCAGCCGCGCTCCTGCATCGCCTGCACGGCGGACCAGCCGGCCGCATCGTCGCCGTTCAGGAAGCTGAGAGCGGCGCCGATCACGTTCAGGTTCATCGTGTCCCAGCCGCCGCGCCGCATGTCGTCGAGCTTCGCGCGTGCCGCCTGGAACAGCTCCTTCGCCTTCGCGTCCGTCGGGTCGAGGCGCAGCCGCGCCGCGCCGTGATAGATGAGCGACGCCACCTCGACTTCCGGATCGACCATCTGGCAGGTGCGGCGCATGTCGGCGTGCTCCAGCTCCACGAAGCGCGCATTCGCGAGCTCGTACTCGCCGCCGAGGTAGGCGGACAGCCCGAGCAGGTAGCGGTTCATCAGCTTGTTGCAGCCGGCCTTGGACGCATGCTCGGTCAGCATCTCCGGCCGGTTCCACATCTCCGCGGCGGCTTCGAGGCCCTTCGCGTCGCGGCTGACGACCGCGAGGCTGGCGCGCAGCCACGCCTCCCACCACGGTTCCATGGTGGCGGCGTTGTCGCTGATCATCCGCTCGGCCTCGTCGAATCGCTGCAACTGGATCAGCGTCTCGATGACGATTTCACTGGCATAGGGCTTGTACTCGCCGGTAAAGGTGTGTCCCACGGCGCGGTTCAGCACCTCGTCGAAGCGTCCCATGTTGAGGTGCGTGTACAGCAGCATCTTCAGCACCTTCTCGCTCGGGTCGAGCTTGGAGAACTGCTCGAGCACCTTGATGGCCTCGTCATAGCGGCCGAGATTCATGAGCGCATTGGCGTAGTTCGACTGCACCTGGGCGTGCAGCGGATCGATCTCCAGCGCCTTGGCGTAGTGCTCGAAGCCGCGGTTGACGTCGCGCGCGCCCTCCATCCAGGCGTTGCCGAGCCACATCTGCGCCATCGAGTACTGCGGCTTCAGCTCGACCGCGCGTTCGTAGGCGGCGCGCGCCTCGTCCGGATGGCCGGTGGTGTCCATGAGCATGCCCTGCGAGGCGTGTGCTTCCGCGAGGTTCGGATCGAGTTCCAGTGCACGCGTCACCGCTTCGCGGGCGGGTACTTCGATTTCCTCCAGCGGCCGGCCGCCGTAGCCGACCTGGAACAGCAACGCGTCGGCGAGCCCCGAGTGCGCGAGCGCGTAATCCGGATCGAGGGCGAGCGCCTGCCGGAAATACTGCTCTGCCTTCTCCAGCGACTCCTTGGTGCGCTGGTGCCAGTGGTGCCGGCCGAGCAGGTAGTAATCGTGCGCCTGCACGTTCGCAGTGGCGGCGCGGATCCCGCCGGGCTCGATGCCGAGCGACGGAGCGAGCTGGTTCACGATCTCGGTCGCGACCTCGGTCTGCAGCGCGACCTTGTCCGCCGCGTCGCGCTCGAAGCTGGCCGCCCAAATGGAATAGCCGGTGCCCGCGTGCGTCAGCGCGGTGGTCACGCGCAGGCGTCCGTCGCTGACGCGCACCGTGCCTTCCAGCAGCGCATCCACGTTCAGCTGCGCCGCGATCTCGCGGATGTCCATCGGCGTGTTCTTGAACACGGACGAGGAGGTACGTGCGGCGACGCGCAGGTCCGTGTGGCTCAGCAGGGCGTCGCGGATGTCCTCCGACAGGCCGTCCGAGAAATATTCGTTGTCCGCGGACGCGCTCAGGTTCACGAACGGCAGCACGGCGACGGATCGGATCTTGTCGTCGGCCGCGGGCCGGCTCTCGACGCGCACCGTCGATTCCGGGGCCGCCGCCGCGAGCGCCTCTTCGCTGGCGCGATCGTAGTAGCGGCTCAGCATGCCCGCGCCGATGATCAGCACGGCGGTCGCGCCGACGAACAGCGTGGAACGCACGAACCCGTTCAGCTTCGGCCGCGACGGCTCGGGGGGCACGGACGGCATGGGCTCCTCGATCGCCGGCATCGCGGAAGCCGCGGCTGCCGCTGCCTCGCCGTTGGCCGGATGACCCAGCATCGAGATGTGGCCGGCGCCGCCGTTGCCATTGCCGTGGCCGTTGGCGTGGCCGTTCGTGTGAATGGGAACGATCAGGCTGTAGCCGCGGCGGGGCGTGGTGCGGATGAAGCTGCGCTCCCGGCCGGTGTCGCCGAGCACGGTGCGGAGTTCCGACACGCAGCGGGTGATGGCGTCGTCGCTGACGATGACTTCGCCCCAGACCTCGGCGAGCAGCATGTCGCGCGTGACCACGTCGCCGCTGTGCCGGGCGAGGCACATCAGCACGTCCATGACCTTGGGTTCGACGTGGACCTTGTGGCCGTTGCGTTCGAGCAACCCGGCCATGGGCCGGA
>Ga0315912_10004081_pt1 | contig 14038 bp, 12 predicted proteins | sample VfabasoilMG_FD_204469 | JGI IMG/M metagenome (GOLD analysis project Ga0315912, IMG submission 204469) | Garden soil microbial communities collected in Santa Monica, California, United States - V. faba soil | ecosystem: Environmental > Terrestrial > Soil > Garden | place: USA: California... | reverse complement strand
CGACCGGAACGTCGGCCCGTTCAACGACAATTTCCGCCGCGTCGTGGTTTCAAGAACGATCTATCTGCGCAACGCCAATATCAGGTAACCGTCATGGGGAACTCTCTTCACACGATCGCACAGCTTTCGCAGCGCCGTCGGCAGACGGGCGCGACTCTGATCGTCGGGCTCGTGCTGCTGCTCGTGCTGACCGTCGTCGGCATCTCCGGCATGAACACGGCGACGATGGAAATCACGATGGCCGGCAACGCGCAGTTCCAACAGGATGCGTTCCAAGACGCCGAGAATGCGATCGACCTTGCCATCGGCCGCCGCGACTACACGGACGTTCAGATGAGGTCGATTGCCGCCAGCGGCAACACCGACCACGACCGCTGGTCGGAAACGCCGTATCTATGCAACACGCCGGTGCCGAGCGGCTTCAGCCCCATCTTGGAGGCGTTCCATTTCGAGACGCGTGCGACGGGGCGCGGTCCGCGCAACGCCATGACCACGATCGTGCAAGGGTTTTACATCGTCGGCTCGAAGCGAGCCGTTCCGGGAGCATGCTGACATGAAGCATTCAATCGTCGCCGCCACGGCGCTGCTGATCGGTGCGTTCGCCACTTCGGCGCAGGCATTTCGCGTGATCGAGGAAGTCGAAAATTCCGTCGAGATCGCACTTACCAACGTCACGTTGCCCAGCGACGAGAACGGGACCGTATCGTTCCGTACCTGCGCGACGTGCCCGACGGAAACGCATGCCGTGGGCGTGGAGACCGTGTACCGCTTGAACGGCCGCACGCTCTCGTTCCAGGAGTTCGCGCTCGCGATCGAAGACTTGCCGGCCACCGCCGAGGCGCGCGCACTGGCGGGCGTGTTCTTCGACTTGAACACGAAACGAGTCACTCGCTTGGTCGTGCACGTCAGTAACGCCCAGTAACTGCGCCCGCTCACGGACGACGGACGCTCTGAGTCAAGGATTAGAGGAACTCGACTATGACTTCCCAAATGCAACGCACGGCTTGGTTCGGTGTAGCGCTGGCTTGGGCCGTGCTCTCTGGGGCGCCGGCAGTTGCCGACGACTCGGAGCTGTTCATCGGCACGAGCAACGCTGCGGGCGTTCAGCCGAATATTCTGCTGATCATCGACAACTCGATCAGTATGGACGAGCTCGTGCGCACGCAGGAGCCGTTCGACGGCAACCTGACGTATCCGCCCGGCGGCACCGGCTGCGACGCGAACCGCGTCTACTACCGAATCGGCTCCGGCTCCATTCCGGACTGCGACACGAACCGCTGGTTCGATTTGAGCGCGTTGAAGTGCAACCGCGCGCTGCAGGCGTTCATCACGGCCGGCGTGTACACGGACCTCATGGGTCAGTACGACACGACGAACAACAGCAGCGGCAAGCGCTGGGAAGCGTTCAGCACGAGCCGTCGCAACGCCGCCGTCGAGTGCGAAGACGACGCGGGCGTTCACGGCAACGGTGTCGATACGGCGAACCTCTATGCGCGCAACGGCAGCACGAACAACGGCTACTGGGGCACGTTCGCGCAGCGCATCACGTGGGGCGTGACTCCGCTCGACACGCAAACCGTGACGCTCTACAGCGGCAACTACATGAATTGGACGTACGGCCCGCGATTCGACCGAACGCGCCTCGAGGTCGTGAAAGAGGTTGCGAACGACCTGCTCGACACCGTGAACGGCGTCAACGTCGGCCTCATGGCGTTCAACGAGCTCGAAAACTTCACCGTCGGCAGCCAGGGCGGCCACGTCATTCACGCGATGTCGGACATCGATACGGCGCGCGCAACGCTCCAAAGCGACATCAACGCGCTGACCCCTGAAGCCGCGACGCCGTTGTCGGAGACGCTCTACGAGGCCGCGCTGTACATGAAGGGCGGCGCCGTCGACTACGGCAACCCGGACAGCGTGAGCGGCTCGCGCAAGTCTGCCGCTACGACTGAATACGAGTCGCCGATCGACTACGCGTGCCAGAAGAACTACATCGTGCTCCTGACGGACGGCGAGCCGACGTTCGACACGGACGCGGATACGAAGATTCGCGGTCTGACCGACTTGGTCGGCGGAACTTTCAACAGCCTCGTCGGCGCGAGCTGCGATACGGAGACCTACCCCGCGGGGTTCAACCCGTCGGGCGGCAACTGCCTCGACGATCTCGCCGAGTTCTTGCACGACGGCGACTTCTCGACCGAGAACGAGCAGCAGAACATCACGACGTATACCGTCGGCTTCACGGTCAACTTGCCCGTCTTGGCCGACACGGCGAGCCGCGGCGGCGGCCAGTACTTCACGGCCGACGACACCGCGTCACTCTCCGGTTCGTTGCAACAGATCGTGACGTCGATTCTCGCCTCCAACACGACGTTCACGGCGCCGACGGTCGCGGTCAACACGTTCAACCGCACGCAGACCCTGAGCGACCTCTTCATCAGCGTGTTCCGGCCCTCGTCGCGCATGCACTGGCCCGGCAACCTGAAGAAGTTCCGCCTCGACGCGTCGACGGGGCAAATCGTCGACCGGAACGGCCGCCCGGCCATCGATCCCGACACGGGCTTTTTCGCAGCCTCCGCGCAGGACTATTGGTCGGCGTCGATCGACGGCGAGGACGTCGAAAAGGGCGGCGCTGCCAACATCATTCCGACGCCTGCGAACCGCGTCGTCTACACTTACACCGGCACGAATAATGCCCTGACGGCCACGAGCAACCGTGTTACGGCGACGAACGCGGCCGTGACGGATGCGATGCTCGGCACGGGCGGCGCCGGCGACCCGACGCGCGCGCAGGTGATCTCGTTCATCAACGGCACGGACTTGCCCGACACCGACCAGGACAACAACGTCACCGAGCCGCGCACGCAGCTCGGCGACCCGCTGCACTCGCAGCCGGTGTCGATGGTGTACGGCCCGGGCCTTCGTCAAGGCTTGATCTTCTCGGCAACGAACGACGGCTTCCTGCACGCGTTCGATCTCGAAACGGGCGTGGAGCGCTGGTCGTTCATCCCGCCCGACTTCCTCGATGACCAGATGCATCTCTACAACGACGACGCGATGTCGGTGAAGCATTACGGCATCGACGGCGACCTCACGATGCAGATCGTCGCCGACAGCGACTCGGTCATCGAGTCCGGCGAGAAAGTCTACTTGTTCTTCGGCATGCGCCGCGGCGGCGACTTCTACTACGGTCTCGACGTGAGCGATCCGTCCGCGCCGGTACTGCTCTGGCGTAAAGACGGCACGACGCTGCCCGGCCTCGGCCAGAGCTGGTCGACGCCGATCCCGACGCGTGTGAACGTCGCGGGCGCGACGCAGAATACGGAGAAGCTGGCGCTCGTGATCGGCGGCGGCTACGAGCCCGATCAGGACCTCGATACCGCCAGCACCGACATTATCGGCAATAACCTCTACATCATCGACTCCGTCACGGGCGCGCTGCTGTGGCACGGCGGCAAGACCGGCACGCACAAGAGCTGGGCGACGGCCGGACGGTCCATGGACTACTCGATTCCGTCGGACGTTCGCGTGATCGACCTCGACGGCAATGGCTACGTCGACCGCATGTACGTGGGCGACATGGGCGGCCAGCTGTGGCGCTTCGACGTCACGAACGGCAACGCCGCCGCGAGCCTCGTCACGGGCGGCGTCATCGCTCAGCTCGGCGCGGCGCCGTCGGCCACGCCGACGCTCGCGAACACGCGGCGCTTCTACAACGCGCCGGACTTCGCGATCATCAACAGCAGCGGCTACGACTTCGTGCACATCGGCATCGGTTCCGGCCACCGCGGCCATCCGCTCAGCACGGCGGCGCGGGACCGCTTCTACTCGGTGCGCGACTACAAGTTCGCCGCAATGACGCAGACTCAGTTCGATGCGCTCACGATCATCACGAACGCGTCGCTGACATCCGTCACGACGGCCAGCACGAGCGTTCCTCAGGGCACGTCGCCCGGCTGGCGCATCGATCTCAGCAACGGCGGCACCTGGATCGGCGAGAAGGTCATGGCCGAGGGTCGAACCTTCGACAACGAGGTCGTGTTCACGACCTTCCGGCCGGGCTCGTCGGGCTTGTCGTGCGTGCCGCAGCTCGGCACGAACCGCATCTACCGCATGAGCGTCTACAACGGGGCGCCCGTCATGAACCTCGACGGCTCCGCGGACCCGACGACGTTGACGCTGACCGACCTGTACATCGAGAACGAGGGCGCGCCGCTGCCGACTCCGCAGTTCGTGTTCCTCGATACCGATCGCGACCACGACGGCGTTCCGGACGCCGAGGACGACTCCGACAGCGACGGCATTCCCGACGACCAGGACGCCGATTTCGACGGCGACGGGGTTGTCGACGCCAATGCGGACATGGACAACGATGGCATTCCCAATACTACAGACGACGACATGGACGGCGACGGTACGCTGAATTCGGCCGACACCGATGCGAACGGCAACGGCATCCCCGACTTGCCCAACGAGGATCCGGACGGCGATGGAGTGCCTAATTTCTATCTCATGGCGCTGACCTCGCCGGGCCAGATGCTCGTCGGAACCATCGCGCTGCCGGCCGGCTACGAGAACACGCCGGTCCGCACGTACTGGCGTCAACGCAACGCGGCGCAATAAGCTTCGCAAGGATGCTCACGATGAACATCGTTACTCACACGTTCAGCGCGCCGCGGCCGGAGCCGCGGCGCCGTTCGCGGATGGCGGGCGTCACGCTGCTCGAGCTGATGGCCGTCGTCATGGTCATCGGCGTCCTCGCGATGATCGCGGTGCCGAGCTACCGGCAGTACGTCATGCGCGCGCAGCGAACGGAGGCCAAGTCGGCCCTACTGCAGCTCCAAGCGAACCAAGAGCGGTACTACCTCGCGAACCGCACGTATGGCACCGTTGCGCAGCTCGTTGGCAACAATCTGCTCGGCACGGGCGGCCTGACGGAGCGCGGTACCTACACGATCACGATCGCGCCGATCACGAACTACACGAACGGCTATACGGCCACCGCGACACCCACGAGCGGCTCGACGATCAACATGACTAACGACTCGGATTGCGCGACGTTCACGCTGAACTCACAGGGCGTGCGTGGAGCCACCGGAACGAACAGCGCTAACTGCTGGTGACCTTCTTCTTCGCGCGTGCGCGGTCGAGCTCGAGCAGGTTGTCGAGCACGATCAGCACAGCGCCGATCGTGATCGCCGAATCGGCTACGTTGAACGCCGGGAAGTAGTGCTCCCCGTAGTGCACGCGGATGAAATCGATGACGTGACCGTGCAGCACGCGGTCGATGACGTTGCCGAGCGCCCCGCCCAATACCAACGATAAGCCGGCGGCCAATAATCCCTGGCCTTTCGGCGGTAGGTGCCGCAACCAAATCAGGATCCCCGTGCTGACGGCGACGCCGAGGCCGATGAAAACCCAGCGCTGCCAGCCGGCTGCGTCGCTCAAGAAGCTGAACGCGGCGCCCGTATTGTGGAGCCGCATGATCTCGAGCACCGGCAAGAGTACTGTGCGCTCGAACTCGTCGAACCGGTCAACGATGAGCCACTTCGTCCACTGATCGAGCACCATCGTCACGGCGCCGAGCCAGAGCCAGTTCGACGCGCCGGCGTTGAGCCCGAACCACCGGCGCTGCGTCATGCGGCCCCCGAGTCTCGCGCAAGCCGAATGACCCACTGCGTTTCACCCTCGCCTTGCGTCGAGACGAATTCGCCGGTCTTCGGTCGCCGCCACGAGCTGGCCAGCGTCTCGTTCATGAGGTATTCGCGATGCTCGGCGAGCGCGGCTGCCACGGCCGCATCGCCCTCGACGAAGAGCGCGATGCGGTCGGCGACCTCGAGCCCCGCCTGCTTGCGCGCATCCTGCACGGCCCGCACGAGCTCGCGCGCCAGCCCCTCGCGGCGCAGCGCGTCGTCGAGCGTCGTATCGAGCCCGGCGAGATAGCCGCCCTCTTCCGCGCACGCAAAACCTTCCGCGGCCGCGCTCTCGACGAGCAAGTCGGCCGGCTGGATATCGAGCTCCTGCCCCGCGACGACGAACGTCTGCGATTCGCCGCGCGCCACGGCCGCCGCGATCGCCGCGCCGTCCGCGCTCTTCAGGTACTCGCGAATCGCCGGGATCAGCTTGCCGTAGCGTTTACCGATCACGGGCAAATTCGGCTTGATGCGGTAACTCACGAGCGACGCATCGCGCGCGATCAGCTCGATACGCTTGACGTTGAGCTCGTCGAGAATCTGATCCTCGTGGCGCTTGATCGCATTCGCGGCTTCATCGCTCGGCACGCGGATCAACAGCCGCGCCAGCGGCTGGCGCACCTTGAGCTTCGAAGCGCTGCGCGCGGCCCGGCCCAGTCCGACGACACGCTGCACGACGTCGGTCTCGACGAGCAGACGCGCATCGATGCGCTCGCTACGCACGGCCGGCCAATCGGCCATGTGCACGCTGACGGGCGCATCGGGCGCGATGGATCGCACGAGATTCTGGTGAACCGCGTCGCTGATGAACGGCACGAACGGCGCGAGCAGCCGAGTGACGACCTCGAGGCACTCGTACAGCGTGAGGTACGCGGCTTGCTTGTCGGCGCCGCTGGCGGCCTTCCAGAAGCGCCGGCGGTTGCGCCGCACGTACCAGTTGCTGAGCTGATCGACGAAACTCTCGATCTTCGCGCCGGCCTTGAGCGCATCGTAGTCGTCGAGCGCAGCGGTTGCGACCGCCACGGTCTCCTCGAGCAGCGCCAGAATCCAGCGGTCGATCTCGGGCCGCTGCTCGAACGGCACTTGCGCCGTTCGGTCGAAGCCGTCGAGCCGCGCATACATCACGAAAAACACGTACGTGTTCCAGTATGTGTTGATGAAGCTGCTCGCGACGTCGGCAATGATCTCGACGGAGACGCGCTTCTGAATGTCGGGCGCCACGCGCGCCGCGAAGTGCCAGCGCAACGCGTCGGCGCCGACGGCGTTGAACACGTCGTACGGATTGATGATGTTGCCGAGCGACTTCGACATCTTCTTGCCTTCGCCATCGACGATGTGGCTCAAGCAAATGACGTTCTTGTACGCGGCTTGGTCCGAGACCATCGTCGCGATCGCGTGCAGCGTGTAGAACCAGCCGCGGGTCTGGTCGATGGCTTCGCAAATGAAGTCGGCTGGAAAGCTGTTCTCGAAGACGCCGGCGTTCTCGAACGGATAGTGCCACTGCGCGTACGGCATCGCGCCCGAGTCGAACCAGCAGTCGATGACCTCGGGCACGCGCTTGTACTCGCGGCCTTCGTGCATGAAGGTCACGGAGTCGATGGCAGGCCTGTGTAGGTCGAGGTCGCCGAGCTTGCGGCCCGCGCGCTGCTCGAGCTCCGCGACCGAGCCGATACAGATGAACTTGCCGTCGCCGTCGGTCCACAGCGGCAGCGGCGTGCCCCAGAAACGCTCACGCGACAGCGCCCAGTCGATGTTGTTCTCGAGCCAGTTGCCGAACCGCCCTTCGCGGATGTGCTCGGGCACCCACTTGATGCCTTGATTCAGCTCGACCATGCGCTGCCGAAACTCGGTCGTGCGGATGTACCACGCGTTCTTCGCGTAGTAGATCAGCGGATCGCCGGTGCGCCAGCCGAACGGATAGTTGTGCAGGAACTTCTGCGCGCGAAACAGCAAGCCGCGCGCGCGCAAGATCTCGATGATCGCGGGATCGGCGTCCTTGAAGAACTTGCCGGCCACGGGCGTCACGGCAGCCAAGAAGTAGCCGTCCTCGCCGACGGCGTGCAGCACGGGCAACCCGTGTTTTTGACCGAGCTTCAAATCGTCTTCGCCGTACGCCGGCGCGACGTGCACGATGCCCGTGCCGTCCTCGGTCGTCACGAACTCGGCCGGCCGCACGCGGCAAACGTCGCCGGTCACGGGCAAGTAGTCGAACAACCGCTCGTAGCGCATGCCGTCGAGCTCGCGGCCGAGCGCCGTGCGCACGATCGTGACGTCGTCGTCCTTGAGCACGGCGGCGACGAGCGGCTTCGCGAGAATCAAGGTCTCGTCGCCGCGCTTGACCCAGGCGTACTCGACGTCGGGATGCACGGCGAGCAGCAGATTCGACGGCAGCGTCCACGGCGTCGTCGTCCACACGAGGAAGAACGTGTTCTTCTCCCCGTGAACGCGGAACCGCACGTAGACGGACGGGTCTTCGACCTCGCGATAGCCCTGCGCAACCTCGTGCGACGACAGCGTCGCGCCGATGCGCGGATCGTACGGAACGACCTTGTAGCCCTGGTAGATCAGCCCCTTGTCGAAGATCTGCTTCAGCAGGCTCCACACGGTCTCGATGTACGAGTTGTGCAGCGTGAAGTACGCGTCCTTGAAGTCGACCCAGAAACCCATGCGCTCCGTCATGGCTTCCCATTCGGCGACATGGCGCATCACGGACGCGCGGCACTGAGCCGTGAAGCTCGCGATGCCGACCTCCTGCTCGATGCGGCGCTTGTCGAAAATCCCGAGCTCTTTCTCTATCTCGTGCTCGACGGGCAGGCCGTGCGTATCCCAACCGGCTTTGCGCGGGCAATGGAAGCCGCGCATGGTCTTGTAGCGCGGGTACAGATCCTTGAACGTGCGCGCGAGCACGTGATGGATGCCGGGCCGGCCGTTCGCGGTCGGCGGGCCTTCGTAGAACACGAATTTCGGGCGCGACGCGCCCTCGGCCATGATGCGGCCGAAGACATTTTCGCGGCGCCAGAGCTCGAGGATTCCCTTCTCGAGCGCGGGCCCGTCATAGCGGGCGGCAACGGGTTCGAACATGACTGACTTTGAGCGTTGGGCGACGAAGTTTACGCGATTCAATCGGTTAGCGCAGCCCGCGCAGCCGCGACGTCAACATGCATTTGCCGCTTCAGCGCTTCCAAGTCGGCGAAATGCCGCTCCTCGCGCAAGCGCTTCACGAAGTGCACGGTGATGTACTCGCCGTAGATGTCGCGGTCGAAATCGAAGATCAACACTTCGAGCAGCGCCGCGCCGCCGCCGATCGTGGGTCGCGTGCCGACGCTCGCGACGCCGTCGAGCAGCGCGCCTCCGAGCCCCGAGACGCGCGCCGCGAAAATACCGTCTATCGGCGCCTGGATGCGCTTCAGGTGCACGTTGGCCGTCGGGAAGCCGAGCTGGCGGCCCAATCCCAAGCCGCGCACGACGCGGCCCGAGATCGAGTAGTCGCGGCCGAGCATGCCGCGCGCCGTCGCCATGTCGCCGGCCTTCAGCGCCTGGCGGATCGCCGTGCTGCTGACGCGCTCGCCGGCCAGGAACACGGGCGGCACCTCCGTCACGGCCAAGCCGTGCTGCCGGCCGTACGCTTCGAGCTCCGCGACGGTACCCGAGCGATCGGAGCCGAACCTGAAGTCGTCACCGACGACGACGTGCTGGGCGCGGAGCCCGCCGATCAGAAGATCGTCGATGAAAGCGCGCGGCGCGAGATCGCGGACGGCGCCGAACTTCGCGCAGAACAGCTCGTCGAGGCCGAATGCGTCGAGCTGCTCGAAGCGCTCACGAAAGCGCGTGAGTCGCGGCGGCGCCGTGGCCGGCGAGAAAAATTCCTTCGGGGTCGGCTCGAACGTCAGCGCGAGCGACGAGCCGCCGAGCTCACCGGCAGCCGCGCGCACCTTCGCGAGAATCGCTTGATGGCCGATGTGCAGGCCGTCGAACACGCCGATGGCGACGGCACGCGGCTTTGCCGAAGAGGAGCGCCGCAGCGACGCAAACGTCCGATAGAGCCGCATTCGAATCCTTCAAGCCACCGACTTCATTCGCAGCTCGCGCGGGCGCAGGCCGACGAGAAAACAGGCGAGAAAGTATAAGGCCCCTCCGCCGCAGACGAGCGCCGCGAGGCTCGCGACGCGCTGCGTGGTGCCCATAGCGACCCAGTCGCCCGCGGAAGCGCTCCCGAAATGAAGCGCGAGCGCCATCACGACGCTCGGAACGGCGACGCGCCATGCGAGAGACCACCATCCAGGCCCCGGGCGGTAGACGCCCTGCTTGCGCAAACCCGCGAGCAGCAGCGCCGCGTTCGCGAGCGCCGAGCACGCCGTCGCGGCGGCGATGCCCGCGTGCGCGGGGGCCCATTCCGTGCGCAACAGCACGAGCACGAACGTGACGGCGAGCGTCATGCCGAGCAACAGCGACTGCAAGCCCACGCGGACCGGCGTTCGCGTGTCTTGCCGCGCGAAGTAGCCCGGCGCAAGCACTTTGACGAGGATGAACGCGAGCAACCCGGGCGCATAGGCACGCAAGCTCGAGGCCGCCATCTCGACGTCGCGCGCGGTGAACTCGCCGCGCAAGAACAACGTCGTCATCAGCGGTTCCGCGAGCAACGCGAGCCCGACCGACGCGGGCACGCCGACGATGACGACGAGCTTGAGCGCCCAATCGAGCGTGTCCGAGAACGTCTGCACCGATTGCGTCGCGTGATGCTCGGAGAGCCGCGGCAAGATCACGGTCGCGAGCGCGACGCCGAGCACGCCGAGTGGAAACTCGATGAGGCGGTCGGAGTAATAGAGCCAACTGACGCTGCCGGCGACCAGGAACGATGCGATCAGCGTGTCGAGCAGGATGCTGATCTGCATGATGGACGAGCCGAAGATCGACGGCGCCATCAGGCGCAGGATGCGCCGCACGCCCTCATGGCGGAACGAGATGCGCGGCCGCGGCAGGAGGTCGAGGCGCTGCAGAAACGGCACCTGAAACGCGAGCTGCACGACGCCGGCCACGAACACTCCGGCCGCGAGACCGAGCGCCGGGTCGTCGAGCATCGGCCCTACGAACCCCGCAAACACGATCATGACGACGTTCAGGATCACGGGCGTGAACGCGGCCACGGCGAAGCGCCGATGGGCATTCAGCACGCTGCCCGCGAGCGCCGTCAACGACACGAATGCGACGTACGGAAACGTGAAACGCAGCATCTCGACGGCGAGGCCGAACTGCCCGTCGCGGCCCACGAAACCCGGAGCGAATGCGAGGATCAGCAGCGGCGCCGCGACGACACCCAGCGCGCTGACGGCGAACAACGCAACGCCGAGCGTTCCTGCCGCGTGACTCACGAGCTCGCGCGTCTCTGCGTGGCTCCTGTGCGTGCGGTACTCCGAAATCACGGGCACGAACGCTTGCGAGAACGCGCCTTCGGCGAAAAAGCGCCGCAGCAGGTTCGGGACCCTGAACGCGACGATGAACGCTTCCATGAGCGGGCTCGAGCCGAACCACGCCGAGAACGCGACGTCGCGGGCGAGGCCCGTGATGCGCGAAAGGACCGTCATGAGCCCGACGACCGTGGTGGCCGTGAGCAGACGTTCGTGATGGCGGGCGTTATCCGCGTCGCTGGTTAGCGCCATGGGGTATGAGGCGAGCTATGTGCTTGACTTGCCAAGACTCGCTCCGAATAATAGCCGCCTTTTCAGGGCTTAGGCCCCAGCGGAAATCTCCCTTGGCCAACATTCAATCAGCAAAGAAACGCGCTCGTCAGGCCGTCAAACGCCGCGCCCACAACGTCATGTTGCGTTCGCAAGTTCGCACGGCGATTCGCAAGGTCATGAAGGCCATCGAGGCGGGCAACAAGGACGCCGCGAAGGCCGAATTCGCAGCCGTCGTGCCGCAGATCGATCGCATGGCGACGAAGGGCATTTTGCGCAAGAACCGCGCGGCCCATTACAAGAGCCAGATCAACGCCCGGCTACGCGCGATGGCCTGACGGCTTCGCCGTCTCGTCGGCCTCGCGCTGCTCTTCCAAGTACCGCATCACGTCCTGCACGAGACGCTTCGTGCCATCGGCCGTCAACGCGCTGATCGCGTGGACGGGCCCTTTCCATTTCAGCTTGCGCACGATCGCCGCGGCCCGCTTCTTGCGTTCGTCCGGCGGCAGCAAATCGAGCTTGTTCAACACGAGCCAGCGCGGCTTACCCTCGAGCTCCGCGGAATACTGCCCCAGCTCGCCCTCGACGGCGCGGTACGTCTCGACGACGTCGCCGCCCGTGAGCTCTGCGCACGCGTCGACGATGTGTAGCAACAAGCGCGTGCGCTCGAGGTGCTTCAGGAACTGAATCCCGAGCCCGGCCCCTTCCGCGGCTCCCTCGATGAGCCCAGGGATGTCGGCGACGACGAAGCTCCTATCCGTGTCGACTCGCACGACGCCGAGATGCGGGTGCAGCGTCGTGAACGGATAGTCGGCGACCTTCGGCCGCGCGGCCGAGATCGCGCGCGTCAACGTGGACTTGCCGGCGTTGGGCGCGCCGAGGAGCCCGACGTCCGCAAGCAGCTTCAATGCGAGCTTGAGGTGCCGCTGCTCGCCTTTCTCGCCGGGATCGAACTGGCGCGGCGCACGGTTCACGCTCGTCTTGAAGCGCGTGTTGCCGCGGCCTCCCTGCCCGCCTTTGGCCACGAGCAGCTTCTCGCCGTCGTGCGTGAGATCGCCCAACTTCTCGCCGGTCTCGAGATCGTGCACTTCCGTGCCCTTGGCAACCTCGATGTAGAGATCCTCGCCGGCCGCGCCGGCCGCGTCCTTGCCCGAGCCTCCGCCGCCGCTCTCCGCGCGGAAACGCCGCTTCACTCGAAAGTCGGCCAGCGTGTTCACGCCTTCGCGCGCGATCAGCCAGACGCTGCCGCCGTCGCCGCCGTCGCCGCCGTCGGGTCCACCGCGCGGCACGAACTTCTCGCGCCTGAAGCTCACGCAGCCGCGGCCGCCGGACCCGGCTTCGACGCGAACCTCTGCTTCATCGATGAATTTCATGGCGACGACACTCGATTAGAAACGCCATCTGCAAAACGAAGAAGGCCCCGCGCAAGCGGGGCCTTCGTAATGACAAGCCGCAAAGTGCCCGCGTCAGTCCGCGAGCACGCTCACGACACGCCGGTTGCTCACGCCCTTGACGCGGAACTCGACGCGGCCGGCAACACCCGCGTACAGCGTGTGATCGCGGCCCATGCGGACGTTCGTGCCCGCGTGATAGTTCGTGCCGCGCTGGCGAACGATGATGTTGCCCGCGAGCACCTGCTCGCCGCCGAAGCGCTTGACGCCAAGGCGTTTTGATTCTGAGTCGCGGCCGTTCTTCGAGCTGCCGCCTGCTTTCTTGTGTGCCATCTTGCTGCTCCTTGGCGCTTAGCCGCTGATGCCCGTGATCTCGACTTCCGTGAACGACTGTCGATGACCCTGGGTACGCCGGTAGTGCTTACGGCGGCGGAATTTGATGATGATGATCTTGTCTTCGCGGCCCTGCGAGACGACCTTGGCCTCGACTTTACCGCCCGCTACGAGCGGCGCGCCGACTTTGATCTTCGCGCCTTCGCCGACGAGGAGAACCTGATCGAAAGCGACGGCATCGCCGACGGCGGCGTCGAGCTTCTCGATACGGACGCGCTCACCCTGACGGGCGCGGTATTGCTTACCGCCAGTACGAAAAACGGCATACACGACAGGCTACTCCTAGGCGAAATTGGGGCGCTCGGCCCCTAGAAAGGCTGGCAATTCTAGTGACTTAGAGGGGATGGGTCAACGAAGGCGCCCCACTGTCGTCTCCGGCGGTCGGGCGCCTCGCTATGGGGGGTGGGGATAGGGCAAAATTTGCGAGATGTCTTTGGCAAACCCGAATCCCGCTGTCCCGTCCCTGGATGCCCTTCGCGCGCTCGTTGGCGACGACTGGGGCGACGTGAACCGCATGATCGTGCGCCGCCTCGGCAGCGACGTGGCGCTCGTGAACCAGGTCGCACACCACATCATCCACAACGGCGGCAAGCGCCTGCGGCCGTTGGCCGTGCTGCTCGCGGCCCGCGCCTGCGGGGCCGGCCGCAGCCAGGACCACGTGGCGGCCGCCGCGATCATCGAGTTCATTCATACGGCCACGCTGCTGCACGACGACGTCGTCGACAGCTCGGGCCTGCGCCGCGGGCAGCAAACCGCGAATGCCGTGTTCGGCAACCAGGCGAGCGTGCTCGTCGGCGATTTCCTCTATTCGCGCTCGTTCCAGATGATGGTCGAGCTCAAGGAATTGCGGATCTTGGACGTGCTCGCGAACGCGACGAACACGATC
>Ga0315912_10004080_pt1 | contig 14039 bp, 17 predicted proteins | sample VfabasoilMG_FD_204469 | JGI IMG/M metagenome (GOLD analysis project Ga0315912, IMG submission 204469) | Garden soil microbial communities collected in Santa Monica, California, United States - V. faba soil | ecosystem: Environmental > Terrestrial > Soil > Garden | place: USA: California... | reverse complement strand
ACCCTGTTCGTCACCGGTGGGGCCACGTTGCGCGGGCTGGCGCTGGCCCTGGGGGCAACGCGGCTGGACGTAGACGGGGAACTTGTGCCGGGAGTGCCCACCTCCCTCCTGCGCGGCGGGGCGTGGGAGGGGCAACGGATCGTCTCCAAGTCCGGCGCCTTCGGGGATGCCGGTTTCCTTGCCCGCATCATGGGCTAGAGTGGCCCCCATGCCCCCTACGCTCTCCATCACCATGGGCGACCCCGCCGGGGTCGGGCCCGAGATCATCCTGCGCGCCGCGGCGCGGCTGAAGCCGCGCATCGATGCCGGCGCGCTGCGGTTGCTGATCATCGGCCACCGTTCCGCCCTGCGTGCCGCCGCCAAGGTTATCCCCAACGCGCCGGACATACCGGAGACGACGGAGGACGCCGACTGGCCCGCGCTCGCCCTGCTGCCGGCCGGCGAGGAACATACGCCCATCGCATGGGGACAGCTGTCACCGGAAGGCGGGCGGTTTGCCTACCTGGCTGTGGAAAAGGCGGTGCGGCTGGCGCTCGCCCATCGTATCGGCGCCATCGTCACCGCGCCGCTGAACAAGGAGGCGCTGAACAAGGCCGGCTACAAGTTCGCCGGGCACACGGACATGCTGGCGGCGCTGACGCACACGCCGTCCTCCGTGATGCTGCTGGCGCACGGGCCGATGCGCGTTTCCCACGTCACCACACATGTGGCGCTGGAGAAGGTGGCGGCCCTGATCACGCCGACGCGCCTGAGCCGCACTATCGACCTGACGCTGGGCGCGCTGCGCGACCTGGGAATCGCGAAGCCGCGCCTGGCCGTTGCCGCGCTGAACCCGCATGCGGGCGAAGGCGGGCTGTTCGGCACGCAGGACACGGATGTCGTCGCGCCCGTCATCGCCGACTACGTCGCGCGCGGGCACGACATCAGCGGCCCGGTTCCGGGCGACACCGTCTTCGTCAAGCTGCGCGCGGGGCAGTACGACGCCGTGGTGGCGATGTATCACGACCAGGGGCATATCCCGGTGAAGCTGCTCGGCTTCGATGTCGATCCCGCCACCGGCACGTGGCGAGCGCTGTCCGGCGTGAACATCACGCTGGGCCTGCCGATCATCCGCACGTCCGTGGACCATGGCACCGCGTTCGACATCGCCGGCAAGGGCGTGGCGAACGAGGAAAGCATGATCGAGGCGATTGAATATGCGGAGAAGTTGGCGGCGCACCAGGGCGCCTGAGCTATCCCCCGCCGGCCAGCCACTTCATCCCCAGTACGCCCGGCGCCAGTATACCGGTCGCCCACACAAACGCCGACGCGATGTTGGCGAGCTGGAACTTGTTGCCCGGCATGTCGCAGATGCCGGCGACCAGGGGGATCGCCGCGCGCAGGGGACCGAAGAAGCGGCCGAGGAAGACGCCGGCGATGCCCCATTTCTCGAAGAAGGCGTGGCCGCGCGGCAGCATTTCGGGATGGCGGCTGAGCGGCCAGACATGGGCTATGTTGGGGCCGAATTTCTTGCCCAGCCAGAAGGACAGCCAGTCCCCGAAAAATGCCCCGAGCGCGGCGGCAAGCCAGAGCGGCCAGAACGCCAGTTCCGCCTTGCCGATCAGGGCGCCGAGGGCGAACAGGATCACGGTGGCCGGCAGCAACAGGGAGACAAAGGCGAGCGATTCGCCGAAGGCGAGGACGAAGACGACGACGATCGCGGTGGCGCCGTTGTGGCGCACGAGGTCGATCGTCCAGTCGATGAACGGCGCGAAGAAGGCTTCCATCCGCTGCTACGTTTCCTGTTCCCGACCACCGGATTCCGGGATGCCGGATTGTTGCCCACCAGACTCCTGGCCGCCCAGTCGCCGGCTGCCGAGCGCGCGGACGCGCGCCTGGGGGGCCCGCGCGCGGATGTCCCCCTGGAATTCCGCGCGCTGCTCATGGATGGAAACGATCACGTGGCCCATCGGCACGCCGAGATCAACCAGCACGGCTTCCGAAAGTTGCAGGCTGGCCTCGACGGTTTCCGCCACCGCATCGGTCGCGCCGGATTGGTACAGGGCGGCGGCGTGCGCGGCATCCCGCGCGCGCGCGAAGATGCGAAGGTCGGCGCGCTGGGACCGAGCCTCGGTGACCAGGGCGTCCGCGGCACGACGGTCGTCCAGCGTCACCACCAGGGCGCGGGCGCGGTGCAAGTCCAGGTGGTGCAGCATCTCGGCACGGGTAATGTCCCCGTAGAACACGTTGCGCCCCTGCGCGCGCAGCCGGGCGATGCGGTCCGGATCCAGGTCCAGCGCGACATACGGAATGGCATGGCGATCCAGCATTGTCGCGACCGTTACCCCGACGCGGCCGAATCCGGCGATGAGCACCGGGTCCGGACCTTCCGAGAGGGACGGCGCCAGCAGGCTAGGGTCCACCTCCTGCCGCGTATCCCAGCGGCGGGCCAGGTTGAACAGCAGGGGGATGCTGATCATCGTCACCGCGATCACCACCAGCGCCCAGTCCAGCAACTCGGGGTTTGCCAGGTTGCCATCCCGCGCCAGGGTGAGGATGACGAAGCCGAATTCCCCGCCCGGACCCAGCAGCAGGCCGGCCTGTGCCCCCAGGCGCCAGGAATAGCCGAAAAAGCGCACCAGCGCGGCGATGATGGCGAACTTCACCGCCACGAGGCCGATGATGCCGCCGATCACGGCGAACGGCTCGGCGACGAGTTCGCGCAGGTCCAGCGACATGCCGACGGAGATCAGGAACACGCCCAGCAGCAGGCCCTTGAAGGGCTCGATCGTCACCTCGATCTGGCGGCGGTATTCCGTTTCGGCCAACAGCAATCCGGCCAGGAGGGCGCCGATGGGCATGGAGAGCCCGGCCGCGGCGGTGACCAGGCCGGTGGCGAGGATGACGAGCAGGCAGGCGGCGATGAAGGATTCCTGGCTGTGGGTCCTCGCCACCACGCGAAACATCGGGCGCAGCCCCAGCCGGCCGACCGCCATGATGACGCCAACCGCGGCGAAGGCCTTCAGCACGGTGAAACCGAACTCGCCTACCGACAGCGACCCGGCCCGGCCCAGGCTCGCGAGCACGAACAGCACCGGCACCACCGCCAGGTCCTGCATCAGCAGCACGGCGAAGGAAACGCGGCCCATCGGCCCGCTCAGCCGCCGCGCGCCCGACAGAACCTGGATGACGATGGCGGTGGAGGACATGGCAAGCGCCAGGCTGACCACCAGGGCCTCTGGGCCGCCGAAACCAGCCAAGTGTAGGGCCCCGGCCACGGCCAGGCCGCATAGCGCGATCTGCAATGGGCCAAGGCCGAACACCAGCCGCGCCATCAGGCGCAGGCGCTCGAACGCCATTTCCAGGCCGATCATGAACATCAGCAGCACAACGCCGAGTTCCGCCACCGCCTGGATGGTGTGCGCGTCCGTGATGGTGATGGCCGAAAGCCAGGGAAATGTGGGCGCGAGTGAACCGAGGCCATAAGGTCCCACGGCGCCACCTACGGCAAGGAAGCCCAGAACCGGGCTGATTCGCAGGCGATGAACGAGTGGCACCACCACACCGGCGGCGCCGAGCACGATCATCGCTTCCTTGAAAACGGCCGGGTCGGCGGGTGCACTCATGCGGTCATGTTACCGACCGCCTCGCACACAGGTACCGGGGGCGGATACCCCCGGGCAAATACTGGGTGGTCAGAAGCCTTCACGCTCCAGGCGCTTGCGCTCCATCTTGCGGGCGCGACGGACCGCCTCGGCGGCTTCGCGGGCGCGGCGCTCGGACGGCTTCTCGTAGTGACGGCGCAGCTTCATCTCGCGGAAAATACCTTCCCGCTGCATCTTCTTCTTGAGCGCTTTCAGCGCCTGGTCGACATTGTTGTCGCGAACGAGGACTTGCACTTGGCCGCCGACTCCTTTCGGGTTGCGCGCGACCGACAGCCGGCCACGCATGAGGGGTCGCGGCAGTTTCCCGTCGCGACGGCGGGGCCTATACCATGTGATTCACCGATGGCAAAACCCCATTCGCCACCTCATCTGCAGGAATCATCATGGCCATCCTGAAAATCGCCCGCATGGGCCACCCGGTGTTGCTGCAGCAATGCGAGCCGATCGCCGACCCGACGGCGCCGGAAATCCGCCGCTTGGCGCGCGACATGCTGGAGACGATGGAGGACGCGACCGGGGCCGGGCTGGCGGCGCCACAGGTGCATGTGCCGCTGCGGCTGTTCGTGTTCCGCGTGGTGGCGGGCCGGGCGAGCGAGGACCCGGAGGATTTGCCGGCGCACAACGAGGTGCTGGTGAACCCGGAAGTTGAATTCCTGACCGACGACCGGGTGCTGCGCTGGGAGGGCTGCCTGTCCATCCCCGGGCTGCGCGCCGCGGTGCCGCGGGCGCCGCGCATCCGCTACCGGGCACTGAACCTGGACGGGCAGGTGGTGGAACGCGTCGTCTCCGGCTTCCATGCCGGGGTGGTGCAGCATGAGAACGACCACCTGGACGGCATTCTTTACCCGATGCGGATGCAGGATTTCTCCCTGTTCGGCTTCACCGAGGAGCTGACCCGGGCAGCCCAGGCCCAACAACAGGCACAATACGAGGCCGAGCAGCGGGCCAAGGCGGGGCAGCAGTGATCCCCCCCCCCGAGCGCAGTGCGGAGCGTGACGCGGCGCTGGAGGCGATGCTGCCGCACGTGCCGTTCGACGGCTGGACCAGCGTGGCCCTGGAACGCGCCCTGGCCGATATCGGTGCCGATCCGGCCGATGTCGCGATCCTGTTCCCCGGCGGCGCAGCGGACATGGTGGCGGCGTTCTGCGACCTGGCGGACCGGCGCATGGCGGCCGAAGCCGCCGAACGGCTGGCCACGGAGAGCAGCCTGACTAAGCGCGTGCGCGAGGCGATCGCGACACGCCTGGCAGTGAACCGGGAGCACAAGGAAGCGATCCGGCGGGCGCTGTCGGTTCTGGCCCTGCCGCACAACGCCCCAGTGGCTGCCACCTGCACGGCGCGCACAGTGGACGCGATCTGGTACGCGGCGGGCGACCATCCGGCGGATTTCTCCTGGTACACCAAGCGCGCGCTTCTGGCGGCGGTGTATTCGGCCACCATCCTGTTCTGGCTGCGCGACACGAGTTCTGACGACGCCGACACGCTCGCCTTCCTGGACCGGCGGCTGGCCGATATCGGCCGCATCGGCAAATTGCGCGGGCGCGTGGAACAGATGGCGACACGCTTCCTGCCAGCATCCCTGCGTCCGGCGGGCATTTGATGCCATCGCGTCCCTACCGTTAAATTTGACGTGTATTGATCTCGATCAAATCCATCGAGGGTTGATCGGTCGCCTCCTGTCCGTCGCGCCACACAATCGGCGCGGCGAGGCAGAAGGAGGCACACGATGCGTATTCGTTCCACCCTGCTGGCAATGGCCGCCGGTTTTCTGTTGCTGGCCCCGCCCGGCCCCGCGCAGGCCCAGGACGCGACCGGCGGTGGCTCCGCCTTCCCCGCTGCGCTGTATGCGAAGTGGATCGCCATGGCGAAGACCCAGGGCGGCCCTGCCATCGCATTCAATCCCGCCGAAGGCAGCACGGTGGGGCAGAACCGGATGCTGGCGCAGGAGATCGACTTCTCCGTCGCCGGCATGCCGATGCCGAAGGCACGACGTGACGAAGTTGGCGTGCTGCAATTCCCGGCCGTGATCGGTGCCGTTGTTTGCATCCATAACATTCCGGGTGTGCCGAACGGGCAGTTGAAGCTGAACGCGGACCTGCTGGCGAAGATCTTCACCGGCGGCATCACGCAGTGGAACGACAAGGCGATCACCGCGCTCAATCCCGGAGTGGCGATGCCGGACATGGAGATCAAGCCGATCTCCCTGCGCGATGGCGGCATGGATGCGACCTACGGCCTGACCCAGTACATCCTCGCCGCCAACCCTGAATGGCGGCAGAAGCACGGCGCCGTGGTGACGAAACGCTGGGCGATCGGCTCCACCGTGGTGAACTCGGTGGACATGGTGGAAGTGATCAAGGTCATCCCCGGCAGCATCGGCTACACCGCCTATGGCCTCGCCCTGCGCAACAACGTGCCGATGGTGGCGCTGCGTAATCCGGCCGGTAACTACATCGCCCCCGGCCTGCCAGGCATCGCCGCCGCGGCGGCGCAGGCAGACTGGGCCGGCGCAACGGACCTGGTGATGACCCTGGTGAACCAGCCGGGCGCTGAAAGCTATCCGATCGCGCAGACCAGCTACGTGCAGATGCTGCTGCGCCCCCGCTACATCCCGCGCAGCCAAGCGGTGCGGGACTTTTTCGACTTCGGCTATCGCAATGGCGGCGCGGTGGCCGCGGAATTCGGCTTCGTGCCGCTGCCGGAGGCGGTGCAGCAGCGGGTGCGTGAGGCGTGGGAGCGCATTGGCAGCTGACGCGACTAATGCTGGCGCAGGAACTCCAGCAGCAGCGCGTTGAACCGGGCCGGCTGTTCCCAATAGGGGCTATGGCCGGCCTCGCTGATGATGTGCAGATCCGCCTGCCGGATGTGTTGCGCCTGCATGCGCAGCAAGGCGGGTGGGGCGTAGAGGTCGGACTCGCCACCGATGATGCGTGTGGGCTGGCGGACGGCTTCCAGTAATGCCCAAGTCATCTTGTGGTGGAAGCGCGGGTTGACGCGCTTGCCGATCAGCGCCGCGTGCTCCATCGCCTGCCAGGCGGCAAGGCCCTCCGGGTTGCCGGCGCGGTAGCTGGGCGAAAGCTCGCGGAAATCATGCGGCAGCGTGTCGAAGAAGGGCGGGCGCAGGCGGGCAAGGACGTCCGCGTAGTCGGGGTCCGTGATGCCCATCAGCGAGGCGACGATGGCGAGACTGCGCACGCGATCGGGATGCGCCAGCGTGTAGTCCAGCGCCATGAATCCGCCATGCGCGGCGGCGACGAGATGCGCCTGAGCGATGCCGAGATGATCCAGCAGCGCGTGCAGGTCATCCGTCGCATTGCCCGGATCAGGCTCCCCAGTGAAGGGGGAGCCGCGATAGCCGCGCCGTGAATAGCCGATGACGCGATACCCGGCGCCGACCAGCACGGGCTGCTGATAAACCCAGCCTTCCAGCGACTGCGTGGCGGCGTGCAGCAGCACCACAGCCGGGCCATCCCCGCCTGTGTCCCAGTAGCCGATGGACGCGCCGGGAACCGCGACGCTGCCGCGCCGTGCCGGGGCCTGCGGCGGGATGGGCTCGGGAGTCCAGACAGGCGCGGTCATGCCGGGAAGGACTCCCCATGTTCCTGTGCGACAGCCTGGGCGAGAGCGCCGAGAGATTCGAAGCGGAAGGCGAATTCCGGCATCCGCCCCGGGGTTTTCGTGGCGCCACCCCCCGCCTTGCCGGCCCGCCGGTCGATCCAGCAGGAGGTGATCCCCGCCTCATTGGCCGGGACGTGGTCATGATACAGCGATTGCGCGACATGCAGCAGTTGCGCCCTGGCGCAGCCCATGCCGGCGATGTGGTTCAGCAGGTACTGGAAATTGCGCGGGTCCGGCTTGTAGGAGCCGATGTCCTCCGCCGTCAGGATCGCGTCGAATTCCACGCCGAGTCGCCTGTTGCTGCCGGCGAAGCTGGCGCGATCGACGTTGGACAGGATGACCAGCTTGTAGTGCCGCTTGAGGTAGGCGAGCGCGGCCGGCGAGTCCGGGAAAGCCGGCCAGTCCGGCGCGGAATGGCCAAAAGCGGTGTCCTCCGCCGCCGTGCTGGCGACGCCCCAGTGCCTGGCGAGACGAGTGTGTACCCTCGTGAGGATGTCCGAATAGAGCGCCGTCGGGGTTTCGGCTTCCTGGGCGCTTTCTTGCACGGCGTAGTCCTCCAGCGCCTTGTCCCGCGCGACGTTGGCGCGCGCCATCAGCGGCGCGAGCGCGGCGAGGAGGCCGGTTTCCCAGTCGATGAGGGTGCCGTAGCAGTCGAAGGAGAGAGTGGTGAAGGAAGTGAGTTTCATACCCGTAGCGTAGCGTGCGCGCGGCGTACTGGGAATGCGAGGGACAGCCGATGGCGCGCGATGGCGGATGGCGCTGCGCTTATCCGCCCTACAGCCCTTCCAGCTTATAGTCGTGGTCGTGCAGCACAACGCGGTTCTGGAATTTCCAGGCGCCGTCCACCTTGCGCAGGTCGCAGTCGTAGCGGCCTGGCGCCATCAGGTTGCTCTTGCCGTCCTTGGTCAGGAACACCGTCAGGTAGCAGGTGGCATGCGCCGTCTCGCCATCCACCTGCATCGTCAGGTTGGAGATGACGTGGCGCAACTGGTTGCCGTTGCGCTGGAACCGGGCGAAGCGCTCCGCGAAGGCACGGATCGCGGCATGGCCCACATGGCGACCGACGGCGGGGCTCACCAGGGCTGCGTCCGCCGTAAAGCAATCGACGATGACATCCACCTCCCCCGCATCCAGCGCGCAGGTGTAGTGCGTGAACAGGTCGCCGATGGCAAGGCGGTCCTCGATGGAGGAGGATGTCATAGCGGTGGTCCTTTCCTACGGGTGCGGCCCCCAGGGCGCGGCGGTCATCAGCTTCACTTCCTGGGTCATCACCAGCGGGCGGAACTTCGCAGCAAAGCCCTCCACGAAATCCTTGTTGGCGAACACGGCCGCCCAGTGGGAGCGGCGGTCGTTGTCATCGTCGAACTTCCACAGGTGGATCAACTGGTTCACCATGCCCGTATCGGTCTGGAAATAGCCGACCAGTTTCTTGTCGTGCCCACCCTTCTGCAACGCGGGGAAACCGAGTTCCTGATAAAGTTTCACCGCCTCCCCCATCTTGCCGACATAGAGCTGGTAGGTGCGGAGTTCATACAAGGCCATGGGATCGTTCCCTCCTTTTCTGCAGGCGCGCGTAGCCTAGTCCGCAAGGCCGGCGACGGAAATGGTCAGGATTGCGGGGCGTCTGCGTCCGCGTGCGCGGCCAGCGCACGAACCCGGTCGCTGATGATCACCGGCACGGCATGGGGCCACAGGTCGCGCAGTGCGGGCGGCAACCGGCGCAGGGACGCGGCGGCGTGCTGGCGCGCGGTGGCAAGGTCCGGCAGGTTCTGCAGCACGCGGCCGCCGCGCATGGCCGGTTGCAGCAAGGGCATGCCGGGCAATGCTTCGTCCGCCAGGGCCACTATGTCCTCCGCGATCGTGCAGTCCGCACCGAACCGGCGGAACGCTTGCTTGCGGCGCGGCCTGCTGGCGTATTCCAGCAGCTTGTAGGCGCAATCCAGCGCCGGCGCGTCCTGGGAGGTGGTAAGGCTGGTGCCGATACCGAACCCATCTATCGGCGCGGCGCGCTGTTCCAGCAGCGCCGCCTCATCCAGCCCGCCGCTGGCGATGATGCGGATATTGTGTTGCCCGGCAGCGTCCAGGATGGCGCACACCGCACGGGCATGGGCGGCAAGGTCGTCACTGTCCAGCCGCACGGCGCCGATAGCGATGCCTTCCGCGGCCAGCACCGGCGCGATGCGGGCGACGCAGGCCGAAATCCACCAGCACGCGGCCGGGAGCAGCCAGCACCATCCGCGCCTCCTTGGACGCAGTCAGGGTCTGGAAGTGCAGCAGGTTCATCAGTCGCGTTTCCACCAACTGCGCCTGCGGCAGCGGCGCGGTGATGCGGATGATCGTCTCATCGGGGAAGAACACCGTCCCTTCGGGCGACGCGTCCGCATCGCCGGTAAAGCGCAGGGCGCTCAACTGCGCCATGCTGCCGCGGGTGAAGCGGCCGGTTTCGTGCAGCCAGTCCAGCTCATCCGGCATGAAGCGCAGCGCTGTCAGGAATTCCAACACCTGGGCCAGTCCCGCGGCCATCAGGAAGCCGCGCCTGGCGGGCAGATTCCGCACGAACAACTCGAACACCGCCGTCTCCGCCATGCCATGCGCGGCATAGGCTTCCAGCAGAGCGAGCTTGTAGAGGTCGGTCAGCAAGGGACCGGGATGTGGCACGCGCAACTCCTTGCAGGTACCTGTCCATGGCCACGCCATGGGCGCCTTGATTTTCCGCAAGACAGGGCGGACGGTGATCCGCTAACGACACGCGGGCAGTCCGCCGCCCCCATTGGGCCGGGTATGCCATATCGGGAGGGTTCCCATGTTCAAATATATCCTGGTTCCGGCAACCGGTTCCGCCGCCGATGCAGGCGTTTTCGAGACGGCACTGGCACTGGCGCGACCAGCCGGCGCGCACCTGGCGTTCCTGCACGTGCAGACGGACGTGAACGAGGCGATCGCGGCGATGATCACCGGCAGCGAAGGGATCGTCACCGGCCTGGAACGCATGGCGTCGGATATCGAGGCCGATGTCCGCGCCCGGCGCGAGCGGGCTGAGCGGGCGGTGGCAGATTTCTGCTCCCGCCACGCCATTCCCACCAGCGCGGTGCCGGTGCCCGCGGGCCCCAGTGCGCATCTGGTGGTGGAAACCGGGGATGAAACATACTGGCTGAGCGAGCATGGCCGCGCCGCGGACCTAACGGTGCTGGGCCGGGACCGCGACGAAGCGGGAGACGGCGTCGGCATCATCGAAGGCGTGCTGATGGGCACCGGCCGGCCGGTGCTGATCACGACCGGCGGCGGCACCCCGGTCCTGGACGGCACCGTGGTGCTGGCGTGGAAGGACCGGCCGGAAGCGGCGCGCGCCGCCACCGCCGCCGCGCCGGTGCTAGGCGGGGCAAAGCGCGTGCTGGTGGTTTCCGTAGCGGAGGAAGGTGCGGCGGATTACGACGCCTGCGAGCGCATCGCCGCCGGGCTGCGCTGGCACAATGCGGCCACCGAGGCCCGGCACGTCGATCCCGAGGGGCAGGATGCCGAGCAGGCGCTGCTCGCCACCGCCGCGGCGGAAGGCGCCGGCTTGCTGGTGATGGGCGGCTACAGCCACAGCCGGCTGCGCGAACTGGTGTTCGGCGGCTTCACCCGCCATGTTATCGACACCGCGACGATTCCGGTGCTGATGGCGCACTGAACGCGTCAGCCCATGCCGCGGGCAAGGAAGGCCTTCACCAGCGGTGTCAGAGGCGCTGACGGATCCTCAGCGAAGGCGTATCGGGCACGTACCACGGGCTGGCGGATGGCGATGAGGGCCGCGAGGTCGGCGGGCGTGGCACTGACCACGGCATCCACGTCGCTACGCGCGATCGTGTCCGCGAGGTCGCGCAATTGCGGGGCACTGTAGCCCAGCGCCGGCAGCACGGGACCGAGATGCGGGTATTGCCGATACGCCGCGCGCAGGCTGCCGGTGGCGAAGGAGCGTGGATCGACGACGATGGCCCCCGCCGCCAGGGCGGCGCGATGGCCGGCGCCATGCGGCATGCCGCCATGTGTGACCGTCGGCCCGTCCTCCACCACCAGTACCCGCCGGCCGCGTAGCGCGGCGGCATCGTCCAGCCGGATAGGCAGGTCGCCGCGTGTGATGGCGGCACGGGGATTCACCGCGCGCAGGCGCTCTGTCAGTGCCGTGATCGCCTCCGGCGTGGCAGCGCCGATCTTGCTGATCACAACGATGTCCGCCATGCGCGCCACCGCCTCGCCAGGGTGGTGGGTGGTGACCTGGTCCGGGCGCAACGCATCCGCCACGCAGATATGCAGGTCCGGCCGGATGAAGGGAAAGTCGTTGTTGCCGCCATCCCAGATCAGCAGGTCCGCCTCGGTCTCCGCCGCGCGCAGGATGGCGGCGTAGTCCACGCCCGCGAAGACAGTACCGCCCTCTTGGATGTGCGGCTCATATTCCTCGCGTTCCTCCACCGTGCAGTTGGCGGCGTCCAGGCCCGCGACGCTGGCGAACCGCTGCACGCGCTGGCGGTCCAACTGGCCATAGGGCATGGGATGGCGGATCACGGCAACGCGGCGGCCGCTTGCGCGCACCATGCGGGCAAGCCAGCGGGCCAGGGGTGACTTGCCGCTACCGGTGCGCAGCGCCGTCACCGCGATCACGGGGCGGCGCGCGGCAAGCATTGTTGCCGTCGGGCCGGGCAGCACGAAATCCGCACCCGCCGCCTGGGCGCGCGATGCCAGGTGCATCACATGCGCATGCGCCACGTCGCTGTAGGCGAACACCACCTCATCCACCCGCGCCTCGTGGCAAATCTGCTCCAGTTCCGCCTCGGACCGGATGGGGACGCCGGCAGGGTAGCGCGGCCCGGCCAGCGCCGACGGGAAGACGCGTCCCTCAATGCCCGGAATCTGCGTCGCGGTGAAGGCGACGACATCGCGCGCAGGGTCGTCGCGATAGACGGTCTGGAAGACATGGAAATCCCGCCCGGCGGCGCCAAGAATGAGGACACGGCGGGTCATCGCGATGGCACTAAGGTGGCTCGAAGGCATGGCCAAGCGCGGCCAGGCCCTCCTCAAGAAAGTCGCCCAGCGTCGGCATGCCCATCAGGTAGTGCGCCGAATGGGTACGGTGGCGTTCCCCGGCCAGGGCGCGGGCTTCCTGCCAGGTGTCGCGGTCGAAATCGCCGCGCCCGACCCAGGCGAGTGCGATCAGGTCCACCACCTCGTCCTCGTTCAGGTCCCCGATCATCTCACGCAACTCGTCCGCCGTGGCATCGTGCCCGTCCGCCAGGGCGCCATGGCCGGCATCCTCGGCGGCATCAATGTCGATCTCGTCACCTTCGTCATCGATACCGTCGCCGGAAAGGTCGTATTGCCGCGCCAGTTCGATCAGCACGCTCACCGTCGCCGGGCTGATCGCCAATTCCACCGGGTCGCTGTCCTCTCTCCGTGCCATGGCGTGCGCTCCTGACAATGGTCGATGCCCGTGCCGCCAGCTATGCCCGAACGCGATGGGCCGGAGTTGATCAGGATCAACCTTTTCGCAACGGCACGGGGGAGCGCCGCAGCCTAGCCTTTCAGTTCCTTCATCGCACGGGAAAATCCGCCATGCAGCATTTCCGTGTCCGACGAATAGGCCAGGATCAGGGCGCCGGCGGCCTGCCATTTCTTCACCTCCGCCTGGCTGAAAGCCAGCATAGCCGTGGTCTTGCCATGCTTGTTGGCTGCGGCCAGCACGCGGTCGCGATGCGCGTCCAGCACCTTGCCCTGGTCCGGCGTACCGAACACGCCCAGGTTCTGCGCCAAGTCGTTCGGGCCGACGGTCAGAGCGTCGATACCGTCCATGGCGGCGATCGCGTCCAGGTCGTCGAAGGCGCGGGCGGTCTCGAACATCACGGTGATGAAGACCTGGGAATTGGCGAAAGCGCGCCGCTCCGCGACCGTGCCGGCGGTGGAGAATTCCGTCATGGCGGAGAGCCCGCCGCTGCCGCGTTCCCCGCGCGGAGCGTAGCGGCTGGCCTGGACGATCTCGCGCGCATGCGCCGCGTCCTCCACCTGCGGGCAGTGGATGTTCCACACGCCCACGTCCAGCAGGCGGGTGATCCATTCGCGGTTGGCCTTGGGCGGGCGCACGGCGATGGGGAAGTCCAGCGCGCGGGCCAGCACCGCCATGTCCGCCACCGTCTCGATCGACAGCGCCGAGTGCTCCATGTCCACGCGGGCGAAATCCAGGCCGGTGGCCTTCATCAGGGACAGGATGGCCGGGTTGCGCACCAGGGTCAGCCAGGTGCCGATCTGCGCCTCGCCGCGTTCGATGCCGGCGCGGAGCGGGTTGGGTTTCATGTGGTGTCCTCCCGTTTGGTTGCAGGGACTGTGCCGGGAGCGCGGCGTGCTGTCACCCGTGCCGCGTTGACAGGGGCCGGGCGCTGCCCGGTAATCGCCGCCAACAATCGGGGAGGGGCGCATGCGCCGCATCATCACATGGACCGTCGCGCTGCTGCTGGGCGCGTTCCCTGCTGTGGCGCAGGACTTCCCCCACAAGCCTATCCGCCTGGTTGTGCCCTACCCGCCGGGTGGGCCGACGGACGTGGTGGGGCGGCTGTTCGCCAGCAAGATGACGGAAGCGTTCGGCCAGCCGGTGGTGGTGGAAAACCGCACCGGGGCCAACGGCAACATCGCGGCGCAGCTGGTCGCGAAGTCCCCGCCGGATGGCTACACGCTGCTGCTGCATTCCTCGTCGATGGTCATCAACCCTATGCTGTACAAGGCGCCGGGCTATGATCCGTTCAAGGAATTCAC
>Ga0315912_10004079_pt1 | contig 14040 bp, 14 predicted proteins | sample VfabasoilMG_FD_204469 | JGI IMG/M metagenome (GOLD analysis project Ga0315912, IMG submission 204469) | Garden soil microbial communities collected in Santa Monica, California, United States - V. faba soil | ecosystem: Environmental > Terrestrial > Soil > Garden | place: USA: California... | reverse complement strand
CGCGAATCTGCCGAAAAACGCGCGAAGGCCGATCCGCGTTATCAGGCGCGCATGATACGGCTGGCGGACGGCACCTTCGGCATGCGGGAAATGAATCTGCAGGACAGCGAAGGCCCGCATTCATCGGTAACGGTGTTCAAGCGCCATCCCGGCGATCCCAAACTCGCGGTGCGCATCAATCTATACGCACCGGTGGAAGAATTCGATCGTTACCTTGGATTATTGGCGCTTGCGGTCAGGGATGTGCAGATGCCGCAGCGGTAGGTGCGGCATTCATCGAGCCAATTCCCGATTTGCACTACGCAGGGACCAACCTGTCCCAGACTTCTTTGTCCCGCCAAACCACGTCCCGGAGCGTTGCGCCGCTGGCCTAGCCGCGGCCGGCGTAGGGCATCTTCGTCGCCATCACCATCAAGTGATAGATATTCACCTCGGGCGGTTGACTGGCCATGAATAACACTGAGCGTGCGACGTCATCGGTGGTGATCATCGGCTCGGGCGCGATGGTGCCGTTGGCCTGCTTCACGCCCTTGGCCATGCGCGCTGCGAGTTCCGACATTGCATTGCCGACGTCGATCTGGCAGCACGCGATATCATATTTGCGGCCATCGAGTGAAATCGTGCGCGTGAGTCCCGACACGCCGTGTTTGGTAGCGGTGTACGGTGCGGAATCAGGCCGCGGTGCGTGCGCGGAAATAGAACCGTTGTTAATGATGCGGCCGCCGCGCGGGTTTTGATCCTTCATCATTTTGAACGCTTCCTGCGAGCATAGAAACATGCCGTTGAAGTTGGCATCGACCACGGCTTTCCATTTTTCCCATGGTAAGTCCTCAAATGCCACGCCAGGTGCGTTGGTGCCCGCGTTGTTGAACAACACGTCAATGCGTCCGAACGTCGCCTTGGTCTTGGCAAACAGCGCCTTCACCGCCTCGGGATTGCCCACGTCGGTGGGCACGCCGATCATGCGCGAGCTGTCAACGCCTGCGGTCTTGATGGTTTCGTCGAGCGGCTCGGCGCGCCGTCCGGTGATGACGACACGATAGCCGTCCTTCACGAAGGCAAGCGCGGTCGCTTTGCCGATGCCGGTGCCGCCGCCGGTGATAACTGCAACTTTGTTATGTGTGCTCATGATGGTCCTGGGTATGGGTTGAGTAGCGCCGCGCTCATGCGGCAAGGCGCAATGGTAGCGCACTGTGCTTCATTCGGGACAGGTGGTGCAGTCATGCGGAAGAGCGATATCGTTGATACGCATCGCCCTGTCGGCACGGCATTAATTGCAACCAGCAGCAGGAAGGCTGCGACATCTGCGTGTACCAAAGCCGACGCCGAATTCAACATCATTCCTTGGTTCTGACCATTACCGCGTCCACCGCTTCCAGCGGTACCACCGCATCGAAAAACTCGCGGCCGGAAAGCGCACCCAGTTGCACGACGCGACCGTTGACCACGCGCACCGTGCCGGTCAGTTCCTGGCCGGAGCGCAGACGCACAACGACGCGGCTTCCGGTCTGGCCTTTCAATACCGATTCCACGGTGTCGCCACCACCGACCTTGAGTTCTGCGCTGAGTGCAGGAGCTGCGGCGGTTGCGGCGGTTGCGAAAGCGAGTGCGATCAGCGATGCATAAAGCGATTTTTTCATGATGCTGCCTCCATGTGTGGTTGAGATTTAAGACCTGTGTTACTCATTTGTTTTGTTCGACTGGCCTTTCCGGCGTCCCACGCAGTCGGGTTCGATGCGCACTGTATCACCGAAATGCTGCGCAACAAGTTAGAACCCGTAAAGGCGTGCGGGATTTTCCACAAGAATTTTCTTGCGCAGCGTCTCGTCATCGCAAAACTTCGCGAAAAGATCGACCAGCTTGCCGTCATTGGGCATGATCTTCACATTGGGATGCGGAAAGTCCGTACCCCACAATATGCGCTCCGGCGCAGCGGCGATGAGTTCGCGCACAAACGGTTCGGCGTCGTGAAACGGCTTGCCAGTGGATGAGATGCGTTCCGGGCCGCTGACCTTGGTCCACGCCAGCGGGTTTTTCATCAGGTCAAGCATTTGCAGGAACGCATCCTGTTTCACGCCGTGCTTTGCTTCGACTCTACCCATGTGATCGATGATGAGCGGCACTTTAAGGCTGTCGAGAAAGCCGCGATACGTCTTGATGTCGTGTGCGTCCATGTGCAACTGGATGTGCCATCCGAACGGCGTGATGCGGGCGATGATATTTTCAACCTCCTGCATGTCGGGTGCGCCGCCGAGATGCGCGACGAAGTTCACGCGCGCGCCACGTACGCCGCTGGCGTGCAGACGTTCGAGTTCTTTTTCAAGGACGTCAGAACTGACCATCGCCACGCCGCGCCACGCGCCGTTTGACCACGCCAGCGCGTCGAGCATGGCGCTATTGTCAGTGCCGTGGCAGCTTGCCTGCACCACGATCGCGCGCGACAAGCCTAAATGTTTATGCAGTGCGGCAAGCCGTTCGCGGCCGGCGTCTTCGGGCGTGTAGCTGCGGTTCGGCGCATACGGAAAGCGTGCAGCCGGGCCAAACACATGACAATGGCCATCACACGCGTTGGGCGGAGGGACATACTTAGGTGTAACCGGATTCGGATCGGGCGGGAGTATGGTTCTGGGTGCGACGGTCGTCATCACAGTCTGGGTATCCTCGCCTTATCGATCAGCGCATTCCACTTGGCGATTTCGCTGGCGCTGATTTTGCCCGTAGCGCTTATGCGCGGCAAGCCTACAATGCATGCATAAGATCAAACAGCACGCTGGCATGAGGAGCGCGTTTTACGATGTAGCGCGTGGACCGGCATCAGGATTTCGAGAGGAAGGCCATGACCACCGAACTCGAGGAATCGATGTTGTGTCGGTCGGCATGGGCTGGACTGGCGGCATACTCGCGAAGGAATTAAGCGAAGCGGGTTTAAAGGTGGTTGGTCTTGAGCGCGGCTTCTCTTAATGCTCAATGAATTCGTTGCCGATCCGCAAAAAGATGGTGCCGGATAATCGCATGCCGTATGCCGGCATGCCGGATGCGGCGAACCGCAAAGATCTCTTCGCCTATTTACTCACCATAATGAAATAGGTGATAATGAGGGAATGTTATATAAGTATTTGTTTTTAAAAGAATTTTTATTTTTCCTTGCAGCAGTGGCGACAGCCGCCGCGCATGCGCAGAGTTATCCTACCAAACCCGTACGCATACTGATTCCGGTGCCCGCCGGCGGCACCGTCGATGTGCTCGCGCGCATGATCACGCCCGCCATGTCGAATTTGCTCGGTCAGCAAATGGTGATCGACAATCGTGGCGGTGCAGGCGGACTGATCGGTACCGAACTGGCGGCAAAAGCCGCGCCTGATGGCTATACGCTTTTGATGTGCAGCCAGGGGCCGCTTACCATCCTGCCGCATCTGCAAAAGAATGTGCCTTACGACACCTTGCGCGATTTCACCGCGATGAGTCTGATTTCCGCTGGGCCGTATTTGCTGCTGACGCAACCCAATGCACCGTTCAAAACCGTGAGGGAATTGATCGCGGCGGCAAAAGCCGAGCCGGGCAAGATCAATTACGCGTCGGCGGGCAACGGCGCACCGAATCATCTGGCGAGCGAACTTTTCAAGAACATGGCCGGCATCAATCTGCTGCACGTACCATACAAAGGCGCGCCGCAGAGCGTGACCGATGTGTTGGGCGGACATGTACGGTTGATTTTCGGCTCGATACCGCCGCTCGCGCCGCATGTGAAAGCAGGGCGGCTGCGTGCGCTCGGCGTGTCGAGCGCCAAACGCACGCCGCAAATGCCGGAACTGCCAACCATCGGCGAAGCCGGTGTGCCGGGCTACGAGTTTTACGCGTGGTTCGGCATGCTCGCACCGGCGAAAACACCGAAACCGCATCTCGCGCGCATACACGAAACACTGATCAAGGTGCTGCGTGCCCCTGAAACTGCAAGCCAATTCGAAGCACAGGGTGCCGACCCTGTGGGCAACAGCCCGGAAGAATTTGCCGTATTCTTGCGCCGCGAGTACGACAAGTACGCGACTGTGGTCAAGACATCCGGATTGAGAATTGATTAGCTGTATAAATTGAGACTTGATCGGACAGGTAGTGTCCGAATTCGGGCCGCGCGACAGACTGCATTGAGGAAACGCAAACTGCTGGTTTCGGCCAGAAAGGGGCCATCGTGGTGTCCGGATCGAGTGTCTGCTCCTCAGCCGATCCGGTCTAGGGATGCTGAGCCACCAACGGCGGCAATGCCCAGGTCAGCAGACGTAGACGCGAATTTCGACTCGAACGGCCGCTTGTTACTTCAGGTTGTAGCCGTACCCGCCCCTGAGCAGTCCTTCGTTAGGCGCAAACTCATCCCGACCGGCCTTGGTCGTGCAGACATTGCGACGCGTGGCCGCCAAGGTTGCAGTATCGCGATCCCTGGCGGATCATAGACACCGCAGATGCCGCATGTATCAATAATCTGAGTCAGAGAGGGATCACCATGGCAGTCGAGTTTCGAGCATTACGTATGTCGTTCGCCGCCGAGGTTGACGGTATTGATCTTAGCCAGCCAATGGATGCCGACAGTGTGCGTACGATCTGGGATGCCATCGACCGCTACGCGGTTCTGGTGTTTCGCGATCAGCGCCTGACTGATACGCAGTTGCGCGATTTCGCTGCCGAATTTGGCCCGCTGGAAATTGGCCGTGGGGCACTCCAGGGCGGCAAACGCCGTCTGGCGCTGCCGCAGATCGGGGACATCTCGAACCTGGACGAAGAGAACCGCATCCGTGCCCGCGACGACAGGCGTCGGCTGGACAGCCTGGGCAATCGCCTGTGGCACACCGATGCCTCGTATATGCCGGTGCCGGTGGTGCTCGGCATGCTGCACGCTGTCGCAGTGCCTCCGGCATCGGTGCTGGGTGGCGGGGAGACCGAATTCGCCGACATGCGTGCCGCCTATGATGCGCTGCCGGAAACGATGAAGGCGGAAATCGACCGGCTGGTTGTGGAGCATGACATATTCTGGTCACGCGGCCAGATCGGGTTCACCGAATTCCCACCTGGCGAACGCGAGAAATACCCACCATCGCCGCAGCGTCTGGTGCGTCTGCATCCAGGTTCGCGACGCAAAACGCTCTACCTCTCCGCGCATGCATCGCATATCCTCGGCTGGCCGGTGGCCGAGGGGCGTCTGCTGCTGTGGGATCTGACGGCGCACGCGACGCAGAACCAGTTCGTCTACAGCCATCGCTGGCGGGTCGGCGATGTGGTCATCTGGGACAATCGCTGCACCATGCATCGCGGTCGGCCGCACGATGAGTCGCAACCGCGCGATTTGCGGCGTGCGACGACATTGGATACCGGCTCGACCCTCGAGCAGGCGGCGTGAGAGCAAGGTTGCTCGGACGCCAGGCTTTGTCTCAATCGCCCCGATAAGAAGAAGGATCGCTCCATGCCACTGCCAGCCGACACGGACGTCTCCACTCCGAAGCACCTCAGAGACAAGTACGCCATCGTGGGGGTGGGCGAGACCACCTACACGCGCGGCTCCGGCATGACCACCCGCGCGCTCGGCACCTGGGCGGTGCGCAACGCCATCCTCGACGCCGGGCTTACGGCCGCCGACATCGACGGCATGCTGTCCTACCAGTCGGGCGATTCCACCTTCGGACCCTTCATCGCCGGCGATCTCGGCATCCGTCTCAACTTCTACATGGATGTGTTCGGTGGCGGCTCGTCGACGGAAGCGCTGATCGGCATCGCCATGGGCGTGATCGAGGCCGGCATGTGCAAAACCGTTGTTATCTTCCGTGCCATGAACGGCTACTCCCAGGTGCGTATCGGCGGCACCGGGGCACGCTCGGCCGTGCCGGTCACCGGCGACATGCTGCATTCCCGCGCCTACGGCTGGCAAAGCGCAGGGCAGACGTTCAGCTTCACCTTCATGCGTCACATGTACGATTACGGCACTACGCCGGCGCAGGTGGCGGCGGTGCGTGCCGCGCACTCCGCACATGCCTCCAACAACCCCAAGGCCTACTACAAGAAGCGCGTGACGGTGGAGGACGTACTGGCGAGCCGCATCATCTGCAAGCCGCTGCACCTGCTCGACTGCTGCGTGGAGACCGACAACGCCACAGCCATCATCGTAACGAGCGCCGACCGCGCCAGGGATGCCCGCCACCACCGAGTGCTGATCCGTGCCGTTGCGGGCCGCGTGTGCAAACCGCGCGCCGATATGCACTATCAGACCGGGCCGATCTCGACGGTGGCCGGCAAGTACGCGCGCGAGATCCTGTGGCCCAACGCCGGCATCGGCCCGCAGGATGTCGACGTCACCGGCTCCTACGACGCCTTCACCTTCACCACCATGCTGCAGCTCGAGGACTACGGCTTCTGCAAGAAAGGCGACGGCGGCCAGTACGTTAGCGACGGCACCATACGGCTGGGCGGCAAGCGCCCCAACAACACCAGCGGCGGCCATCAGTGCGAGGGCTACACGCACGGTATGAGCATGGTAATCGAGAACGTGCGCCAATTGCGCCACGACGTCGACGACAGCTGCCCCGTCGGCCCTGACGGCAAGCGTAAGCACACCTACGACTACAAGGAAGGGGGCTGTCGGCAGGTGAAGGGCTGCGAGGTGACTGCCAACCTCGGCTGGGCCAACCCCGGTACCGGGTCGGCCATGGTCATGCGGCGCGATTGAACGGGGGAGACAAGACTATGTCCATCACGGCCGATTATCTCGGAATGAGTCTCAGGCTCGATGAACTCGACGGCGAGAACGTCGCGTACTTCAAGCACTGCGCCGAGCACAGTTTCCACCTGCAGCAGTGCGATGACTGCAAGCTGCTGCGCTATCCGCCTACCACCGCCTGCCCCTGGTGTATGAGCCGCGAGGCCAAGTGGGCGCCCGTCGAGGGCAAGGGTGCGGTGCACTCCTACACGGAGGTGCATCATGCCATCCAGCCGGCGTTCCAGACCCACTTGCCCTACTTGATCCTGCTGGTCGATCTCGACACCCAGAAGGGCAAGCCTACCGCCGACGAAGCCCTGCGCGTGGTCGGCAACCTCGTCACGCCCGACGGCAAGCTGGCGCCACCTGAACTCGTCAAGACAGTCGGCATCGGCACCCGCGTGCGCATGGTGTTCTCCGACGCAGGCCCGGGCATCTCGCTCCCGCAGTGGACCATCGACGAGAGCGCCACGCAGCCCGACAAGCCGTGGCGGTATCCGCAGGAGTGAGTGCGCCGGAACGCGACATGAGCGAAGGACCGCTATTCGATCCACAGGATTTCATGATCGCCGTTGGCATCGCCCACCTCTGCGCCGGCGGGGAGAGCGCGTGCCTGTATCGCCATGCCGCCGCGTTTTCCCGCTACCTCCGTGACAAGAGCAACGGCATGGCCGGCCGGGTCGCGCAGGAAGCAGAGATCGCCCGTGCCCGCGCTGGTATCGCTCGCTCCTGGGGAGTGGACGCAGCGTCGATCGGATTTGTCGGCAACGTCGCCGAGGGGGTGTCTATCGTCGCGGAAAGTCTCGACTGGCGTGACGGAGATAATCTCGTTGTCGATGCCAACGAATATCCGTCTGTCGTCGGGCCGTTCCTTGCGCGCCGCAGTCCGGGCATAACCTTGCGGCAGGCAAGGGGAACCGGGCCGGACCGCTTTGCCGCATGTGTCGATGCGCGCACACGCGCTATCGGCGTCAGTTACGTTTCGTACCTGACCGGAGAACGGCACGATCTTTCCGCGCTTCGCGCGCTCGCGGACAGCGTCGGAGCGTTGCTCGTCGTGGACTTCACTCAGGCGGCCGGTTATTTGCCGATCGAGGCTTCGGTCGCGGACTTCGCGTTCTCGGCCTGCTATAAATGGCTGCTCGGCGTCACCGGCGCTGCTGTCGCCTACTGGAACCGGGTGCGCCAGCCGGGGTGGTCGCCCGCTTCCGCAGGCTGGTACTCCTTCAAGCCTGGATACCGCAGCTACGACAACCCGCCGCCGCTCCGCGACGATGCGCTGCGCTTCACGCGCGGCAATCCCGCGCACGCTTCGATCTACGTGCTGGCGGATGCGCTGGACTATCTGGCCGCCTGCGACGTGCGCGACGTTCAGGCGCACGTTCAGGGCATGACGACGGCGATGCTGGAGCGGCTGGAAGCCCTACGGATTCCAACGCTCACGCCAGCCGATCCGGTGCGGCATGGCGCGAGCGTTTGCGTTTCATCGCCGCGCGCACAGGCGATCGTCGATGCGATGGCGCGGCGCGGAGTGCTGGCATGGAACGGTCAGGGACGCATCCGTTTCAGTTTCCACGGCTACAACTCGCGCCGGGACGTCGAACTGGCGATTGACGCGTTGACTACGGAATGGGCGAGGGACAAAATTTGATAACGCCTGAACTCGAAACGCATAGGAGCTCATCATGCCGCTCTTGCAACGACTCTGTTGGTCTACGGCAATCGCGATTGGCGTTGCCATCGCGGCGCTGGCGGGTCCTGCGTACGCGCAGCCGAAGAATTTCCCGAACAAGCCCGTCCGGTTCGTAACCACGGGCCCCGGCAGCCAGAACGATCTGCTTGCGCGCCTCATCACCGCCAAGCTGAGCGAGAGCTGGGGGCAACCGGTGGTGATCGAAAACCGCACAGGGGCAGGCGGCGCGCTTGCGGCTTCCATCGTTGCCAAGGCCGCGCCGGACGGCTATACGCTGCTCCTGCAGTCGAGCCAGTTCGCCATCGGCGCGGCGATACACAAGAACCTTCCCTACGATGCCGTCAGGGACTTCGCCGGCGTCACTCAGCTCGGATTCAGCACGAACGCCCTGATCGTGGCGCCGTCGCTCGGCGCCAAGTCAGTCAAGGATTTCATCGCCTTCGCCCAGGCGCGGCCCCAGGTGCTCTACAGTTCCGCCGGCGCCGGTAGCGGCACTCACATGAACGGCGCCAAGTTCGCGCTCGCCGCGGGGATCAAAGCCGTGCACGTTGGGTTCAAGAGTTCCCCGGAAGCGGTGGTCGAAGTCGTGACTGCACGCATCCACTATTGCGTGTGTCCCCTGGGACCCACGCTGGCGTTCATCAAGGATGGACGGGCGCTTGCGCTGGCGGTTGCACAGGTCCAACGTTCGCCGCTCTTGCCGGACGTGCCCGCGATGCCGGAGGCCATCCCGGGTTACCAGAGAGACGGATCATTCATACTGCTGGCGCCCGCCGGCACGCCGCGTCCAATACTGAATCAGATCGGCGGGAACGTCGCGCGAGTTCTCGCACTGCCGGAGGTCAACGAACGGCTTCAGGCCATGGGCTTTGTGCCGGCGCCGACCACGCCCGGGGAACTCGACAAGATCCTGCGTAGCGACATCGGCACTTTCGCGAGGGTGGGCAGGATTGTCGGCCTGATTGCCGCTGCACAGCCGGAAGCTCAAGCCGCAAAAGGCCGATAACGAATGATAACTCTCCCTGCGCAGCCCGGCGAAAGCCGCTGGCGGATCACAAAGAAAATCCCATGACCCAGCAGACACGGCCGAACTACGATCGTTCCCTCTTCAACCTTCACAAGGTATCCAGCACACCTGTGATCGTTGAGACTATCGATCTCGTGCGCTGGCGAGACATCTATTTCCTTCGAGCGAGGTCCAGGGACGGTAGCGAGGGTCTCGTCATGATCAACGAGGGGCGTCATTTCCTCACTGCGATGTTGCAGGAAAGAATCCTGCCTTTCTTCGTGGGCCGAGACGCCCGCGACCTCGAAACGCTGGTCGATGAGATCTACGTTTACAAGTGGAACTACAAGTACGCCGGTTCGGCGTTCTGGACAACGGTCGCGTGGGCTGAGGCGGCCCTCTTCGACCTCCTCGGCAAGGCCACAGGCAAACCCGTAGCCGATCTGCTCGGCGGACGCAGGCGCAACAAGGTGCCGGTCTACGTCTCCAGCCTCATTCGCGAAACATCGGCAGAGGAAGAGATCGAATGGGTCGGACGGCGTATCGAGCAGACGAAGGCGAAGGCCGTGAAGCTGAAAATCGGCGGGCGCCTCAGCCGGAACGCCGACGCCTCGCCGGGACGCAGCGAACGCCTGATAGCGCTTGCGCGAAAAGCATGGGGCAGCGAGATGAAGCTCTACGTGGACGCGAACGGCTCCTACGATGCGCCTCACGCCCTCGAAGTCGCGAAGATGCTGAAGGAGCACGGCGTCGTATTCTTCGAGGAGCCGTGCCCGTTCGAAGATCTGGACGCAACCAAGGTTGTCGCCGATGTTCTGGACATGCCTGTCGCCGGTGGCGAACAGGATGCCAGCCTACCTCGCTTCGAGTACATGGCGCGCAACCGCGTTGTGGATATCCTGCAGCCCGACATGCTCTACAACGGCGGCTTCATCCGCAATCACCGCACGAACGTCATCGCCGGGCACTACGGACTGCCACTCACGCCGCACAGTCCTTACCTGGGTCCACGCCAGGCACTTACGACTCACTTCTGCGCCACGCTGCGGGAGTTGCCCATAGAGATGGAGTATGCAGCCGCGCTGCCGAAGCACCCGATGGACTGGTACAGCCCGCAGATCGAGGTGAAGGACGGACTGGTTGCGGTGCCAACAGGCCCAGGCCTTGGCATCGAGTTTGTACCCGAAGTCGTGAACGGGCTGCAGATTGTCGACTAAGGGAACTTCGGTCGACCTCGCCCTCAGCGCAGTACTCCCGAGCTGTGGCCGGGTGGCACCGTGGCCTACTTTACACCGGCCGGTCGCCACACATTTGCACGCGGTGCTTATCGCAGTCAACGACGTCCGGAAGTTTCCGCGCCTCATGTACGACGGTACCGCCCTCGACGCCGCTCGGTTCTACGCCAAGACCTTTCCCGACAGTGCAGTGGGCACTGTGATACACGCGCCCGGCGACTTTCCAGACGGCCAGCAGGGCGATGTCCTGCTGGAACGATCTCACTAAAGTAGCTGTCGACTTGTCAAACTGGATTAACGTCAGGTTTCGCCAGCATTGCGGACGCTGACGGTTCGAAGTGCCAGCGTTGCCTTTGGCCGAATTCCGCACGTCGATTGTAGTCCACGTGAATATCTCTTCGCGGTCGGTTCCTGCCTGTCGCAGAACGAAGCACTCAACCAAATCGGACACTGTATGTCACATCAAGTCGCGATTACTGCAGATTAGCTGATCGAAAGCCGCATCGCGCTGCGCCGATGCTTACTTTTTCTTTGGCCAGTCGTCGTCATCGGTGATGATGTTGATGACGCGCGTGCGCTTGGGGCCGGTGTAACGCTCCATCTTCACCAGTACTGGAAACAGTTCTTCGAGCTTGGCGCGCGCGTCGGCTTCTTTTTCGAACTTGAACGGTTCTCCGTTCGACGCCTTCACGTCATGCCACACGCGTGCATCGTTTTCGTCGTCCTGCACTTGCAATTTGAACATCGCGGATCTCCATGCATTTTAATCAGCTTGAAATGGTCGCCGTTGAGCTTGTGCATGCAGCATTGCGTCGCAAGCAATGGCATCTCGGTAAGTATTTGTTTATATTGATAATTTCACATGTCTGGATTTCTGCTATCTTGCGCTAATAACTACGCTAACAATTTTATTCGACAACTTAGCTGCCACATCGTGCCAAACTTGCGCGGGGCTTGGCACCGTTTACGGAAAATTAACCGGAGAGTAATCGATGGATCTCGAACTGAAGGACAAGGTCGCAGTGATCGGCGGCGCCAGCAAGGGACTCGGCCGTGCGTGCGCGCAGGTATTGGCCGAGGAGGGCGCAAAGGTGGTGATGTGCAGCCGTAACCAGGCCGATCTCGATCATGCGGCACAGGAGGTGCGCGACGAGACCGGCGCGGAAGTACTCGCAATTGCCGGCGATCTTGAGCAGAACGACGTCATCAAGAAGCTGATCGCTTCCGTGGTTGAACGCTTCGGACGGCTCGACGTGCTGGTCAGTAACTCCGGCGGGCCGCCGCTTGCCAAGGCAGTCGATGCAAGCGAGGAGCAGTGGGCGACCGCGGTGCAGCGTTCGCTGCTGTTTTTTTCGCGCATGTCGCGCGAGGCGCTGCCGCACATGCGAGTGCGCAAAAGCGGCCGTATCATCAATATTCTCGCCAGCACGGTGTATCAGCCGATTCCCAACCTCGCGTTGTCGGGCGCGACGCGCATGGGCGTGGTGGCATTTGCGAAGAGTCTTGCCGACGAAGTGGGACGCGACGGCATACTGGTCAATAATGTCGCGCCGGGTTCGCTGCTGAGCGAGCGCATGCTTGGCAACGTCACCGCGCGCGCGAAGGAACTCGGCGTGTCGCTGGAAAAAGCGCTTGAAGAGCGCGCACGCGAAACAGCCCTAGGCCGCATCGGCGAGCCGCGTGAACTCGCCAATCTCGTGGCGTTTCTTGCATCCGGTAAATCGAGTTACGTCACAGGCACTACGATACGCGTCGATGGCGGGCTGGTGCGCTCGGTTTTGTAATAGCCGACTGTGAAATTCTCCGGGTAAAAAACATGCTCGCATATATCGGTTGTTTCACTACCGCTAAACGAAAAGCGCGGGGCAAGGGCATCAGCGTGTATCACGTTGATGAGGCCACCAACGCGTGGAATTTGATCGAAACGTTCGAAACACTGCCCAATCCCGGCTATGTTGCGCTCGACAGCCGTAATCGGTTTCTCTACGCCTCGCACGGCGACGGCACCGAAGTCAGCGCGCATGCGATAGACGCTGCCAGCGGCAAATTAAGATTCCTGAACAAGCAACCGAGCAGCGGTGACAACGCGCCGCACTTAATCGTCGCACCCGGCGACCGCCATGTTGTAGTGGCGAACGGCCCTGGCATTGCAGTGTTTCCCATCAACGCCGACGGCTCGCTGGCGCCCGCGTCGGATGTGGTGGCGCCGCCGGGAGAGGACGGCCCATACCGTCATGAGCAGGGACTCGGTGCGCATCCGCATCAGGTGTTGTTCGATCCGGCCGGCGGTTACCTCGTATCGCCCGACAAGGGTGTCGACGCGACGCACATTTACCGGCTGAATGCCGCATCGGGCAAGCTGATTACCAACGATCCGCCCTGCGTGAAATCGCGCTACGGCGCGGGGCCGCGCCATATTTCGTTTCATCCGTCGCGCGCGTTCGCATATCAGATCAATGAACTCGATTCCAGCGTGACGACTTATCGGTGGGATGCGAGCCGGGGCGTTCTCACTCCGATACACATTATTCCCAGCATACCGGCGACCTACGTCGGAGACAACACCGGTGCGGAAATCGCGGTTTCACCATCGGGCGAATACGTCTATGTGTCGAATCGCGGTCACAACAGCGTCGCAACTTTTCGCATCGATGCCCGTGATAGCACGCTGGCTCCCGTCGGCTGGGAACCGACACAGGGCAAAAAACCGCGGTTTTTCACGCTCGATCCGAGTGGCAGCATGCTTTATGTCGCCAACGAGGACAGCGATACGATCGTTGCGTTTCGTTTGGATGGTAAAACCGGATTGCCGGTGCCAACGGGACTTGTTGTGCACACCGGGTCACCGTCATGCATCGCATTTGCGCCAGGCAAGTAGCCTGTTCGTCTATAGCATCGGCCCCGGCTGTCCCAGCGCTTTCTCGGTGAGTTGGCGTACGATGTAATCGTACGCGTCGTCCACCGAATCGGTGTGATGCATCAGTTTCAGGTCTTGCGCGCTGATCGTGCTGTGCCGCACCAGTGCATCGAAATCGACCACCTGCCGCCAAAACTCGGTGCCGAAGACCACGATAGGCATCGGTTTTTTCATTTTGCGCGTCTGTACCAGCGTCAATAACTCGAATAATTCGTCGAACGTGCCAAAGCCACCGGGAAACACGATAACCGCTTTGGCAAGATAGGCAAACCAGAATTTGCGCATGAAGAAGTAGTGAAAATAAAACGCCAGTTCGCGCGTGATGTAGGGATTGTCGAATTCCTCGGCCGGGATCGAGATGGTCAGCCCGACGTTCAAGCCGCGCGCCTCGGAGGCGCCGCGGTTGGCGGCTTCCATGATGCCGGGGCCGCCTCCGGTGCAAACCACGAAGCG
>Ga0315912_10004078_pt1 | contig 14042 bp, 10 predicted proteins | sample VfabasoilMG_FD_204469 | JGI IMG/M metagenome (GOLD analysis project Ga0315912, IMG submission 204469) | Garden soil microbial communities collected in Santa Monica, California, United States - V. faba soil | ecosystem: Environmental > Terrestrial > Soil > Garden | place: USA: California... | reverse complement strand
GGCATTAGTTCACTCCAGATTCTCAACAAACACGTTTCCAAACTGGAAACTCGCACAGCCCTTCCGTTACATAGCTCATAATGGTGAAATTAATACCATACGAGGTAATGTAAACAAGATGAAGTCAAAGGAGGCGTTGTTCAAATCAACACTCTTCACCGACGAAGAATTGAAGTTGTTGCTGCCGATCACAAGCCCCGAAGGATCGGACTCCGCTAACCTTGATGCATTGGTTGAGATGCTTGTGCTCTCGGGTCGTTCGTTGCCTCATGTGTTGATGATGCTGGTTCCTGAAGCATGGCAGGACAATAAGTTAATGGACCCGCACCGTAAGGCTTTTTATAAATATCATGCTTCCATGATGGAACCCTGGGATGGACCAGCAGCCCTGGTATTTACAGACGGTTCACGCATTGGAGCAACCCTGGACAGAAATGGACTCCGTCCGCTGAGGTATTGTATCACCCGGTCGGGCCGCGTGATTGCAGCTTCTGAAGCGGGAGCGCTCCTTGTCGATCCTAAAGATGTTATTGAGAAGGGTCGCATTACTCCGGGCAAGATGCTCATGGTTGATCTCGAGCAAGGCAAAGTTCTTGATGATGAGAAGGTAAAACGCGCGGTCTATGAAGGAAAATCATACTATAACTGGATCATACAGAACCGGCTTAAGTTAAGGCTGGAGCCGGAACAGGAATGGCTGGAAGCAAGCTTTGATGAGAAGACATTGATACAGCGGCAGAATGCCTATGGCTATACATCGGAAGATGTAAAAATGCTGATCCTTCCGATGGCAGAAAAGGGCTACGAAGCCATTGGCTCAATGGGCGACGACACGCCTCAGGCTATTTTGTCAAAGGAAAGCCGTCATCTGTCCAACTATTTTAAACAACACTTCGCACAGGTAAGTAACCCTCCCATTGATCCTATCCGCGAACGATTGGTAATGTCGCTGTTTACCCGGGTGGGGGCGAGCCTTAATGTGTTGGATGAAACTCCTGAACATACACGACAGATCCATATCTCGCAACCCGTGTTGCTTAATTCCGACCTGGAGAAATTCAAACATTTGCAGGATCAGGGTTTCGAATGTGCCGTTATTCAGTGCGTGTTTAATGCGGATGGAAAACCAGGAAGACTTGAGGAAAGTCTGAATAGAATTTGCAGCGAAGCCGAAAAAGCTGTTCGCGCCGGGAAAAAAATATTGATCCTGTCAGATAAAAAGGTAAGCAGCGAATATGCACCGATACCATCGCTCCTGTCGGTTGGCGCAGTTCATCAGTATCTCGTGGAAAAAAGAATCCGTACGCAGGCAGGTATTGTGGTAGAGGCTGGTGATGCCTGTGAAGTTCATCATTTTGCAACGATCATCGGATATGGTGCCAGTGCTGTGAATCCTTATCTGGCATTGGAGACAATTCATTTTATGAATAAGCAAGGGTTGTTTTATAAACCGCTTGCCGATGAAGAAACATTTGAAAACTATCAAAAGGCAATTGGTAATGGCTTGCTAAAAGTAATGTCCAAGATGGGCATCAGCACCTTGCAGTCGTATCAGTCTTCGCAGATTTTTGAGGCACTTGGCCTTGGCAGCGATGTCGTGGAAAAATGTTTCAGAGGTACAATCAGTCGTATTGAGGGTTTATCTTTTGATGACATCGCAAAGGAAGTTCTTGTTCGTCATGAACTGGCTTATGAAATTGAAAGCAAGGAACTTTCAGTAGGGGGTGTTTATCAATGGAAACGAAGAGGGGAGAAACATGTATTTAGTCCCGAGGTAATACACCTGCTTCAGTATTCTACGAAGGCCAATAACTACGAACTTTTTAAAAAATACGCACAAAAGATTGATGACCAGTCAAACGACACACTCACCTTCAGAGGCTTGTTTGAGTTCAAGAAACGCAATCCGATCCCGCTTGATGAAGTGGAGCCTGTTGAGGAAATCCTGAGACGGTTTGCAACCGGGGCGATGTCATTTGGTTCCATTTCGCATGAAGCGCACAGCACCCTGGCTATTGCCATGAACCGAATAGGTGGAAAGAGCAACAGCGGAGAGGGAGGCGAAGACGAGGTGCGGTTTGAAAAGAAGGCGAATGGAGACTGGGAAAGGTCAGCTATCAAACAAGTGGCTTCCGGCCGGTTTGGTGTAACAAGTTATTATCTGGCGAATGCCGACGAACTTCAAATTAAAATGGCCCAGGGAGCCAAGCCTGGTGAAGGTGGACAATTGCCGGGTCATAAAGTGGACGAATGGATTGGCCGTGTCCGTCATTCTACACCTGGAGTCGGCTTAATATCGCCGCCTCCTCACCATGATATCTATTCAATTGAAGATTTAGCACAGCTGATATATGATCTAAAAAATGCAAATCGTCAGGCCCGTATTAATGTGAAACTTGTTTCGCAGGCAGGTGTCGGAACGGTAGCGGCCGGCGTGGCAAAAGCGAAGGCGGAGGCTATTTTGATTTCTGGTGCCGACGGCGGGACGGGAGCGTCACCTATAAGTTCTCTTCGGCATGCAGGGCTACCGTGGGAGCTTGGGCTGGCTGAAGCTCATCAAACCCTGGTCAAGAATAATCTTAGAAGCCGTGTGGTACTTCAGACGGATGGTCAGATACGCACAGGAAGGGACATTGCCATTGCTACCATGCTGGGGGCAGAGGAATGGGGTGTTGCTACGGCAGCCCTGGTTGTCGAGGGATGTATCATGATGCGGAAATGTCACTTGAATACCTGCCCGGTAGGTATAGCTACACAGGATAGTGAACTACGAAAACTGTTTACAGGCGATCCGGATCACGTTGTAAACTTTTTCACATTCCTTGCGCAAAACCTGCGTGAAGTAATGGCTGAGCTCGGATTCTCTACAATAAATGAAATGGTAGGACGAGCGGATATGTTGCGGGTTCGCCAGGATATTGATCATTGGAAAATAAAGAAACTGGATCTTTCACCTCTTCTGCAGCGCGAACCCGTACGTGAGCATATTGGTTTGTACAAACAAATTGATCAGGATTTTGAATTAGAAAAGGTACTCGACTGGAAATTAGTGGAGGCGGCAAGAGCCGCTCTTGACGAAGGTGAACCGGTAAAGGAGAAGTTCATTATAAGGAATACCGATCGCACAACGGGAGCCCTGCTGTCAAATGAAATTTCCAAGAAGTACAAAGGAACAGGATTGCCGGAAGACACGATTCATTTTACGTTTAAAGGGTCGGCTGGTCAAAGCTTTGGAGCATTTGTTGCACCGGGTGTAACGTTTGAACTGGAAGGTGAAGCCAATGACTATTTCGGCAAGGGACTTTCCGGCGGAAAGCTGATTGTTTATCCCGATAAGGAAGCGACTTTCAAACCGGAAGACAACATCATTATCGGAAACGTAGCCTTTTATGGTGCCACATCCGGTGAGGCCTATATACGAGGGCAGGCTGGCGAACGCTTCTGCGTGCGGAATTCCGGAGTAAACGCAGTGGTTGAAGGCGTCGGCGACCACGCCTGTGAGTATATGACAGGTGGCAGAGTTGTAATTCTTGGAAAGACGGGCAGGAATTTCGCAGCCGGCATGAGCGGCGGTATTGCCTATGTTTTCGATCCGGAACACGCACTGGAAAGACTGTGTAACAAAGACATGGTGGATGTCGAGGCGATGGAAAGCGAAGACAAGGCTGAAGTGAAGGCCATGATTGAGAAGCACTTTAGTTATACAGGGAGCGATCCGGCTGAGTGGATCCTGAGCAAATGGAATGAGGCTGCTGATTTGTTCGTGAAAGTTATGCCAAAGGATTACAAAGCCGTACTACAGAAGGCCAAAGCAACAAAGACACCAAAAGCAGCAGCAGCAAGTATTAAATAACACGACCAGAATTTATTCAGGAATGGGACAGATAGACGGATTTATGAAATTTGATCGCGAAATGCCAAAGTCTCGCGATACAAAAGAACGGATTAAGGATTACAAGGAAGTTTATACACCGCTCGACAAAGAAAAGGTTAAGCAGCAGGCTTCCCGTTGTATGGACTGCGGTGTGCCATTTTGCCATAATGGATGTCCGCTCGGTAATAACATCCCGGATTTTAACGATGCGGTATATCAGGGTAAATGGGATGAGGCTATCCGCATTCTGACCAGCACCAATAATTTTCCGGAGTTTACGGGTAGAATCTGTCCCGCGCCGTGTGAAGCGAGCTGTGTGCTGAGCATTAACAACAAACCGGTTACTATCGAATACATCGAGAAGACCATTGCGGAGCAAGCCTTCGAAAAAGGGTATATCAAACCGAGCCCTCCAAAGAGCAGGACCGGCAAACGAATTGCTATTATTGGCTCTGGCCCTGCCGGGCTGGCGGCTGCAGCGCAGTTGAATAAAGCGGGTCACTGGGTTACAGTCTTTGAACGCAGTGATCGGATTGGCGGATTGTTGCGTTATGGCATCCCGGATTTTAAGCTGGAGAAAAATATCGTTGAGCGCAGGATCCGCCTTATGGAGCAGGAAGGTATTGTGTTCAGGACGAATGCCGAGGTTGGTGTGAATATCAGTGCCAAACATTTGAACGATGAGTTTGATGCTATGGTAATGTGCGGCGGAGCCTCTGCACCGCGCGATCTCCCGATTCCGGGGAGGCAACTCGCGGGTATTCACTTTGCCATGGATTTTCTTCCTCAGCAAAATAAGCGCGTTGCCGGTGATCGTGTTTTATCGGATGAAATACTGGCAACACAAAAGAATGTATTAGTCATTGGCGGTGGAGATACAGGTTCTGATTGCGTGGGCACTTCTAACCGACAAAAGGCAAAATCAGTTACACAAATTGAACTACTTGCCAAACCTCCTTTGTCGCGAAGTGATAACAACCCATGGCCACTCTGGCCGATGGTATTGATGACCTCATCATCCCACGAAGAAGGTGTTGAACGTCAGTGGGCTATTCTTACTAAGGAATTTCTGGGCGACAATATGGGGCGCCTTACCGGACTTAGGATTGTAGAGATTAAATGGGGATTGAATGCCGAAGGTAAAATGGGTTTTGAAGAGATACCCGGTACAGAGAAGGTTATCCCTTGCGAGCTTGCCCTTCTGGCTATCGGATTCGTGGGCGCTGAAAAGGGAGGAATGGTGAATGAGCTGAAACTTGAAATTGATGCCAGAGGAAATATAAAGACCGAAAACTATATGACTTCACAGGAGGGAATTTTTGCCGCCGGTGACATTAGACGAGGGCAATCGCTTGTCGTATGGGCGATTTCAGAAGGGCGTGAAGCAGCTCGTGCCGTAGACACCTGGCTTATGGGAAGCTCAGCGCTGGAAGCCAAGGATGAATCTTTTGTGCATCTTTCTGAAGAGCACTAGAATCGGTCATTCGGCAGAACAAGTTATTACGAGTATCACCATTTCACGCACCTGGTAGGGAGAATCATTGCTTAAATTTCATCAACTGAAATTAGTTCCTAATTTTACCTGACTAAATTTATCAGGAGTGTCAACAAAAAAGGTAAAAGTAGGGACCGTGCAAATGTCATGCACAAGGATTCCAGCGGAAAATCTGAAAAAGGCCATAGAAAAAATCCGTGAAGCTGCCGCTAAAGGAGCCAACATTATCTGTCTCCAGGAGCTATTCACTTCCTTGTATTTCTGCGACGTCGAGGATTACGAAAACTTTACGCTGGCGGAATCCATTCCCGGACCAACTACCGAAACACTCGCGCAGGTTGCCCGTGATTTAGGCGTAGTGATTATTGCATCGCTGTTTGAAAAAAGAACAGAGGGGTTATACCACAATACAACGGCAGTGCTTGATGCCGATGGTGCGTACCTGGGAAAATACCGCAAAATGCATATACCAGACGACCCGGCCTATTACGAGAAATTCTACTTCACGCCGGGTGACCTTGGATATAAAGTATTCAAAACAAAGTTTGCTACTATTGGCGTATTGATTTGCTGGGATCAATGGTATCCGGAAGGCGCCCGTATAACATCCTTGATGGGGGCCGAGATTCTGTTTTACCCTACGGCAATCGGATGGGCAACTTCACAGAATGAGGCTACGAACACGGAACAGTACAATGCGTGGCAGGTCATTCAGCGAAGTCATGCGGTTGCGAATGGCGTCCACGTAGTAAGTGTCAATCGCGTGGGATTTGAACAGAACGGCGCAATGAAATTCTGGGGAGGCTCATTCATTTCCAATCCATTTGGAAGTATCCTGCATCTCGCTTCCCACGATCAGGAAGAAGTGAATGTGATTGAATTGGATTTGCAAATGACAGATCGTTACCGAACGCATTGGCCTTTTCTTCGCGACAGACGAATTGACTCCTATCAACCCATAACAAAACGATTCATTGACGAATAGTTACCGGCAATTAACGTAGTGTATCGAGATAGATTTGACCAACCCATGAACAAAACTCCCAAGGAGCTAGGCTATTATTTCCCGGCAGAATTTGACAAACACTCGGCAACGTGGCTCAGCTGGCCACATAAAGAGGCCTCCTGGCCTGGGAAAATTCAAACAATTTATCCCATCTACGCCCGGTTTATTAAACTTATTGCAGAGGGAGAGCAAGTGAATATTAATGTCGCAGACGAGGCTATGCGCCAGCAGGCGCTCGGTTATGTCCGGCAGGCAGGAGCTGACTTGACTAAAGTTGAATTTTTTATACATCCAACCAACGACGCCTGGTGTCGCGACCACGGACCAGCTTTCCTTATTAATCCGGCAGCAGAACAAAAAAAGATAGTGGTCGACTGGGGTTATAATGCATGGGGTGGTAAATATCCACCTTTTGATCTCGACGATGTTATTCCAACCCGCGTGGCACAGCATTACAATCTTCCTGTTGTTTACCCCGGAATTGTAATGGAAGGTGGCTCCGTGGATTTCAACGGAAAAGGAACCTTGCTGACCACGACATCGTGTTTGTTGAATCCGAATCGCAATCCTCATTTAAATCAGAAACAGATTGAGGAGTACTTGTATAACTACTACGGCGTAGAAAATATTCTATGGCTGGGAGACGGAATTGTTGGCGATGACACCGACGGCCACATCGATGATATAACCCGGTTTGTAAATACTGATACCGTGGTTACGGTGGTCGAACCAGACAAACGGGACGCAAATCATATACCGCTTGAAGAGAATCTGAAAAAACTTAAAACACTGCGGCTTGAAAACGGCAAAGCGCTTAATATTGTTGAACTACCTATGCCGGGTGAAGTCATCTATGAGGACATGCGGCTGCCGGCATCGTATGCGAATTTTTATATCAGCAACAACCATGTAGTTGTTCCTACCTTTCGCGACAAGAATGATGATATAGCACTGACGATTCTTCAGCAATGTTTCCCAGAACGGAAGGTAATCGGACTTGATTCACTGGATATTATCTGGGGGTTGGGTTCTTTTCATTGCCTCAGTCAGCAAGAGCCTGAAGTTCAAAAATGATAGATCTTTGAAGGGGTAACACACGCATGCAGACGAACATCCAGTTCGTTGATATCGCCGATCTTTTCTACTGGGTCAAACAGCGAAATGCCGACACGTCGACAATCTGACCGGCATCCGGAAAGAAATTTATCGTAGTATCCTTTACCATATCCTACGCGATGTCCTTTCTTATCAAAAGTCAAAAGGGGAACCAAAACCATGTCAATATTTTTAAGAGGCGCTATGGTTCCTTTTTTTGGCTCAGGTATTCCCCATTTGTTCACGATCAGATGCTCATGACCTTCAAAGAAGAAGCTTTCAAGTTCTTCCATTTTTTCATTTACGCGAGGTACCGCAATATATATTTTCGGATATCCCGCTTGAATCCGATTTATGATTAAACGGGTATCAGGCTCTTTATTTTTTTCGATGGGAAGGAAACAATGAAGAATTCTGACGGATGAAAGGTCTACAGACGAAAAAAAATTTTCACAAAGTTGGTTGTTGTACGTGGCGTAGTCGTTTTGGGAAAGGGAGGATCGTTTCTCCAGATAAATCTTTCGCAACTCTTCTTTAATCATGTTACCAAAATAAGTTCACGGGATTGCTCTCCAAAAATCACACCGTGTACGACAGGATGTTGAATCGAAAATCAAAGGGGTCAAATGTTAAAAGCAGGTGTTTAATAAATTCCGGGTCACGTTGATAGAAATTTAAGAAATTTTCGGTTCGTTCCTGAAGTGATCCATTCGGAAACAAAATATCCTTCACGGCTTCAATCTGCCGTAGTTTGTCGCCATGAAGTCGTTTCTCCGCCCGGAATATTTTTCGTTCAATTTTCTCCAGACTGTTTACGGCGCGTTTGCCTTCAGCGCCAACCAGGGGACCAAGTGTGCTGTCAATTGATGAGGCGCGTTCTTTCAGAGACTCAAAAATTTTGACAATCTCCTGGAGTTCCGTTCCTACTGTGAGATTGCGCGGAGAATTCTTAAGAACCCAATGATTAAACAAGTAATTCTTTTCTTCAAAGATCTCTGCTATCTCCAGCCCGGTTTTGGCGAACTTTCGCGCGGTTTCAGCATCCATTACCATACCAAAATTACGCGGCATAAGCATGGGGAAAGTCGTTTGAAAGTGTTGGAAAACTTCTTTTAGCTGAAGCCAATAAATAACTTCCGCAGGACCACCTACGTAAGCCAGGTTGGGTAAAATGTATTCCTGATATAATGGCCGGAGAATAACATTTGGGCTGAATTTCTCAGGCTCATTAGAGATGAGTTGTTTGATTTGTTCTGTTGAAAAGGAAAGATCGGTATCGATAACGTTAAATTGATCTCCTGATCGTTCGATGCGGCTTCTAAGTCCGTCTGCCAGGTAAAAGAAATTTACTTCACGACAATATACCTGAACTTTATACCCCAGGTTTTCCAGCGACGAATTGGTCTTGTCAACTATTTTCTTGCTGACATTTTCCAGTATGTCCTCCTGAATAACCGGCGTGAAGAGTGATTTTAATTCTCTACAATCTCCATCAACTACGACGAGACCTTCCATGCCAAACAAGGTGTTCACATAATGCCTGACAGCATCACTCAGCTTGTTTTGTTTACTGTACGCCTCCCTGAAAATTTTAGTTTCGCCCGGAACTTCATCTGACAGGGCATTTAGTCCTTTGGTATTGAACCGACCGACAGCTCCAGATTGCTCCGTATTCCAAACATATTTTTTTCCGTAGAGTTTGAAATATTTTATTTCTTCATAATCATGATCTTCGGTCGCCATCCAGTAAACGGGTACAAAATGATACTCCGGGTATTGTATTTTGAGCTGTTTACAGGCGTTGATGACTGTAACAATTTTAAAAATGAAATACAAAGGTCCCGTGAAAATGTTCAACTGGTGTCCAGTTGTTACCGTGAACGTCTTTTTATCTTTTAATCGCAATATGTTTTGTTCGACCGCGGATGACAGGGTAAGACCTGAATATTGTTTTGACAGCGACTCGACTAAAATTTTACGATGGTTCTGGGGGAAGTTTGAAACTTTTTCGGCGATTTGTTCCTTGAAGTTTGCGGAATCGGGATACCGGTGATAAAACGGAGTAAGGTTTTCCTTTTTTTCAATATAGTCTAGAAAGAATGGACTGAATGAACGCGTTTCAGCCAGGGGAACTTTATTAACCTGCATGGTAATAAAAAGAGTTGGTGGTGGGCCGTAAAACCATTATCCGAATAACGTCAATTTAAGGGTTATGGTTGAAAAATTATATGTGAGGTTATTGCACAACGCTTCCGGTTAAATCAAACTCCGTTGCGGAAGCCACCTTTACGTTGACAAAGTCTCCGATCCGCAGGTAGTTGTCCCGACTTTCGATTATCACTTCATTGTCAACTTCCGGCGAATCAGACTCAGTCCGGCCGACATAATTTCCTCCTTCTTTTCTATCGACGAGAACTTTAAAGGTTTGGCCGACTTTTCCTGTATTGAGTTCAAGAGAAATGCCTTGTTGAAGTTCCATCAATTCCTCCAGGCGTTCCTGCTTAACTTCATCAGGAACATCGTCCGGCATACTAAAGGAATGTGTGTTTTCTTCGTGTGAATAGGTGAATACACCCATTCTGTCAAAGCGGGATTTTTCAACAAATTCAAGCAACTCGTTAAAGTCCTGTTCGGTTTCGCCCGGGTGGCCGGCAATCATGGTTGTCCGGATGGCAATTCCCGGAACCTTTTCGCGAAGAGACTGGAGCAACTGTTCTGTTTTTTCACGTGTTATTCCTCTGCGCATGATTTGTAACATCCGGGAGGAACCGTGCTGAAGAGGTATGTCGATGTATTTACAGATATTTTGCCGTTCGGCCATCACCTTAATGGCATCCATAGGAAAGCCGGCAGGAAACGCATAATGAAGCCGTATCCAATCAATACCTTCAACATCTGAAAGGTGTTGTAGCAGATCTGCCAGGTTCCTTTTCTTGTAAAGGTCAAGGCCATAGTAGGTGGAATCCTGAGCGATCAGCAGTAGTTCCTTAGTTCCGTTCTTTGCCAGGTTTCTGGCCTCCAGTACCAGTTCCTCAATAGGCCTCGAAATGTGTACTCCACGCATGAGCGGAATGGCACAGAATGAACACGGGCGATCGCAACCTTCTGATATTTTCAGGTAGGCAAAGTGACTGGGATTTGTGAGTATCCGCTCGCCGACTAATTCCTGTTTGTAGTTAGCCTTGAATACCTTAAGCATGCGGGAAAGATCACGTGTTCCAAACCATGCATCGACTTCGGGAATTTCTTTTTCCAGATCCTGACTATAGCGCTGCGAAAGACAACCCGTCACATAGACTTTATCTACGAGTCCCTCCTCCTTGGCGTCAACATAACGAAGTATGGTATCAATCGATTCCTGTTTGGCATTGTCAATAAATCCGCACGTATTGATGATCACCACACTGGCATCGTCCTTTGTGGATTCATGACTTGCGTCTATTCCATTACCCCGGAGTTGAGTCAAAAGTACCTCGGAGTCGACAAGATTCTTCGAACAGCCTAACGTAACGATATTGACTTTTGTATTCTTGTTTCCTTTTGTCTTCATTTAATTTGTGAATCACATTTCAAACCATCATTCAAGTCCAAAATTCAAAACGTACCTCAACCACTCAAAATCAATATTAACACTGAATTCTGATGAATTTAATTACGTTTCCCCTATGCAGGGGCAAAAGTACTAAAAATTAATGGGCACGGAATTTGGCCTTCGGACCGTTAACCTATCTTTACAGCCGCATTCTTAACCATGAAGAAACTAACCTGGTTCCTTTTCTTTTCTATTTTCACGTTATCCTGCCTGAATGAACCGGATTGTTATGAGTTAGATAACAGCAATGTGATTCTTTCGTTTAGAGTTTTGGCGGCTGGTAAGAATCTGGCATCCATTGCCGATCAGTTTCCCTCCCTTGGAATTTTGACTCCGGCGGCTGAAGCAGATACCATTTTTTATAACCAATCGTATGTTTCAAATGTCGAACTCCCACTAAATCCAAAAGAAGAGCAAACAACTTTCCTTTTTGATGGTGGATACGGAGACCATGAAATTCAACTGGGATATAAACGGCAGGTTCAGTTTGTTTCGGAGGATTGTGGTGAGCGTTACATTTTTGCCGATCTTAAAATCCTGGAATATGATTTTGATTCAGTTCGTGTAGTAAATCCAACACCGACCGCGCCTGCCTCAACCAATATTGAGTTATACCGGTGTCCCCGGACCAATTTGATGGGTATTGATTTTACAACAGCCGTTGTGCTGGATGGCGTAACAGCCGACTTTTCAACCTTCATATTTCAGCCTAATGATACGCTGACGACGATTGACCTACCCATCAACAAAAACACAGCTTCAACAACATTCGTTTTTAATTTTCGTGGAGCCCCTTCTAAGACTTTAACCGTATCCTATACACGGGCCGCCAAGACACTCAATAAAATTTGCGGAGAACAGACATTATTTTCAGACCTCGCCGTTGTAGCAACCGATTTTGGAGCAGTAGAATTAAAAAGTGACAGCACCCAGGACCTTCCCATTACAAATTTTGAAATCACTAAATAACATAGCGCTCCTGATTTTATGCTCCTTCACGGCGGCAGCACAGACGCCTGACTCCCTGCAACAGCATAAGTTTGTACCTACGGGGATTCGGTTCGGAACGGATATCCTTGCATTGGCCAAAACAGGTTATGATGAAACTTTCGATGGTTGGGAACTGAATGCGGATATTGATTTCTACCGTTATTATTTTGCCATCGACTATGGCTATTGGGCCCGCGATTTTGTTTCAGATGACGGAGTGTATTCCAATGGCGGTGACTACCTCCGGATTGGAGCGGATGTAAACTTTCTTAAGAATGATCCGGAGAAGAACATGTTCTTTTTTGGTTTGCGTTATGGACTTTCTACGTTCTCTGAAGATCTTACAGTAGAGAAAAACGATCCCGTTTGGGGACCCGTTAATGCGACACTATCGAACTCGAATGTAAATGCGCAGTGGTTTGAGCTCACTACGGGCCTACGGGTGAAGATCTGGAAAATGATTTGGCTCGGATACACCGCACGTCTGAAATTCGGCCTTTCGACGTCGGATACTCCCAACATGCTTCCCAGCGATGTGCCGGGGTACGGTCGCGCGGATGCAGACTCATATTGGGGATTTAACTACCAGATATTTGTTCGCTTACCGGTTCGGAAATCGCAATCAATTCCCCTTAAAAAGTGAGTCAATAAAGGCCGACTTATTGAAGGTCTGCAAATCGTCAATCGATTCGCCAACGCCAATATACTTTACAGGGATTTTGAATTCATCAGAAATTCCGATGACCACGCCACCCTTCGCTGTGCCGTCAAGCTTTGTGATTGCCAGCGCTGTGACATCTGTAGCCTTGGTGAATTCCTTTGCCTGGATAAGAGCATTCTGACCCGTGCTGCCATCGAGTACCAGCAGTACTTCGTGAGGGGCGTCGACAATCACTTTTTGCATTACCCGTTTTATTTTTGTCAGCTCAGCCATGAGGTTGACCTTTGTGTGAAGCCTTCCTGCCGTGTCAATAATGATGACATCGGCCTGGTTGGTTACACCCTCCTGAATCGTATCAAAAGCAACAGCAGACGGGTCTGTATTCATTCCTTTAGCTACTACCGGCACCCCTACGCGTTCGCCCCAGCGTTTCAACTGATCGACAGCAGCGGCACGAAAGGTATCCGCAGCACCAAGCAATACACTCTTGCCACTCTTTTTGAATTGGGCTGCGAGTTTACCGATCGTGGTTGTCTTTCCCACACCATTCACCCCAACTACCATAATTACATAGGGCTTTTTATCAGGAGGTATTGAAAATTCGTTGACATCACCTGTATTACTTTCGGAGAGTAGTGCTCCAATCTCTTCTTTCAAAATCCGGTTAAGCTCGGAAGTGCCCATGTACTTGTCCCTTGCGACACGTTCCTCGAGACGTTTGATGATTTTTAATGTCGTACTTACACCAACGTCGGAAGAGATGAGGATTTCCTCGAGGTTGTCGAGGACTTCATCATCCACCGTTGATTTCCCAACAAGTGCTTTGCCTAATTTTCCGAAAAAACTTTCCTTCGTCTTTGCAAGGCCTTTGTCCAGGGACTCCTTTTTTTCTGCTGAAAATAAATTGCTGAATATCGACATAACCCGGAGAGTGTTTTAAACAAAAAAAGTCCCTTTTGGTGGGACTTTCAATTTCTAATCAGATAATGATTACTTCTTGGCAAGAATCTCCTTGACCAATTCGGCGGGAACAATTTCCTCCTTGAAGGTGTAAGCGCCTGTCTTTTCAGATTTTACCGCACGGATTACTTTAGCAAAGCTTTTTCCGTCAGTTTTTTTCAGGGTAGCAACTACTTTCTTTGCCATGGGTTATTTGATTTCTTTGTGAACAGTGTATTTCTTAAGGATGGAGTTGTATTTTTTCAACTCTAACCGCTCTGTGGTGTTTTTACGGTTCTTGGTAGTGATATGGCGGCTCATGCCAGGCATACCCGTCGTTTTGTGCTCGGTGCACTCTAAAATCACTTGGATCCTGTTACCTTTTTTTGC
>Ga0315912_10004077_pt1 | contig 14042 bp, 13 predicted proteins | sample VfabasoilMG_FD_204469 | JGI IMG/M metagenome (GOLD analysis project Ga0315912, IMG submission 204469) | Garden soil microbial communities collected in Santa Monica, California, United States - V. faba soil | ecosystem: Environmental > Terrestrial > Soil > Garden | place: USA: California... | reverse complement strand
CTGCAGTATCCGGGGCATCGAGTCAGGCTGCGTGCCGGTTACTTTGTGCGTGAGCCGGCCCCTTCGTATATCTTTCATGGCAAACTTGGTTCGTTCCTTAAGACGCGCGGCGATACGCAGGAGCCAAGGCTGCTGGGCGGGGAGAAGCCCACGAAAGACGGAATGAAGGACCCGGAGAGCGAGCAAGGGTTACTGCACACAGAGAAGGACGGCACGGTAATTCGCGGCAAAGTGGAAACTCTGCCTGGTAACTATCTTGACTATTACGACGGCGTGTACAACGCTTTAGCCGGGAACGCGGAAATGCCTGTGACTGTCGACGACGGGATTCGCGTGATGCAGATCATTGAAGCCGCCGAGCTCAGCAACAGCACCAAAAAAGTTGTTGCTATTGCCTGACTGTGAAATCGGTTCGGTCCCATGACCATCGCCTGCTAATGAAAACAAAAGAGTGTCCGTCCTGTGCTATGGAAATTGACCCGGATAGCAAGGTCTGTCCGATCTGCGGCTATGAATTCCCGGGCTACACCTCTTCAACGAAGTTGATTGCATTCTTTCTGGCCCTCTTGTTTTTGGTGATGGCGATCATTGGAGCCATAAGGTACTTTTGATCCATGCTTGCCAAGCTTCCCTCACTGCGAATCCCGGCCATCGACGCGTTTCGCGGGCTGACCATCTTCCTGATGATCTTTGTCAATGAACTGGCTGGCGTAGATGGTATCGCCGGCTGGATGAAGCACGCCGGTGCTGACGATGATACGATGACCTTCGTGGATGTAGTCTTCCCGGCTTTTCTATTCATAGTGGGAATGTCGATTCCATTTTCGATGGAGGCACACCGTTCAAGAGGTGATTCCTGGCGCAGCGTGTTTGGTCATGTTGCTCTGCGTGCCGTTGGATTGCTTGTGATAGGCGTATTCATGGTGAATGCTGAGGGCGATTATAACGAACAGGCAATGGGAATGTCAATCTACACATGGACGCTGCTGTTCTTTTTAGGCGTCTTCCTTGTCTGGCTTGAGTATAAGTCATCAAGTCGCGCGGTCGTGTATGCGGGCAAGGGTGCTGGTGTAGTCCTTCTCATTGTGGTTGCAGCTCTTTACCGCGACGAAACGGGTAACCTGATTGGTCCACGTTGGTGGGGGATACTGGGCCTGATCGGATGGGCTTATCTGGCGGGGTGTTGCTTGTATGTCCTTTCAGGCACCAATCGACTTGTCCTGCTTTTGATGATCCTGGCCTGCATGACCTACTATGCGATCGGTCATGTAGCGTTCAGGCAAAATGCTTTCTACCGGCATCCATTATTTAGCCAGGGTGGGCATGCCGTCCACACGTCAATCGTGTTAGCCGGCATTATTGTGACGCTAATTTTCTACCAGCAGGAATTGCTGATCAACCTAAGACAGCGATTGATACGATCGATTGTCTTTGTCGTTGTGATCCTGAGCGCAGGAATCTTCCTGCGTGCATTCATGAGCGTGTCAAAGATATATGCGACACCGTCATGGGCGGCTTTCAGTATTGTGATCTGCACCATGATGTTCGCTTTACTTTACCTTGTCATTGAGCAATGGAAACTCACTCGTTGGACAAGGCTCTTCAATCCGGCAGCGAACAATCCTTTGGTTGTTTACTTTCTGCCGTACATTCTTTACGCACTCATGCACATTACCGGCATTTCCTTTCCCGACTTCATTTACCAGGGAGCCGTGGGCATACTTTGGGCCGTTTGTTATGCGGTGTTGGTGATGCTGATCGGCTGGTTGTTGGCGCGTATGCAGGTTCGTCTCAGGTTATGACATTGCTCAGGAAGATATTCACGTATTCCGGGATAAACGTCGGCGTTGCGTTTGCACTGATGGTGCTCTGCATCTATGCCTATCGGTACAGCCAACCGCAATGTGAGCCTTGCCTTGAGGGAGTGCCTTGTCCGGCGTGTATAAGCTCACTACAAATTTTCATTGCAGCAATCGGCGGTCTGCTGTCTGTTTATGTGATTGTGATGATAGCGATCCCGCGAAAGAACAGGTAGTCATGCGATCCTACAGGCTGTCATTTAACTACGGGAAACAGAGCGCGGAAGCAATCCCATGGAGTGTTGGTCCCTGTACCCGGGTCCGTCTTGGGGTTGTAGTATCCGTCAAGGAAACTGCCCACATCTGACCAGACAGTCTGCATCATTCCCTGGTAGCGATCCTTCATCATCGCGGTGGCCGATGACCGGTACGCGCTCATGTCGGCGGACTGCACTGTGGCAACAGAAGGATTTCTCCACGGGCATGTGATCACCTGGAAGCCTTTCATCGCAAAATAAACGGCCGTCTTGTCAGGCCGTTCGTAATGCCAGTCGCAGATCATTACATCCTTTGGTATGATGTCAATTGCAGGGGAGGTCGCGTTGGTACTCGCTTCCCACATACCCAGGCCGGTCGTATGCCCGTCGAGAAGACGGTCTCCCCAAATCCACAACCTGCGATTTTTCGCGGCAAGGTGGTTGCGAATGAGTGTCACTTCATTACCGAACAGCGCAGCCTTGTCCTTGCCCGCGCAACGTGGGCATTTATCATCGCCGATGTAAAAAACTTCATCCATGCCCGCATGAAATGCGGTGGAGCCAAAAGCATCGCAAACTTCGTCCACAAGAGAGAATACCACGTCGTGTACCCCCGGATGGAGCGGGCAATAGCTCTTGCAGTAGAGGCCATCGGCGTTAGGCCATTGATACTTTTCGGGCATTTTGACATGCGGAGTCTCATCGAATTCCGGATAAACCCGAAGCAGGTTGTGCGTAGTCGACGCCCATGACTGGTGGCCTAGCAGGTTTATCTGGGGAATTACGCTGATCCCGGCCGCCTTGCAGGCAGCGGTTATTGCTGCGACGTCCTTTTTCGAAAGTGCCGCGGAGTCACGCAACTCCGGGTGCTTTTCGTACATGAAGTTAAAGTCGACGCGAAGTACCAGCGTGTTTATATTCCGGGTTTTCAACTCATCCTTAACGAACTTAACGAAAGGCTCAACCTGATGTGATCTCGGCGCGGCAATGCAGAATCCGCGGACAGGAAATGCTTCTGGTTGCTGCCCTGCCGCGAATGTGACGATCAGGAGCTGGATTGACAATAAGCAGAGTGTTTTCATGTCTTCAAGTTACACGGTTATATTATCAGGTTTCGAACGTGAACTACCGGGGCCCCTGACGTTCCATACTACTGTTTAATTCTCAATATTGGAAAAACTCCTACATTCGTGGACCAAAAAAACTGATAATGAAAAAGCTAGTACTGTTCATGCTTGTAGTGTCTGTAGTGATGGCCTGTCAGACCGGCACCAGGGAAGCCGCGACGTCTGTACCGACGGCAAAAATGCTGTGGCAAACGGATACAGTTCTTACAACGAGCGAGTCCGTGATCTACGACCCCTCCAATGAAGTTCTTTATGTGTCGAACATCGCCGGCGATCCCTCCGGCAAGGACGGCAACGGGTCGATCGGAAAAGTGGGGTTGGACGGCAAAGTGATTGATGCCCAATGGGTCAAGGGTATTGACGCGCCAAAGGGCCTTGGACTTTGGAACGGCAAGCTTTATGTGGCCGATATCGACCGCATTCATGAAATTGACATTGCCACGTCTGCGATCACCGTCAGCTATAAGGTTGACAGCGCAAAGTTCCTCAACGATGTGACTGTGGATGACCTTGGTCGTGTATATGTGAGCGACAGCAACACGGGGAGCATCTATCTTCTCGAGAACGGCGTTGTTTCCGTGTGGCTAACGGGCCTTGACGGACCCAACGGCCTTCTGGCCGAGGGCGACAACCTAATGCTGGCCCTGTGGAATCAGAAGACGCTGAACACGGTTGATGGCGCAAAGCAGGTAACATTAAAGTCTGACAGCCTTGAAAATCCCGACGGCATCGAAGCGCTCGGGGATGGCGGCTATCTCGTCTCAAGCTGGAATGGCATGGTACACTACGTCGACGCGAGTGGCGCCAGCACAATGATCATCGATACGCGGGCGGATTCAATAGGTGCAGCTGACATCGAGTTTATTCAGTCGAAGAATCTGTTGCTTGTTCCTACTTTTTTCAAAAACACGGTTATGGCTTACGAAATCTCCAGGTAGTCCATTCACCTTTTCATACGTAGAGCGCCGGAATTCCCGGCGCTTTTTATTTGCGGTCGCATTTCGGGGAATGCGGAATTCGATTTTGATGATCTCTGGCTATATTTGCGCTTCTATGGTGTTCTGCCTCAGGTCATTCTTATTTGCCGTCATTTTGCTGCAGTTCTGCGCGCTCTCGGCTGAGATCCACTGGCTTGGGTATGAACAAACCTGTCAGGATTGTGTTGCCTGGTCCGATACCGCGTCAGGTGAGGAAGACTCGAAGGAGTCTGAAAATGACGAGATGCCAGGTCACGTTGTGGTAATACTTGTGGGTGAGCCGGTTAGATGTCCCATCGCCGATCGCGAGTTCCTGCGCTTTGATGACCACGTGCGGGAGTTGATTCTGCCTCCTCCATTGGCATAACTTTTTTTCTTAGCTGTCCAACTTTCGGCAAGACACCTTGCTGAGCATTCTGCCTAATTCAATTATTTATTTTCTGCCTGAAAGCAGCGCAGTAATTCTGTAAAGCAGAATTCGCGAATTGTCTCTAATCGATTCGCATCTGGATGCGATGAGTACTCAACATAAATCATTTGTCAAATAGAAACTGACGTACATGAAGAAAATATTTAGTGAACTCAACAAAGATCTGCCTGCAAGTTTGGTGGTGTTCTTTGTAAGTATCCCTCTTTGCCTTGGGGTGTCACTTGCTTCGGGAGCCCCGTTGATGTCTGGATTAGTTGCCGGTGTTGTGGGTGGGATTGTTTGCGGCATAATCAGCCAGTCGCCGTTGGCGGTTACGGGGCCAGCGGCGGGCCTGGCGGCTGTGGCGCTCTTTTCGATCGACAGACTTGGCTCGTTCTCAATATTTCTCCTTGCGGTTGTTGTCGCCGGAGTTATTCAAATCGTGCTTGGCTTGCTTAAAGCGGGTTCAGTAGGCCGCTATTTTCCTGTGTCGGTGATAAAGGGCATGCTTGCCGGGATAGGATTGATCCTGATTGTGACACAGTTGCCGCATGCCCTGGGAGACGATACGTACATGCAGGGCGCCGAGTCGGATGAAGGGAACCTGGTGGAAATCATCAACGCCATCAGGAATATACACCTTGGCGCGCTGCTCATTACACTGGTATCGATGACAGCACTGATTTTATCTGCTCAACGATTCTGGCAGGAGGGAAGATGGACTCGCCTGATCCCTGGGCCGCTGGTCGCCGTCATACTGTCGGTCCTATTAAATGAACTTTTCGTTGCTAGTGAGTCAACATTGAGATTGTCATCTGTTCACATGGTTTCGCTTCCAAACCTGGGTAGCTGGACCATGCTGCCTGGTCAACTCAACGTGTCTGGTTTTGATCCTGATTTTGCCATGACGTTCGCGCTGGTAGCCGTTACGATCGCCATTGTAGCGAGTGTAGAGACTGTGTTGAACATCGAGGCTGTAGATAAACTTGATCCCTATCGCCGGACAACATCGCTCGATCGTGAGTTGATCGCGCAGGGTACATCAAACATCATATCAGGTATGCTTGGCGGGCTGCCAGTGACTGCAGTGATAGCGCGAAGTTCGCTGAACATCCATGCGGGTGCGCGAACCAAGCTGTCGACAATTGTTCAGGCATCGTTGCTGGCCGCGGCTGTGCTTGCGTCGCCGGGATTGCTGGAACGGATTCCGGTTGCCTGCCTCGCAGTCGTACTCATCGTCACTGGCTACCGCCTGGCGCCGGTCTCAAGATGGAAGTCGATGTATCGGATGGGTTTGGGCCAATTCGTACCGTTTGCGGTCACGGCTGTTATGATTGTACTTTCAAACCTGCTCACGGGCCTGCTGCTTGGGCTGGCAGTGGCGGTTTTCTATGTCCTCAGATCAAACGCAGGTCGTGCCGTGCTTAGGGTAAACAGGGATGGCGCGTACCTGATCAAGTTCACCAAGGATGTCTCCTTTATGAACAAGTTAACGCTCTACAGGGCCCTTGAAGGTGTCCCGGCCGGCAGTCGTGTATACATCGATGGTACGCGTGCGCACTTCATCGATCATGACATCATCGAAACTATTGAGGATTTTCAGAAAAGCGCGCCGGTGCGCAACATCACCGTTGAAATTGTAAAGAAAACGTATGCGATCCATCCGTTCTTCAAGATTGGATAACTCATACAGATGAAATTCAAAACTTATGAAAGCTTACGAAAGAATTCTTCTTGATAATAAGGCATGGGCCGAAGAAAAAGTACTTCTGGACGAAGACTTCTTCAGGCGTCTTGCCAAAGTTCAAAAGCCCGAGTTTCTGTGGATAGGTTGCTCCGATAGCCGGGTTCCGGCAAACGAAATTACCAACACGGAACCAGGCGAGATCTTTGTTCACCGCAACATCGCGAATCTGGTGGTACCAGGTGACCTCAACCTGCTGTCGGTCATTGAATACTCGGTGCTTGTCCTCAAAGTGAAACACGTGATCGTCTGCGGTCACTACGGATGCGGCGGGGTGAAAGCTTCAATGAAACACCAGGGACTGGAGTCGATCGACCAATGGCTGAAGAACATCCCGTTCGAGGCGAATCGTACTAACCTGGAATCCATCGCTGACCTGGATGCGCGCGCAGACCGTCTGACCGAGCTGAGTGTGGAATTCCAGGTGGAAAAACTGTCACAGCTCCCGACGATCCAAAAGGCGTGGGCGGAAATGCGGCAGCCCATATTGCACGGTTGGGTATATCGCCTGCACGATGGAATTCTTCACCCGATATGCCGGAGGGCACCGGAGGATGTGCCTGCATAGCCATCTGCGCGGGATTCTTTAATGAGGTTTTGGCTAACATAAACTGGAGATATGAGGGTATTGGTTGTAGAAGATGAAAAAGGAGTTTCCTCATTTATAAGGCGGGGCCTGGAGGAAAATGGTATACAAGCGTCGCTGGCATATGATGGCGCTACCGGCCTCAATATGGCCTTGCGCAACAAGTTTGATGTGGTTGTGCTGGACGTCATCATGCCTGAACTCAACGGACTTGAGGTGTGCGCAAAGCTGAGAAAGGAATACGGCAGGGAGATCTCAATCCTGATGCTCACAGCCGCCGGGACAACCGACGACATCGTGGAGGGGCTCAATACCGGGGCTGATGACTACCTGGTAAAGCCATTCAAGTTTCGCGAACTGCTGGCGCGGGTTCAGGCACTGGGCAGGAGAACGACATTGCGCCCGCGCGTCATACGAATCGATGATTTGGAGATGAACACCGAGGCTAAAGAGGTGAGACGCAAAAACGCAATCATCGAACTCACGGCCAGGGAATACAGGCTGCTTGAGTATCTCCTTCAGAACAAGAACAGGGTTGTCTCAAGAATGGAAATTCTCGAGAACGTCTGGGATGTTAATCATGATCTTGGAACAAATGTGGTGGAGGTGTACATAAACTACCTTCGGAAAAAGGTGGACTACGGATATGACCACCCCATTATCAAAACGGTAACCGGAATGGGCTATATAATCAAGGACGTCAATGACCATCAGAAATAGACTTACTACCTGGATCAGCCTGGCGGTGCTGACGATCTTTCTTTTCTTCTCTTGTGCGGTGTATTTTTTTTCAGCCGCGTACAGGACGAATGAATTCAACAATCGCCTGATGAAGCGCGTCGAGATTGCAGAAAAGATATTTCTCGAAACTGAAAACTCTCCTGAATTCCGGGCCATTCAGGAGCAGTTCCTGAACAAACTGCCGGACGAGACAGAAGAGGTCGTTGAACTGACGCCATCGTTCACAAAGCAACTCAAGGTTGCTTATCCGCCTGAATTCATCGACGATTTGCTCGCAAACAAGGAAGCTTTTTTCGAGAATGATCAGCGCCAGGGATCGGGACGGATTTTCCATGTGAACGGCAAGGACTACCTGGTACTGCTTACCGCCGTGGATCAGGTTGGTATCAGGATGATGGAACACCTCGTAACCGCCATTGTCGTGGCGATGACAACATGTGTGCTTGCGATGATTGCCGTGAGCCATTTTGTGTCCGGATTAATTATCAACCCGATTTCGTCGAAGATCCGGAAGGCTAATTCTATACGGGCGAGCAACCTGCATGAGCGGCTCGCTGTGCTGAATCCAAAGGATGAGCTTGGAGAACTTACGCTGGCATTCAACAACCTCCTCGACAGGGTGGAGCAGGCGTTTCATACTCAAAAGTTGTTTATCGACAATGCATCTCACGAAATTCGAAACCCGCTCACGGCTATAATTGGTGAAACCGGATACATCCTGGAGAAGCCAAGATCGAACGAGCAGTACGTGGAGTCGCTGACCTCTGTCGCCCATGAAGCAGATAGACTGAACGACATCGTTAAGGACCTCATTCAATTGGCTGGAATTAGCCAGAAGGATATCACCTATGGAAGCGAGGTTGCGCTTGTGAATGAACTTCTAATCGGCGCAAAGCACAAACTCGATGTAAAGTACCCGGAAAAGCAGATCGAAGTAAAGTTCGAAGGCCCCGGCCCATTTGGAACGCTGGGCGTGGAAGGGAACAGGCACCTGTTGATCACAGCAATTTTTAATTTACTTGATAACGCATGCAAGTTCTCCTCTTTCCGGCCTGTATCAGTTTCTGTTACGCAGCCCCGGACGAACCAGGTGGAAATCACGATACAGGATGACGGTATCGGGATTCCAGCGAGAGACTTAAAGCGAATAAGAGAACCGTTTCACCGCGGCTCAAATGCGCGCCAGGTCATTGGCACAGGTCTTGGCATTCCGCTTACATCTAAAATAATTGACTTGCACGGCGGTAGCCTGACGGTGGAATCAACCCTTAATGCAGGCACGCTGGCCAGGGTTACGTTGCCGGTGCTCTAAGCGGATTCTAATCTGGCCCTTATTCCCACCTAATGTCGACGGGCTATGTTGCTCGTTGATTTTATTGATAAGGGTATGGGAATGGACTCAAATTCGCGGATTGGTTTGCTGGCTGGCGCCAGGTACGACTTACCCGCCAGCATCGTTGTATTTTTTGTCGCTGTGCCGCTATGCCTTGGCATCGCACTGGCAAGCGGCGCGCCGCTGTTTTCGGGAGTAATAGCCGGTATAGTGGGCGGAGTTGTGGTTGGAGCGCTCAGCAACTCGTCGCTAGGTGTGAGCGGACCGGCAGCGGGACTTACCGTGATCGTATTAAGTTCAATCAGCGCACTCGGGAGCTACGAGACATTCCTGGTTACGGTCGTGATTGCAGGGGTCTTCCAGGTTCTCCTTGGTTATGTGGGTGCGGGCGTGGTTGCATACTTCTTTCCCTCTGCTGTGATCAAGGGAATGCTCTCGGCAATTGGATTGATCATCATCATCAAACAGATCCCTCATGCCGTCGGGTACGACGCCGACTACGAAGGTGATCTTTCCTTTCTCCAGGCTGACGGAGAGAACTCCTTCTCAGAGCTCGTCCGGATGATTGACAAGATAAGCCCGGGAGCGATCGTGGTGTGTTTCCTCGCAATTGCAATCATGTTGTTGTGGGAATCGGATGCAATTAAGAAACAGAAAATCCTGAAGGTTGTCCAGGGCCCGATTGTGGCGGTGCTCGTGGGCATCCTGTATCAGGTTGTGATGCTCCAGGTCTTTCCCGGCCTGGCGCTCCAGCCTGAACAACTCGTGAATGTGCCGGTTGCCGGCAGCGCGATCGAGTTTCTCGGTCAATTTACTTTTCCCGACTTCAGCGCCGTTTCACGGCCTGAGGTGTGGATCACCGCACTCACAATCGCGGTGGTTGCAAGCATCGAATCATTACTGTCCGTCGAGGCAACTGATAAGCTCGATCCGCAGGGCAGGATCACAAACACAAATCGCGAACTGGTTGCACAAGGTGCCGGCAACATTGTATCAGGTCTCATCGGTGGACTTCCGGTCACACAGGTTATCCTTAGAAGTTCCACCAATATTCATTCGGGCGCAAAGACAAAACTGTCGACAATCTCGCATGGACTTCTTCTGCTGCTTTGCGTGGCTGCCCTTCCCGCTGTGCTTAATCTGGTTCCGCTCGCTGTGCTTGCTGCCATACTTTTCCTGATCGGGATCAAGCTTGTAAACCCGGCCACGTTTCGGGACCTCTACCGGCTTGGGTGGAGCCAGTTCCTGCCTTTTGTAACCACCGTGGCCGGCGTGGTGCTAACCGATCTGCTGACAGGCATAGCGACAGGTGTGGTGGTGGCCATTGTGATCATCCTCAGGAACAGCTACAAGAACTCGTACTTTCTTAACGCGAACACCATCAATGGCCTGTCGCATGTGCGGCTTGTGCTGGCCGAGGAGGTGTACTTTCTAAACAAGGCGGCTATCCGCAAAGAACTTAACAGAATTCAACCTGGAACTTCTGTTACCATTGATGCCAGTCGTTGTGTAAGCGTTGACCATGATGTCAGGGAGGTGATCCGTGACTTCATGAAGACCGCACTCTCCAGGAACATCATCGCCGAGATTGTCGAACGTCCAGCTCGCAAAGGAGGTCCGAAGGGACGGGAAGTTGTGGAGGAGCGCGAGCTCATAGCCTCCGACCACGTATGAAATCCCGGTGGCCTCATCCGCATGTGAGACTTTCGGCCCAGCGAAGAACAAAGCAGACCAGTGGGCTGGTTCTGTTGCTCGACTCATCCGAAAGCGCTTCGAATGCACAGGAGTATGCTGTTCACATTGCGGCAGCTAAGGGCCTTGACATCACCCTGATGTACATAATCGACCTTGATCAATTTCCGGAATCGGAAAATCCCGTGTCGATGAGCAGGCTGCTGACCCGGGAACACCGCATGCGCTCGGAACGATTTGAGTCTTGCAAGGCGAAGGCAAAAGGCAAGGGCATCAGAATTACCTGCAGTGACCCGCTTGTCGTAAGCGTGTTTCATGTCGGTTTGCTGCACGAGAATATCCGGCGGCTTGCACCAGACCTCTTGGTGGTGGCCAGAACCAGCTTTAGCAAAACACTCCTGAAGGCCATAATCAAACGGACTTCGTTTCCGGTTCTGGTTGTTCCTGAAGTGTCGTTGATTTGCAAACCAAGATCACTGCTGCTGTGCTCAGACGGTAAGGGACTGCAGGAACGCGACCTGCATGCGCTCCTCGATTTTGCAACGAGCACTCGCCAACAAGTTGGGATGCTTTCTATTGTGAAGTCAAACAGGGTTGGAATCAGGAAGGTCCAATCCTACCTGCCGCCGGCGACAAACAGGAGCCTCGTGGATTTCTACCGCCATGCCGGGGTAAATTCGGTTTTGACAATTGAAAAGTTTGTGCGGGAACGGTCGTTCGATATGGTCTCCATGGTTTTGAGCGACCACCGGTGGATGCGCCGATTTTTCAGTCGTTGGTCATTCATGGACCTTGCATATGGGATAAATGTCCCGCTGCTGCTCTTCAAGTCAAACCGGAGTGCGATGAATCAAATGTAGATCGGAGCGTCGCCGCTTTATTTTGCGATTCGCCTTCAATTGATAGGCTATCTCTCCAATTTTTTTGTAATTGGCAGATTCTTGATGGCGTTGTCTAACAATTCAGGCAAGGTAGGACTCATCACGGCGACCTCTCTGGTAGTCGGTAACATGATTGCTTCCGGTGTCTTTATGCTTCCGGCTGCTCTAGCCGAGTTCGGTGCCGTAAGCCTGGTCAGCTGGATCATATCAGGTATTGGTGCAATGGCACTGGCTCTCGTATATGCGTGGCTGAGTAAGATTCGTCCCGAATCGACAGGTGGGCCGTATGCCTACACCCGCGATGGGATGGGTGACTTTGCGGCCTTTTTGGTAGCATGGGGATACTGGATATCGGTGCTGGCGACTAATGCGGCGATAGCCATTGCTTTCGTGAGTTACCTTGGGGCTTTTATCCCTGCTCTGTCGGCAAGCCCTACATTAGCAATGGGAACAGGTCTCGTCGCAATCTGGATACTTACCTGGGTGAATTGCCTTGGTATTCGCCAGGCCGGCAACGTGCAGGTCGTAACCACTGTATTGAAAATTGTTCCCCTGGCCTTGGTGTCAATCGGTGGGATTTTTTATCTCAACTCGGACCACTTTGTTCCCTTCAATCTCAGCGGAGGTTCCAACATGTCGGCGATCACAACCACGACAACACTTACTTTCTTTGCCTTTCTCGGTCTGGAGTGCGCGACCATTCCCTCAGAGAATATCAGGGATTCAGGCCCGACGGTGGCTAAGGCAACTATCTGGGGTACCCTTATTTCGACATTCATATACATATTGGGTACAGTGGCAGTGATGGGGATCATCCCACCAGGCGCACTGATGTCATCGCAGGCGCCCTTCGCTGATGCCGCCGCCTCAATTTGGGGTGAGCCTGCACGCTACCTTGTGGCAGCGGGTGCAGTTGTGGCATCGTTTGGGGCTCTCAATGGCTGGATAGTAATGCAGGGACAAATGCCCTTTGCGGCGGCCAGGGACAAGCTGTTGCCAAGTGTCTTTGCAAAGCTGAACAAGAAAGGTGTACCTGCGGCCGGCCTGATCATATCCAGCGTGCTCGTGTCTGTGCTTATGGCCATGAACTTCACGCAGCGACTTGCTGATACCTATAAGTACATGATTCTGCTTGCGACGCTTACTGTGCTGATGCCATACATCTTTTCGGCTGCTTCGTACGCAATCCTGGCGGCCAAGGGACAACCGCTGACCAGGAAGATGTGGCTGCGGCTGTCCGTCGCCCTGCTCGCGTGTATTTTTTCGATCTGGGCAATTATCGGCTCTGGAGAGGTGACTGTATTTTGGGGTTTTGTGTTGCTGATGGCCGGCGTGCCCTTCTATACCTGGATGAAATTGAAAAGCCAATGATAACCTGTCACGCTGAATATGGTCCGATCCGTTCTGTAATCCTTAAGCATGCGCGGGAGGCATTTAGCACCCAGGAGCGGCTTCACGTGCAGTGGAAGGAGTTAAACTTTACAGGCGAACCTGAGCTGCTTCGCGCACAAGAAGAATATGTTCGCTTTAAAGACCTTGTAAGCAGAAAGGGATCGAGCGATGTCAGCTTTCTCCCGGATGACAAGACGGTGACGCTCGATTCAATTTATTGTCGTGACGCCTGTTTGTCTACCGATCACGGGCTCATCCTGTGCAATATGGGTAAGGTTGCAAGGGTTGGAGAGCCAGCAGCGATCAGGCGCGCGCTGCAGGGTTCTGCCATTGGAATTCTTGGAGAGATCAGGGCGCCTGGCACGGTTGAAGGTGGCGATTGCGCCTGGCTTGACACACGCACGCTGGCGGTCGGCCTTACTTACAGAACGAACACTGAAGGGATATCGCAATTGCGGGAGATGCTCACCCCCTTCGGAGTTAAGATAATAGAGGTTCACCTGCCGCATTATCGCGGGCCATCAGATGTGTTTCATCTTATGTCCGTATTCAGCCCCGTGGACAAGAGCATGGCCGTCGTTTACTCTCCGCTGATGCCTGTCGCGTTCCGGAGTGAATTGTTGCGCCGCAGCTTTACATTGATTGAAGTTCCAGACACGGAGTTTGATTCAATGGGCTGCAACGTGCTTTCTGTTGGGATGCGCGAGTGCCTTATCGTAAAGGGAAATCCAGTCACTCGCCGGCGCCTTGAAAACAACGGGTGCAAGGTTATTGAATATGAAGGGGAGGAGATTAGCCTGAAGGGAGGGGGCGGTCCTACCTGTCTGACACGACCGATGCAAAGAGAAATATAGGAAGTTGCGCCGTGGCTGTGATACCACTCCACCACTCCACCACTTCACCACTTCACCACTTCACTACTGAAGCGCCATGAATCAGGAAAAACACTGGGACAGAATCGGGTCTGGGTACGAGGATGAGATCTTCGATGTTTTTCAAAGCGACAGGCTTAAGAAGCTTCCGCAGCTCTTCAACAAGTACGCCAATCCGGCTCACCTGGCCATCGACTTTGGCTGCGGAACTGGAAGGGCTCTTCCGTATCTG
>Ga0315912_10004076_pt1 | contig 14050 bp, 10 predicted proteins | sample VfabasoilMG_FD_204469 | JGI IMG/M metagenome (GOLD analysis project Ga0315912, IMG submission 204469) | Garden soil microbial communities collected in Santa Monica, California, United States - V. faba soil | ecosystem: Environmental > Terrestrial > Soil > Garden | place: USA: California... | reverse complement strand
GATGGTGTTTCCGGTAACCGTTGCGTTCAGCGCGTGATCACCGAGGGCGCCGCCGGCTTCCGAGTTGCCGGCGTTCACGTTGATGCCGTCGCCGTTGCCGTACTGCCGAATAAAGTTGTTGGTGAGGGCGACCGTGACGGTGCCGTTACCGTTGCCATCGACGCTAATACCGGAACCCTGTACGGAGCCGGAATCCAACAGGCCCGAGACACCAATGGTGTTGCCATTAACGGTACCACTCAAAGTACCGCTGCCGGTTCCCTTGAAGATGTTAACGGCTACGCCGAGCGCATCGCGGAAAGTATTGTTCGAGACGTTGAAGGTGTGCGTTGGAGCATCACCGGCCGCGTCCGCCTCAATGACGATGCCGCCACCGCCGCTGAGCGTGTTCGGATGATCGTTGTCGAAGATGCTGTTCAGGATCACAGTTTCGAGCACTGAAGTGTCTCGCGCGACCGACTGAAGTAGGTCACTGCGTCCGTGCTGGAAGCGACAACTGTTCACCGTCAATTTCATCGTCGGGTTGCCGGTGCTGGAAAAGACCAGACCGTCTTCACCGAAAGCATTGCTCTGCGAGCCGAAATTGCTGTTGCTGATCGTCAGGCGATCGAGGGTGCCGGTGGAGTTCTCCACGTCCAGGTTGTCCTCGTGTCCGCCGCTGATGGAGCAGGAAGAAATCGTGGCGCTACCCAACAAATTGTCGAAAGTAACGGCGTTGTCGTCTGTTGCCGCATCGTCGCCGTTTGTGCCATCGATCAGAGAATTGTTGAGAGTGAAGCCGTTGACGTTGCTGCCGTACAGCGCGATGTTGCTGTGACCATCAATGCGCATCCTTTGCAGGACGACACTGTCGGCATTCACCAGCCGCACACCAATACCGCTGTTGTCCGACGGCGTGCCATCGCCAGCGCCCGTGGTTGCCGTAATACGGCCGCCAGTACATTCACCCGAGACCGGGTTGATGATCGTGTCAACAACTGGTGTCGTATCGATGAAACCGCCGCAGCGATCAGTTCCAGAGGCCGTACCAAGTACACGAAAACCACCGGGGCTGCCGGTGGCCGAAGTATCTGTCAGAGCGATGCCGTTCGAGCCGCCATTGGTATTGATGCTCGTAAACTGCATGTTGAGTGGCGTGCGGCCGGCTGGACCATCGATGTTGACTGCGGCCGCGCCCGCGGTGTTGACCGTGCTGGCGCTGTTGGTGGTAACCGTGCCGGTCCCGTTCGTACCGACGATGCCCTGTGCCGTGCCAGTGGTGAAAACCGTGGCCGTGCCGAGACTGATTGCACCTGATCCGCCGTTCATGGTGATGGCGGTCTGGGTCATCCGCGTTCCCGACGTGCCGAGTGCGAGCGTAGTAAACGCTACGCTGCCGTTGGCGTTGTTGATGTTGATGCCGGTGTTGCCGACGCCGCCTGCGACCGAGCCGGCCGTGACGGAGTTAATACCGATCGAGCCACCGGTCGTACCGTCGATGTTGACGGCGCGCGTGCCTGCGTTGTTGTGCGTGATCGCGCCGCTGTAGGTGACGTTCGGGTTACCCGGTGACGTGCCGACGTTCAAGGACACGCCCGCAATGCCGGTAATGGAGGAAACTCCAGCCCAGTTGAACGTTCCGGAAGAGCCGTTGGTGATGTTGATGCCGGCGGTGCCGCCGGTGAGACTGAAAGCCGTGTTGAAATTGTAGGAGCCGTCGGCGTTGTTGAAATCGAGGCCGGCGCCCGCACTTCCGCTGGTCGAGACGAAGGTGAGCGTGCCTGTGTGCCCGTTCCCGGCACTGACGATCGTGCCGGTACCGCTGGTCCTCGACACGGCGCCGGGGTAGCTGAAGTTCACACTGCCGCCGCTGATGCTGACGATCGGAAGGGCGATTGTGTTCGTTAACCCGGAGCCGCCGGCTGTAACGGCGAGCGTTCCGGTAACGTTGACGAGGTTGATATTGGCGACGCCGGTTGCGCTGGTCGACGATAACGCGTCGAACGTAACGTTCGAGCCGAACGCGCCCGAGGTCGAGACGCTGAGCGCGGCGCCGGTGCCCGCCAAAGTGACGGTGTTAAGAACGAGATTGCCGACTGCCGTGCCGTTGATCTTGGCGAAGCTGCCACCAACGTTGCCGACGTTGAAACCGCGCACGGTGTTGTCGGTCGAAAGATCAACGCCGTTGCCGGCGCTCGTCAAAATGCTCGGCGCTGCGCCAGCCGCGCCGGCAAAAGTCGTGTACGCCGAGACGCTGTCGGCAGCCGCGGCGAATACCGTGTTGAACTGAACTGCGTTACCGATCAGCTTTTGCTGCGCGCGCAGGTTGATACCATCGGTTTCGTTATAGGTGCCGGCTCCGGTGCGCAACGAAATGAAGTCGTTGTTCTTGGGGTCGGGGGCAACGCCAGTGCCGGCATTCGCCGTGTTGAATGAAGCGAGCGAAGTGAACGGATTGGTGAATGTTCCACGATTCAACCCGCCGGCGTTATTGCTGATGAACCAGACCATACCGCTGATGGTGATGGTTACGGTAGCCGTGTCGACTTTTGTGCCGTCAGTTGTTTCGTAGGTGAACGTGTCGGCACCTTCGAACCCGGGAGCTGGTTCGTAGGTGAAGCTACCATTGGCGTTCAGCGTTACGGAGCCCTTCACACCACCGCGGCCCGTCGCGGTTGTGTCGGTGGCGACGCCGACGTTCGCGCCGACGCCCTGGACCTTCGAAACCGTCAGGCCCGAATTGTTTCCCGTATCCGGATCTCTATCGTTGGTCAGGACGCCCGGTGCAGCCTTGGAGATGGCGATGTTGCCGCTTGCAGTGTAGCTGTCCGGATCAGCGATAGGTTGCGTGTTGATCGAGCCGGGAACCAGCGTCGTGTGGTCGTCGATGTCATCCGAAAAAACGACATCGCTTGCGTCGGTGCCGTTATTGGTGATCGTGACGGTGTACTCGATTTTCTCGGTCCCGCCGGGATCGGCTTTGTTGTCACCATCGTCACTAATCAGCGCATCGACTTTGGTGGCAGTGATGCTGGGTACCAGGGGCTCGGGGGCGGGCGCCGGCACGGCAGCATTGGAATTAGCACGATAGCTCTGCTTCTCAGTTGCGATCGTTTTGCGCGAGCTTGAACTATGATTGCTTAACTGCCGTCCTGTAGACGCAATCGTGATCTGAACGAACGGCATAGTAATTAACGAGAATGCCAGTAAGCAGGACGTAAGTGGATAGACATTACGCCTACAGAAATAGAGTGAGATTCGGGATTTCATAGTTTCTCCTAGTTCGGGCTTTTACTCGCCTGGAATCGGATTGGGCAGTTCCGCTCCACACTCGTCGCATGAGAGAACGATTCGCTGGTCGAGCTCGGTGAAATTCAAGGAACTTCTTGCTAGGTCTTGACTGAAAAGGTTGCGATAAGCTGCCGCCAGATTGGCGGCTGGATGTTGCCGCCATTCTAGCGCAGAAATTGCTTCAGCGAGCAGTTTTTTACTACACGAGCAAAGACATCCAATCCTTCAAACTACTACGGTCTTTGCGGGAAAATCCCCTGAAGCGCGATACAGAAGTTCAGTGTCAAATACGGTTGCATGTTGTTGTGCGGCAATCCCCCACCGGCAAGCGCTAACGCCTGAGGCGCCATGGCTACTAAATTGGCGTTGGTGGTCGATTGATACGCGAACCCGTTCTTCGATCGGGCCAATACAAGGGCAGGGGTCGGCGCGGCGTTATCAGCCTCGTTCGAGTTTGCCCTGATGACGTGGCTGTGGACCGGCATTTCAGATTGAAGGAGCGTAATGCTCTCTACGCCACTCATCTCACCAAGGTCGCGCAGCGAAAGGCCTTGTCCCTGGCCTGGCTGCATCGGCGCGTTGCCCTGCATGTCAGGCAAAGCAAAGGTCGATTTTCCGTCTCCGCCGTAGGTAGTACCGAGAAGAGAGAAAAGAGCCGTATTCTGGGAAATCGGCATTAACTGCCCGTCACAGAATGCCCAGCCCGTCGGGGGAAAATTAAAAGGAAAGATTCGGATTTCAGCGACAAATTGGTCGGACATTTTCTTCTCCTTTAGGTCTGGCTGGGGAACACTCCGAAGAGCGAGATGATGAAGTTGATGCAGAGGAACGGCTGGGTGTTCTCATGCGGCTGACTGCCGCCCGCCGGCCCCGCTGCGGTCGCCGCCAAATTCTGGTTTGGCGAATCTTCAAGGTATACCTGTACTGAAGCAGATTGGCCCAACAGTTGATTCGCGGGATTACCGCCGGTGGCGTTGTCCGTTGAACACGTGAAGGGATGACTATGATTTGGTATCTGCTGGACGGTTAGCGTCTCTTGTTCAGTACCGGCCATCTCACCGAGTTGATAGGTGGTTCCATCGGGCCCGGTTCCCATGTGGATCGGAACTCTACTCGCGAGGTTCGGCAGATTAAAGGTTTCCTCGCCGTCACCTCCGTAGGTCGTGCCGATCAGTTGGAAGAGCACCTCGTTCTCAGCTATGGGAAGCGTCGCCCCTTCGCAAAACATCCAGCCATTGGGAGCAAAGTTGCCCGCGAACATTCTGATTTCACCGACATATGGTGCCATTTTCGTCCTCCTTTAGTTTTGCGACGGGAAAATGCCTTGCAGCGCGATGATGAAGTTCAATACCAGGTACGGCATCATGTTGTTGTGAGGTTGACTGCCTCCGACACTGGTAACTGTTTGCGGACTTAACGTAGTAAGGCCTGTCGGATTGGTCCATAGATTGTTCGCAGCCGCGAGTACCGCGTTGGGGACGATTGGCTGGTTGCCGTTTGTAGAGGAAGCCTGCGCGATATGGGTGTGCGTCGGCAATTGTTGAATGTTGACCGTCACAGATGTGCTGCCTGCCGCTTCGCCAAGGTCATGACCGCTTCCCATGTGGATCGGCACCCGGCCGCGGAGGTTTGGTAAAGCGAAGTTGGTCTGGCCGTTCCCGCCATAGACCGTTCCAAGCAAAGCGAAGAGCGCCTGGTTCTGATTGATGGGCAACAATTGACCATTGCACAATGCCCATCCTTTCGGCGCGAAGTTAAAGGAGACAATCTTGATTTCACTAAGGAAAGGTTCCGACATTTCTCCTCCTAAAAGACTGAAAGATGATTAGATTTCACGTAAGTGGACAATAGAATTAGTCGTTGTCGACATTGATCCCGAACGATTCTCAGCAAGTGGGAAAAGGATCGGGAGGACTGACTTGTAGCTTCCTGCTTGTGGAGATCTGAAGAGCCTCTTTATTGAAGCGCTGGGGATTCTAGCCTGCGTTTCTGGGAATTACAAGCTAAAAAGGCCCCCTCAGTAGAACTACGGACCAGCCCACATTTTAAGAAATACCAAAGCACCCTCAGTCGACCTAAACTGTAATAAACCTTCAATTCCCGTCTAAATCCGACACACGGCCGTGGTTGGATTCCTCTACACCTACATAACGCGAGAACTTCCTCCGGTTATCACCACCGGAAGTTGGCCCAGGAAGAAAAATGTCCCGGAACGCCCCCTTTGAAATCTGGAATTCCCGGAACATTGAGCTTTTAGGGCAATGAGGGTGTTGTCCCGCACCTCGGATCTACCGATTCCCGCACTATTCCCCACGAAAATATCCTTAGCGGGCACAAATAACTGAATGGTAAACTGTGGGCCAAGAGCACTTACCTTTTGGCCCAGGAGAAAAACTGATGCCGCTTTCACGTCGTAGATTTCTACGGGACGGACTGTGTTCCGCCGTCTCAGTCGGTCTGTTATTAGCCAGTTACCGCACTGGTTTCGGGCAAACACGCACACAAAAGAACGAAGTAGGTCGAATACCTCCGGGCTCTCCGGTGCCGCTCGAGGCGCAAAAGGATCCCGTTTTCATGTTCGTCGAAGAGACTTTCAAACCGTACGTTGGCGGGATCTTCCAGGCGCCGAACGCCCGCGGTGAGATGATCGAATTGCGACTAACCAAGGTCAAGGGATACACGCCGACAGGTAGGCTGACGGACCGCACGCGTGAAACGAAGTCCTTCTCGTTGATCTTCAAAGCGTCGGACGAGTTGCCGCCGTTCACTTCAATCCATACCATTAGGCACCCGGCGCTGGGCGAATTCGACTTGTTCCTGACAATGCGCAAGACGGAAGGCGCCTTCTTCTACGAAGCCGTGATCAACCACGCTCAGTAATACAACCGGGACCATTTGGTCTAATCGAGATCCATGAACGACTCAACTACCCACGAATCTCCCGTCGATGTTTCATTGCGCCCGGTGACGGCCGAGGACAAAGAGTTTCTGGTTTCAGTCTATGCCGGCACACGGGCCAAAGAGTTGGCCCAGGTGCAATGGGAACAAGGACAGAAGGAAGCCTTCGTTCGCTGGCAGTTTGAAATGCAGCAGAAAGATTACCAGACGCGGTTTCCAAACGCGCGTTACGACGTCATTCTTGTCGATGGTGTTCCGGCGGGCAGGATTTGGGTCGGGATTGACGACAAGCAGATCCGGTTACTCGACATCGCGGTGATGGAGCAATTCCAAAACCGCGGTGTTGGGACCATACTGCTGCGTCAATTAATGGATGAGGCGACACGGAGCAACAAGGTGTTGCGCCACATGGTCTTTGTGCTGAATGACAACGCGCACCGTTTTTACGAACGGCTCGGCTTTGTAGTCATTGAAGATCTCGGCGGGTACAAACACATGGAGTGGGTGCCCGGCCAAACGCAATCGGCCACGTCGTAAAGCTCTTCAGCTGCCCGCCTGGTCTGTTTTTACCTGCGCGTCGGCCTTGTAGTAGTTGTAGACCGCCTCGTAACGATACCCGTCTGATTCCTGGGCGATCGGCCCGAGGAAGACATCAAACTCACCCATTTGCGGATGGACCAGCCGGTAAGTGGCCTGCTGCAGGAGAACCTCGAGCGGGCTTTTAAAGAAGACCGAGAAGCGTTCCATGCCTTGCTCTTCGTGGGGTTCGCTGGGACGTGACTCGACGCCGACAAGCGTCAGTTCTATTGGTATCGGCGCTTCTACTTGGACCTTAAAAGGCGTGTTCAGGTTTTGTCGGAATTCTTCTTCAGTTTGCCATTCACTCATGGGCGCTAACCTTATCACATCCTCCCGCAAGCGCGAGATACATGTAAAAGGAATCCCTCGAATTTTCGTTATGCCTGCGACTTCAATTGCGCGCGCAGGTTCAGGTTGCGAATCAGGCGGTGAAGATAGTTCGGATGGACACCGAGTAGTTTCGCAGCTTCGGTGTAATTGCCTTTTGCTTCCTCAATCGACTTCAGAATGATCTGCTTCTTCGTCTGCGTAACCGCTTCGTGATAGCCCATCGTTGACTTGGCAGCGGAGCTTTCGCGTTCGAGTAAAGCTTCGGGCAAGTCTTCAGGAAGAATAACGTCGGTAGTTCCCAACACGATCGCGCGCTCGATCGCGTTCTCCAGCTCACGCACATTGCCGGGCCAATCGTAAGCCGTCAAACATTCGCGCGCATCGGCGGAGATCCCGCGCAGCTTCCGATTGCATCGCGCGCCGTACTTATCGGCGAAGTAACTCGCGAGCAGCATGATGTCTTCGCGCCGTTCGCGCAACGGCGGCATTTCAAGTGAGACCACATTGAGCCGGTAATAGAGATCCTGGCGAAACTCTCCCGCTTCAATCGCGTCTTCCAGATTCTTGTTAGTCGCCGCTATGACACGCAGATCGACCTTGATCGTCGCCGTTCCGCCGACGCGTTCAAACTCTCGCTCCTGAAGCACGCGCAGCAGTTTGACCTGAAGCGCCGGACTCAACTCTCCAATCTCATCGAGAAAAACCGTGCCGCCGTCAGCGACTTCGAGCCGGCCCTTCTTCTGCGAGAACGCGCCGGTAAACGCGCCTTTCTCATGACCAAACAACTCGCTCTCGAGCAACGTCTCAGTCAGCGCGGCGCAGTTCACGGCCATGAACGCTTTCTGCACGCGTTTACTATTGCGATGCATCGCACGCGCTGCGAGCTCTTTTCCGGTGCCACTCTCGCCGGCTATCAAAACAGTCGAATCGGTCGGCGCGACTTTCGAGATGAAGTGATAGACGCGCTGCATGGCCGGTCCTTCGCCAACCATGTTGTGTTCGATGTTGACGTCGGCGAGGAGACGTTCGTTCTCGTTCTGAAGCCATTCGAAGTGACGCGCGTTTTCGATCGCGACAGCGGCGATGCCCGCAATAGCAGTCACGAGTTGCAGATGGTCCTTGTTGAAATGATCGCCGGCGATCGTGGAGTCGAGATAAAGCACTCCGAGCTTCTGATCGATCATCACGAGCGGGACGCACATCACTGAGTGCGTGCTGGCGCGGATCAAGCTCTCGGTTGTCAGTGTGGCCTGCGTTGACGGGTCGTTCGCCAGAAGCGCGACGCCGTCTCTCAGCACCTGCTGCGCGATCGTCCGGCTGACATTCACCGCCTGATCTTTCCCGCTCAGGCGATCGAGACCGAAGACCGTAGCCGAATCAAGCGATTCGTTTGTCGTCAACAGAATCGCGCCTCGTTGTGCGGGCACGACCTCGAAAAGAAGTTCGAGCAGGCGCTGCAACAACTCTTCTAGCCCGCGAATCGCGTTGATGCTCGTGCTGACTTTCATCAACACGCTGAGATCACGCGCCATCAGGTACATCGCATGATCGACGCGGATCTGCACTGTCGGTCCGCTGATCACCCGCGCTTCGTCGAAATTGACTTCACTCGATCTCGAGTTGAGGTCGCCTTCGCCCGTAAGAAAGACGAACTGCGAGTCGCCTATTCTTAAACGATCTCCATGTTGCAGAACGCGTGACTTGACCGGCAGATCGTTGACGAAGGTGCCGTTGAGACTCTCGAGATCGGTGATGACAAACTCGTCGTCTTTCGCTTCGATTTTGGTATGACGGCGCGATACTGACGCATCAGCGATGCAGACGTCGGCCGCGGTCTCACGGCCGATCACGAAGTTGTCTTCGTCGATGGAGAAGATCGTTCCTTTTAATTTACCTGAGATAGCTGCTAGTCGCGGGCGCATGTTTTATAGAAAAAACTGGCGTACAGGCTAAACGGGAAGTCTACGCGCACGGTTGATTTGGGGCAATAGTGAGTTGTCAAACGCGATTCTATCCAAACGGATAAGACGGCTATCCGATCGGATAGGACGATTGATGATCGTCGCTTCTAAAGGAGATGAATTTGCGGCGTTTTTTGTTTGAAGCAGCGTGGCACGCAAGTGGCAATGCTAGAGACCGCACTGAAAGAGCTCAAGTAGCTCAGGTTACGCAGACCAGTAAAGGAAGCCCTGGTTTGCCGGGAAAGCTGCGCAGCGAATGCCCGTTTTAAACCGAGCCGCAACGCTCGACGCTCGCACGTCTCCCTAAAGCAGAGTCGCAACCCAATGCCCCCGGGTTGCGACTCTGCTTTTTACTTTGGCTGAGGGAATATCATCCTGTTTTTCGCGTTAGTAGCTACAAGCAGGACCGATCGCCCAGGAAAGGTCGTGGACCAGCGGCAGGCTTGATCTTTAGTCACTCAGCGGCAGCCACCTGCTACTGTTAGCTGGGACAAAGCCAGTCCATATACCTTAGATAGGTTCAGTATTCTGGCGCTTAACACCCACGCGGCGGCGGCACACGTTAAGGGTGCAGAGCTGAACTCTCACCAACCAGATAAGCGGCCAAATCGGCCCAGGAGGATAGTTATGGACACTGATGCAGCGATTGCGGCTCAAGAGGAAACCAACGCCGGACAGCAAAAGATTAACGGGCAGCTTTGTTATGTTGATCGGTTACTTATCGAAACCATCAAATCATTAAAGCTTGCGATCGCCAACTCCCCACAATTCAACAGAGTGAATTTCGAGGAGGTCGACAGAAAGCTCCGTTACGTGTACGACCGCAACAGCCAGGTCGCAAGCGTTAAGCCTCCGGGTTGCGAGCCTCCCTATTTCGGCGATCCGAATTGGACTCCCAACTCGACAACTTCCTAATAGCCCCGACAACCCGCGCCATACCTCACCCCGAACCTTTCCCCGACCAACAGCAGCGGACGAAATTTAAATCCCCTCACCGTTCGCTGCTGATGATGGTCACATCGCCGATGTTGGTTACATGTTGGACAGCTACGTGTTTGAAGTCGGGCGACCAGGCGTAAGCGACGATCGGATCGCCCTCGAAAAAGGTGAGTTGCTTCTTGTCGCCGGTACGAAGATCGTAGCTCCAGAGGTTTGCGGTGCCTTTAACGCTATCGATGTAACTCAGTGTGTGGTCATTGAGCCACTGCACGCGTTGCCATTCAAGGACCGGAATCGGCACGTGCTGCAACGCTTCACCACCGTCTATAGAAAAGATCGCGACGTCGTTAGTGCCGGAGTCCTCTTCGTAACGCGCGGCGATCCGGCGGCCGTCGGGTGAGACTACGGGCATTCGATAGCCGTCGAAGATTTTGACCGGTTCGCCACCTTCAAACGGGACTTTCCAACTACTTACTTTCCAGTTCGACAAGTTGTCATAGACGACCCATTTGCCGTCAGGTGAGATCGATGGATAGTAGTTGCCATCAGTGAAGGTAAGTTGTTTGGCGTCGCTGCCGTCGTGAGCATTCATTCGCCAGATATTGAATCTACCGTCCAGGTCGGTGGAGAACACCACGAAACGGCCATCGGCGGAAAGGGCCGGATTATAGTTGATCCCAGAGTTGGTCAGTCGTATTGAATTACTACCGTCGGGATTGACTCGCGTAATGTCCATCCGCGATTGGACCATCGACGAATGAACGAGATAACCTTTTTTGCTCCAAGCCATCCCCCATGTAAAACCACCACCTTTGCCGATCTGAACTGACGGCTGGCGCCCACTCAGACGCGTAACCGATAGGCGCCACGATCGTTCGGTTCGCACGGTCACGATCTTCTCGCCCGCAATGCTGACGCCCATGTATTCGTTGAGATCGCTCGTTATGCTTTCAACGCGCCCTTCGGGAAAAGTGACTCGCCAGATTTGGTACGGAGTAGTTTCACCTTCTCGTGCGGAGACAAGCAGAGCATTCGTCTCAGGCTGCCAGGCGACCTGAGAAACCCAGAACCAATCCTTATTTCCAAGGACCCTTTCAGAGCCGGTTTTCGCGTCAACTGCAATCAATCCCATGTGAAAACCCTGCTTCCAGAAGCCCTGCGAGCAAACTATCGTGGTACCGTCGGGCAACCATGAAAGACCGTACGTCGACAAGGTGTTGCCGTCCTGGCGCGTAATAAGCGTGCGTTCGTTTCCGCCGTCAATATCGGCCACCACTAACGAAAACTGGTTGAGAGCATGATTGAAACGTACGAAAGCAAATTGATCGCCCTGCGGTGAAAGACCGATCGGACTATCGATGTCCCTCGTTGCGAGGGCTACTGGCTTAACTCCTTCCGCGACCGGATAAGGCAGTCGGTAAAGTATCCTGTCGCCATTTTTCTCTTTACGTGTAAGGTAGAGATAGTTGTCACGCGAGAAAGTGAGACCGAGATAACGCACTTCTTCCGCCGGAACGACCGCGGTTCCAAGCGTCGTGTCGCTGTTACTGACCATAACGCGCTGCTTACCCATATCCTCGTCTACATGCGCTATCAACGTACCGTCCGGGGAAAACGTCGCAAAAAGAGAAGTACCTGAGTTAGTAAATGGCGCCAGCTTCGGTTTGAACGCTGGTTGCTGTTCGACTGGTGGCGGGGTGAAGGGATTGAAGTACCGGGAAATGCCTGGGATGAGCAGTAAAACCACGAGCACGCCGGTCACGCCCGTAAAGAGCGCCGCGGCCGTCCGGTGTGTCTTAATCTCGCTAAAGAGAAAGTCGGCCGTCGTCAGCGCCTGTGATTTCAGGCGCGTGAATATTGCCGATCCGGCAGTAAGCTGGTGCGTTTTCTCGCCGTTGATGACCGGCGGATACCAGCCAATCGACGGCACGTCGCCAGACGCAACACCATCATCATTCTGGCGCTCGAGCTCCTTTTGCAACGCATTCAGATCCGCTGCGAGCTTGTGGACCGTTTGATAACGCTTGTCGCGATCCTTCTCGATTGCCTTACTGATGATTTCGTGAAATCGCGCGGGGACATGAGGCGGCAACGGCAACGCCGGTGTCTGTGGTCCAAGAATCATCACGATCGAATCGTTGGGAATACGCGACTCGAACGGAGTCCTCCCTGCCAACATTTCATACAAGACAACTCCGAGACTCCAAACGTCGGTACGTCCATCCAACTCAAACTCGCGCAGTTGTTCGGGAGACATGTATTTCACAGTTCCCATCAACGTCCCCGCTTCGGTACGAACGTTTTTGGAAATCTGCTGTCTTTGCGGTACACGCTCGGTCAGCTTCGCCAGACCAAAATCCAGGACCTTCACGTAACCGTCCGGCCGCACCATTATGTTTTCCGGTTTGATGTCGCGATGAATAATGCCGGCGGCGTGCGCGCTCGCCAGCGCAGCGGCTACCTGAACGGCGATATGCACTGCTTCGAGCGGCGTGACTGTTTCGCGCGCGAGCTTGTCGCGAAGCGTGACGCCCTCGATGTATTCCATCGCGATGAAGTGACGATTGTTCTCAGTCACTCCAGTCTCGTGGATTACACAGACGTTAGGATGGTTGAGGGACGAGACGGCGATCGCTTCCTGTTCAAACCGCACGACGCGGCGCGGGTTGGTAGCGAATTCGCGCGCAATGAACTTGAGGGCTACCTTACGACCTAATTGATCGTCCTGCGCGAGATAGATCTGGCCCATGCCTCCTTCGCCGAGCGGAGACAGGATCGTGTAGCGGCCAATTTTTTGGCCCGAGGCGAACTCGATCGTTTCGTTTGTATCGCCGGCAATCAGCTCGGCGCCTAACTCAAAAGCAGGAGTGTCAAGAAAGTGGTCGCTGTCGTTACTTGCATCGGCTGTCAACAAGGCTTCGACTTCTTCGCGGATCGACGTATCGTCGCCACAAATCCTATCGAGAAAATCTGTGCGCTCGGCTGCCGTTTTTTCCTGAGCGGCTTGGAAGATCTCTTTTATTCTTTGCCATCTGTCATGGGTGATCATGTCGATTCTTGAGAGGTTTACATAAGCATGGGTCACTGACTATAACGCGCAATCCGCGCTTTAAGTCCCTCAAGAAGAATTCCGCGCTCTGGTAAGTTCCCGTTTCAGAAAAGCTTTGGCGGTTCGCCATTCCCGTTCGACGGTGGCGTGAGAGATTTTCATGACCTCGACGGTTTCCTGGATCGTGAGTCCGCCAAAAAAGCGCAGTTCGACGATACGCGCCTGGGTAGGATCCAGATCTTCCAGGCGGTTGAGGACGTCGTGAAGAGCCAGGAGGTCGGCGTCGGGCTGAGCGCCAAACGCAGCGATATCCCGCAAAGACACGGCAAAACGATCGCCGCCCCGTTTTGCCGAGTAGTGCGCGCGGGCGTGGTCTACCAGGATCCGGCGCATCAGTTTGGCGGCTATTCCAAAAAACTGCGCCCGGTTCTGCCAACTCATGCTGTTCTGATCGAAAAACTTCAGAAAAAACTCGTTGACCAGCGCAGTGGGCTGCAGCGTGTGTTCGCGGCGTTCCCGGCGGATGTAGTTCTCGGCAATGCGGTGTAATTCGTCGTAGACCAGCGGGGTTAACTGATCTAGCGCTTTTTGATCACCATTGCTCCATTTTTCGAGTAGTTGAGTGATGCCTTCAGACGAACGAGTCGCCATTCGTTATCTCTTTTCTTGACGAGCGATTGTGGTGAAGTGGGCGATCTTCGAGTCCCTTTGTGGGGAGATTCTAACACCTTAAAAAAGTTTGAGGGAATCTTCGTGCGGATCTCGCGTTAATGGTAGACAACGAACAAGGTGGACAATCTTAAGGGGTAAAAGTGGCGGGTTTCATGAACAACAAGTCCGACGGTTGTTCATGAGCGAGTCCTGGCGAAACAATTCTCACCCCCGCCCGCTAAGAAAAACAAAGCGGCACGATCCTCCGCTCATGTCGCTTTGTTTTCTTTTTTCCTTTGCAGCCGTTCAGCCCCGGTTTCTTTTATGGATGAACGATGCGCCAGTTGTTGTTCGGCGTTGTTGGGACGATCTT
>Ga0315912_10004075_pt1 | contig 14050 bp, 11 predicted proteins | sample VfabasoilMG_FD_204469 | JGI IMG/M metagenome (GOLD analysis project Ga0315912, IMG submission 204469) | Garden soil microbial communities collected in Santa Monica, California, United States - V. faba soil | ecosystem: Environmental > Terrestrial > Soil > Garden | place: USA: California... | reverse complement strand
GCAGGCGCCCGGGCGCGATCGAGTGTTCGAGCACGTTGTCCGCGTAGACGACGTCCAGGCTCCCGTCCGCGATCGGCGCGGCCTCGAACTCGCCGGCGAAGACGTCGAGCTGCAGCTCGCGCCGCGCGTATTCGATGGCCGGCGGCGAGAGTTCGACTCCGCGCACGCGAAAGCCCGCGCGGCGCGCGCCCTCGAGGAAGAACCCGCCGGCCGCGCCGATCTCGCACAGCTCGCCCGTGCCGCCCAGCTCCTGCGCCAGTGTGCGCGCGCTGGATTCGTACTGCGCGACGAGCTCGTCGCGCCGCGCGAAGTAGTTCTCCGATTCGACGCCCAGGTTGTAGCCGTGCGTGTAGTACTCCGGGTCGTCGTACATCCAGCCGATCGTGGGGCCGTCCGGGCGCGGGTCGACGAACACCATCCCGCAGGCGCAGCGCACGAGGTCGAAACCGACCGCACCGATGCGGTACATGCCCGCGCGGTACGGCCGGGCACGCTCCGCGCCGCAGACGCAGCAGTGCGCGTGCTCGCAGCGCAGCGGCGGCGGAGGGCGAGATCCGTCGTTCAGAGCCAGATCACGTCGATCGAGTTCGTGGTGTTGAAACCCTGGGCGGCGGGACACCCGCCGAGCAGGACTCCGTCACGGTAGAAGATGCAGTAGTAGCGGTGCGTGCCGGGGGCGATCGGGTCGAGCAGCGTCGCGGACTGGGCGGAGACGCTCGGATCGCCTGCGCCCGGCACGGTGATGCTCCCGCCGACGGCCTTCTTGCGGTAGAGGATCTTGAGCCCGCCGGTGAAGCAGCGGATGCCCGCGCCGTAGGTCCCCCCGGACGCGACCGGCGTGGTGCCCTGGAGCAGGATCCCGAGGTTGTGGTTGCGCTGGCCCGACGTGACGAACGCGAGCGAGTCGTTGGCCAGGACGGCCGAACCCGTCGTGATCATCGAAGCGCCGCCGGTGTTCTCGCTGTTGTTGCAACTGCGGTTCGCTCCACCGGGAGGGTTGCTGCAGGGGCAGGGGTTGACCCCGCCCGTGCCAGGATAGCAGTAGGCGACCGTCGGAACCCCGGGGCCCGGCACTTCCACGTTGGCGCTGTAGAGCTGCAGCCAGAAGCTGCTCATGTTGGGTGCGGCGAAAGAGTAGCAGCCGTTGGGGGTGGCCCCGTTGTTCTCACTCCGGAATAGGTCCACGGTGCCCATGCCCGTGCCTCGCTCGGGAGTCGATCCCGCGGAGAACGTCGTGCAGGGAACGCCGCCCGTTCCCAGGTTTACCGGGTCGGAGTTGTCGGGGTAGCGCGAGGTGACCGTGCCGGTGTCGAAGATCGTGCCATCCGAACCGGAGCAGTTCGTGTACGCGCCTCCCAACGGCTTGCCGCCGGCGAGGATCAGTCCGTCCGCGGCCGAGGCGCTCGGGCTCATCAGCTGGAAGGACCAGCCGAACGTGTCCCCGTTGCCCAGGCTTCCACCATTGTAGGTGCCATCCGCGTCCGCCAGCATCGTGAACGACATCGGCGTCCCGCCCGGAGCGCAGTTCGTCAGGTCGATGATCATCTGGAAGCAGGCCAGCGTTCCGGGGGTGGTCGAGGCCGGCAGCCCTGTCAGTGCGAAGGAAGCGGTCGCGGTCGCGGGCGTGGCGGCGCACGCGTTGAAGGCCTGGTAGAAGTTGACCGTGTACGCGCGTGTGGTGGCATCCCTGGTGCAGTACGCGATCTGGAAGGCGTCGATCTGGTAGGAATCCTGCGTGCCGAATTCCGAGTCGTTGCCCAGACCGTTGGCGTTGACGCGCATGGGGCTGCTCTTCGAGGGCAGGCGGCCCTCGTCGAAGAAGCGTGCGCCGGGCACCATCAATGCATAGCTGGCGGCTACGCAGGTGTTGTCGTAGACGATCCCGGGGCCCGTCGCCTGCTGGACACCCAGAAGCTGGCTGCCCTGTGCGGGCGGCGTCCACGTGCCGGTCGCGAGATGGTAGGTCCCGGCATTCTGGATCGGAGCGGTGATCGGCCGGGTCTGCGGATTCTGGCGTATCTGAGCGGAGGCCGTCGCGCCGAGAAGCAGCACGCATGCCGAGGCGAGCGGGGGGCGGAGCATCATGGATTCCTGACTGGGGGTAGCTGAGCCGAAAAGACCACCAGCTCCTGCAGTCGCGCAGGGCTGGGGCACTGCACAGATCGACGAGTGCGGGGTCCACGGGGATCCCTCGCTCGCACAAGAGAAACTCTACCGCGACACGCTCGCTACAGGGTCTCCAATCCGGCCCCCCTCCGAGGAGCTCGAAAACGCTTGCCGGCGGGGCCGCGAGACACGATCGTCGGGAGCGTGACCGACCCGCGCAAGCCGCGCCGCCAGCGCCTGCACGGCGGCCAAGGGGTGCCCTCCCTGGCCGAGATGCCGATCGACGGCGGGGGTGTCGCTTCGGTCTCGACCTGGGTCACCGAATTCCACGATCCAGGGGGCCGCCCGTGTCGCGTCACGAGCTCGCGCCCGCGCCTCGTCGACCAGCGCGAACCCTCCGCGCCGTCGCTGGTCTTGCTGCCGCTCGCTCCCGAGCGCGAACGCCGTGCGGCCGAACGCGACGAACGCGTGCGCTTCGAATGGGACGGGGAGGTCCTGCGCGCGCAGGTGATCGTGGATCCGCGCGCGACCTTCTACGGCGGCGGGCTGGCCGCCGGTCGCCTGGTTCGCAACGGGCGCTCGCTCAGCTTCTGGAACACGGATTCGTGGCGCTACGGCGAGGAGACGCGCTCGCTGTACCAGTCGCACCCCTTCGTGCTGGCCCTGCTGCCCGGCGGACGCGCGCTCGGCGTCCTGGCCGACAGCTGCGCGCGCGGCACGCTCTCGGTCGCACCCGACGGCGTCGAGTTCTGCTTCGAGGGCGAGCCCTTCGAGCTCCTGGTCTTCGATGCCGACGCGCTGCCCGCGCTGTACTTCGCGCTCGGCGAGCGCATCGGGCGCGTGCCCCTGCCGGCGCTCTGGTCGCTCGGCTACCACCAGAGCCGCTGGGGCTACGCGAGCCAGGAGGAGCTGCTCGAACTCGCGCGCGAGTTCGACGCGCGCGCGCTGCCGCTCGATGCGCTCTGGCTCGACATCGACCACATGCAGGGCTTCCGCAGCTTCACCTGGGACGCCGAGCAGTTCCCCTCGCCCGCAGGGATGAACGCCGAGCTGCACGCGCGCGGCCTGCACAGCGTCGCGATCCTCGACCCCGGCATCGTGCTCGACCCCGAGAATCCGGTCACGAAAGCCGGGCTGGCGGGCCACCACTTCGTCACCGACGCGCGCGATCGGCCCGTGGCGGGTCGCGTCTGGCCCGGGTTGTGCTGCTTTCCCGACTTCACGCGCCCGGAGACGCGCGCCTGGTGGGCCGAACTGGTCAAGCGCCACGTCGAGTCCAGCGGCCTCGATGGCCTGTGGAACGACATGAACGAGCCGGCGCTCTTTCGCACCGCGCGCCGCACGCTCGCGGACGAAGTCCTGCACCGCGGCCTGGGAGGCGGATCGCATGCGCGCCTGCACAACCTCTACGGCCAGCTGATGGCGCAGGCGACGCACGAGGGCCTGCTGCGCGCGCGCCCGGGCCAGCGGCCCTTCACGTTGACGCGCGCCAACCACATCTCGGGCGCGCGCTTCGCCGCGACCTGGACCGGCGACAACCAGGCCACCTGGACCGATCTCGCCTGGTCGATCCCGATGGTGCTCTCGCTCGGCCTGTGCGGCCAGCCGATCAGCGGCCCGGACATCGGCGGCTTCGACGGCGACCCGGAGCCCGAGCTCTTCGCGCGCTGGTTCGAGCTGGGCGCGTACTTGCCGTTCGTGCGCGGCCATTCGGAACGCAGCGCCTGCCGCAAGGAGCCCTGGAGCTTCGGACCCGAAGTCGAGGCCTGCGTGCAGGCCGCGCTGCGCCGGCGCTACGAACTGCTGCCGTATATCTACACGCAGTGCGAGCGCTCGCTCTCGGCCGGGTTGCCGCTCGCGCGACCGAGCTTCTGGGCCGCTCCCGAGGAGGAGTGGCTGCGCACCTGCGACGACCAGTTCCTGCTCGGCGACGACCTGCTCGTCGCGCCGATCGTGCGCGCCGGCGAGCGCGAGCGCGACGTGCTCCTGCCGCCCAATCCGGGCGGCTGGTACCCGTTCCCCGCGGGCGGGACGCCACTCTCAGAACCGCGCGTGCGCGTCGCTGCGCCGCTCGGAACGACGCCCGTCTTCGCACGCGCGGGCTCGATCATCCCCACCACCTCGCCGGAGCTGCGCGCCGAGGCCGCGCTGAGCGCGCCGATCGTCTTGCACGCCTTCGTGGACATGCACGGATCGGCGACCGGCTGGCTCTACGAAGACGACGGCAGCAGCAGGATCGGGCCGGAGCACGCGTCTCTGATCACGCGCTTCGACCTCGGCAGCGGAGGCGGGCTGCGACGCAAGAGCGAGGGCGGCTTCCGGCCACCCGGGCGCAGGATCGACCTGCGCGTCCACACCCCCTGATCAAGTCAGGAGCCGCAGCGTCAGCGGGTAGCGGTACTGGATCCCGTCCGCGGCCCGGACGGCTGCGACGACCGGCAGCACGAGCTGGGCGAGCGCGACCAGGAACCACCACACGATGATGAAGGGGATCGTGATCACCAGGCACAGGAACGGCAGCGGCAGCACGAGCGCCAGGAAGACCGTGATCTGGAAGTTGAGCGACTCGCGCGCTTCCCCGGCTGCGAAGGCGCTGTCCGACTTCTTCGTCAAGTAGATCACCAGGGGCGGGATCCAGTGCCCGAACAGGACCACGTAGCCGAGCAGGGTCAGGAGGTGGGCCAGCATGCCCCAGTTCTTGTCGTCGGGGCGCAGGTCGGTTTGGGTGGTCTGCATGGCGGCGCCTTACGCGTCCGAGACGGGGCCATTCCCGCCCGGGCGCACTACTTTCCTCCGATCGCCAGCAGGGCCCGGATGCGTTCGGCCACCTTGGTCGTGCCGAATTTCGCACAGGCGCGCTCCAGGTCCTTGCGCGCCGCGTCCTCGCCGCCCTTCTCGCAGTACGCGGCCTCCAGCCGCTCGAGGAGTTTGGCGGCCTCTTTCTCGGCCTGACCCTCGGGCGCGGCGAGCTTGGCGCGGACCTCGTCGATCGACTTCTTCGATTCCGCATGCCCTTCGCAGGCCTTGGCGAGCGAATCGAGTCGAGCGGCGCAGCGCGTCGGGTAGCCGTGCTCGAGATCCGACTGCGCGCGGTCGATTCCGGACTGCACACGCTTCAGGAACTCGTCGCGCGTCGTTTGCCAGGCGTCGCCCAGCGCGAGACGGTCCTTCTCGGGAAGGGCGTCGACGAGCTTCAGCGCCTCTCCGATCCTGCCCTTGCCGAAGGCGGCCCAGGCCGGCGCGAGAGGCTTCGGCACACCGGCCGGTGCCGCGCGACCGGCGGCCTGGTCCTGCTCCACGAGGCGCATGATCTCCTTGTGGCCTTCGATCGGGCTGCCGTTGAAGAGCACGCGGCCGTCGCCGCCGAGGAGCACGGCCGACGGCAGGCTGCGCGAGCCGCTGTCACACGGACGCTCGATCGTCCACATGCCGCTGCCGCCCAGCCACTTCTGCTTGAGCGCGAAGGCCGTGGCTTCCGCGGCCGTCGCGCCCTGACTCTCGACGAAGAGCACCTGCAGGCGATCACCGTACTGCTGCTGGAGCTTGAGGGACGCCGGCACGGACGCCCCGATGCAGTTGGGTCAGTTGTGGCCCCAGAACTCGATCAGGACGGGCGCCCCGCGCAGATCCTGCATCGATTTCAGGCCGGGGCCGTTGAACGCGGCCTCGCGGAACTTGTACTGCACGGTGTCGCCGACCTTGACGCCTCCGGGAGCGGCGAGAGTGAGGGCGAGGATCGCAGCGATGGGCAGCAGCATGGAGCACCTCTTCGGCGCTCTACGCTAGGCTCCACGCGCCAGCTCGGCAAGCAGGCCGCGCGGCGCGCCGATATCGAGCGTCTCGAGCTCGCCCACGAACGGCCGCGCCGAAGGAGTCAGCAGGCCCGGCTTGCGCGCCGCGAACGTGAGCGTCGCGTCCGCGCGCACGCACGGATCGCTGGCGGCCCCCGTGTCCGCATCGAGGCCGGAGGGCAGGTCGAGCGCCACGAGCAGGCGTGCTCCGCCCGCGCGAGCTGCGTTGAGCGCAGCGATCGAGCGCGCCAGCTCCGGCTTGAGTGCGCCTTGGAAACCGGTCCCGAGCAGGGCGTCGACGAGGATCGTGCAGGCTGCACCGAGCCCGGCGCGCGGGATCCCCATCGCGTGCACGATGCGCGCCATCACGGCCGCATCGCCGCGCAAGTCCTCGAGCGCGACCGAGCTCGCGACGCGCACATCCCATCCGGCGTTCGCGAGGTGGCGCGCGACGACGTAGCCGTCGCCTCCGTTGTTGCCGCCACCGCAGGCGATGCCCACCTGCGGCCGAACCCAGCCCTCGCGCTCGGCGCGCTCCAGGATCCAGCGGCTGGCATTCAGGCCGGCATTCTCCATCAGCACGACACCGGGGATGCCGTACTCCTCCAGCGCGCGGCGATCGAGCTCGCGCACGCGCGCGCGGCTGAGGACGGGGAGCTCGGGGTGCCTGTGCACGGCGGCCCGATTGTGCCCCTTCCGCGTCCGAGGGCCCAGCGCGTTGACACCCGCCCCGCATGCGGTTCCCATGCTGCGCCCGATGAGCGAGCCCACTCCCATCGCCGCGCGGCGTGCGATCCTCGGCGCGCGTCCGTTGGCCGTCTCCGGGCTCGTGCTCGTTCCGCTCTTGTGCTTCGCGAGCCTGTGCGTCGGCAAGTCGGACCTGCGCCTCGAGCCGAGCGAGGCCTGGGGCGCGCTCGCGCGCCTGTTCGGCGGAGTGCAGGCATCCGGACAGGACGCGATCGTCGACTTGCGCTTGTGGCAGGCCCTGACCACCGCAGGCGTCGGCGCCGCGCTCGGCCTCGCCGGTGCATTGGTCCAGGGACTCTTCCGCAACCCGTTGGCCTCGCCCTCGATCCTCGGCATCAGCTCGGGTGCGAGCCTGGGTGCGGTCGCGGCCGTCGTGCTGCTCGGGTCCTTCCAACGCGAACAATTCCTGCTCCCGGGCGGAGCCGACGCCGGCTGGCTCGTCCCGCTGTTCGCCTTCGCCGGAGCGCTCGCCGCGGGCGCGTTCGTGTTCCGCATCGCGACCAGCGCGGGCCGCGTCTCGATCCCGGCGCTGCTCCTGATGGGTCTCGCGCTCAACACGATCCTCGGCGGCCTCTTGCAGTGGCTGCAGTTCGCGGTCCTCGACGACAACTACCTCTCGCGCAGCATCCTCTCCTGGAGCTTCGGCACGCTCGAGGACCGCACCGCGCCGCACGCGCTGCTGGTCTGGAGCGGCCTCGTGCTCGCGCTCGGCGCGCTGCCCTTCGTCTCCTACGAGCTGGACCTGATGCAGGCAGGCCTCGAGGACGCCGAGGCCCTGGGTGTCGACACCGCGCGCGTGCGCTGGATCGCGCTCACGGCCGCGACGCTGTGCGCCTCGGCCGCGGTGGCGGTCGCAGGGCAGATCGCCTTCGTGGGTCTGATCGTGCCGCACCTCGCGCGTCTGTTGGCGGGGTACTCGCACCGCGTGCTGCTCGCTTCCTCGGCGCTGCTCGGTGCGCTGTTCCTGCTGGGTGTGGAGCTCTTCCAGAGCGTCGTCCTCGGCGCGCGCTCGATCCCGCCGGGTGTGATGCTCTCGCTCCTCGGCGGACCGTTCTTCCTGGTGCTGCTCTGGAAGAAGCGCCGCGACCTCGCGCTGTGGTGACTCGCTAGCGCTTCCTGCGCGCCTCGAGGAAGGCCACGAAGCCCGCGGCGAGTTCCTCGCTCGTGGAGTAGCCCAACGCCTGCCAGCTCTCCGCGGCCAGCCCGTTGTGGTACCAGTTGCGGAGATACGCGGGCAGCTGCGCCGCGTGACGCTTGCCTGCCTCGTTGAGCAGGTAGAACACCAGTGCCGCCGACTCTTGGTAGAAGACTCCGCGTTCGGTGAGGACCGTGGACCCAAGCGTGTGGCGCAGCTGGATCGCGCCGAGGTCCGTGTCGCCGAGTTTCGAGAAGCCGAGCTGGTCGAGTTCGAGCAGGCGCGCGATCGGGATCAGGAGGCGCTGGCCCTGCAACTGGGCTGTGGCGTCCACCGCGACCACCTCCGCGTCGTCGAAACGCTCCCCACGGCGGTCCATCTCGAGCACCTGGCCGCTGACGAATTCGGCTAGCCCCTCGACGACCCAGAAACCAGGCTGCTGCCGGCGGGCACGGAGAACTTCGCGTGGCGCCGCAGCCCAGCGCGCCTCGAGGAAATGGTGCGCGAGTTCGTGCACCAGCACGCGCTCGAGATCGTTCGCGACATAGAACCGGGAGACGTTTTCGACGGGCGAGTAGTGTCCAGCCATCCACTCGTTGGCAGCGCCCGTGGTTTGCACGAGTTCCTCCCGATAGTCTGCCTCCGTCGCATGCAGGCGCACATCGAGCCGGCCGGGCTTGCCCTGGCCTTCGCCGAGCAGGCCTCGCAGCACCTCGACCGCGCGTTCGCCGAGCAGCAGCGCGCGCCCGACGATGCGCGGATCGAGCTCACGCGAGACGAGCTCGAGGTTTGCACTGCGCAGCGAGATCGAACCCGCGGCCCAGACAGTGCCTTCCAGGCGCTTCGCCAGCGCGTCACCGGGCGGGACCACGCCCGCATCGCTGGGCAGGATCTCGCGCGCCAACGCCATCCAGCGCGCGGGCGCATCCGCCTCCGACTTCCAAGGCGCCCCTGGGGGCACGAGTGGCGCGACGACCTCGAAAACTCCGGCGCGCGCGGGCTGGACGCGCAGCGCATCGGCGTAGAGCACACTCGCCGCGAGCGCGAGCGAGTGGTCGCGGCACCAGTTCGCACTCTCGACGAACCCCTTCGCGGCCTTCTCTCGCAGACGCGCCTCCTCTTTCTGGCCGCCTTCGCGCAGGCTCGCCGCGTTTCTGTCGTCGCGTGCACCGCGGCCGGAGAGACGCTTCTCGAGCTGGGCGAGGTCGGCCGGGGCGGCGCCGAACTCCTTGAGCAGGTTGACGAGACCGCGTGCCTCGTCGACCAGGCCCGCCTGCAAGTAGCTCTCGATCTGGGGCGCGAGCGACTCGCGGTAGTCGAGGCTGCGCGCGGCGGCCGCAGCGCGATAGACGGCGAATTCGGGGCCGACACGCGAGACGCTCTCGCGCGTCTCGACCAGCGCCAATTCGTCCAGGCCAAAGTGGCGGGCCTCACCTTGCGCGGGCTGGACCTCCACGCTGCCGTCCGACCGGCGCACGATCGCTCCGGCGACGCGTGTCCCATCGCGCAGTACGACCCCCTCGCCGCTGCCGGGCAGACTCGGGCGCGGTGCCTTGCGCGCAGCAACGGGCTTCGCCCCGGGTTCGGCGCCAGGATCGCGCAGGCAGACGAGTTCGTTCTTCGCGCTGACGTAGAGCGCAAGGCCATCGCCGACCGGCCACAGACCGCGAGCGAGATCGAGGCCCGGCAGTTCCCAGAGCACGCGCGAGTCCTCGAGGCGCAGGGCCCAGTTCTCGAGGTACAACACGGCGCGCGCACGGGTCACGCTGGAGTTGCGGCGCTTTCCTTTCGAACTGTCTTCGTCCTGGGGCAGTTTGAAGCTCTTGTTTTCCGGATCGACACGCAGAAGCTCGCCCTTCGGCGTGAAGCCCAGTGCACGGCCGCCTACGACGACGGGCGGGGTGGCGAAGTCGAACAAGCGCTTGGGACTGAAGAAAAAGGCGGCGTGGAACGTGTCGCCTTTCTGTGACTCCAGCAACTGCGTGCTGAAGACCATCCAGGCCGGCTCGTTCGCGCCGGCCTCGGGCGCTAGCGAGATCGGGCAGGAACCCGCTAGTTCCCGATCGCCGAGCTCTCCGTGGAACAGCGAGTGATAGAGCGTCTTGCGCGGCGCAAAACTCGGCGTGGACGATCCCAGTCCCTGCACGTCGCACAACTCCAGCGCGAGGTACTGCCCGACGTAGAGCAGCCTGGGGTCGGCGTGCTGCGGCCGTCCGTAGGTCACGCTCGCGACCAGCGCGCGACGCTCGCCCGGAATCGCGACGAGAGCGGGTTGCCCTTGGCCCCCATCGAAGCGACCGACCTCCTTGCCCTGTCCGAGGTCGATGCAGTGCACGCTTCCGCGGCGGTCGGCGACGAAGAGCTGGCCGGCGAGCACGCTCGGCGGACCCGGGTTCGGGAGCGCGATCGTCTTGTGCGTGGTCGCGAACTGTCCACCGCGCAGGCTGAAGACCTGCACGCCGTCGGGCTGCACGAAGGCGACGAAACCCTGCCACACGGCCAGCGATCCGGGCTGGGCCCCGCGCAGCTTCATCGAGGTCGCCGCGCTCTTGCCCGTCTTCAGGTCGAGGACGTAGAGCATCGGCTCGCGCTGCTGCACCCCGGCGACGAACACCTGCCCGCCCCAGCAGACCGGATCGGCGTAGAGTTCCTTGAAGGGAAGCCGCCACGCCTCGACTGGCTCGCGCAGGATCGGCTCGACATCGCAACCCGCCGCCAAGTCGGCATCGCCGCGCGGCTGGTTCCATTCGCGCAGGGCCTGCGCACTTGCCGCATCTTGCGCCGAGGCTGGGGACGCCCAGCTGGCCAGCAGCGCGAGCGCTACCGAGCTCCGAATCGGGATCGACATGCGAGCGTTCTTCCCGCAGGCAGCATAGCACCCGGATTGTGCCGCCCGTACGCCGCTTCGTATGCTCTTCGGGATGTGCATGCTTCAGGCACTCCTCGTCGCGCTCGTGCTCCAGTCCGGCAGCCGGTCCCCCGCGCCCCGCATCGAACACGCCTTGCTCGTCAGTGTCGACGGCTTGCGCAGTGATGCCCTGCTCGCGCTGCAGCCCGAGGCGCTGCCGGGCTTCTCGCGCCTGCTCGGCGGCTCCGCGACGCTCAACGCGCGCTGCGACCCGGACTACTCGATCACGCTGCCCAACCACACCTCGATGCTGACCGGCCGGCCGGTTCTCGGCCCCGCCGGGCACGGCTGGATCGAGAACGACGAAGCGCCGGATGACGCGACGCTGCACAAGCACAAGGGCCAGTACCTCGTCAGCCTGTTCGACGTGGCGCACGACCGCGGCTGGCGCACGGTGCTGCTCGCCGGCAAGCCCAAGTTCTCGCTCTACGACCAGAGTTACGACGCCGAGGACGGCGCGCCCGACGCGCTGCCGCCCGACGACGGCCGCGACAAGCTCGACAGCTTCGTCTTCTCGGAGAAGACCGAGGCGATCGGCGACGGCGTCGTGCGCGAGCTGGGCGACGGAGCGAAGAAGAGCGTGGTCTTCGTGCACTTCGGGATCACCGACATCACCGCGCACGCCTCGGGCTGGGATCTGACGCCTACCTCCAAGTACATGCAAGCCGTTCAGCGCGTCGATCGCGAGCTGCAGAAGATCCTCGCGGCCATCGACGCGCAGCCGCGGCTCGCCGGCCACACCGCGATCGTGCTGACCACCGACCACGGCGGCGGCGCGCCGTTCAAGAGCCACGACCAGAACAGGATGTGGGTCGACTACATCATCCCCTTCGTCGTCTGGACGGGAGACGGGCACAAAGGCGAGCTCTACGCGCTCAATGGCGCGACGCGCAAGGACCCGAGCCTCGCCAACCCCGAGATCGGCGCGCCGGGATTGCCGCCGGTGCGCAACGGCGAGGCGGGCAACGTCGTGCTGCAGCTGCTCGGCCTGCCGCCGATCCCGGGCTCGACGCTCGGCGCGAAGCAGGATCTAGTGCTGCGCTGAGCGGGCCGCGCGCGCGAGCTGCATCACCAGCAGCGCGTAGGCCGTGCCGTAGACGCGCGGGTAGTCGTGCATGACGTAGTCCGTCAGCGACCCGTCCGCCTCCTGCGTGTCGAGCACGACGCGCAGGAGTTGCGAGGCGTAGGGCTCGCGCTTCTCCTTCGGCAGCGAGGCGATCACCTCGGCCGCGTAGTAGTGCCCGAAGAAGTAGAAGTAGCCCGCGACGGCGTAGTAGCCCTCGTGCGGGATCGGCCGCCGGCGCCCGATCTCGAGGAAGCGGTGCTCTTCGAAGAAGACGTCCAGGCCGCTCGTGCGCTGCTCGACGCCGATCGTGCGTCCGCCGCGCAACAGCGCCAGGTTGCAGACCTGGATGCGCCCCAGCGCGCTTTTCACGTTGTCGATGCCCTCCAGCCGGCCGGGGCTCGGGATCGCCATGGCGCTGTAGGTGTACGAACCGGTCGGCAGGCGGCAGTGCTCGATCGTCTTGAGCGCGGGCTCGAGCAGCTTCTCGGAGACTTCGAGGCCGACCGCGCGCGCGTCGACCAGCGCGAGCACGGCGACGGCCGTCGTGAAAGAGGTCGACCACTCGGGCCGCCAGGCCGCCTCCGCGTTGGCGTAGTAGCTCCAGCCGCCGGCGCGGCAATTCGCGAGCTTCGCGAGGTAGGTGCGCGCCGCCGCCTCGATCGGAGCGCGCGCCTCGGCTTTCCCGAAGCGCGGGTCCTGCAGCACGCGCGCCAGCGCCTGCAGGCCGTACATGTAGCCCCAGACATCGTCCATGTCCCACTCGGACACGCGCTTCAGATTGCTCAGGGCGACCAGCGCATCGACGCCGCGCCGCAGCGCCGGCTCGACCTCGGGCCCCTCTCCGAGCAAAGCCATCACCGCCAGACCGCTCGTGGCCGCGATCCAGGCCCGGTGCGTCTCGGGGTTCGACCACAGGTCGTTGAACGAGCCGTTGCGCGCGCTGCCGAACGAGCCGTCGGCTTCCTGGTGCGCGATCAGGTAGACCAGCGCGCGCTTCTGCGCGCCCTGCACCTCGGCCTCGCTCGGGCTCGGCCCGGTGCGCTGCAGCAGGGCGCAGGCGAGCGCAGCGAGGCTCACGGCTTCCCGCCGGCGGAACCCGCCTTCTCCTGCAGAGCCTGCAGCTCCGCCTCCGCCGCGCGCAGCGCAAGACGCTTCTCGAGCTGCCCCACTTCCGCTTCGGCTCTCTGCTCGTCGAGCTCGCGCGTCCTGCTCTCGACCTCGAGCGCCAGCTTGGCGCGCTGGCGCGGCAGCGCCTTCGTCTCCAGCGTCGCGGCCTCGCGCTCGGCGATCGCGAGCTCCTCCTGCGCGCGTTCGACGCGCCGCTTGCCGCGCTGCAACACGATCTCGCGCGTCTTGTCGGCCAGATCCTGCTTCTCGTAGAGCATCTCGAGCTGCGCCAGCTCCTCTTGCTGCTCGAACAGCGAATCGCGCCGCCGCTGGATCTCGAGCTTGGACTTCGCCAGCTGGTTGGGCGCGTCGCTCTCCTCGAACTGGGTCAGCTCGCCGCGCGCGAGCTGGAGCTCGGCCTCTCTGCGTGCGCGTCCGGACTGGGCGCGGTGCTGGCCGAGCTCGAGCTGCAGCCTGGCGATCGCGAGCTTGTCCTGTGCGGTCGCCAGTTCGCGCTCGGCATGTGCTTGCGGCGCATCGGGCGGCGCACCGGCGTGCGCGGGCGTGGGAGCCGTCTGACACGAGATCGCACAGAACGGAAGAGATAGGGCGAGAGCGAGAGCGCGCAAGGGATCCTCCCGGGGGAACGGACGGTCGGCAGGGCATGTTATCAGGCTCACGGCGGCTCGCGGAGATCTGCTACGCTGACCGTAGGGACTCTCTCGTGATCCAAGTTCGGCCGATCCACCTTGTGATCGTTGCGCTCGCCGCCGCCCTCGCAATCCTCGCGGTCTGGTCGTTCGGTCGATCCACGACACCCATCGTGATGCCGACACCCGAGCCGCCACGGGCTGAACTTCCGGCGGACCTCAACCTAGAACGGACTGCAAGTCCCCCACCGGTCGAAGCCGCGGCGACTCCTCCGGCGAAACAAATCGAACCGCCGAAGGCTCCGCCCCCGAGAGTGGACCACGCGCGCCCAACGGCGGATCTCGAGGCCCGGTCGCAGTTGGATCTGCTCGTGACCGATCAACTCGACGTCCCGGTCGAAGGCGCAGCTATCGTGATCCTCGGTCTGCGATCGGCAGAGGACCCCGGAACCTGGACCGAGAGCCGAGGGGACCTGCTGCAAGTGAGCACGGACGCCACGGGTCGAGCGCGAATCGAGTATTGGACGTGGGCAGACAGGC